>Ga0315339_1003660_pt1 | contig 10647 bp, 13 predicted proteins | sample ASW17metaG_FD_204514 | JGI IMG/M metagenome (GOLD analysis project Ga0315339, IMG submission 204514) | Ammonia-oxidizing marine archaeal communities from Pacific Ocean, United States - ASW #17 | ecosystem: Environmental > Aquatic > Marine > Oceanic | place: USA: California | collected 2016-12-05
GGGCGGCGCGCCAACCAATTTGTCGCGCGGGCGGGCAGCGCTAGATGCGGCACTGGGCGAAATCGCGGAGGAAATCGGTGTGCCGGTAAGCTCCAGCGCCACGGCGCAGTCGAACGCGCTGGCGGCCATCGGCGCCCAGAAAATCGGCGTGGTGCACCCATCCAACCCCAAACGCGATGAGGCGCACGATTCGCAAATGCGTGATGACGAGCTCGAGACGCTGGGCATAAAGTCTGCGGGCGCCACGTTCGAGGATTACAACCGAATCCCGGTGGAAGCGGCGCTCACCCTGGGGCGTGAGCTGGTGGCGGAAAATCCGGCGATCGACACGCTGTTGTATTCCTGCCCGCACTGGGCGGCGACCCATGCCATCGAGCCGCTGGAGCGCGAGCTAGGCGTCAACGTGGTGACATCGCTTCAGGCCATCACCTGGGAGGGCCTCCGCAAATGCGGCATCGAGGATCGCATCGACGGCTACGGCAAGCTGCTGCGCGAGCATTGATAAAATCGGCCGCGCAAAATCATCGAGGTTGTCTAACGGGCTCTCGCGTGACGCCAATTACCCATAGCGGGCCGGTCTTAAGCCGGCCCCTATAATCATTAATTAATTTGAAATGCAGGGGCGAGCTTTAGACCCCCCGCCCGTCAACAGCCGGCCTTTAAGGTAAAATATCCATAGTGCATGGGGTTGTTTTTCAGAAGGGGGTTTGCCCCCACCAACCTTGCTCAACTGGTCTTTTTCCCTATCCCGGCCCTGAGCCTGGATGTCGCGGTGGCGTTGAGGGGCTACAGCCGCGATGGGGACCGGCGCAACAGATGCCGGCGCTTGGCGAAACAGCCAGCACGGGGCGCTTGACGGAGTGCCAACCGCTGGGCAAGCGAACGGGTGGATTGGGCTTTCTGCATCTGGTAGTCCCGCTGTCGTAAGCAAGGGCCGGTAGACCGGTAACTTTGCGCCCCCGCCCTTCGGTTGGGTTTGCCTTTGTCAGCGAACGGAATGTTAGGGGCCGTATTTCGCCACATAAGCTTCGAGCTTCACTTGAAACTCATGCTTAACATCTTTCTTAACAGCCACAGCCCTGTTTGCCGCGGTCGGTCGCCTAGGAACCGCTGTAAACTCGCCAGGGCGCGGTCCATGACGGAAGCGAGGCCTGGATGTCGGGGCTGAATTATGGGCTGTGCCAATTTTAGCCCGCTGGATGGTCAGCGGGTGTAGCTACCATCGGGCGGCACGTCGCCGCCTTCCAGCATGGGCCCCAGCGGCCGGCCGCCGAGAATATGGATATGCAGGTGAGGCACTTCCTGATGGGCGTGGCCGCCATGGTTGGCCATAACCCGGTACCCGCTGTCCACCAGCCCGAGGGCCTGCGCGACCTCTCCCACCGCGCGCCACAGCCCGGAGATTGCCTCGGCGCTAGCGTTGCGGGAAAAATCATCCATCGACACGAACCTGCCTTTCGGGATCACCAGCACATGGATTGGCGCCTGCGGGTTGATATCGTGAAAGGCGAGCGCGTGATCGGTATCATGCACCTTGCCGCACGGCAGCTCGCCGCGCAGGATTCGGGCGAAGATATTATTGTCGTCGTAAGCGGCCATCGATGCCTCCGTTCAGGATTGTTTTCGCGCCGCTTTTTCAGCCAGGCCAGAGGTGCCTTCGCGCCGGGCCAGCTCCGCCCACACCTCATCGGGCGCGATCCCGAGCTGAGCCCACAAAACAAGCAGGTGATAGAGAAGATCGGCGCTTTCCCGCACGGTCGCCGCCGCATCGCCCGAAGCCCCAGCGATCACCGTCTCCACCGCCTCCTCGCCCAATTTTTGCGCGGTCTGTGACAGGCCATCGGCAAATAGCCGCGCCGTGTAGGAGCCTTCGGGATCATTGCCCTTGCACGCTTCTATGACGTCATAGAGTCGTTGCAAGGTGTCGGCATCGGCATTTTTTCCGGTCATCAATTTCGATTAACAGATAAACCGACGCCTGTCACGCAACCGGGCGAACCGGGATTCCAGCCGCCGCCATATGCGCCTTGGCTTCACCGATGGTGAATTCGCCGAAATGAAAAATCGAGGCCGCCAGCACCGCGGTGGCGTGGCCCCGGCGCACACCGTCGACCAGGTGATCGAGCGTGCCGACCCCGCCCGAGGCAATCACCGGGATCCGGATGGCGTCGGCGACAGCACTGGTCAACGCCACATCGAACCCCGCGCGCGTTCCATCCCGATCCATCGAGGTCAGCAATATTTCGCCGGCGCCAAGAGATTCCATTTTCCGCGCCCAGGCAACTGCATCAAGCCCAGTCGGTTCGCGGCCGCCATGAGTGAAAATTTCCCATTTTCCCAAGCCAGTCGTCTTCGCGTCGATGGCGGCGACGATGCATTGGGTGCCGAATTTTTCCGCCGCCTCACGGACGAAGTTGGGATTTTGCACCGCGGCAGTGTTGATGGAAACCTTATCGGCACCGGCCTTCAACAAGGTCCGAATATCTTCGACGGCGCGCACCCCACCACCGACGGTAAGCGGCATAAAACACTGATCGGCCGTGCGCGCGACCACGTCAAGCAGCGTATCGCGCTTCTCAACTGACGCCGTGATGTCGAGAAAACACAACTCGTCGGCACCTGCCGCATCGTAGATCTTGGCCTGCTCGACCGGATCGCCGGCGTCGATCAAATCGACAAAATTCACACCTTTGACAGTCCGGCCATCCTTAACGTCCAGGCAGGGGATGATCCGCATTTTCAGCATCCGATCAGCCCATCGCCGCCTTGATCGCCTCGGCCGGATTGATCCGCCCGTCATACAGCGCGCGGCCGACGATGATGCCATCGATGCCGGCATCTTCATGGCGCTTCAGATCCCGAATATCCCGTAAGGAAGACACCCCGCCCGACGCTATAACCGGGGTGGTCACGGCAAAGGCGAGGTCAACCGTCGCGTCCACATTAACGCCGTTCATGGCGCCGTCGCGGTTGATGTCGGTATAGAGGATCGCCGCCGCGCTGCAATCTTCGAACCGCAGCGCCAGATCGAGCACGCGCACACCCGAATCCCTGGTCCAGCCGTCGATGGCCACACGGCCGTCGCGCGCGTCAATCGCCACCACGACCCTTCCCTCAAATTCACGGCACGCGGCCAGCACGAAATCAGGATCGGCCAGCGCCGCAGTCCCCAGAACTGCGCGGCTGACGCCCGCGGAAAACCAGCGCTCCAGGGCCTTCATGGTGCGGATACCGCCGCCCAGCTGGACGGGGATATTGATCGATTGAATAACATTCATCACCGCATCGGTATTCATCGAGCGGCCTTCCATAGCGCCGTTCAAATCCACCAGGTGGAGCCATTGAAAACCGGAATCCTGGAAGTCGAGCGCCTGGCGGGCCGGATCGTTATTGAATATGGTGGCGCGGTCCATGTCGCCGCGCAGCAGACGCACGCAAACTCCATCCTTCAAATCGATCGCCGGGTATATGATCATAATTTATCAGACCGGGCTTTTCCACGGCCGCGCAGCCTTTTGGTGTAATAAAAACCACTGACAGAGCGCTTGCCAACAAACGCATAGTTCGGATTGGTCCCCCACCGTTGATAGCCCAGCGATTCATAAAGCTGAATGGCGGCTTCCTGGGTTTCGCGAACATCGAGGTTGATAAATCGAACCCCCTTATCACGGGCGGCGCCTTCACAGGCGACGGTCAATTCGCGGGCCATGCCGTGGCCGCGGGCCCACGGGGCCACAAAGTTCGTGGTGATTGAGGCTATAGCTGCTTGCGCTTCGTTGTTGCGCGGCGCCTGGACAAGCTGGGCCGAGCCGCCAACACGCCCGTCAAGACGGCCAACCACCAACAGCCGTTCGGGAACCACCAATACGCCGCGCCAGAAACGCTCCATGGCCTCGCGCGGCGGTGGCGACAGCCAACCGAACCCACCGCCATCGAGAATGGCGACTTCGGCGGCATCGCACAACTCAGCGAGATCGGCGTCCGGGAGGCTATCTACCTGTTCAACACTGACTACGGGCATGTATTCATCAACCTAGCGGATAAAACATATGGCATCAGGGGCGCCAGCGAAGAAAATTACGCAACAGCCGCAGCCCGGTTTCCTGGCTTTTTTCAGGATGAAACTGTGTGCCGACGATATTGTCGCGGCCGACCATCGCCGTCAGCGGCCCGCCATACTCAACCGACGCCATCATCGCGTCATCGGACCCACAGCGAAACGCGAAGCTATGGACAAAATAAGCATGCGAACCCGTCGATATGCCGGCCAGAACCGGATGTTGGTCCGCAACAATCGAAAGCTCGTTCCACCCCATATGGGGTATCTTGAGTGTCTTGTCGACCGGATCAAAGGGGGTTACTTCACCGCCGATCCAGCCAAGCCCGTCATGCCTGCCATGTTCAACGCTATGCGCCGCCAGAAGCTGCATGCCAACGCAGATTCCGAGAAAGGGCCGAGCCTGCCGAAGCACCGCTTCGGTCAGGGCGTCGCCCATGCCAGGCAAGCCATTCAACCCCGCGAGGCAGTCGCCAAAGGCGCCAACGCCGGGCAAAACAATTCGATCGGCGCGGCGCACCAAATCGGCATCTCCCGTAACTTGAATGTCAGCATCGCCATCGCCCGTTGCGGCGGCGCGCTCGATCGCCTTCGCGACAGAGCGCAAATTGCCTGATCCGTAATCGATGACCACTATATTCATGAGACCGGACGCAGACTAAACCATCGGCGGCGCGCGCTTCCCATATCGGGCGCGGCGACGATGCCCTGAATACGATAGGCGCGCCGGTGAAGCTTTGCGCGCCGCCGGTCACTAGAACCAAATCCGACAATCGCGGAAAGGCCGGTACCGACCTCAAGCTGCGCCGATCTCTCGGCGCCGGCAAGTTCAGGGGCCAACTGAAGACCAACAGCGGCGACAAATATCAGCAGGGCCGCTCGCCACATCCCGCCCCACAAAGCCCACAGGCTAGCAAACAAAGCCGCGGGCCAGTTAAAGCCTTCCTTGATCTGAACAGGGTCATCTTTCGGGACGCCAGCGTCTGATGGATGGTGAAGCGTGTAAACCCACACGGGCTTTCCGATCAAATGTTCAAGACATCAGGTCGCGGCAACGCCGCCGATCGTGCCCTTGGTCGACGGCACGGCATCGGCGGAGCGTGGATCGATCGTGATGGCTGCCCGCAATGCGCGGGCCAGCCCCTTGAAACACGATTCAACGATATGATGGTTGTTCTCACCATAGAGCGTTTCAACGTGCAGGGTAATTCCGGCCGCCTGGGCAAAGGCGTGAAACCATTCCTTGAACAGCTCCGTATCCATGTCGCCAAGCTTTGGCTTGGAAAACCGAACCCGCCAGACGAGGTAGGGCCGGGCGGAAATGTCAAGCGCAACACGCGACAACGTCTCATCCATAGGAATATAGGCCGAGCCAAACCGGGTAATGCCAACCCGGTTACCCAGGGCCTTAAACACCGCCTCCCCGATGGCAATGCCAGAATCTTCGGTGGTGTGATGAAAATCGATGTGCAGGTCGCCCCTCGCCCGCACATGAAGATCCATCAGGCTGTGCCGGGAGAGCTGTTCGAGCATGTGATCCAGAAACCCGATACCGGTCTCTACATCATATTTACCGGACCCATCAAGGTTTAGCCGCACGTCTATGTCGGTTTCTTTGGTGTTGCGGGTAATGGTGGCCTCGCGCATGGCGCGCTCCTTTATCTCCTGGCGGCGCTCTTTTAACAGGGCTCGCCGGGATTCACCAGCTTTCAAGACACTCGCTATATCATTGGTCGCGGCTGGGCTGCCAGGTGCCGAAGAGATTCATTCGGCAAGTTCCGGCTATTTATGGGGTATTATAGTGTTTGGGCCACGAAATGTGGCGGTAGTATCGATTATGCAAGACGTCCTTCTCGGCGACAGCGGGCCAATCTGCCGGGTTAGCGGCCGGGCGATGCAATGTTTTCCAACATTTTTGGCTTTGTCATTCTGAGGCGGTCCGATCCGGGCGGCGCCAGCCGTGAACAATTGATGGGGCCGGGCGCCGCGTTTGGCGCCGCTGAAGTGTTGGCGGGAACGGTCCGCGCAGCATCGGTGCGTTCCCATGGCGAGGCCGTTGTGTTGGCTCACCTGCCGGAATTGGTCTTAAACTCAATGATCTACCGGCCCGAAGCCGCCGCCGCGGTGGTTACCGCGCTACTTACGACGATCACCCGCGCCAAATTTACCAAAAAAGAGAGGCTCCCTACGATCGGCGCCAATTCTGTAGGCCCCGCCCCACTTGAACAGACACTGATCGATCAGATGAGCGACGCGCCACTGACGATCGGCCGCCTACCCTTTTTTATCGGGTGCAAAAGCGCGAATAAATTTTCCTATATTGACGGGCCGGTGGCCTTGATACTGCAGGACCGCCGCCCGTTCAGGCTGTCGCGGCGTCATTTTTCCATCGACCAGGAAGATGGCCTGTTCGTTGTCTGTGATTACAGAAGTTTTCATGGCACTATCGTTAGCGGAATAGCCTTGACCGCAAGTGGTGGTGGCCTGAAAAGCCCACTTGATCCGGGCGAGAATGAATTAATCGCCAGCGACACTGAGTCGCCATTCCGATGTACCTGTATCGTACCGTCATAACCCAGCACATGATCCGCCCTTGACCGATGCCGGTTTACGACCACATCCTTGGGGCTCATCGATTTCAGGCAACCGAAACAACAGGCACAATATGACACGCACAGACCACGACACCTGGCATGGAACGACAATTCTGTCGGTCCGTAAGGGCAACAGGGTAGTAATCGCCGGCGATGGCCAGGTGACGCTGGGCGCTACCGTCCTCAAGGCGAGCGCCAGAAAAGTCCGGCCGGTTGGCGATGGCTCGGTTATCGCCGGCTTTGCCGGGGCGACCGCCGATGCCTTTACGCTATTGGAAAGGCTCGAGAGCAAGCTTGAGCAGCATCCCGGCCAGCTTACCCGCGCCTGCGTGGAGCTAGCCAAGGATTGGCGGACCGATCGCTACCTTCGGCGGCTTGAGGCGATGATGGCGGTCGCCGATCGTGACGTATCGCTGGTTCTTACCGGGACCGGTGACGTGCTGGAACCCGATGAAGGTCTGGTTGGTATTGGGTCCGGCGGCGTCTATGCGCTTTCGGCCGCCCGGGCACTCCTGGACATCGACGGGCTTGACGCAGAAGCAATTGCGCGTAAAGCAATGGACATCGCAGCCGGTATCTGCGTTTACACAAACACCAGCCTTACAATCGAGAGTCTATCAACCAGTGACTAGTTTCAGCCCCCGCGAAATCGTATCCGAGCTTGACCGTTATATTGTCGGTCAGGGCGACGCCAAACGTGCCGTCGCCATCGCCTTGAGAAACCGCTGGAGACGCCAGCAGCTGCCCGAGGAGTTGCGTGAAGAGGTACAACCAAAAAACATCCTTATGATCGGCCCAACGGGCGTTGGGAAAACCGAGATCGCACGCCGCCTTGCCCGTCTGGCTCAGGCGCCGTTCATCAAGGTCGAAGCAACGAAATTCACTGAAGTTGGCTATGTCGGCCGCGATGTGGAACAAATCGTCCGAGACCTGATCGAAGTAGCCATCCACGAAACCCGTGAGCGGCTGCGCAAGGACGTCACGGCCAGGGCGGACCTGGCCGCGGAGGAGCGGGTGGTCACGGCGCTGGTCGGGGAGAACGCCAGCAACGACACACGACAGAAATTCCGCAAGATGCTGCGCGAGGGACAGCTGGACGACAAGGAAATAGAACTTGAGCTGGTCGACGCCAGCGGAGCCGGATTGCCGACGTTCGATATTCCCGGCATGCCCGGCGCCCAGATGGGGATGCTTAATCTAAATGATATGTTTGGCAAGGCCCTGGGCGGGCGCACCAAATCTCGCCGCCTCACGGTGCTGGAATCCCATCCCATTCTCGTAGCCGAGGAAAGCGACAAACTACTGGATGAAGAAATAGTTCTGCGGGACGCAATCGAAGCGGTCGAACAGAATGGGATTGTTTTCCTTGATGAAATCGACAAAATCTGCGCCCGGTCCGAAAGACAGGGCGGCGACGTCAGCCGTGAAGGCGTTCAGCGGGACCTGCTCCCGCTGATCGAGGGAACTACCGTGTCCACGAAACACGGCACGGTTAAAACCGACCACATTCTGTTTATCGCGTCGGGGGCATTCCATATCGCGAAGCCGGCGGATCTTTTGCCGGAGCTCCAGGGCAGGCTTCCTATCCGGGTGGAGCTCAAGGCGCTCGGGGTCGACGACCTGAAAGCCATCCTGACCGAGCCGGAAGCCAGCCTGATCAAACAATACAAGGCGCTGATGTTGACCGAAGACATCATTCTGGAATTCACCGATGATGGCATAGCGGAAATCGCCGCGGTGGCGGCCGAGGTCAATCAGTCGGTTGAGAATATCGGCGCACGCCGGCTGCAGACCATATTGGAGCGGCTGCTGGATGATATTAGCTTTACCGCGACTGATCGCGCCGGCGAAACGGTGACCGTCGATGCCAGCGTCGTCCGCGAAAACGTCGGCGATCTTGCCAAGGACGCCGATCTCAGCAAGTTCATCCTGTGAGATCCTCGGTCCGTCAACGCCACTTTCGCAACAGGACATACAACGCCCCTGCTCCGCCATCCTTGGGCTGAGCGGGGGAAAAGGCCAGAATGCTGGGCCGGATGCCCGGCGAGTTGAGCCAATGTGGCACCTGGTTGCGCAAGACCCCGCCGCCCTCGCTCGCTCGCCCCTTGCCGGTGATAATAATAATGCTGCGCACCCCCGACGATTGGGCCCCTGCAATAAACCGCTCAAGCGTGCGATGCGCCCTGTCCTGGGTCAGGCCATGAAGATCAAGCCGTGCTTCCGGCCGCAAGCGTCCGCGGCGCAGCCGACCCATGGTGCGCGCATCCACATCGGCCGACCTTCCCGCCGCCAGGAACGGCAAGGCGGCGGTTGACTTTACCCGCAGCGGCGCTGGCCGCCCGTCACGCGATGGGGAGGCCGCCGGCACCGCGGATGCCTTGATCGGAGGGCCGGCCTGGTTGCCGTCGTTGCCGCCAAACATTTCAACATCACGCATGGCGGAATTGAACAGCGCCGCATCGTCATCTGTCAGCGCTGGTTTTCCCCTGGGGTTTTTTGGCCTGTCAGGTGGCTTCGCCATGGATCAGGATTATATGCAACTGGCGGGGGCCATGAACCCCAATTTGAGGGGTTTTTTCAATATCGGCGGTGCGCGACGGGCCAGTGATGAAAGTGGCGGCGCGCGGCCAGGTTTTGTCCTGTCCGAGTATTTGCAGCGCGTCTTCATAGGTACCAACCATGTTCACGCTATCGAGGACCGCGATATGCGCTTCTGGCAAAAGATGCAGCACATTTGGCGAGTCAGCGCCTGAACGAACCAAGAGTGTTCCGGTTTCCGCAACACCCGCGACCGCTTCAGTTACGGCGACGCGATCATCGGGCCCAAAGCGCGACCGGCACACGGACAGCCGGGGCGTGTCGTTCCACGGCATGCGAAGAATCCGCGCCGACGGCGACAGGACGAGCCGGTCACCCAGCCCTTCACGCGACAAATAACGCGCCACCGCTGCCGGCGCCGCCACATCATTATCAATTGTTGTAACGCTCGCGCCGGCAAACAACGCCATCTCGTGAAACCGCGCCACCAATTCCGTCCGGCCGCCCTGAGCGCGCCGTGGGCGAATATAGGAATCCGGTCGCGCGGCAGCGGGGCCGGCCGAGCGACGCGCGGCAATCGCGCCACGCAACCTGCCCAGAATGGCGCCGCGCGCGTCGGTCATGACCGCGGCTCGTGAAGCTTGTGATTTCGCCACTGGCTCATAAAGGTGCCACCCTGTGGCGCGGGAAGATCACGCGCACCGGTCCAGCCTCCCGCCAGCGGCAAATTCCGGATAAATCCTGATTTCCGTCCCAGCACCGCGAGCAGAGCGACGGCCAGCCGCTGGAAAACCCGGTACAATCTTGGTCGGCGGGCGGCATAGGACCAGATTTTTATCCCTGCGCGGGCGGTGTCTGACAGCGCCGGATCGTCAAAGATTATTTCGCGCCATCGCCGCAACAACGCGGGCAGCGGAATGTGAACGGGGCAAACGTCCTGGCATTGACCACAGAAGCTCGACGCTTCAGGCAAGGGTTTCGCCGCCCTCAGGCCAACCAGAGCCGGGGTGAGAACCGAGCCGATCGGACCGGAATAGATCGCGCCATAGGCATGGCCGCCAACAGCACCGTAGACCGGACACAGGCTTTGACAGGCGCCGCAACGGATACAGCGCAACACGTCGCTGAACGCACTTCCAAGCAGACCGCTTCGGCCGTTATCGACAAGCACCACGTGGAACGCCGACGGCCCGTCGGGATCGCCCGCCTGACGAGGCCCGGAAATGACAGATGTGTAGCTGGTGATTTCCTGCGTTGTCGCCGATCGTGCGAGAACCCGAACCAAGGCAAACGCATCCGACAGGGTCGGTACGATTTTTTCGATACCGGCGAGCACGATATGGGTGTCCGACAGCGTGTGCAACAGATCGCCGTTCCCTTCATTCGTCACCAGCACAATCGATCCCGTCTCAGCAACCAAGAAATTGGCGCCGGTTATCCCAACATCGGAATTAAGAA
>Ga0315339_1003662_pt1 | contig 10645 bp, 7 predicted proteins | sample ASW17metaG_FD_204514 | JGI IMG/M metagenome (GOLD analysis project Ga0315339, IMG submission 204514) | Ammonia-oxidizing marine archaeal communities from Pacific Ocean, United States - ASW #17 | ecosystem: Environmental > Aquatic > Marine > Oceanic | place: USA: California | collected 2016-12-05
TCCTGTTCGGTGCCCTGCTAATTGTTACGACAGCCAGTTCGAGAACCATTAATGTTATTCGCTTCGTTGTACCAACGGCATTTGCGATCGTCGTCCAGTATATTGCGGCCTATGGAATGCCTGCCCTTATCATTGACTTTGGTTCGATATTCGAGTTTGAAGGGGGTGTTAATACCCAAACTAATAGCACTTCACTTAGTGGATCTTCGATTTCGGACTGGTACGATTTTATCTTCAGTCAAGACCCGGACGATCTTTCTTTAATATGGGTGTTGCTCTTTGAATACACAATCACATATTCTCTATTTATTGTTTGGGGTTTTTATCTTGCTTGGAAGGTTGAAGGAACAAATCAACTCCGAGCTCTTCTTTCGAAACCCGCCATTGCAATAAGTCTAGTTTCTGTGATGTATTTCTCTATATGTGTCGCTATTGAATATTTTCGATTTCCAGAAATACTCCTCAAACAATTGATTGTTGTCCAGCCTAGACGAGCTCTCTATCTACCCATTCTTTTCTCTTGTTACTACATCGTACGATACACACTAGAATTCTTCTGGATATCAGAATATAGAACTCAACAGCGCTGGGTCACACTTATAGTATTCTACAGCTGGTTCTATTTTTCTCTAATCTTGACTTCATTCAGCAATGAAGTTCTCATCAATTCTAGTCTGATTTTTTTAACCTACATAACAGTCATCGGGTCAATAACATTTTATTTCTTCGGCCATTCAAAGCTGCGTGATGCTATGACATTAGTTCTAAGAAATACCAGGTCACTTGCGATGCTCGGTATGTTACTAGTCCTAATAAAAACCATACCCTTTTCTACAGCTTCAGTTTATACAAAGATTGAAACTATGTTTTTCAGTTGGGGGCCGAATTCCTTAAGCGACTACATTCAAGTGTCAGCCGAACTAGAGTCCGATCAAGTACACATCGATTATTTAAAAATGGCCGAATGGATATCGGAGAATACGGATACAGATGCGAGTTTTATCACTGCCGGCCTATATGAGCTCATGGTACAGGATCTGAAGATAGTCATTGACGGCCGAGATTCTGCTTCTCTCAACCCCTATTACGCTCGGGGAGGAACCCACTACAGTCAACACAGTTACAATAAACATGTGCCTTATTTTGTAAAAACTCTGGGCGTAGACGAAAGTGATCTTGGTTCTAACGGTGCCGCTTCTATAGGTGGGCTAGAAGAAATTCTTACTACGTTTGATACTGATCAATTAAAGGCTATCAAATTCAGAGGAGGCCGAAGCGTAGACTATTTTTTAACCACCTATAATTTGGCATTACCACGAATAATTAGTTTTGGAGAATTTACTCTATACAATATGAGAGACGAGTAACCTATTTTCTAGTTAGCAACCTGTGATGTTGGTGGCAAATATTGCTGTGGTTTAAGGAAACCTCTGCAACCGTGTATTTTTTTTGAAAACAGTCGTTAAACTATTTTTCCGTTCCCTAAGAATTAAATTTAGCTAATAAATGGAATACAGGCCAAAACGACGGATACTGTGTGCTGGGATGCATAGATCGGGTAGCACCTGGTTGTTCAATACTCTACGTATGATCCATATTTTTGACAACGAGTCAGTTTACTCCTATTTTTTCAGTGAATACGATTCATCTAAAGGGGAAAACGCTTCCATCCATGTTGCAAAAACCCATCAATTTGATGATGTGCTAGATGTCAGGTACGACTACATTTTTACTACTTGCAGAGATCTTAGAGACATCGCAGCTTCTGCTGTGCGAAAGGGTATTATTACTAATCACACAAACACTGTAGTGAAGTATCTCAGGCATGTCGTTTCTGAGGAGTATGAGAATTGGCGTACCTATTCCGATTTGGAAGTTATTTATGAGGATATGGTTCATGACAAAGTCTGTACGACAAGAGACATCGCCAACCGATTGGATATTGAGATTGACCCACTAGTTGTCAGTCAGGCAGTCGAACAACTTCCGTTTCCAGAGAAAGGCCAGCCATATTTCAGAGACACTCAAATTCACTACGGTCATATTACAAACGGCACACCGGGAAGCTATTCAGAAACCTTATCTAGTCGAACAATCAACAAAATAGAACGACAGTTTTCGGATTGGCTCATCGGGCATCGGTATATGCTGAAACAACCACGAATGAAATGGTGGAAATTCTAATGGAACGTGTATTCATAGGACATATAAATAGAGTAATTACTCATGTCAGTGTTTAATCTTGCTAGGAACATTGCAACTGCATGGGCACCAAATTTATATATGATTTGGCATTAGCTCACTATAAACCAAATTCACCATATGAGAAGGAAGTATTTCAAGAATATGTTTCAATCCTTCAGAAAGGCGATGTAACAGTTAAGGATCGTGTTCTGCTATTTGAGCCAAATCTCTCTACTAAGCAATCTAGATTTTTTAGTTAGTGCTACAAGAAGCTCACTAAGAAACAGTCGGTAAAGTTAGAGCCATCTATTAGGATATAAAAAATATCAAACTTAATAGAAGAGCTAACAAGCATACCTGATGATTCGATTGATATCATAACTAACAATTCGTTATTGGCACATGTGCGAGATGTAGGCAAAGGCCTATCTGAAAGTAGTAGAGTACTTAAACCTGGCGGTTACATGGCTCATTCCATTGATCTGCGTGATCATCGCAACTTTGCGAAGCCATATACTTTCTTAAGACAAAGAAAGTTTGTGTGGGAACAATTATTGACTAACAAACATTCTTATATCAATCGTTTGAGGCAGAGTGCCTAATTTCGTCTATTGCGATTAGCTGGCTTTGAGGTAATAGACAGCGATCCGAAAATTTAGAAACTAACAAAAAAAGGACCTCGAACCCTTAAACTGTCGAGGAACTTCGAAATTATTCAACAGAGAAGATTTCAGCAATCGGTCTTTCGGTTCTACTGAGAAAGCTCACTCAGTTTGATTCCAGATGTTGACTTACTGTCAGGCTAAATTCCAAAGATTCGACATTAGAGTCTAGATCTTGTGGTGCGTATTTCTGAGTTGAGTATATAACCCTCCTTGTACCTTCCATTTTGCATCGCAGATAAACATATCACTACCAATTTATTTTCATCTAGCTCGACCAACTGATCGCGGACAACAAAAATTTCTCGGGCCTTTACAGATGGGTCATATGCCAAAATAAACGAGAATGGAGGAACTATTTTCTCCAAACCTGCGCGAAATCCTTGTGGTTGGCTACCGGGAAATGTTTCAAGAAATTCCCTATATCGGATAGAAGGCGCTCGAACACTACTTTCAATTTTAGTGTCAAGAACCTTTACTACCACTGCTGAACTACCAGTCAATACAATTCCTTTCTTACCTTTATCGCACTCTACTATCGTTTCGACGATAGGGGATTGGTAGGCAGTTACAGCCATCAAAGGTCCAAAGCTCGTGATTAGAATTGCTGCCAGCCCTATCACAATTACCCCATTTGAACTCTTAAACTCTGCTTTCGCCGCATAGTTCCTACTAATTGGGAATCTATTCCTCAGCCAACGAACTAAACATCCTACGGCGAGAGCAGGAATCATCGCAAACACTACAAACACCGGAGTAAACGGTCTGACACCGGCATCTGCCATCAAAAAAGGCGCGGAAAGAAGTATCCCCAACAACACTGACATAACAAGCTGCGCCAAAGGATCTCTCCAATTAGTAATTAACCAAATTCCAGCTATAAGCGTCATTAGCCTGCTTAACCCTAGTTCATATTTCATAAATAGACGAATGAAATGTTCCAGCTGGCCAAAATAATATGATATGAATCTTGTTGGATCTCGGAATATTTCTGACATAGCAATATAGAAAATCTTTTGAGATATCTCTGCCTCTCGTATTCCACCAAAAGTACCCCTTACAATTTCAGGATGATCAAAAAACGCTTGTAACCAACCTTTCCCTCCGACGGCCATGCCATATAGAGTCAAAGAAAAGTTTGAATGCTGAATGTTTTCTTTCCCACTCCACAAGAATTGGAAACATTCAGTCAATATGAATCCCGAAAAAACAGCTAACGTGCTACCTAGTAGTACCTGAACCAATACTCTTTTTTTAGAAGATAGATTAAAAGCTCCCCAAATCAATACCATCGGCAACACAATGAATGGACCAGATCTTGCACTTAAAGCAATCGAAAAAAGCGCTAAACCTACAACGTAGGATGCTACCGAATTATCTACTGCAGCTCTCCACAATAAGGGAAACGCCAGACAACCAAAAATATAACCATGTACTTCGGTCATTGTGAGAGGCAAGTGCCTATGAATTAACGCCAAGGCTGTAATAAAAAAAATGACTGCAGCAGTCCATCCTAACGATCGTCGAACTATCCACGCCGCAAAGATTGAAGATATCGCAGCCAGCATAGCTAACAACAAAATGCTATTTTGAAGATTACCAGTTAGGTAAAGCCAAAGCGCAAGAAGCGCTGCATTGATAGGCCGACGCTGAGAATATATGGAAAGATCGGCCGAATGTAATAGACGCCAGGCCCCCTCTATCCACCCCGCTGCATCGCTTGAGGGAATTAGGCCACCAATAAGAAAATAACTTTTATTTGGATATGTCCAATACCATTCAAGTGCACTACCAAATACGAGAACTCCTATAAGAGCTAAGAAAACAATACATACCGCAGAAATATTTTTATAACTTCTATTTTCCGCAACGACTATACCGATAGCTACGAAAACACCAATGACATAAAGCCAATCTTTCACAACTCCTGGTCGGTAATCTCCCAGCAGCATCAACATTAAGTCGCTTAACATCCAGCTTAGGTATATTCCAATTAATGCTCCAAGAAATATAAGGCGACCTTCTATGCTCAAATACCCACACGGTTCATTCAATGAAGGCAACATAAAGTACCGGAGCTTATTATTCATCTGTCAACAATAGAATTGACTATAGTTCGTCGAGAAAAACATTAGATATAAACTAAACACTCATCAATGTTGATATTTCTCAAATACGATTAACATACGGGTCGCGCATAATTTCCCGAACAGTGGCGTAAAGCGTTTTTCAACACATCGTAAGGGCCTCACCAACCAATATGGTAAAAGGCTCCATGTGCGGAACCCTCCTGAGAATGGATAGACCAGTAATCCATTCCATATTCTAGATAGTAGTCGTAGTTTAGGAACTTTATCTTGAGGCTCCTTTTGAAAATGTTGGACGATTAGCGTACCAATTGCTTGATTAGCTTCGAACGGATCTCTATCAAAGGTCAACATCCCATCTTCTAGAGGGTCAACAGTCATATCAATGCTCTCCTCATGAAGAGCATAAATACAACGACTGACCGGTGTAATCGCAGGTTCTACTACGATCAGCCTTCCGCCAACTGGTAACACATCAATCGCTTCAACATTGAGAAATGATTCTGGGATAAACGGTAAGCGATGTGCATCACAAACAATGTCCAGATTAGGCATCTGCACAATATCTGTACTCACAATATCATCATGGTATGCCTTAAACCACCGCCAATCTCTAGAATTGGCCCTGCAACGCAATTGTCTAGAATTTGCGGAAATATTTCCTCATAAATTATTCTTAGACTTTTTTTCTCGTCCAGCGTTCCTGGTGTTCCAATAGTTTTTTTCTTGCATAATCTGTATTCATTTAATCAAAATGCTTTTAGTTTCCTATAAGCAAAAATAACCATTCTCAAAAGTAAAAGCCCATGCCTAAAACGAGATATTTGGGTCTCACCGTATTGGCGACTCGTATACCTTACAGGCAACTCGATAAATTTTAGATTCAGTTTACTCGCACCAAAGATGAGATCAAAATCTCCAAAAGGATCGAATTCTCCGAAATAACGTCTGTTGGCAGCAATTCTCTGATAATCCTTTCGTCTCAACACTTTTGTACCACATAGCGTATCGGTCAGTTTTTGATTAATAAGATACGTAAATAAATAAGCAAATACATGATTGGCTACATAATTTAAAAACCTCATCGCTTGATCTTCCATACCGTAAATTAGCCGTGATCCGTTTATATACTCTCCACGTCCACTCGTGATCGCTACCAAGAACTTCGGCAATTCTTCTGGTGGAACAGTTAGATCGGCATCAAGTATTATAAGAATATCTCCTATAGCTTGATCAAATGCGGCCCGAATAGCATCGCCTTTCCCAATTCCTGGCTGTAATAAACTTTTGATGTCGATAGATGGAAATTTCTGTTTAACACGCTGTATTTCTTCCCACGTTCCATCCGTGCTGTGCCCTTCAACAAAAATTACTTCAGTATGCGATCCTAATTCAGGTAGTCGAGATATAGCATTTTCTATATTACCTTTTTCATTACGACATGGAATAATTACCGACACTGTTTCAAATTCAGATTGGACATCAGGTATAGGACGAGCAACAAGATAATGTCTAAGACATAACTTTCGAACCAACGGTAGGGTTGCAACATATCTATTGATGAAATCTCCGATACCAAGCAACTTAAATGGGCATAGAATTCGCCATTCCTTCTTTACTATCTCGAACCCAGATATGCACATAAAGTTTTCGACATCAGTCATTCGCAACCAAGTTGATTTTTCTCTCTTCGTTAGTTTTAACTTATCCCATAGGTGCAATAGTGGCTCCCATAGATACCCATAATAAACACTAATTATTCTAGTGCTTGGAGAACAGACGCAATGTAGTTGCGACAAAAATACCTGTATGTCTTTTAGTCGCCCGAGAGTATCTTTAAGCAAAATAACATCGAATGGACCTCTCTCAGACAACGAATTGAAGACTAATGGGTTTTCTATGTCCCCTTCTATAAACTCAACATTGAGACAACTCTCATGGGAGAACTTCTTACACTCTGAGTTAGGTTTCAATTCATAGCTATCTGAATTTAGTAACCCAACAAATGTGTCGTTAGTTCCACAACCGACGGAAAGAACATAGCTACCGGGTGAAACAAGAAAGGCCAGATATTCTTCCGTCAAATTATGAAAGTATCGACTACCACTTGAATCTGCTAAAAACATCAATCGCCTTACCGCCAACCCTTTCTCATCAATCTCAAACCAATCCCCAGATTATCCACCATGAGTAGGACAAACTTGAGATCTTTTCGATCAACAATTTTGTCTGTAACATTCATGAGGTTAACACTAATTTCTACCAAGCCTAATAGTAGCTCTAATCGGCGTTAACCACTCCTTATCTTACGATAATGCTTTTATTTTGAGGGCAAAACTTGCACCGATTAAATTCGTTGTACAAGTTCGCCGTAGGCTAGACGAATACCTTCGATCAAATTGATGCGAGGATACCAACCTAGACTATTTATTCTTGAGCTATCAAGTAGCTTTCTCTCAGTACCGCTGGGTTTTGTAGTATCCCAATTTATATCTCCTTTATATCCAATTACCTGTACAACAAGATCAAGAAGCCCTCTTATAGTTACCTCTGATCCACTCCCAATGTTAATTAATGGTGGTTGGCCCGAGGGAAATGTCTCTTCCAGTTGTTTTCGCCTCAAACAAAGTAACAGAAAACATGCCTCAGCTAAATCATCGCTGTGAAGAAATTCACGCTTAACAGTACCTGTGCCCCATACCTTGATAGACTCTCGTAGTTGTTTCTTTGCTTCATGGGTCCTTCTAATTAGTGCCGGCAATACATGGGATCCTTCTAGATCATAATTGTCGCCTGGTCCGTATAGATTAGTCGGCATTACAGAAAAATATCGGGTGCCGTATTGGCGGTTATATGCCCAACACATCTCTATACCAGCAATTTTTGCTAAGGCATATGGCCGGTTAGTAGGTTCCAGTAATCCGGTTAGAAGATATTCTTCTCTTATAGGTTGTGGGCAATCTCTAGGGTAAACACAGCTAGAACCCATAAAGAGAAGATCTTTTACACCCGACCTATATGCTTCGTGAATGACATTAGTTTGAATTGCGAGATTCGACTGAATAAAATCAGCGGGGTAAGAATTGTTAGCATTAATGCCACCTACCTTAGCGGCGGCTAATATCACGACATCAGGCTTCTGGGACTGAAAATACTGTCGTGTAGCTATTTGGTCTGTAAGGTCTAATTCAGAATGCGGGCAAAGTAGTAGGTTTTTGAACTGATTCCTCTTTAGACATCGAACTAGCGCCGAACCAACAAGTCCAGTATGGCCCGCAACAAAAATTTTGGACGACCTATGCAAAGCAATTACTCATGAAAATTACGTTTTCTAAATCCTTGCTCCACTGACATCTTTTCATTTTCTGCTTCTGAAAGGTCCTCATAAACCATTTCAGAAACTAGCTCTGTGAATCTATATTTAGGAACCCAGCCAAGTTGCTCATGAGCTTTTGAGGCATCCCCCAATAGAGCCTCTACTTCAGTCGGTCTAAAATATCTTGGGTCAATTTGTATGATGCAGTTCCCATTGTCGTCGTAGCCCACCTCTTCCACCCCACTTCCCGTCCAATGTATATTGATCCCTATTTTTTGACCGGCCGTCTCAACGAATTGCCTAACACTATGCTGTTCCCCAGTTGCTATTACAAAATCCTGGGGTATATCTTGTTGCAACATAAGCCACATCATTTCTACATAATCTTTTGCATGACCCCAATCTCTTTTTGCCTCTAGATTACCCAACCATAGACAGTCTTGTAAGCCAAGTTTAATTCGACACAGACCCCGAGTAATTTTTCTTGTTACAAATGTCTCGCCCCTCTTGGGCGATTCATGATTAAACAAAATACCGTTACAAGCAAAAATATTGTAACTTTCACGATAGTTAACAGTAATCCAATATGAATACAGTTTTGCAACTGCATACGGGCTTCTGGGATAAAACGGAGTTGTTTCGGACTGAGGCGTTTCACAGACTAGCCCATATAATTCTGAAGTCGATGCTTGATAAAATTTCGTTTTCTCTGCAAGTCCCAACGTTTTAATCGCCTCTAGTATTCTCAATGTACCTAGAGCATCTGAATTTGCAGTGTACTCCGGCTCCTCAAAACTTACGGCAACATGACTCTGTGCACCTAGATTGTAGATTTCGTCAGGATTCACCTGCTGAATTACTCGAACCAAACTCATGGAGTCAGTCAAATCACCATGATGGAGAAAAAATTTTTTGCCAGGATAGTGCGGATCTTGGTAAAGGTGCTCAATTCGACCAGTATTGAACATTGATGAACGTCGTTTAATCCCATGTACGATATAGCCTTTGTCTAACAAAAACTCCGCCAAATAAGCACCATCTTGGCCAGTCACCCCCGTTATAAGAGCAATTTTTTCCACAAACTTATACCTAGACTGTTGTTGTACTAGTCATTCTGAACTTGTCTCTTAACCGTTTGAATCATTATCTCATTAATCGATAAAGATAAGAAATCAGTCAGTGCGCTCAATAGCTAAAGTTGACCTGTAATTGGTGTAATTCAATCTAATTGTCCAATTAATGGATACATTTAGTCCCCAATAATCTTGTCGAGTGTTTCCACTAAATAAGTGACTTCCTCTGTAGTGTTGTAGTGCACCATACTGACTCGGACAACACCATCATTTGGATCCATTCCTAAGGCCTCGACACATCGTCTCGCATAAAAATCGCCTGCACCGACTCCAATTCCATGATCCGCTAGCCGCTTGGCAATCACAGCTGACGACATCGAGCGAGCATGAAACGCCACGGTAGCGGCCCGTTGACCAGGCGTGGCGTGATCCTGGCCCAACAGACGAATGTCCGAGGTGTTTTTTAGATAATCCAAGAGGATATTGGCCAGTGTAGATTCGTGCCGGGCCACCAGCTCGAAAACCGCTTTGGCCCGGGTATGACGGTTCCCTTGGTCATGGCCAAAATGATGCAGATGTAGTGCATCGAAATACTCGGTAATGCCAGCCAGTGCCGCAACTTGGGCATGCTGTGGCCCCGTTGGATTGAGCCTAACTTGCGCTTTTCCCTCATTGAACCAATGGCTCTGTCCTTCCGTTTTCTTCAGCGTATCCGGTGACCCCCACAAGACCCCCTGGTGGGGTCCAAAGGTCTTGTAGGTGCTGTAGGCATAGAAATCAACTCCCAAAGCTTTCACATCCGGAATTGTGTGTGGGGCATAGGACACGCCGTCGGCGATCACGATCGCACCGACGTTTCGAGCGATCTCGCATACCTGCGTCACATCATTGTGGGTACCTACCAGGTTAGAACACAATGTAAAACACACCAATTTAGTCTTGTCTGTGACGAGGTCATCGAGATCTCCAATATTCAGTTCACCATCGGCTTTCCCAACCCGCCATTCCTTTATCATCACGCCATACTCTGACAGTCGCCGCCAGAACCCCACGTTCGCTTCATGGTCCTGATTCGTCACTACGATCTCATCACCCGGGCGCAGTAGCGACCGAAGTCCGTGCGCCAGGACATAAAAATTTAGGGTGGTTGATGGCCCAATGGTGATCTCATCGGGTTCAGCGTTGAGGAGTTCAGCAATCGCCGCATAGGACTCATCCATCTCTTCACCTGCAGTCTGAGACAACGCATAGGCGGCATACGGTTGAACTTTATGCGCCACAAAAAAGCGGCTGAGACGATCGATCACGGTTTGGGGGACATAG
>Ga0315339_1003663_pt1 | contig 10644 bp, 14 predicted proteins | sample ASW17metaG_FD_204514 | JGI IMG/M metagenome (GOLD analysis project Ga0315339, IMG submission 204514) | Ammonia-oxidizing marine archaeal communities from Pacific Ocean, United States - ASW #17 | ecosystem: Environmental > Aquatic > Marine > Oceanic | place: USA: California | collected 2016-12-05
GACGGCTCATCCAGAGCTCTCTGCCTGCGGCTAGTCAGTCGCTGAGTCTGGGATCGGGGTCGAACGCTACACGACCCTGCCGCCTGCCCCGCCCCACTCAGGCCCGCAACTCAGGACGCGCAGAACAGTGCTGGATAGCTGGGTCTGGCTGGGGGCCACTAGGAGGCTAGTTGCCGTCTTCTAGGCCGGGGGGACAGGGTGGGAAGGACCGATTCTCGCCATTGACGATCCAATGATCGCATTCAAAACCCATGTTGAATGTGCCCTTGTACCTCAACTGGCCGTCCTCGAAATACTCTTCATACGGGCCGTGCCACTTGCCGCCCTTGTAGGTGCCCTTCGCCTTCAGTTACCCGTTCTCGAAGTAAACCTCAGCCGGTCCCCCGATAGGCTCCCCACAGCTTCCACAGAACTCTGAACCTTGGGGACTCTTGAGTCCACATTTGTTGCACTGGAGGGTCATCTTCGCCCTGCACTTAGTGCAGAAATTCGCCTCCGCAGGGTTCTCGTGCCCACACTCCGAACACGACAGGACTGATGGCTGTGTCGGTGAGTCTGGGATGAAGACCGCTTTGGTCGGGCCTATCGCAACCCCCTTGGGATCAGGGCCGAATCTGTTGTCGCCTGACGTACCGTCGATACAGCCGAAGTAGAAGTTGAAGAACGGCACGATAACCCACCATCCACTGTGATCCGTGTCGTGCATCCTGCGAACTCCGACAGCAAATGACGGGATTAGGACCGCTAGCCAATAGATATTGGCCAGTACGGACTCTTCGGCGGGGAGTGGATAGAGAAGGGTTCCTTCGATGAATCCTAATACGAAAGTAATAATGAGGCTGAAGAGGAAAAACATCCAATATTCTTTTCGCTGCGCCCGTCCTTGAAACACCGCATACTTCTTTAAAACTCTCAAATACCAAGTCATGTTCTTTCTCCTTGGGGCCATCCTCCTCTCTTCATGCCTTCATTCTGCCCTACCCCACTCGTACCCGCAACTCCGGACACGCAGAACACTGTTTAGTAGTTCTGGGTCAGCGACGGTGGAATAGGGGGGTGCCCCGGTACGGGGGTCGCGCCTGTCGGCAAAATGGACCCGCCCGAGCTACCAAATATTTTTCGGGGAACGGCGTTGCAGTGGCGGCGATGTGTGCCGACCGGCACCAGTACCGCCCCGTGGACGCCAATGAGGGGGGGGGGTCGTGGACCGACGATATCAGCATCGAAACGGGTCCTACGGGTGACTTATGGGTGACTTGGTGCCCACCGAACACTAACAGAAAAAACCCCCCAAGCTTGTAAGTGCTTGCAGGGCATTCTCTTACCTAAGTGCCCTCACCAGGACTCGAACCTGGGACCTACTGCTTAGGAGTCAGTAGTGTCTAGGTAGCCACCCCCCTACCACTGTACTCCCATACCCTATCAATAGTGCTGTCGATACTGGCTTATATGACCCTACCCACTACCTTTGGGGTATCACCATCATATCAGGATAGATCACCTAATGGTAGACTTATGGTAGACTCAAGGGAAGATTCAGATGGCAGAGCCTAAACCCCAGGCCAGGCACATCCCCTTCACATCCAGCCGCATCCAAAGCATGAAGTGGGATGGACGCAGGAGTGACATCCGATACGACTCCCACCCCAAGGCACCCGGGAGTGGCTTCGGGATCAGGATCTACCCAACAGGACGTAAGAGCTACGTCCTCCAGTATCGTGCCAAGGAACGTGTAGGCGGCTCTGGCGTCCTCCTCAAGACCGTGCGAAGCAAGGTCCACCTGAAGGTGCTGGGCAATGTCGAAACCATGCGCCTGTCCACTGCCAGAGAGATCGGGCTGAAGCTCATCCAAGAAGTTGAGATCGGTATTGATCCTTCTGAGGATCGGTCCCTAGAGGGAATCACGCTCAGTGAATTCCTGCCGATCTACCTAGAGGTCAAGCGACAGGAAGGGTGGACGAAAAAATATCTGTACGATCTTCAGAGGCGGGTGGAGAACTACCTGCTCCCCTTGTTTGGAGATCGTCCCCTCACAGCCATCAAGAGAAGCCAGTACCACCAGGTCTACCTGGGGATCTCGTCAGGAGAGAAGTCCATCAGTGGTCGCCCTGCCCCTGTTGAGGCGAACCGATTACACGGTCATCTGTCGAACATCTTCAAGGTTGCTGAGATCAAGGGAGTGGTTGAAGAGGGTTACTCGTACCCTACCCGACTCATCAAGAAGAAGAAGGAGCAACCCAGGAAGAGGTTCCTTTCTGATCCCGAACTCAAACGCCTATATAGCGTCCTAGAGGACGAGCCACATACCCCTGCCCTGTACATCATCCAATTGCTCTGCCACCAGGGGATGAGGAAGTCCGAACTGCTGGAGCTAAAGTGGCGTAACGTCCACCTGGACAGGGTGCCAGGAAGAGCGTGTGAACCGCCTCACTTGTTTGTCGGCAGGACGAAAAACGGAGATCGGATGCACTCCGTGCTGAGTAGCCAAGCCATCACAATCTTTGAGCACCTAAAGGCCCAGAGGACTTCTGAGGCAGTCTTCCCCTCCACTGTCCACCAAGGCGAGAGCATCAAGGACATCAGGTTCGATTGGGAGAGGATTCGCAGGAAGGCTGACCTCCTGGGGCAGATCTTTGATGATGATGATGAACAGGAAGACATCCCTGCCTTCACCCTTCACGGTCTCAGGCACTCTGTAGGGAGCTGGCTGGGTCGCCTTGAGAAGACTGAGTTAATCATCTCACGGACCCTGAACCACAGAGTGAAATCCGTCACGGAGCAGTACAGCCTGCTTCCGAATGAGACCAAGGAAGAAGCCATCAGGGAGTTGGCTGATTGGCTCCAGGAGCAGGTTGGCGCACCCATCTTAATTGGCGGGTGATATCACCTTGACGCCCCATAAGCGTATCATTTATGATCAGGAAAGCGACATTCGGTAGCCCGGAATGTTGGACGGTATCGCGACCCAATCGCGCCAAAGAAAGCCTGTAGTCCAAGGCACAGTTGCTCGGGGCTCAGAGAAAGGCTTTACCTCTCTGACGAGCGGCCCAGCGGCCAAAGCTGTGTGAGCGCGAAATCGAGGACAATCCTCGTTTTCGGAGGGGGTCTGCCCCCTGAATTTCTCACATAAGGAGGGCCGTTTATCATGACAGATCCCACCGCAGTAGAAGACCAGCCTACAGGCCAAAAGGAACCTTGGCCTTGGTGCTACGTCCCCGAAACCCAGCAGATTCTGGACAAGTCCGCGATCACATTGCAACGATGGCGGAGTTCCGGCTACGGACCCGCGTGGTCCAAGAACGGAAACCGGGTCGTATACAGGCGGTCCGATCTTTACGCTTGGATGCTCGGACGGGCCGATTAATGCCCACAGTTCGGAGAGCTACAGACGATCATCTGCCCATGTGGAGGTGGTTGCTCATCCGAACGGAATCACGACCACTTCCAAGTTAGAGGGACTGCCAGAACTCGGGTTTGATATGCTGCCCGAGAAGATGCGTGAGTGGGCACGGAATCTCTCAGAGAGCCAGCAGGTGCCAGCATCCATGACCGTGCTGTCCTGTATCGCTACGGCAAGCGCGTGTCTTGCTGGCAAGTGGCAGGTCGCACCCGTGACGCACAACTGGCCTACAGAGACCACTTCCTTAAACACCCTCATCATTGCCAAGAGCAGCGGTGGCAAATCCCGAGTGTTCTCCAAGGTCACCCAGCCCATAGAGAAGTGGGAGCGACAGAAGCGATCAGAACTGCTCCCCGAGCGTCTAGAGGCACTTGCCAGGGTGGAGGAGGCAGAGACTCACCAAGAGCGGATTGAAGCTTTAGGAGAGGTGCCCGTAGTGCCTGATATGCGAGTGGTTGATACGACCCCCGCAAAGTTGGCAATGCGGATGGCTGCCCATTACGGGCGGGTGGCAGTGTTGAGTTCCGAAGGCGGTCCATTGAAGGACCTGTCTGGGAAGAAGTTCAACACTCCTCCTGAGTTTGAGCTTTGGAAGAAGGCATGGACTAGCGAGTACCACAGGGAAGATCGGGTAGGGGCAGGAACCAGGGAGGTTCATCAGCCCGTGATCACCTTCCTGCTCATGGCACAGCCAGCAATACTGGATGCTCTTGATGCGTGCCCAAGTCTGAAGGGAGAGGGTCTATGGAACAGATTCATGTTCCTCCTTCTGGCTGACAACCGAGCGAATCTCAAGCCCAGCCATGAAGCTCCCGAGCTAGACCAGCAGATCACTGCCGAATGGGAGAAGGTCTGCTTTCGGCTGCTAGATGCCGAACACAAAGGCACAGTGCCCCACACCAATCAGGATGGGGACAGGGTTCAACAAGTGCCGATCCTCTGGGACCTAGCTCTCACTCCTGGCGCCGAAGAAGTACGGAGGAAGTTTGAGGCATCTATCCTCCGGGAAATTCAGGATGGACACAGGCTGGATTCGGTTGCCGAGTGGGCACAGAAGGCCACTGGGATGGCTCTCAGGATTGGAGGCGTGCTGCACCTGGTACAGAGGGCATACGAGGGCATTGAAGGTGCGGAACTCTTTAGAACGGAAATCTCTGAAGCGAGCATGGAGATGGCTGTTCAGATCGTGGACGTTCTCTCTGACCACTTCATCCACGCGATGGAAGAACGGTCCCACTTCGATCCTGTCATGTACGTCTATGACAAACTCCTATCGGTAGGCTGGGGAGCAAGTAGGCGGGAACTCAAAAGAAAGTGCCCAAGGCTCAAAAATGTGGACGAACTCAAGCCCATCCTGGCAGAGCTTGAGGACAGAGGGCTGATCACGGAAGTGATGGTGGAGGGAAAAAACGGACATTGGGCACCCCACTACTTCAACCCAGATGAATACACGCCCGAGTTAGAGCGTGCTGCCATTCAGAATCAATAAACACGGACACGACTTGCCACTTGCCATTGTGGCAAGCGGCACGTCCTAAGCCATAAGAAAATTGGAAACAATCATGACTAAAACAAAAACCAGATCCTACAGAAAGGCAGGGTCAAACGAGTGGGAGAGGCAGGTTGCCAAGGCCCGAGCTATAGACATCAGGACTATGTGCGAACGGCTAGGAGTTGAACTCGTAAAACATGGTACGGAGTTTCAACCGAAGCTCTCTAAGAGGGGGTCAAAATCAGGGTTCCCTACTCAATGCTGAGGTGATATCACCCTTCCACTTCCTCACTCATCCTGACGCCAAGGCGGACCCAGACTGATAGCACCCCGCTATCGGGACCTGTCAGGATTTCAGAGAGAGCCGAGTCATGGCCTATTTAGGGTGCCGCCCCATCCCCCTGAAGCGTAGCGGAGGTCTCAGGCCGCTGAGTGATGCACAACCGACTCGGCGAGCTGCTCGGATATCTCCGCGACCTTTCGGAGCTGTGCCTCCAGCTCATCGCATAGCGCCATGAGTTCATCGACCTTGGTGACGATTGCGGGTTTCCGGGTCCGTGGCGAACCCGACCTTCACGAGTCCGGGCCGGGTAATGATCCCCAGGTAACGATAAAGAAAGACCCATAACCAAGAACAATGGTCACCACAGTATGCAAAACGGCGACGGAGAGAGGCATAGGTTCGGTGAAAAACACCCCCCAAACGCCAAGGAGATAGAGGGACATTGTATACATAATACCCTTAGCGATAACTCTTCTCCAAAGTGGCAACGCTGCATATTTACGGCCTTCTTCTCTTTGTATATCTCTTTCTATCTGCCGCTGACGACGCCGTTCCCTCTCTTCACGCTCCCTACTCTGCCTCTCACGCTCCCTATTCTGCCCCTCCCTGATGCCGAATTCTGTTTCGTTTCCGCAGCTTCCGCAGAACTCGGACCCTTGGGGACTCTTGAATCCGCAGTCGGCACACTCAAGCACCATTTTCGCTCTGCACTTTGTGCAGAACTCCACGTCTCCGGGATTCTTGTGCCCGCACTCCATGCACTTGAGGCGTGACAAGCGATCAGTGCTGAGGTTGATCCTTAAATCGTCTTTGGGTGCCATCCTTAAGAATGCCCCCGATCTTAGACGATCCGCAACCTAGACGGGGCACCTCACCGGACGCGCAGAACACTGTCGGTAGGTGGTAGGAATGCCGCCCCTCATTTATTTCCCGTTTTCGAGGCCGATGGAGCACTCGAGCGCTTCCCTGCGAGCGCGTCTCCACAGCACGAAGAGCGCGATGGTCAGAGCCGGGTGTACAACCACGAAGATAACGACGTTGGCTAATTCATAGCCCATCCCGGTGAAGTCACCGATGACCTGCAGGATCCACACACAGACACCGAAGATGGTCGAGATGGGATCTGCCATGAGAGCGCTCCGCATGAGATCCCCACAGTACTGAAGTTGTTGGATATCCATGCCATTCCAGCTTTGCATGGAACATGCCATCGGACGCGCAGAACAGAGCTGGATAGCTAGGTGTGATGACCGTTCAGGAGCGGATCGACCACTCGTTCTCTGTGATGACCTAAGTACTTCTTCATCCCGTCCGATATTGGGATAACGACAGCAGCATTAATCCCCATCTTTATCAGGTCATCCACTGTGACTCTGCTCGATCTCACCAAGTGACCTTCATCAGTGAATGAAACAAGGTGTCGGTCAAACAGCGAATCGAAGTTGGGAGACAGGAGAATGCCGTTTTCGGGGTCCAATCGTTCCTCGTCACTCGATTCACTCCACCGTTTGATGTGGGACGCGATCAAGACCCGTCGCACTTCAAGTTTCGTGACAGGACAAACGCCATTCCATTTTTCTATCACTTGTTGTCTGTAGTACCCTTGGCCCACTCTCGATACCACCAAACCCTTTCGTTCAGTCTTAGTGGGTTTTTGGTATCTCCTTTTCCTGTTGTCACTCACTACAGCACTCTTGGAGACCGTATTGGAGGTCTCTTTACCGGAATGGTTTGGTTTCCAAAGGTAGAGATCTGTTAGATCATCGTTTTGGGTGTAGTCGTCATAATCAAGGTTCCGAAAAATCAGGTGTACCGGCTTACTGGTTTGCGGGTTTAATTCTGCGAACTCAAGTCTACCACAGTACACGAAGGGTTGGGTCTTACTCTTCACCTTCTGGTACAACCTGACGAATAGGAGCGGAGTGGCTCTTCCCTCGACTATCTCACGGATCTTGGGGGATGTCGGATGTTGGGTGGTTTGTGAGTCCCAGTGAAAGAACTCCCCCTCGAAGTAATCGTTGAAATGAAACCTCTCCTCTTTTTCCTCTTTCTCGAGGTCAACGAACAACAGCGTGTTACGGAACTTCGTGCCGTAGAAGACACCTTCCCTGACTGTTTTTAGGGTCGGTTCCCTGAGGATCTTGGACAGTTCCTGTTTGCTGTACTTGTCACCCAATCTCAGTTGGTGGTGGGCGTCCTCTCTCATGATCTTCTCCAGAAAGGTTTCACAACTAAAGTGTTGACCATCATACCACTAGCCTTTTTTGAGAATTTTTCTGGGCATAGGAGTCCCTACTCAATCTGAAATTGAAAAACCCCCTGCGCAAAACCCTGTTGTATAGGTAGCGACACGGGCGTTCAAAAAAGGGGGGGCGGGGGTACTGGAGGGGGGCTAGCGGAAGGATTCTGGTCTGCCAATCATCTCTCGGCCAGCATCTGAACCATGGCCCGGCAAGTTGCTCCGTCCCGCTCTACTAAAGGATCTCCAGCGAAATAATCCCCGGTCAGCGCACGGTTTCGGTCTGCTCGCTCGCGGTAAATCTGAGCGATGTCCTCTATCTCTTGAGCAGTCGTTGCAAGGGGGATCTCTCTTTCTTGCTTCGACTGTGCGAACCTGTGCGCTGCAACGATCAGCAGTACTTTCTGCTGATTAAAGGTCTCCGATAGCTCTGGCCTATCCTCCATCCAAAGTAGCTGGTAGTTGGCCCACAAGGCTGCGCAACGACGCGTCCCGTAGGCCAAGACCGCTGGGTCTTCAGTGTCCAAAATTTCGGCAATCGGACGCATTTCCTGAGCAACCCCATCCACGGGCACCCAGAGCATGACTAGGGCTACTGCGGTTAAGAATTTCATCAGCTAGTCCACCACTCACCAGCAAGGTCGTGTCGTTATTCGTGGTTGTGTCTCGGCAGAGTAACATCAACGCCGCCCAGTTATTTCTTAGGCTGAGTCTCTCCAAATAAGAAAAGAGAACCCTAATAACGAGAGCACGAGCACGATTCCCTCTCCGAGTCCGACGCCCACCATGACTGGTATGCCCCACAATACCGTGACAATCGCTATGGCTGGCAGCCATTCCCCAACGAACGACCGAACTCTCGCGTTCCGGTCTCTCCGGATCCGTGCCTCAGTCTCTCGCCGGTCTCGCTTCACTTGTAGCATCGACCGGACGACGGGGTGGTTGGGGCCGAGACTACGCACCATCTTTTCGTCCCCCGTTCCAAAAGTCGGCCCACGCAACTCGTCAATCCAGCTATCATCGGCGCTTGGCCTATTCTCTAGCTCAATTTCGCGGAGATTGTTCTCCGATATGAGCGGCAGGGCCGTATCCACATAGCATTGAGCTGTGAGCCCTGCGGACCTGATGCCGTGCCATTTCTTGTCTATGTGGTCCGCCAGGAGCAGCCCCCCCCTATGCGGGTCCATGGCGTATTCATGCGCCCGGGCCGGAAACGATTCCTCCCATCCCTTTATCGCATCTTCATCGAAGTGTGCTCGACGTAACAATATGCGGACGGCTCTGAGCACATTGAAGTCACTGGCGAGGTCACTTTTCGCCGGTATCAGGCCGGCACGCTGGCCCTGAGGAAGTTGTGAGCCCGCCCGGGCAACAGCGAACGTGAGGATCTCAAGAAACTCATCCTCATTCTCGCCCGCAGCGCTCGTGAGAGGGAGCCGGTGGATAGAGCACTCGTTATATAGGTCTAGGGCCGCCCCAGCGTCGGCGCATATGTCCAGGCCACCGGGAAGAACCACCTCCACCAGATCCTGTGTTACTCCGAGCAGGGCTTTTACTGTTCCGAACATGCTCATGTTGTCACCTCCCCCGGGGAGGTCGAGTTCAACACCTCACGAGCTTCTCTAAGTTGCCAGGCGTAAAGGCAAGTGAACGGGGTATGACGCTCGGCGCGAGCCTCCTGTGGAGGCAGCCGCTCAACTCGCCAGGATAGCGAGTTATCCAGCCAACTCTCGCAATATTCCTTGGATGCGGAGTAGCGGCTTCTGGAACTCCGGGTTGGACTCGATGGCGTGGGCAATGAGGTCGCCAATCGCGTTGCAGAGCTTCTTCTCAAGCGCAGACATGTGTGTCTCCGGTTCGGATCGAGGTGTGGGCCGGTGAAGGGCCACGAATTGCCCTCAATTCAGGCGTACACGGGCGCGCGTCGCGCAGGAGACGGGGTCAGCGAAGGCACAAACCGTTGTGCAGCACCGGATTCCGACTAGTTGCTGGAAAGGGGTTGACGCCCCCAAGCCCTCACAACGTCCCATCCAGACATGTCCGACAGAGACGGCCACTTCCATCATCAAGGTGTGGCCGTTTTCTCGTTCAAGGGGATGTCATGGGACTGGTATCGTGGGATGTGCGCGAATTACGGGAGCCGATGAAGCCTCTGGATCGGCAGGGCTATTGTCGGGAGCCGTGGGACGCAGGACTGCGCCTAGACCAACACCAACGGAAGCCCTAGCAATGTAGACCGCAGCAATAGACATAAGCGGCACCAGCCAGAGCACAGCTATTGTGAAGTCTCTTCATTAGTCGGTGGACTACCGAGCGGTACGCGGCAAAACAAGCACTGAGTGGCCTTGGGCTTGTTCGTTACTCCACATGCTGGACAGGGGGAGGGGGGCTCGTCCCTTCCTGTGAGCTTTCCCCACCAGCCCAGTTTCTCAACCCCAAGGAAACCCAATACGCTCACGGCAATGACGTAGACAGTCCCACCTGGGATCGCCCCACCATTGCGCAACATCGTGATGACCAGGGCTGCGACAAGCAGAGCCCATCCGATGGCCTTTTGCATGGGGGTCTCCTACCTACTGGTTCCGATGCCGGTTCTTCCTATCCGTGCTTGGCAACATATGCCAGGCCGGTGGCACAAGCACTACCCCACTCGTACCCGCAATTCAGGACGAGCAGAACACTGCTGGGTGTGGCTGGGTGCCACGGAGGGGCTAGTTGCTGGGGGGACAGGGGTCGTAGGTGACGGCCTCACCGTCCGCGAATTCGGATACTGTACTGCGCTGCCACGCCTTCCCAGTACGACCATCCAAAGCCGTCCAACAGACCGTTCTTGAAGACAACCGGCATCAATTCGTCGTCGGTGATATTTCCGTCAGCCTTTGTTCGCTGGCTATAGAAGAAGAGGATCCTGAAGGTGTCGTCACCCGCCGGGTACATTTCAGTCTTGTAGGGATTGGGGAGAGAGAAGTTCCCTAATAAATCTGCGCCGTTCCCGGGTCCTATACGCGCGATCACTTGTTCCGGTGTCATGCCCCGTTGCAGGGTCGCGATCCTAGCGTTGTTCCGGTCGGCGAGACCTGTGGCGGTAGCACAGGCACCCGTACTCAGTACGGCAGATGCAACCAGCAACCTCATGACTGTCACACGCAGGTTTCTGTTCTTCATCAGGTCAGTCTCCAAGAGAAGTGCTCTCGCAACGTACTAGCATGATCGGACGAGCAAAACACTGC
>Ga0315339_1003664_pt1 | contig 10643 bp, 11 predicted proteins | sample ASW17metaG_FD_204514 | JGI IMG/M metagenome (GOLD analysis project Ga0315339, IMG submission 204514) | Ammonia-oxidizing marine archaeal communities from Pacific Ocean, United States - ASW #17 | ecosystem: Environmental > Aquatic > Marine > Oceanic | place: USA: California | collected 2016-12-05
TGCTTGCCCTAGCCGAGTCCCTGGATCACATAGGCCCTATGGTCCGGTGCTCAGCCGACGCAGGGATCATGCTCCAGGCGATAGCCGGACTAGACCCGGATGACCCGACATCTTTGCCCGACCCGGTACCAAATATGCTCGAAGGTATTCAACAAGGGATCAGTGGCCTCCGTATCGGCCTGGACGAGAATTACATCTCTGAAAACACCGACCCCGAATTGGTGGCGAGTGTATTGGCAGGAATCAGAACACTGGAAGGTTTAGGCGCCGAGATTATCCCCATAAAAATGCCTGACATTGGTGGCTATATGGAGGCATGGGGAGTCCTCTGCTCTTCCGAGGCATTAGCCGCCCATGAGGAGACCTACCCGTCTCGACGGGATGACTATGGACCGTGGTTCCAGGCGTGGCTGGACAACGGCGCCCTCGTCACTGGGGCTGAATATGCGAAGGCCAACAACGTCCGCTCCGCCTGCCGCGGGCTTCTGAACAATGTATTCCAGGACGTTGACATCATCTGCTGCCCCGCCATGACTTCCCCACCTTTCCCGATCACATTGGAGGAAATGTACGGACCCACGTTTTTGCTCGACAACCCTGATTGGGGCCGGTTTACGGTACCTTATGATTTCAGCGGGTCTCCCAGCATATCAGTGCCTTGTGGCACGAATAGCGAAGGGTTGCCGCTCACCATCCAGTTCGTGGGAAGACACCTTTCGGAAGACCTACTGTGCCGGATCGGACACACGTTCGAACAGACCACTGACCGTGAAGCCCTTAGGCCGGACATCGAATGAGATTCTAGGTTGCGGCTGACTATTGGACGATTATGGAGTAGCTGGCTGGACTACAACGGGATACCAGGGAAATGGCCCTTGTCACGAGACCCATCACGTAAAGTCCAGGAATGTTGATCTCGTCGTATCCCCCACCAGTAATGAGTCCGGGCAGAGGCTCGGCCAGAGAACGGCGATTGCAAAGATCAACGCTCAGAAAAATATGGTGCAATCCCAGGAGAAACCCCACTCAGCCTGTCAGAATAGATAACGATTGCATGATTCCCAGAATCAGATGCTTGGCCAAAGAATCCAAACGCAACTTCAGCGAACTGAGAACACGGCCGGTGACCTACACACCTGCGTTGTCGAAGTAACGGATACTGGGAGGCCCAGCAAGCCACTCACCCATCTTCTCGACGTCTCCTCGTTCAGCACGCCATCCCAAATATTTTTCGAATTGTTCTTTAGAGTCCCAGTTCTCGACGAGTACCATGTTGGAAGGGTCGTCTTGATTCTTTTGGATACTGATCGAATTGCAACCGTCAAACCCACGGGTGTAATGAAGGCCGTCCCGCATGAATGACATCAGGTCATCAACGTTTTCAAGTTTTAGGTTCAATTCCAGGAACACGGTTACAGACATTGAAAAGGTCCTCCCAGGTAAATATCTCCCTATGATACACGGCCGATTACCGCCGCCATATGCGCGTCGCCGGTTAAACAGCTCCTGGGCTCATGACTAATATAAGGCCCGACTTTTATTCGATAGGAGGAGATTTTGTCAGAGCAGAACAAAGCTAAATTTGAGAAGTTAAAGGATGCCCTAAATGCCAAAGATATGGCCACTATGGAGTCCCTAATAGCCGACGATTTCGTGGACAATGACGCAATGCCCGGATTGGCACCCGGCAAACAAGGCATGGTAGATATGATGAAGATGTTCGTCAGCGCATTCCCAGACCTAAATATAGTCGCTGACCGTTGCGTTGCCGAAGGGGACCTAATTTCGGGAGTCATGACCACAAAAAGGACTCAAACCGGGGAGTTCATGGGAATGCCCGCTTCTGGTAAAAAATTCTCCATACGAGAGATGCATATGGTCCGAGTAGCAAAAACGGGCAAATGGCGGAGCATTGGGGCCTAGCTAATGACATCTCAATGATTCAACAGCTGAGGTCCATGCCTAAATAGCGACCTGAGTCATGATGAAGAAGGTTCTAGAATCTGTGACATACGAGTTGTAACTTCGAATAAGTTTCGGCCCACGACCCAAAAGCCCTCTCGTTTGAGAGGACTTTTGGGTTTCAATGCCCGCCGCCTGAAAGCAACAGGAACCGGGGATTGGTGACAATGAAAGATCAGAAGAAGTGTGCGTCCATCTAATTTCTCATAGTCCCTAGGACACGCTCAATTTACTTACCATCTTTGATAAAGTCCGATACCCGCTCCGCGATCATCATAGTAGTCACGTTAGTGTTCGCGCGTATGCAGTCTGGCATTATCGATGCATCTACGATCCTGAGATTCTGAACCCCTCTTACTCTTCCGAATTGATTAACAACAGCCATATCATCTGAGTCTGGCCCCATCTTGCAGGTACCAGATATATGCTGCCCGGTTGTTACTTCCCTAATCATATAAGTATCTAGGTCTTCATCCGAAGCGAGTTCTTCATCTGTCGGTTCGATCCTAGACTCAATGATGTCATTGAACCGCTCATGTTCCCCTAAGCTTACACACAAACGAACTGCTTCTCTTAATCTTCGGAGGTCTTCTTCCTGCTGAAAATAACGATAATCCAAGAAAGGTTGTTCATCTGGGTCAATAGAAGTCAATTTCAATTCTCCGGCACTCAGAGCCAGTTCGAGAGACGCCATCATACGTATCCCGAGCGGAGGCATATCTCCGACACCTCGGTAAGCCCGGTCGGTCGCGTATGACAACATGAATATAAGCAGGTCATTTCGGAGGTCCGAACCCTCCGCAGTCCATCTTAGGGTGGTCTGGAGCCGGGGAGCAAAACCATCTAGAGGATGGTCGGGTTTCGTGCTCCAAGTAACAAATACTACAGGATGGTCACGGAGGTTCTGTCCGACTCCAGGCAAGTCGTTTACAACAGGTATCCCCATGTCCTGAAGATGCCCTGCCGGTCCAACGCCAGAAAGCAACATCAGGTGAGGTGATCCTATAGCACCCGAACTCAAGATTATCTCGTTACCTTCTGCTATGAAACGCTCCCCTCCGCTCTCTACTTCTACCCCTATAGCTTTAGTTCCGTCGAATACTATCTTTCGAGTAGTGCAGTTAGCTCGAATAGTTAGGTTCAAACGGTGGCGTGACGGGTTCAGATACCCTAGTGCTGTACTGAACCTGATTCCATTAGGGTTATTCAAAGGGGTGGGACCTACGCCACTTGCGTCTGGTGCATTATGGTCTGGACTGTCCGCAAATCCTGAATCGAGACAAGCCTGATAGAACGCGGTTTGGTCGGTTCTCATCTCTTCTTGTTTGAACCGCCTTGCAACTATAGCTCCCTCGGAGCTGTGGAAATCATCGTCAGGGAAATCTGTGTCCGATTCAACTTTTCTGAAGTATTGAATGAGGTTTTGGAACGCCCATTCGTCATTCCCCATAGACGCCCATGAATCGTAATCTTCTGGCACTCCCCTGAGGAATACCTGCCCATTGATTGCGCTTGAACCACCTGTGACCTTACCTCTAGGAACCAACATCGGAGGCGCAGTCTCTGTAGCCTTTCCGATGAATTGCCAGTTGTGGTCACTGGTCATGATATCCAAGCCAGTTGCATACCCTTGTTTGACTTCCTCAGGCAGTTGCTCGAAGTCAGGGTAATCAGGCCCAGCTTCCAATAGGAGAACGGAGTGATTAGGGTCTTCACTCAACCTGGATGCAACGATCGACCCGGCAGACCCGGCCCCAACGACGATTGTGTCGTATTTCAATGTATTGCTCCTATGTTTCGGATTTGAAATAGTTGTAGATGTTAATGACCTATGGCCTCGACGTCAAGTGACCTACCTGCTACAGAAATATGATCGGCAAGCTGTCAGCGAATATCTTGTGTTCCTACGACTACTTGTAACTTCGATCCGCCGAAACGTGAGTTATAGTTATCAAACACAGGGTACCCCTAGCAGAGACAAGAATGGTTAGTAGTTCCGATTCAGAAAGTAGAACAAACCATATCGTTTTTTACGATGGATACTGCGTTCTGTGCAGTAAATCAATCGATTTCATCATGGCCAGAGATGCTTTGGCTACATTTAGATTCGCATCATTGCAATCAGATTTTGCTGACAGAGCCCTCTCAGAAAAGGGATATCCAATAGCAAATATCAAGAATCTTAGTAATATTGTGTATCTACAGCATAACGACATTAAAATAAAATCAGACGCAGTCCTCTCGATATTATGGGACCTAGGAGGAATCTACAAAGTAAGTTGTTTGGTTTATTTCTTACCTAGAGTTATAAGGGATTTTAGTTACGATCGTCTGGCTAAACTACGGTACAGAATTTTCGGGAAACGGGATGCATGCCGTGTCCCGACGCCACAAGAAATGTCTAGATTTCTGGAGTAGGGTTTTTGAAAGAACCTCGCAAACGGCCTGTATTCCTGTCCGCTGATTGGCATAATCTTCTGTTTGCTAATTACGCCATAGACCCTGAGATTTTAACCTCATTGGTTCCCAGTGGGACTGAACTTGATGTCCACAACGGTAGTTGCTACATCAGCCTTGTTGCGTTCCAGTTTTTGAATACCAAAGTGTTTGGTATACCAGCTTTCTCTATGCGGAGTTTTGATGAGATAAATTTGCGTTTCTATGTGAAAAGGCCTCTTCGTGACGGCAAAGAACAGAGTGGTGTGGTTTTCATAAAAGAGATCGTGCCAAGCCGTTTGATAGCGTGGACCGCTAGGACCTTCTACGGGGAAAACTACACCGCAATGGAGATGAGTCACGAAATTACAAATGGACAATCAGGTACAGATCTCAACCTTACCTATAGGTGTGGGGTAAAAGAATCATCCAACAAGTTCTCTGCGGTTGTATCTCCAGGGAGTGAGATGGGTGAAGATGAAGGTCTGGGACCATACATAACAGAACATTACTGGGGCTATTCGAGTCACGCTCAAGATAGGACTGTCGAATACGAGGTGAAACATCTTAAATGGCCCATCAACAAGATTACTGAGTACTCACTAGACTTCGATTTCGAAGGGCTCTACGGAACCCCGTATAGATCATTATCAGAAATCGAGCCGGCCTCGGTTCTGTATTGCGAAGGGTCGGAAGTCACGGTCCACTTAGGAAGTACGATTTCACGATAACAATCGCGACTCACCATTCGGTCTAAACAGAGACACCTTAATTCTGTCTTCAGACATGTTGCGTTCTCTAGCGTCTAACCACGGCCCAACCTTCCGCAAGTACCAGGGCTCTCATAAGCCTCTGAATGGGAAGAATGAGGCTAAATTATGATGGAAGTAAGCCGAGTCCCTTCCTGGTGCTATCTTACGGGCGTCGAAACGTACCCAGGCCCTATATACAACGAAATAGCCAAAGGGTGTTAGTCGATTGTGAAAATGGTCAGTTGCGACATGGCTCAAATGTCCGATGACAGCCGCAAGAAAATCAGGTGATAGAACGCACAACACAGAACCAAAAGCCCCGCTATCGAGTATTCCCAGCCGTGGAATGGCACTATGACCAAGTGTGTTTTTCGCTTAATCCAAGACTGGTATAGGTTGACCAAATGGTCAACATCCACCAAAACACCCACACCAGCGGCTACACCCCCGGCCAAAGGCGATCCAGTTACTCCCCAAACGGATGCTCCGAGAACTGTAGATATAGCGGTATGGCCAACTGGCCCCATAAGCTACATGATACCCGCTACCCTATCTGGGAGCGAATGATGTACTCGAGATGGCGTGTGTCAGTTTGTTCCCGCAAGGCATCAGCCTACTAGGTCCAGACGTCTCCTTATATTCTGGTGTGCACATCGTAAGTCGATGGATTGACGAATTGATACGAAGTCCAAAACATCCTACACTGCACCTGTATGAATTCTTCTGATCTGGTTGGTAACTCCATATTAGATTGGTAGAAATCAATACCGATTTAGTACCTTACTGGCCCAAAATATAAATTTGTGCGTTGGTATAACGATTCTTGGTTGCTTTTATAAATCCGCTATTGATCGCTGTCTTCCTGGCCCTTTTCCTACCCGTCACAGCACACGCTCAACCTGAGGCCCAGGAATCCTACTTTAGTCTAACCGTAACTGCTGATCCATCCGGCTGCGCGCGTATAGAAAGCGGAGGAAAATATCCAGCTGGCTCCAAAGTGGAGACCAGATATTACGATCTTGCAAATGACTGTCGGCTGGTCGGTCACAAAGTGAGCCAATCTGAAGACAATCTTGGACCTGGCTGTGATATGAGCGGAAGTGGTGAGTGCTACTTCACGATGAACTCCGACATCGATGTCACTTACGTATTCGAGGTTGCAAAACCGACGCCCACTCCAACGCTACGACCAAGACCAACCGCTACGCTAAAACCGTTAGTCCGACCAACGTCTACGCCGACTCCGATCCCAACACTACGACCGCTACCTACTAAAACTCCCAGACCGTTGGTCAAGCCCACACTTACGCCTACCCCAGTTCCTATGCTACGACCATTAGCCACCAGGGTCCCAAAACCGTTGGTCAGGCCCACACTTACGCCTACCTCAGTTCCTATGCTACTACCATTAGCCACCAGGGTCCCAAAACCGTTGGTCAGGCCCACACTTACGCCTACCTCAGTTCCTAAGCTACGACCATTAGCTACCAGGGTCCCAAAACCGTTGGCCAGGCCAACACTTACGCCTACCTCAGTTCCTAAGCTACGACCATTAGCTACGGAGACACCGAAGGATTCGTTAAAACCTTCAAGAACTATAAAAGCTCCTCCCGTAACTGCATCATCGAGTGATCTAACCGTACGGATCGATACGGGTCTCAAACTTGAACCCATCAAACTTATGTGCAGCGGTATGTCCGATACTAACGGCCCGAACACCGTCCGATGCCAAGCATCCAATACTCAAGATAAAAGCGGTCGTAGTTCAGCTTTAAGCCCGAACCAATGGCCGATAATCGTAGGAAACAAAGGTGGCGTAACGGTCACTGATTACATTGTAGATATCGTCTTGTCGTCTGACTTGACGGCGCCAGTTAAATACGCCCCTCCGCTAGGTCCCAACATAACCGAAGATGTACTGATCGACCCCGGCCGTCTGGATGATGGCCCTCCGTTAGGTGCCAATAGCTCGGCCGTTATTCGAGTAGGAATCGGGCCTCTTCCCAATGAGATCCGGCCCGGGAAATATGGTCTTTGTGCTGTTGTCGATCCAGGTAATCTAGTAGAAGAAGCTAATGAGACAAACAATGTGTTCTGTGTACCAGTAGAGATATCAGAGTTCTCGAAATCCGAAGCTGGTTTTTCTGGAACGGTCTATGTAGATAATACCAAAATGGTTAGTGACTCCACGATATATGGTTATATAGATGGAGAGAAAATCGGCGAAACCAACGTATCAGCTGGCTCATATTCTTTGCTGATTTCCCAGCCCCTGGACAAAGATTTCGAAGGGCTTCCTATAGAGTTCAGATTGTCTGTGAACGGCAGCAATGAAGATAACGCACAAGGCATATTGTTAGACCAAACTGGCTATTGGAAGGCTGGGAGTATCTCTGAGATCGATTTCCGCCTAAAGAAAACGCGCGGGTTCTTAGTAAACCCGCCGCTCGGTGAATTCGGATCACGGCTATCGTGGAATAATATCGATGCCAACTTACTCTCAATCGTAGGGATCCTGCTGACCTTGATCACAGCGGGAATCCCACTATTTAAGAGCGATTGATTACATCCACCATTGACTCAGCTGACCTTTTAATTAAGAAATCGGAGTTGTAGGGTTGATCCAATATTTTTGCAGTCAGGTCGTGTGAAATGATTAAAATTATCTCCAACTTAACAATCAGTGTCCTGGTTTCTGGGCCATTTTTCGTCCTAGGAATATCTTCGCTCATCATAGATAGCCAGTTAAATCTTTTTACGTTGGCATCCCTCATCATTGGCGTACTCTTGTTGATGATCGGAGTGTATATAAGTTTTCGCGCTGTGGCCCCAGAACCGCCGCTACAAGATACTGAGACTGAATTGGCTAGACGCCATCCATCGATGAAACCTGCTATTGCCAGGATGATCATCGGTCTACCTTTTCTCGTGGTAGCAGGCTACTTGTTCCAGGGGACCGCGATTCCATACATATACCCATTCGTAGTCTTTGTCGTGGGCATGTATCTTTTCTTCCAAGGTGCTATTCGGTATATCCGCAACCTCCACACTACATATGTAGTTACAGACCTGCGAGCGATGAAGATGTACCGATTCCTCTGGTTGAATACCCGAGAGATACCGGTCTCCCGGATAGTTTCTATATCGGAAGCACGGGGCTTTTTTGAACTATTGACCAATCGTGGGACCGTTGTGGTGGCAAGCGGAGTAGGTGAGCGGCAGATCGTGCGTATGCAAGACATCACGAACCCTGCTCCAGTGGCAGACGTCTTGCGCCAATCATTGGCGTAGAAACCCCTGAGAGGAGCTCCGGTCCTAGAAATAGTCCGCTTCTCCAGGGAATCGCGTAACCTACGAATCGGTTCATGAAAACCTTAGCGATGCTAGCACCATAATGACCGGGGACGGGTGGCATACTGGGTTGCCATAAATAACCTTTCAGCCTGGAGATCACTCCAGCTAGTTGTAACCGAAAAATCAGACAGCGCAGACTGGTGGAGGAATTCATGGATTGGAAGTTTGAACTCGTCGCCGGTCCTTACGGGGGAACGTCTGAAGGCCCCGTTTGGGACGGTCAGGCCATGTTGTTTACGGACATTCCCAACAGCCGTATCATGCGTTTCGACCCAGGATCAGGCGAATGCAGCGAATACCAGACTGGGACGAACGAGACCAATGGTCTGATGTTCGATGCCGAAGGCAAACTTTACGGGTGCTCAGGCGGAGGCCGGTGCATCCTACGCTTTGACCCTGACGGGAGCAACATCCCCCTCCCTCACCATCTGAACGGGAGCCGACATAACACGCCCAACGACCTGGCCATCGACAGAAAAGGGCGCATCTGGTTCACCGACCCCAACGGTAGGATTCCCGATAAGGACAGGGAGTTGGATCATAGTTCGGTACTGCGACTAGACCCAGACCCGGAAGCTGAAGGCGGCTGGACCATGAACCGCATGACCCATGGAACGTCCGCTCCCAACGGGCTTCTGATGTCCACTGATGAGCGCACCTTGTATCTAGTACAAAGCGACTACCAGGGAGTACGGGACCTACGCGCCTATCCCCTCCGAGACGACGACACACTGGGAGATTTCACCGTCCTGCATGTCTTCGGCGAGGACTTCCGCGGAGTACACCGGGGACTGGACGGCCTGTGCCTAGATACGGAAGGAAATATCATCGCTTGCGGTGGATGGCGTCAGGCTGGACCGGGACCTATGGTATACGTGTTCTCCCCTTCGGGACGGGTGTTGGAGACACACCCGGTGCCCGTCGATTGGCCGACCAACTGCGCCTTCGGCGGCCGCGGACTGGACACGCTCTATGTGACCACTCATGGCGGCCATCTATTTCGAGTATCTAACACAGGTCGACAAGGCTCGGTCTTGTACCCTCATTAGGAGCAGACCTCGATGAGAGTCTTAATTATCGGAGCCAGCGGGTTTATCGGGTATTACCTACGACGCCAACTCTTACGGAAATCCGGCTTTGACGTCACAAGCACATACGACTCTAGGGAACCTAAAGACACCGATCAGTCCTGGTACTCACTGGAGATTACAGACCTGCATCGTTTGGTTCAGGTCTTCCTGGAGGCCAGGCCAGAGGTAGTGGTGTTATTGGCCGCCATAGCGGACGTCAAGACTTGCGAAATGGGCCCGGAGAGAGCTACAGAAATCAACGTGGACGCGGCCCGACAAGTGGCACGGCTTTGCACGCAGCACAATTCAAGGCTGATTTTCCTGTCGAGTGAGTATGTGTTCAGAGGTGAACGCGGCAATTATCAGGAGGATGACTTACCTGACCCCAATACCCACTACGGTCGTACTAAATGGCAAGCCGAGCTGGCAGTTGCTGAAGAAGCCTCCCAGTGGAGTGTTGTCCGGACCAGCCTTGTGTATGGCTGGCCGTTAACCGGTCGCCGGAACCTGGCGACCGTCATAATTGACCGCTTGAAGAGTGGCGAGACCTATGAAGGTGATACTGGTACTTACCGCACTCCGATCTACGTCGAGCACCTGACGGAAGGTATCATGCAACTCGTGGCCAACTACCACCCCGGAATATTCCACCTCGCTGGGACAGATTGGATGAACATGTACCAATTTGGCCATGCCGTGGCAAGAGTATTTGACCTGGATAGCAGGCTGATACACCCCGTCCCGGTATCAGCCGAGCTACCGCCCTGGAACGCCATGTCGGACGGGTCAGAGCACGGCCTCAGGCCAGACATATTAGGGTTGGGTTGTTCACAGACAAACCAGAGGCTCGGGCTCCGATCCTTTAGCGTAGTCACCGGACTGCAAGAGATGTTGGGTTAGCCTAGGCCGCCTGTTTGTGTAAAAGTAGGCGGCCGCGGACCAATCCAGATTTCTGTCACCATTTCCGCTCTCCCCGCACACTGTTAGGATACTGGCACGTTACTTTCCAGGGAGAGCTGTAAATGAGTCGCCACGCCAAGTTCGGCGTCCGGATGCACCAGCATGGGTA
>Ga0315339_1003665_pt1 | contig 10642 bp, 11 predicted proteins | sample ASW17metaG_FD_204514 | JGI IMG/M metagenome (GOLD analysis project Ga0315339, IMG submission 204514) | Ammonia-oxidizing marine archaeal communities from Pacific Ocean, United States - ASW #17 | ecosystem: Environmental > Aquatic > Marine > Oceanic | place: USA: California | collected 2016-12-05
CCCCTAGTCCCCTCCGTGGCACCCAGCCACACCCAGCTATCCACTGTTTTGCTCGTCCTGAGTTGCGGGTCTGAGTGGGGCGGAGCAGCATCAGGGCATGAGGAGAGCCGTAGTAGCCCTAACCTCCGTCTTGTTGGTTGCCTTTGCTCAATCGGTGTTGGCCCAGTCAGCCATAGAAACAGCCCGCGCAGCGACGGTGACTATCGTGGTGGCTGGCCCAGATGGTCAGGGCCACGGGAGTGGCTTTGTGGTGTCGAGTGACGGCATGATCGTCACCGCCACTCATGTCATCGAAGGAGCGACATCTGCCACCGTCCGGTTCCAGAATGGAGAAGAGCTTAACGTCGAGGGCGTTGTCTTAATCGCCGGGGCTAAGGACTTCGCCATAGTGCGGGTCGCGGGATTTGACTTACCGACAGTTCCGCAGGCTGGTGTATCAGGCGCTGATCGGCTAGCAAACGCAGCCCCCCGGCACTTGACCTCACCAAGCTCCCGTATTTAACGTATTCTCCATGAACACTTCGATTCGACATCATCATCATCATCCGCTCCCGAGCGGTTGGCTGAGGCTGTGCTACTGAGTTGAAGATCGTCTGACTACCTGAGCGCACCTGACGCCGGCCTCCGAGGTCGGCGTTTTTCATTTATGCCCTCCTCGGAGTTCCGGCGCACATTACGGAGCTCTTCATGAACCAAGACAACAGGGACCGGGACGACGCGGGCACGGATATACTACGTCTCGCCCTACCCAAGGGCCGCATGCAGGACGCGGTGCTCGGGCTGCTGGCCGACGCCGGCATCCGTGTAACCGCGACGGCCCGTGGGTACCGCCCCGCAGTGTCCCTTCCCGATTGCGAGGCGAAGGTCCTCAAGCACCAGAACATCGTCGAGATGCTGGCGCTCGGGAGCCGCGACGTGGGATTCGCCGGAGCCGATTGGGTCGAGGAACTGGGCGCCGAGGTCCTGGATCTCCTGGATACGGGGTTAGACCCCGTGAGCGTGGTGGCAGCGGCCCCCACGGGCCTCTTCGACCGACTCGACACGATCGGGCGGCCCCTCGTGGTCGTATCCGAGTACGAGACGCTCACCAAGGCGTGGATCGCACGACGAGACCTCGACGCGGAATTCGTACGCTCCTTTGGAGCCACCGAGGTCTTTCCCCCGGAGGACGCCGACGTCATCGTCGACAACACCGCGACCGGCAGCACCCTACGGGCGAACGACCTCGAGATCGTCGATACCGTGATCACGTCGTCGACGCGGCTGTACGCGAGTCCCCAGGCCATGGAGCACGATGTGAAACGGGAGCGCATTGAGGACCTGCACCTGCTGCTCAGGAGCGTACTCGACGCTCGAAAGCGGATCATGATCGAAGTGAACGCCCCCGAGGAGCGTCTCAAAGAAGTCGTATCGCTGCTGCCGTGCATGCGCGAGGCCACCGTGGCCCCGCTCTACGGAGATAGCGGATACGCGGTCAAAGCAGCCGTATTGAGGGACAAGCTTCCCGAGATCATCCCGGCCATCAAAGCCGCGGGCGGCACCGATGTGGTGGTCACCTCGATCTCCCAGATCGTCCCATGACCGACCGAGCATCACCACTCCCTGAGATTTGGATTCCCCGAGATCTCTACAGGGGACCGTCCCAGCCGGAGCCCGGCGTGCTCAAGCTCGACGGTAACGAGGGGAATCCTCCGCCACGCGCGCTCCTCGAGGATTTGGCGACGGCGGACCTGTCCAAAGTTCGGGATTATCCGGACGCCCGTCCCCTGGAGTCCGACATCGCCGCAGGCCTCGGGGTGGACCCGGCCCGTGTCGTCGTGACCGCCGGTGCGGACCAGGCGCTAGACCGTGTCTTCCGCGCCTATCTGGCGCCCGGTCGGCGCCTCGTCCTTCCCATACCCGCCTTCGAGATGATGTACCGCTTCGCAGCTGTGGTCGGTGGGGGGATTATTCCCGTACCATGGACCGACGCTTTTCCCACCGACGAGGTCATCGCCGCCCTGGACGACGGTGTCTCGCTCGTCGCCATGATCTCGCCGAACAACCCAACGGGCCGCACGGCCACCGCGAGTGATCTCGAACGCGTCGCAGAGGCTGCGTTCAACGTAAACTCCGGAGCCGCCTTCGGGGCGATGGTCGTCCTCGACCACGCCTACGTCGAGTACTCCGATCAGGATCTCACGTCCGTCGCACAACGCTTCGACAACGTCGTCACCGTGCGCACGTTCTCGAAGGCCTGGGGACTTGCGGGTTGCAGGGTGGGCTACGCCGTGGCGTCGCCTGAAGTCGCGACCATACTCCGGAACGTGGGGAGTCCCTTCCCGGTTGCCGGACTCTCGTTGGCTGCGGTTCGGGCCCAGTTGAGCACGGGCGACGCGGCGTTGAAGGAGCACGTGGCGGCCGTGCGTGTCGGGCGGAAACGCCTTACGGAGGCCCTAAGCGGACTGGTCATCGAAACGGGTCCCGCCGAAGGCAACTTCGTCCTCGGAGATTTCGGCGCCCGCTCCGATTTCGTCTTCAACGGATTGAACACACTCGGGGTTCGTGTAAGGCGATTCCCGCACCGCCCCGAGATCGCCAACAGTTTGCGCATCACCGTGCCTGAACAAGCGGAGCCGCTGGAACGGCTTTTGGAGGCGCTACGGATTTGCCTCGCTCCGGACGCCCTCCTGTTCGACCTGGACGGAGTGATTGCGGACGTGGAGGATTCCTATCGCAAGTGCGTGCTCGAGACGGCGGCCACGTTCGGGGTGGAGGTCACGCGAGAGGAGTTGGCCACGATGGTCCTCGCGGGCGACGCCAACAACGACTGGATCCTAACGCAACGCATCCTCGCGGGGCGGGGCGTCGAAGTGTCGCTCGACGACGTCACCGAGGCATACCAAGACGTCTACCTCGGGACCCCGGACACGCCCGGACTCCGGGAATCCGAACACCTCCTCGTGCCACGTGACGTCCTATCACGCCTCGCGGACCGCCTGCCCCTCGCGATCGTGACCGGGCGGCCTCGAGAAGAAGCCCAGTGGTTCCTGGACAAGGAGGGCCTGAGCGATCTCTTCCGCGTGGTGGTTTGCATGGAAGACGGCCCCCTCAAGCCGGACTCGGCGCCCGTCCACGAGGCCGCGTCCCGTCTCGGCGTGCAGCGTACCTGGATGGTGGGCGACACGCCCGACGACATCCGTGCCGCAGTGGGGGCGGGCGCCGTGCCGATCGGCATCGTCGCACCGGGACCCGATCCCAACGCCAGCGCGGCCACTCTCCGCGACGCAGGGGCGGCCACAATACTCGGCGCAATCGATGACCTTCTGGAGCTACTTCCATGACTATGATCGTCCCTTCGGAAATCCTCCCCTCGGAAAAGCTGACATGACTGCCCGAAACGCCACGATCGACCGCAGGACGAACGAGACCGAAATCAGCGTCACGCTCAAGCTGGACGGCACAGGCTCGTCGGACGTCCAAACCGGCATCGATTTTCTCGACCACCTGCTCGACGCCCTCGGATGCCACGGTCGGTTCGACTTGAAGCTCCGCTGCAAGGGAGATCTGCAGGTCGATGACCACCACACCGCGGAGGACTGCGGGCTCGCGCTGGGCAACGCCCTTCAGGAGGCCCTCGGCGACCGTGTGGGAATCGCACGTTTCGGATACGCCTATGCGCTCCTGGACGAGGCGCTGGCACGTGCCGTCGTGGACATTTCGGGGCGACCCTTCGCCAGAATAGATCTGGCCCTCACGCGAGAGCGTCTGGGCGAACTGTCCTGCGAGAACATCCCTCACGTGCTGAGTTCCCTGGCCACCGCGGCGGGCATCACCCTCCACGTCGACGTGCTCGAGGGTGACAACGACCACCACAAGGCCGAAGCGGCCTTCAAGGCCGTGGCGCTCGCGCTCCGGGCTGCCGTGGGTGCGTCGGGCTTCGACGACATCCCCTCCACGAAAGGCACGATCGGGGGCGTCTCGCCGTGACCGAGGAGCAGTCCGAGGAGCGCCACGTCGCGATCATCGACTCGGGCGTGGCCAACCTAGCCGCCGTCGAGAGCGCGCTGACGGCCCTGGGCGTCACGTACACGATCACCGGGGATCCGGCGGTCGTGCTCGGAGCCACCCACGCTGTTCTGCCCGGCGTAGGGCGATTCTCCGCCGGCCTCGAGACCCTTCGTCGCCACGGTCTCGACGAGGCAGTATGCGACGTCCATAAACGAGGGACCCCGCTCCTAGCCGTCTGTCTCGGCATGCAGATGCTCGGAGACGGGAGTGACGAGAGCCCGGACACAGTGGGGCTCGGTATCGTCCCAGGCCTGTTCCAACGCTTGCCCGATTCCGTGCGTGTGCCGCACCTGGGATGGAATCAGGTGAGCGCCGATGAGGACTCGGGCCTCCCTAGCGGCACGGCAGCGTTCGCAAACTCTTTCTACTTGCCGAGTCCTCCCGGCGGATGGCAGGCCGCCTGGACGACCCACGGAGCGAGGTTCGTCTCGATGCTCGCGCAGGGACGGACGCTTGTGTGTCAATTCCACCCGGAACTCTCGGGTCCGTTCGGGATGGGGCTCATCCAGGACTGGCTCAGCGGCGAGCTTCAGGTGCGGGCGGACTCAGGCGCTAGCTACGTCGGTTCTGCCACGGACAAAGGCGAAGACCGCGCTGCCTGGAAGGAGGTCGCGCCCCGCATCGTCCCCTGTCTCGATGTGAAGGACGGGCGGGTCGTGAAGGGCATCCGATTCCAGAACATCCGAGACGCGGGCGACCCCGCTGATCAGGCTGGCGAATACGAACACCAGGGGGCCGACGAAATCGTCATTCTCGACATCGGAGCCTCCCCCGAGAACCGCGAAACGCAGCGGGAGACGGTGCGCGCCGTGCGGCGGTGTATCCACATTCCGCTCACGGTTGGCGGCGGCCTCCGCACGGTGGACGACGCGCGGGGCCTCTTAGCTGCCGGTGCCGACAAAGTGAGCGTCAACACGGCCGCCGTCCGGGATCCCAGCCTTCTGGAGAGGCTGAGCCAGGCGTTCGGGACCCAATGCGTGGTGCTGGCCATCGACGCTCGCCGTTCAGGCGACAGTTGGGACACTCTTGTCGTGGGCGGCCGGGAGGCGACGGGCATAGACGCGATCGAGTGGGCACGCGAGGGCACGCGCCTCGGGGCCGGCGAGATTCTACTCACCAGTTGGGACCGGGACGGAACGCGAGCGGGCTGTGACGTGGAGTTGCTCGAGACCATGCGTGAGGCGGTGGACGTGCCGGTCATCGCATCGGGCGGCATCGGTACACCGGACGACGTGGTCACGGCTTTCCGAGCGGGTGCCGATGCGGTTTTGGCCGCATCGGTATTTCATGACGGGGACCTCACGGTGGGGCAGATCAAGACATTCGTATCAGATCAAGGATTGGCGGTGCGCCCATGATCATTCCGAGTATTGACCTCATGGATGGACGCGCCGTTCAGCTCCGGAAAGGGAAAAAGTTCGTCCTCGACGGTGGCGATCCTTTCGAGCGCCTCGAGGAGTTTTCGGTGGCGGGTGAGGTCGCAGTCGTCGATTTGGACGCAGCCATGGGACGGGGCACCAATGCCCCGATCATGCGGGAGTTGGTCCGCAAGGCACCCTGCCGGGTCGGTGGCGGGATTCGGGATGTCGATACGGCTCTAGCGTGGTTGGACGCGGGAGCGGAGCGCGTCGTCATCGGAACAGCCGCGTCCGTGGACTTCTGCTCCCAGTTACCACGGGATCGGGTGATCGCCGCGGTCGACGCCGAGGGTGGCACGGTCGTCGTCAATGGATGGCAGACCAAGACCGAACACGGTGTGATCGATCGGATTACGGAGCTGGTGCCGGTCGTGGGCGGGTTCCTGCTGACACAAGTGGAATATGAGGGGGGCATGTCCGGTTGGAATGAAAATCTGGTCGCACAGGCGGTGCAGGCGGCTGGCTCCGTCCGAATCACCGCAGCGGGGGGGATCACCACCGCCGAGGACGTAGGGCGGCTGGATCGATTGGGTGCGGACGCTCAGGTGGGGATGGCCCTCTATACCAACCGCATGACCCTGGGCGACGCCGTGGGTGCTCCCCTAGTCAAGGCGATCGACGAGGGGTTCTGGCCCACCGTCGTGTGCGACGACGAGGGGCACGCCATCGGGCTGGTTTGGAGTACACGGGAGAGCCTCGAGGCAGCAGTGCGTGAGCGGCGGGGGATCTACTGGTCCCGTTCCCGAAACTCGCTCTGGATCAAGGGAGAGACCTCAGGGGCCACCCAGGAGCTACTTCGTGTGGAGTTGGACTGCGACCGCGACGCGCTCCGCTTCGTCGTTCGCCAGCACGGCTCCGGTTTCTGCCACACCGGAACACCCGGATGCTGGCCTGCTCCCTTTACGCTCTCCACGCTGTCGGACGTCATCGCACGTCGTGGTAAGGAAGCACCGGAGGGGTCGGGGACGGCCAAACTCATGGGAGACCCCGCCCTTCTCGCATCGAAGCTTCGTGAAGAGACTGAGGAGCTGATCCAGGCGCTGCACGCCGAGGAGGCCCCGACTGAGGTGATCCACGAGGCGGCTGACCTACTCTACTTCACCCTTGTCGCTGCGGCGAGCCGTGGCGCGGGTGTCGAGGCGCTTCGCGGCGAACTCGCCCAACGTAGCCTACGGGTTCGCCGGCGTCCCATGGCGGCAAAACCCGACGAGGGAGAGAATCTATGAACCAGCTGCTGCTACCTCGCCGTCAGGCCGAAGAGTTTCGAGCCCGGAACAAGGGCGGTGTGCCCGCCGAGGTTCTTGCGGAGGCGGCTGTCATCGTAGAGAGAGTACGCTCGGGCGGCGAAGAGGCGCTGAGGGAATACGCCACTCGATTTGAGGACTGTGAGCCGGGCGCCCCCCTCTACCTGACTGGGGAGACCTTGAAGAGGCGCTTGGATGAGCTCCCCGAAGACGAGCGAAACCGCCTCGAGCGCATCGTGGATCGGATTCGGGCGTTCGCGCTGTCACAACGCCGTGCGCTCGCTCCGGTCGACAGGACCGTACCCGGTGGGCGAGCCGGCCATCGCATCGATCCGGTTGATGCCGCAGGGTGTTATGCGCCCGGCGGACGCTATCCCCTGCCCTCCTCCGTGCTCATGACGGTAATTACCGCACGGGCCGCGGGCGTCGGGTCCGTGTGGGTCGCAAGCCCACGTCCGACCTCAATCACCCTGGCGGCCGCCGCGATAGCGGGTGCCGACGGAGTCCTTGCGGCGGGCGGAGCCCACGCGATCGCGGCCCTGGCGTTCGGCGTCGGCCCCATTCCCCCTAGCGATGTCGTGGTAGGCCCAGGAAATCTGTACGTGACGGCCGCGAAGCAGCTCCTCGCTGGGCAAGCCCAGATCGATATGCTCGCAGGTCCTTCGGAGCTGGTGGTCGTCGCGGACGCCGCAGCCAACCCCGCCTGGGTCGCGTCGGATCTGCTGGCCCAAGCGGAGCATGACCCGGATGCGGTGCCGATCCTCATTTCTATCGACCCGGAACTGCCCTCCTTGGTCGAGAGAGAACTCGAGCGCCAGCTCGAGAATCTTCCGACCGCGTCCACGGCTCTGGCGGCGCTCGCGAACGGAGGCGTCATCGTGTGCGAAACCGAGAAGGACGCCTGTCTAGCCTGTGACGACATCGCGCCGGAGCACCTGCAGATCTCCGTGTCGAACCCCGAAGCCTGGCCGGATCGACTCCGTCACTACGGTGCCCTCTTCGTCGGTGAGCGCGCGGCGGAGGTGTTCGGGGACTACGGCCTGGGGCCCAACCATGTCCTTCCAACGGGCGGTACCGCCAGAGCGCGGGGCGGGCTTTCCGTCATGGACTTTCTACGCGTGCGCACATGGATCCGGGCGGATTCGGATCTCGATCCGGAGTTGATCGAGGATGTGGCATGGTTCGCCCGGCAAGAGGGTCTCGAGGCTCACGCCAGGGCAGCGGAGATCAGGCGGGGGCCCGGAGAGCCCCACTCCTGAACCGGCGCGATAGGACATGGAAGTTCTGCGTGACGCTCACCGAAAGCGCAGCCCTCCTAGCCTCCCCCGGACTCGAAGACGGTCACTACCCGGCCCCCTTCCTAGTGCAGCTACCGACAGTGTTGTAGTAGAGGTAGATAGCGTAGTGGCGTTGCAGCCCTGGCTTTTTGAGTGGATTGATGTACTTGATATCAAGCTCCATCCCGACACCACTGACGCAACCGTCGCACGAGTGGTCGAGGCCATATTGTCTCGTCAGAACTGAAGTAGCCATCGGCTTTCCATGGGCCTTTAAGTAGTGTCCGAGTGAACATGAGACCCGTCTCTCTTTACCTGAGAGACGGGTCTCATGTTGACGACAGTATCTTGAGCGGGTCTTATGGCCCTACAGTCATTTCGTTAACCCACTCTGTTCGAAGGACTCTCATGCTCGGACTCAGAAGCGCCTCTTCACTCATCCTCGCGGGCAGTATGGCTGCGTGTGCGACACAGACTGAACCCATAAACCACGAGACAGGGCGTTCTCAATTGGAGGCAGCGAACGTGGCGTTCACCGGGGCTATTTCGGCGTTTGACTTGGAAGGAATCATGTCATGGATCGCAGAGGACGCGCTCTTCTATCCACCAGCCTCCGAAATGCTCTCTGATAACGATTCGGTGCGTGACTTCTTCGAGGCGGGTATGTCAGATCCGAACGCAGCCGCCGAGTTCGAGCACCTGTCCTCCGCGATCTCGGAAGATGGCAGCATGGGCTATACAGTCAGCATGCTCCACTATACCTACACCGCGCCAGATGGAAGCGTTACCACGGACCACGAGCGAGACCTCCACGTTTGGAGGAAAGACAGTTCCGGCAATTGGAAGGTGACGCTCGACATGTGGAACTCTGGCTCTGGCGAGATGCAGTAGTCGAAGAGCGGTGTGGTCGTGATCCCGGTCAGGTTCGAGCGCCACCAATTTTTTCAGGAAACGGCGTTTCAGTGGCGGCAGTGGCATAGGGGGGGGTACTGGGGTCGCTTCGCTGGCGTGGGTGCCACGGAGGGGCTAGGGGCTAGTTGCCACTGAGGGATTCCTTTTGATGCTGGCTGGCTCTGTCGTAGCGTCGCCCCAGCCGCACCAAATTGACGATGCTCGGGTAGCAGCTCCTTGTCACAGAGTGGCCCTCTGCTTCGTTATCCTTTAGAGACGTTCCGCGGCCTCTCATCGCCGAGACGCAGACCATGTTCCTCCACCGTAGGCCCGTTGAAGCCCTCGTCGTCGTCCTCCTCCTTCACGCAGGCGGCTGCAGGGACTCCACTGGGCCCGGCCAGGACAACCCCATCCTCGAGTTGCCCCGAGCTCTGACCACCACCGAGGTCTCCCTAATCGCCAGATCCAACGCCTTCGGGCTGGAGTTGGCCCGGGAGGTGGTCGAGAGGGACGGACGACCGAACATCGTACTCTCGCCTTTGAGCGCATCGATGGCACTCGGGATGACGATGAACGGCGCTGCCGGCGAGACCCTCGATGCGATGCGGTCGACGCTCGGTTTCGGTGGGCTCTCACTGGAGGAGATCAACGACTCCTACCGTAGCCTCATCGACTTGCTGGTGGAGTTGGATCCGCAGGTGGAGTTCACGATCGCGAACTCGGTGTGGGCGAACGCGGACGTGCCTTTCCACGACTCCTTCTTCCAGTCCGTAACCGCAGCGTTCGACGCCCGCGTGGAGACAAGGGACTTCGGAGCCGCCTCGACCCTTGGAGAGATCAACAGCTGGGTGAATGAGAAGACCAACGGCCGGATCAGCCGGATTCTGGATCAGCTCGACCCACAACTCGTCATGCTCCTCCTCAACGCCATCTACTTCGACGGTGCCTGGACGACACGCTTCGATCCGGACATGACGCGGCCTGGGGATTTCCACCGAGCCGATGGCTCGGTGGTGAGCGTAGAGATGATGTCTCTCGTCGACGAGACGCTGCCCCTCGTCAGGACCGGGGACTTCTCAGTCGTCGAGCTCCCCTACGGCGGTGGTGCCTACTCGATGGTCGTGGTGGTACCTCAACCCCCCGCCGACGCCCGGAGCTTCCTAGCAGCCCTGGACGAGACGCAGTGGGAATCGATCCTGGGAGCACTCACGCCCGGTGATTTAGACCTGTTGTCCATACCGAAGCTGACGCTCTCGTACGACGCCCTCCTGAACGAGCCATTGAAGGACATGGGGATGGACATCACGTTCCACCCCGGGGCCGACTTCACGGGGATGTCCCCCGTAGGGAGCCAGTTCTGCATCGACTTCGTCCGTCAGAAGACCTTCATCGAGGTGGACGAGGAAGGTACGCGGGCTGCGGCAGTAACCGCCGTGGGGATCGGCCTCCGCTCGTTCACCGGGATCGTCGCCGACCGCCCCTTCGTCTTCGCCATCCGGGAGCGACTCTCAGGCACGATGATCTTCATGGGACTCGTGGAAGACCCGACGGCGTCCGATCTCGACGACCTCCGCCTTACGGCAGCAGCTTGCCGATGAACTTGTTGTCGCGAAAATCGAAATCATCGAGATGCTCATCCCAGTAGAAAGAACGACCCTTATCCGCGACTTGCTTGCGCGCAGCTAGTGCCTCGAGAATCGCCTCATTACCAAGCATTCTGTGATCCTATTCGGAGAAGATTTAACAATTGGCATGCCCCCGG
>Ga0315339_1003666_pt1 | contig 10641 bp, 13 predicted proteins | sample ASW17metaG_FD_204514 | JGI IMG/M metagenome (GOLD analysis project Ga0315339, IMG submission 204514) | Ammonia-oxidizing marine archaeal communities from Pacific Ocean, United States - ASW #17 | ecosystem: Environmental > Aquatic > Marine > Oceanic | place: USA: California | collected 2016-12-05
GCCGGATGATGGCTTGCCGGACCCGGGTCAGTGGAAAATGCCAGACCACCGCAACGGCCATCACTTTTATTACGGCGGGGACGACGGCATAGATCATCACCAGCGCAGATATTCCTTCAACCGTTGGTGCAGCGGGGTCGAAGCCGAAGAACTCCAGCGCCGGCAAGGCCAGGCCGACGGCGACGGCCAAGGCAAACTTAGTGCTCATGCCCCAAAGTGCGAACTGTAGCCCGGCTCGACGATGCCCGAAGCGCCATTGATCGTAATCTACGACATCGGCCTGGATCGCTGGCGGCAATGTCAAGTCTGCACCCAGTGCCATGCCGGTGACGATACAAACCGCAGCAAAGGCCCATAAGGCGCCCATCGGGATAAAGGGAACCGTAAGGAAAACCACGGCCGCGGTGATCATTGCCACACACCAAGTATGATGTTTGCCATAACGCGCGCTCAACCTTGACCAGACCGGGATGGAAAAGATACCCGCACCGAAGTAGGCGAGGATGAACAACGGGCGGACGTCCGGCCCGGCGCCCAGTGCAAATTCCAGGTAAATGAAGAACAGGGCGGCGGGAATCCCGTTGGCGATGCCGTTGAGGAACCAACCGGCGAGCAGTCGAAGAAAAGGCGCGTTGGACAACAGAGAGCGAAATGGCATCCGCGGTGCCTGCGTCCGCGCCGTTGTCGGGCGATCCGGAACGCCGAACAACAGAGCTGGAACGACCGCGGCGCCAATGAGAATTGCTAACCAGGCGACGGCGCCGATGGACCGGACCTCCGTCCAACCGAGCTTCGCCGTCACGGCGGCCAATATCCCGGCGCCCAATATGCCGAGCACGGTCATGGATTCCCGCCACGACGTAATCCGCGTACGTTGGTCGTAGTCGGTGCTAAGTTCCGCCCCCCAAGCCATGTAAGGAACAGCGACCATGGTCCAGCCCCCGTAGAGTACCACGCACCAGATGAGTAGATAAGTCTCGTCGACGCCGGCCGGTGGATGAAGGACCTTGAATAGTCCTAGCGCGGCAATCACCGCGCCGATGGCGATCCATGGCTTGCGCCGGGCGCCGCGAAAATGGAAACGGTCACTCAGTGCGCCGATCAACGGGTCAGTCACCGTATCGAACAGCCGCGCCACGAGCAAAAGCCCGCCGGTGGCTGCTAACCCCAGCCCCATCTCAACACCGTAGAGGGCCGGCAGGTGGATGTAGACGGGGATGGTCGGCAACGCGACGACAAAGGCAGGCAGGGCATAAGCCAGCAAAACCCGTACGTTGAGCCGCTCAGCAGCCCCAGGCGTCATGACCGCTCGAGGAGGAATTGCCCGACGTCGATAGTCCCGTGGTCGAACCCGACCTCGCAGTAGCGAAGATAGTAATGCCACATGCGGCGAAACCGCTCGTCAAAACCGACCTTGGCGATTTCCGGCCAGTTCTCTCGAAACGCATGGTCCCAGCGTCGGAGCGATTCTGCATAGGATGTCCCGAAGAAATAGGCGTCGCGGACATCGAACCCGCCCCGTTTCGCAGCGGCATCGAAGGCTTCCGGACTGGGCAACATGCCGCCGGGAAAGATGTAGCGCTGGATAAAATCCGGGTTGCGGCGATAACCGGCGAACTTGTCGTCATCGATGGTGATGATTTGCAGTGCCGCGCGGCCTCCGAGGACCAAACGATCATTCAGAGCCTTGAAGAATGCCGGCCAGTGTCTTTCGCCAACAGCTTCGAACATTTCGATCGAGACGATCTTGTCGAAGGTGCCGGTAACGTCGCGGTAATCCTGCAGCCGGATGTCGACCGCGTCGGCCACACCGAGGCGCGTCATCCGCGTGCGTGCGTGCGCGGCCTGTTCGCGAGACAGGGTCAGTCCAACAACCCGGCAGCCGAATTCTGAAGCGGCGATTTCGGCGAACCCGCCCCAGCCGCAACCGATTTCCAGTACGCGGTCATCCGGCTGCAGGTCAAGTTTCTTGGCCAGGCGCCGATATTTGCGCTGTTGCGCCGGCACGATGGGTTCGCTCATGTCGGCAAACACGGCCGACGAATAGGTCATCGTCTCGTCGAGCCATAGGCGGTAGAAATCGTTTCCAAGGTCGTAATGGGCGGCAATGTTGCGGCGACTGCCCCGTCGCGTATTGGCCCGCCGGGCATGCCGGAGACGGCCCAATAGGTTGGCCATCCAGGACTTGCTGAGTGCGCCGGACACGGTGTCGTCATTCAAGCACCCGAGCCGCAGCAATGCCGCCAGATCGGGTGTATCCCATTCGCCCGCCATGTAGCTTTCGGCAAAACCGAGATCGCCACCGCGCAGCATGCGCGACACCAATCGCATGTCGTAGATCTCAAGCATTGCGTGGGGGCCCGGTTCGGCGCCAGCGAACGTGCGTTGCTCGCGCGACGGAAAGACGACGGTCAACTGGCCACGCTGAATACCGCTGAACCAATGGCCGAAAAGCCATTCGCGGAATCCGAACAGCCCTGGGCGATACAGTGTGTCTTCGGCATCGGCCTGTGTGGGCCATGAATTATTCATATCGATCTATTGCCTCGTCGTTTGTAATTTGCCGACACTGCTTTGCACCGGTCCGCTAGTCGGGCTGTGCGGAAACACGTGAAGTCCCTTCAGCCACAGCCGAACGGCCTCCCAATGAATGCCGGCGACAATCTTCACCGTGAGCAAGGGGAATCGGATTAGCAGGCGAGCCAATGATCGTTCCGTAATCTCGGTGCGATTTCCCTGAAAAGATGCGGCGAGCAATAGCCCCTCCGCATCCTCTTGGCGGATAACGATGTTGATGTTCTTGCCAGGCGGCACAATGCGGAAATGATAGTCGCAGTCCATACCAATAAACGGCGAGACATAGAGCCGCTTGTCGCAGCTTTGGCGGATCACCGGGCGGCTGATGTCGTCCACCGGTATCACATAGGTGTGGCGCTCCTTGAAGGTGTTGCAGACCTCGTAAAGAATCGCGGTCAGGCTGCCGTCACGGCGGTAACAGAAGTAGACGCTGAGCGGATTGAAGACGTAACCGAAGATTCGCGGATAACATAGCAGCCGGATGGGGCCGCCATCGACTGTCAGGTCAGCGGCACGGAGATGGTCTTCGACCCACGGTCGCAGCACTTCGCCAGAAGCCGGACCATGATCGCGGTCATAAAATGCCAGCGGCGCTGCACGGTTGTATCCGAAAAGCCGGCTCCACCGGTCGAGGTCCGGCAGTTCGTCGAGGTCGACAAGGAGCGAAAACACGGCATATCTCAATCTATGGCGTTTTGGGCGCAGCCGCTCGTGCACGACCGGACCCTCGTATATGGCTGAGTTAAACGTCATGTCGCGGTAACCTCGCCGTTCGGGTACAAATGTATGCGACCGTTTTCGCCTTTCACTGACCAAGGGCGTCGAATCCCGCCCAACTGTTCTGCCACCGCCAATCCAGACTGCAGGGCGTCCTCGTGAAAGCCGTAACCGAAATAGCTGCCACAGTACCAGATCCGACGATGCCCCTGCAGCTTCCACAACTGACGTTGAGAGGTGAGCGCGGTACGGTCGAAGTAGGGATGGGTGTAATCAAATTCCCGAATGACCGTCCCGGCCGCCGGTTCGCGAACTGGATTGAGAGTGACGAAAAGCGGCGTGGACGTCTTGAGAGACTGCAGTTGGTTCATCCAATAGGTGACGCAGAGGTCCCGATCGGGACCGTCTTGATCGCCCTCGATGAAGTTCCAACTGGACCAGACCCGCCGACGTTTCGGCATCAACGACCGGTCACTGTGCAGAACAGCCCGATTATTCATATAGCGCCAGGTGCCAAGTAATTTCGTTTCCCAGAAATCGGGATCATCCAACAAGCGGTAAGCTTCGTCAGCATGGCTGGCGATGATTACTTGATCGTAAGTTTTCATTTCACCGTCATTGTCTTCAATCACAACACGGTCGGTGAACCGTTTGATGGCCTTGGCGCCGGTTCTTAGGATTCTGTCCCGATATGGAGCCGTGAGGCGTTCGACGTAGGCACGGCTGCCACCATCGATGGTTCGCCATTGTGGCCGGTCCTTCAACAACAACAGGCCGTGGCTTTCGAAAAACCGGATAAATGCCTGCGCAGGGTAATCTTCCATCTCAGGCGCGGTTGTCGACCAAATGGCAGCACCGATGGGCAGCAGATGGTCGTCGATGAAGCTCCGACTGTAATTGCCGTTACGCAGGAAATCGCCCAAAGTCAGCTCGCCTGCCGTGTAATCGTCCAAAAGGGTAGGCGCCTCTTTGTAGAATCTCAGCACGTCGCGCATCATCCGCCAGAAGCGGGGTCGCGCAATGTTGGAGCGCTGGCCGAGCAAGCCGTTCAAATCCGTCCCGGCGTATTCGAATGCGCCGTCGCCGAGCGAGGCGGCGAAGGACATGTCGCTGGGCTTCGTCGGCACGTCCAAGTGATCAAACAACGCGATCAGATTCGGATAGCTTCGTTCGTTGTAGACAATGAAGCCAGTGTCGACGGGTGTTTTGTCCTCGCCGTTCGAGACGTCCACGGTGTTCGAATGACCGCCGATCCAATCATTCTTCTCATAGACGGTGATGTGATGGCGTTGGTTGAGCAGCCAAGCCGCTGACATGCCGGCGATCCCAGTGCCGACAACGGCGATCCGCAAGGGTCTTTGGTCGGGGGAACTAATATGGTTCAACGTCAAAGTCTCTCATTTCAAAGGGGCCGTGCACCAGGGGGTTAACGACTTGTATTCATTTACGAGTTTGGATCAAAAATAGATCACAGGACGGCAAATATTTTTTCACTCCCAGTGATCCGGGCCGGTAGGCGCTGCGTAACATTTTCATGGAAGCAGCAATTCAAATTGACATCTTGTCAGCGCCGGTGGATTTTTCTTGCAATATTCTCCCATCGAGAAACATCATGGATCGGCGCGTTATGACATACGGACCCGCGGACGAGGATCGAGCCGGACAGATGAACGATCTGTTGGTCACCGTGGCGATCGATCAGGACCGGGCCGCCTTTCAGACAATTTTCCACCACTTCGCGCCGCGACTGAAAGGGTTTGTCATGCGGCAGGGGACCGGGGGGCAACTGGCCGAAGAGGTGATTCAGGAGACGATGGTTAGGGTCTGGCGCAAAGCTGGTCAATTTGATCCTGCCAGAGCTTCGGCGTCTACTTGGATCTTTACCATCGCACGCAACATTCGCATCGATCTAATCCGCAAAGCCAATCGGCCCGAGCCGGACATGAACGACCCCGCCTTCGTGCCCGACCCTGAGCCGCTTCCCCATGACAGGCTGTCCCGAAAGCAGGAAGCGGCCCGACTGCGTGACATCGTCGCGGATCTGCCGACGGAGCAACAAGAGGTGTTGCGCATCGCATTTTTCGAAGAGAAACCTCACCCCGAAGTCGCGGCCGAACTGGGCATTCCCTTGGGGACCGTAAAATCGCGGATCCGGCTGGCGATGAATCGCATCCGAAACGAATTCGGAGACAGATCATGACCATACATCATCACCCAAGCGATGAACTACTCGTCGACTATGCTGCGGGCGCGCTCGGCGAGGCCTGGAGTTTGGCTATCGCCACGCATCTAGCTCTTTGCCCGAGTTGCCGCCGAGCGACCGCCCAAATGGAGGCGTTCGGCGGGATCATCATAGAGGCAGCTGATGTGGCGCCTTTGGTGGAAAATTCGTTTGATGCAGTGCTGGCGCGACTCGATGAGCCGTTTGACGAAATGCAGACGGCAACCGCGGTTCATCAGGCTTCGAACGGTCCGCCCGTGGTGCCCCAGCCGCTTCGACGTTACGTCGGTGGACTTAAGTGGCAGCGGCTAGGTATGGGTGCGTGCCAATTACTGATCCCGACAGACGAGGACGGCGTGACAGCACGCTTATTGCGGATTACGGCCGGCCGGCCGGTCCCGGAACACTCTCACGGCGGGCTCGAACTTACTCTTGTCCTTACCGGCGCCTTCGCCGATTCCACGGGAACCTATGGCCGCGGCGATCTGCAGGAAGTCGACGAGACGCTTCAGCATCAGCCCCACGCAACGCCCGAAGAGGACTGTATATGTCTCGCCGTAACTGACGCGCCAATTCGCTTCAAAAGCCTGCCGGCCCGTTTGATGCAACCGTTCCTCGGCATTTAGCGCGAAACTTATTGCCAAACACTTCGAGCAACTTGTGGCGCGTGACGGCAAATTAAATTTGACGGCTCTGTCGACCCGCATCGCCAGCATACAGGACCATCGCGCCAGAGGGTGGCACGCCTATTAGGCGTCGAAGGCTTCATTGAATATGCTCATCAAGAATTTGGCTATTGAGTTACAGGGTCGAAATCCGGAGTCTATATGTGTGGAATTGCATGCCGGTACCGTCGACGCACCTCTCCTCTGCCTCTTTTCAAAAGAACGTTCCCGCGGAACAGTTGTTTACGCCCGATCGGTCGGCCGCGTATTTGCTGGACGTTCTTGCCTTTCTGACACCCGGTCAATCGGGAGGGGTGTTCGCATGGGACGGACGGGAAATTGCGCCTTGATCACCATCGCAGGAACTGCATCGTTGCGGCATGATTGAGTAAACGCTCAAAGCGGGCATGGCTCCGTGTCGCAGCATTTCCCAACGGCGATTTCCTGCCATTCCGCATAGAAACTCGTAAATTTTGAATAAAGCGGCATGAAGCCGCGCAGATGGCGATATAGGCGCCTAGGTATGCGGAGAATTCTTATCCAAGGGTTGGTGATCGATGAACGCCCTTATCACCTCCATACTGTCGTCCATGTTTTCCGCCAAGGAGAACAGCGTCAACTTGTCCAAGTCCCATTTCCATTGGAGAGGCCGCAAGTCACCCTCACCGGCGAACCCCATCTCCCAGTTCGGAAAGATCCGATCGTCCGTTTCTCCCTGACTAATCGTCTTAATCAACTCGTGTCGAGTATCGTTCTTGATCTTTTCGTAAAGGGCCATAACCGATTCTTCCGGTCCTTCAAGGAACTGAAAGAACTCCGGCTTTTTGTAAACAAGGATACCTGTAACTCCATTGGCCGAGTTGTTCTTTCGGGACGCGTGCAGAATGTCTGCGATTTCGACATCCGAACATTGTTCCGACGCTTTGCTAACATAAAGAATGAAAAACATTATCTGTCCTTTTTCGAATCAAATTGCGTTTTTTAGAAGGTTATTGGTTTCGAGGTAATGATGATCCAACGACTCCGGTGATACGCTTCGACATCGGGGCCGTTGCTGTTGAAAACCAATCGACCAACTGGCCGTCTGGCGCAATCAAGTATTTGTGGAAGTTCCAACGAGGCTTGGCCATTACGCCAAGCTGTTCTCCCGCCCATCGGTAAAAGGGATGCGCGTTGGCGCCCTTGACGTGGACCTTTTCCGTCAAGGGAAAGTCGATGTCGAAATTGATTTCGCAAAAAGTTTTGATTTCAACTTCTGTCCCAGGCTCCTGACCGCCGAAGTCATTTGACGGCACGCCGAGCAGGACGAAACCTTCCCCCCGATAGCGTTCCCAAAGCTTTTGCAGACCAGCATACTGGCTGGTGAAACCGCAAAAAGACGCAGTATTCACAATCAGCACCAACTTTCCGGCATACTTCGATAGAGGCAAAGGTTCCCCTTCAATCGAAATGAAGGAAAAATTGTGAGCTGTCACGGAACGCTCTGATGAGGCAAAAAGCGTTTCTGGCACGAGAAATATCGACACCATGAAAGCAACGCGGATGGTATTCCAACAAATGTCCATTTTGGGGCGACTACCTCCATTCTCATTGCGTCGACTTGAGGCAAGGGAAGCCTGAAATGCGCTGTTGTAGTTTCGGGCGCACATTGAGAAATACGGTATACCCCAACTCTAGTCCCCAAACGAGAGGAGGGCGACGTAGAGTTAACCCTAGCAGCCTCAACCTCGGGATCGCCGTCCACAACTCGGTGAATGCTCGTGCACCGTCAACGACCCGCCCCTCCGCCAACTCGACATGAAATCGCGCCAAAGCCGCTTCCCGCGTCAAGCCGCTTGGTAGCACACTCTCCTTGCAAGAGGAGACATCGACCCACTGGATCTGTTCGGATGGCGCGATCTTTTGATAGTAGCCCATTTCTCGGGCACAAATGGGGCACGAACCGTCGTAGAAAACCTTGAGGTTTGCGATGTCTCGATCACGATGATCGAGCGCTGGTTTTATGTTTGCCATAGATCCCATCATGCGAAGTTGTATCTGTAATCTATACGGTCCAAAGATGTGGCTGGATCACGCCATGGAAAACAAAAGTTCTCCCGACTTTGGGCTGACGGATGATCCAATTGTTGTGACAGCGCGTAATAGAGGTAGGTGAAATCTAAATATTGGAATTTAACATTATTAAGCAAATGTACGGCGTCGTGATGAGCGAGAACCTTAACTCCCTGAGACGGCTGCCCAAAATTGTCCGCTTTCAGTTAATGACAGTGCTCGCCCTTATGTGGTCTGTCGTGTTTTGTGTTTGGATGGGCGCTTTATCGATGGTCGGCCCCTCGATGGGGGCACATGCCATACTTCTCGTTGGAATATTCTTTACCGCCGACATTTTTCGACGATCCCAAATTCGGAGTCCGCTAGACCATAGAAGCAAATTCAAGGACCCAAGTGATGGGTGTGTGCGTTACGACGATTTATGGGGCGGTTGACGTTCAAATTCGCGACTATCGCTAGAACCACGTCGATGAGAGATGGTTAGCCGATGGTCGTGTTCTCATTGGCCACGACGATAGTGTTGTCAGTTGATGTTTCGATCCTATATGGACCCATAGACGCTCTCTTTTAGTAGAAATTTTACGCGCCATGAATGTTTTTGGATCAAGCCTCAAGTGTATTCGGTCGTTCGCAATTGGCCTTATCAGTCTCTTTTGCTCCGTCCAAGTAGGTGCATTAGCGGCAGTGGACATGCAGCGGGTCGTGGGCTTTGAAATCGATAGAACCGAGGTTTCTGTCGGATATTATCGGGGGTTTGTTGAGGCGACTGGCTATACCACTGCAGCAGAACGCGCCGGCGGTGGGTTGGTTTACGAGGCAGGTTGGCAAAAGAAACTAGGTTGGACTTGGAGAGCACCATTCGGGACACCGGCCCAAGACAATGAGCCTGCCGTTCACGTGACATTTGATGATGCCTCCGCTTACTGCGAGTGGGCAGACAAACGTCTCCCAACTGACGAAGAATGGTCGCAAGCCGCGTATACGGAATACCGTGTTTCTCCTCCGGCGCCGTTTCAAGCGGACACGACCTACCCTTATCCTACCGGGAGCGAACCGACAGGTGCAAATTGTCTAGGAGATTGCGGTGTCAATCCGTCGATTGACTATAGCGATCGATTGAACCGGGGAATCGGACATGCTCCCGTCGGTGTAACGTCTGCTGGCGTCAATGGGCTGTACGATATGGGAGCTAATGTTTGGGAATGGACTGAGAACGGATCAAAGACCGATAAAGGCACCCGCGGCGGTTCATGGTGGTATGGAGCTTACCGCATGCGATCCGATGATTACGCCACGAAACCTCGCGATATGGCGGTCGTCTATATCGGCTTTCGATGCGTTCGCGACGTTGGGGTGAAACAATGAACCCACTCGAATTACGGCCCAATTGGGAGTTCGTTGCAGACACAGTAATGGGGGGTGTCTCAGTCGGGCAGGTTACCTCTGGAATCATCTATAAACGTCACGCTGCTCGACTTACAGGCAAAGTCTCATTGGATAACAATGGCGGTTTCGTTCAGATGGCTTTTGACATCAATGATGATGGCACAGATTTTGATGCGTCCGCATACGTAGGCATCGAGATTGATGTCTATGGGAACGATGAGGTTTATGACGTTCGGCTACGGACGTCGGTTCTAGCTAGGCCATGGCAATCATACCACGCTTCATTCACAGCGAAACCGAAGTGGTCCATCATCCAGCTTACGCTTGAGCAGTTCGTTCCTCACAAGACTGAAACGCCATTTGATGCGCGATGTCTTCGACGGATTGGCATATTGGGAATTGGCCGTCAGTTCGACGCAGATATTGCGGTGTCGGGCATCAGGCTTTTAAACGTTTAGGGCCGATTAATATGTCAGATCAGGTGGACATGAAGAACACAGTCAGCCTACTAATTTTCCTAGCAGTCTGTCTTGGAGTATCTGCAATTGGTGGCGCGGTCACACAATCTTCAGTCAATGATTGGTACCAAACACTAACCAAACCAGCGTTCACGCCGCCAGATTGGCTGTTCGCGCCAACTTGGCTCACTTTGTATGTGATGATGGCGCTTGCCGCTTGGCGAGTATGGACACGATCCTCGAACTATGCACGTCGTGCTCCATTGGCAATATTCGCCGCTCAATTAATTCTAAATCTGATTTGGTCATTTATTTTTTTTGGTGCCACATCACCCGGCTTGGCGGCTGTCGAGATTGTTGTGTTGTGGATAGCCATACTTGCGACCCTGATCCTTTTTTGGCGTATCGATCACTTTGCTGGGTGGCTACTGTGCCCCTATCTTCTATGGGTCACATTCGCGGGTTATCTAAATATTTGGATCTTCCTACTGAACTGATAATTCGTCAGCAAATGGCGGTGACCTCAACTGATCGACGCAACACTTTACTCTCTGATGAAGGGATG
>Ga0315339_1003667_pt1 | contig 10640 bp, 9 predicted proteins | sample ASW17metaG_FD_204514 | JGI IMG/M metagenome (GOLD analysis project Ga0315339, IMG submission 204514) | Ammonia-oxidizing marine archaeal communities from Pacific Ocean, United States - ASW #17 | ecosystem: Environmental > Aquatic > Marine > Oceanic | place: USA: California | collected 2016-12-05
CTCTACAGCGGCCAGGCGCGCTGGAACGTCTTGGGCGAGATCAAGGAGCGCGCGACGATTCCCGTTCTCGGCAACGGAGACATATGGGAAGCCTTTGATGCTTTGCGCATGATGCGCGAGACAGGCTGTGACGGAGTCGTCATCGGCCGTGGATGCCTGGGGCGGCCATGGCTCTTTCGTGAACTGGCCGAGGTCTTTGACGGGCAGGAGCCCACCGACCCACCGCGTTTGGGTGAGGTGCTCGGAATCCTTCAGGAGCACGCCGAACGGCTCGTGGATTTCTTCGGGGAGAGAAAGGGGGTCCTCGAGTTGCGCAAGTGGTGTAGCTGGTACACGAAGGGCTTCCCCGGCGCAGCGGTGGTGCGTGGCGGTTTGCAGAGCATCGAATCGCTTGAGCAGATGCGCGGTTATTTGGCGCAGTTGGATCCGGATCTGCCGTTTCCTCAGCGGGCGTTGCGGGTGGCCCGGGCCAAGCGGGGAGGCAGTCAGGACAAAGTGGCGCTGCCCGATGGTTGGTTGGATCTGGGTGCACAGGAAGCCGTCGAGCAACGAGGCGGAAGACAATGACGGAGGCCGAAGAAGTTCCGGATGATGCGGGTGAGCCTACCGACCCGACGCTGGGCCGTCCCGTTGAAGGGAGCCCAGGTGCTCCTCCTCTGCTCTTGCCGGATCAGCAGTTTCCGCCCTATCGCTTCGTGCCTGGTCGGGCGCCGCATCCTTTTGCACACGAAGGTGGGTGGGGGTACGGCGAAGATCGTTCGCCACCGCCGTTTCTCAGTCGAGAGGCGTGGCGAGACAATCGTGCCTATCTCTCAGGGTGCGACTATTTCAATCGCGGTTGGTGGTGGGAGGCGCATGAGGTCTGGGAAGAGCTCTGGCATGTGGTGGAGGGCAAGGATGCCGTGCAACACGATTTGCTCAAGAGTCTTATCCAGCTGGCGGCCGCTGCGCTGAACCGCGAACGCTCCAGCGACAAGGGGGCGGCGCGCCTGCTGGGCCGCGCAGAAGAACGATTAAGGCGGGTGCAGGTCGAGGCGGACGCCGAGGTCGTCATGGGTCTCGACCTGAAAGCACTTTGCTGCCGAGCTGTCGAGCACCTTGGGTCGCCAACCGTGCGGGTGGACGGGTTTTACCTCGAACCACGTTGACCGCTCAGTGGTGCGGGTCAAGCTGCGTTCACGTAGCCGTCGACGAAGGTGCGCACCAGGATGCGCACGTCGAACATCAATGACCAATGTTCGATGTAGTAGATGTCGTGGTCGATGCGCTCTTCGATCGAGGTGGTCTGGCCGCGCAACCCATGCACTTGTGCCCAGCCTGTGATACCCGGTTTGAACCAGTGCTTGTGGGCATAGCGCGGAATGTTGCGCTTGAAGCCTTCGATGAACTCGGGTCTCTCCGGGCGTGGGCCCACCAGGCTCATGTGGCCCAGCAAGACATTGCCCAATTGTGGCAGTTCATCCAGGTTCCAGCGGCGAAGAAAAAGGCCGATGCGTGTGCAGCGAGGGTCGTTTTCTACGGCCATGGCAGGCCCGGAGATCGCTTCGGCGTCTTGCTTCATGGTCCGGAACTTGAACATGCGAAAGGTGCGCCCTCGCGCGCCAACCCGACGTTGCAAAAAGAAGGCTGGGCCAGGCGATTCGAGTCGGACGAGCGCTGCAATCCCCAGCAAAAGTGGCGAGATGATCAGCAGTCCCGTGAGAGAGAGCGCGATGTCGAACAGCCGTTTCGCACATCGCGATCCCATGGGCAATTCGGCCGTGATGAATCCCAGGACCGGCACGTCGCCGATGCGCTCCCAGCTCGGCACAAGATTGGTCGAGGGGAAGATCGATGCGGTGATGTGCACCGAAATGCCCTCGCGGTCGGCGAGCGCAAGAATCGCATGCAGAGTCTCGGTCTCGAGTTCACCGGTGTCGACCAGCACGTGGTCTACATGGCCCTGTTCAATGAGAGCCATGGCTTCGGGTGTCGAAAGCCTGGGGCCGACGTCACCGGGGACATTTGCAGCGGCAATTCCTTTGATGCTCACCTTCATGTGAGGGGTTCGTTGGAAAACACTCAGCAGCTTGAGCACTCGTCGCGACATGCCAAAGACGACGAGTTTGGTGCGTCGGTTGGGATTGTTGCCGTATCGAGTTTGAACGACGGTCAGCAGCTTGCGCGAGACTCCCAGCGAGAGGGCTGAAAGAGCCATGAACATGAAGGCGATGGCTCGCGAATAAGGTGCCGCCAGACTCTGGTCTGCGTTGGTGGGTTTGAAGACGAAGCCCACCATGATCAGGACGGCCAAGGAGACAAACCCACCCCACAACATGTCGCGGATGCGTACACGAGGAGGAGGGAGTTGTTCGCTGCTCAATCGATAGAGCCCGCACATCCAGAGCGCCATGGCGAGCACGGGAGCCGTCAGTAGGTAGAGTCTGGTGTAGACGGCTGCGGAGAGTGCTGGGTCTGGAAGAATCCAGTGGGCCTTCAACTGAAACGCCGCAAAAAATGCGAGCGCCAGGCAAGCCTGATCAAGCCCGAAGAGGGACAGTCGGGCGGTTGTTGTTCGTTGCGAGAGCATTTGTCGTCGTTTGCCTTGCAGCCCCTTGCAGCCCCTTGCGGGGCCATCACTCTGTGTGCTTTGTCGATTGCCTTGGAGGTCCCGTCTTTGCCCTCCCAGTCTTTTACGGGTGAGAACCCTCGACTCCCTTCCGGGAGAGAGCTGTTTCCGCCCATTTCGGACAACGATCTTAGAAAGAATCCCGGCGAGGCAGCCTCAGAATCCTTCTGACTTCAAAAGTTACCAGTTTATGGCCTGAGCCAACTCGCATGCATGCCCGGAGTGACTCGAAAGGCTTGTGATCAGCCGGCGAAGGTCGCCAGAGCGTGTTTCATGGCACGTTCATGGACGCCGACGGAAAAGAGATTCGCTTTTGCAACGGCATCACGGCTCTGGAATGTGTCTTCAGAGGCCTCAAAGCGCCGAATCGCGTTCATCAGACCTTCCTCGGAATCCTCGTCGTAGAGGATTCCCGTGGATCCGTCCACGACGGTTTCGGTGGCTCCGCCGGCATTCCTTGCGATGACGGGCCGTCCGCAGGCCATGGCTTCGACAGGAACCATGCCAAAGTCTTCTTCACCAGGGAAAATCAGTGCGCGGCACGAGCGATACAGCTCACGAACCTCCTCGTTTCCGGGGTCGGTGACGAATCGTGTGCGTGGGCCCGCGAGGCGACGTAGCCGGGCGTGGTGGGGGCCGCTTCCCGCCACGATGAGATCGCGGTCCAGGGTCCGGCATGCTCGTACGCCGAGATCAAACCGTTTGTAAGCCACGGCCTCACCCAGCAGCAGATAGGGGCGGGAGTGAAGCTGGGAAGGCTCGGGTTTTTTGACCGCGGGCTGGAAGAAATCGACGTCCACGGGCGGGTAGATCACCTCGGAAGGTCGGTCGTAACAACGCGAGATGCGCTGGGCCACGTGTTGCGAGATGGCGATGAAGGAGGTCACGCGCTGCGCAGCTTCGCGATCCGCTTCGCCGAGTCGATTGAGCAGGTGACGGGCCAAGGGGCGCAAGAGTGCCGGCACGGACTCGCGCAGGTACACCTCGCGCATGTCAAAGGCATAGCGCACAGGGCTGTAGCAGTAGCAGACGTGCGGAATGCCCTCGGGAACCATGACTGTCTTGGCCACCGAGGCATCGCTGGTGACCACGAGGTCATAGCCGGAAAGGTCGAGCGAACGGTAGTAGTGAGGGAAGCGCGGCATCCAGGCTCTGAACCAGCGCTTGGCCCCGAGTCGATTTTGCAGGTTGCTGGTGATGACTCGACGCACTTCGGCAGGAGCTGGGCACTTCTTCGGATCGTGGATGAGGGTGAAAAGGTCGGCGCCGGGGTAGAGGCGCGCCAGGGAATCGAGGCACTTTTCGCCACCACGTCGCCGGGTCAGCCAGTGATGAACAAGGGCAACGCGCAAGGATCTCTCCGGGGAGTCGTCAGAGGTCGGCGATGAGGGTCGTTCGCTGGCCATCCGGATTGCGAAGTTCGACGAGGACCGTGCCACGGCAGATTTCGGGAACCCAGGCAATGACCCGGTGATCGCTATGCCACTCGACGAGTGGCGAGGGCACATTGCGGCCATCCTGGTAGCGAAAGCTCACCTGAGGGCCCATGCGTGCCCGGTCAGGGTTTTGGCCGAAGCCCCGCCCATGCAGCGTGAGGCGGCGGTGCAGCAGCTGTCCGGGGCGCCCCGGCTGCGTGGCCACACGACGATCGATGCGATCCACTCGGACAGAGTTCAGCACCGGGCCGTCGTCGGTATCTCTCCAGCGGTGGTTCTCGGTCGCAGCCAGAACCACGGCGGCTCCCAGCAAGAGCACCAAGAGGACCTTTGGAGTGGAGATCATCTTGCCAGTGTAGCCGGATAGACTGGGTTCATGATCGCTTTGCTCGTGGTGCTTCTTTATGTGTTGGTGCTGATTGGAGTCGGTTGGCACTCCTCGCGCAAGGTGAGTGGTTCTACGGACTTTCTGCTGGCTGGGCGGCGATTGGGCCCGGTCATTCTTGTGGGCACGTTGGTCGCCACCTGGACGGGAACCGGATCGATCTTCGGCAATGCCGAGGAGGCTTATGGCGTGGGCTTGCCCAGCCTGGTGCTGCCGCTCGCCTCGATGCTTGGCATTTTCGCGCTCTTGATCATGGTTCCACGTATCCGGCGTCGAGACCGGTTCACGTTGCAGGATGTTCTCGAGGAGAGCTATGGGCCCTGGGCCCGTGTTCTGGGAACGGTGACACTGGTGTCTGCGTATCTGGTGATCGTGTCGTACCAGTTGCGTGCAGCGAACGCCGTGCTCGAGGGAGTGCTCGACGGAGTGTTCCGTGAGGCGGCAGCGTCTGCTGATGGCGAGGCCAGCATGGCGGGAAGTGTTGCGCATGCCTTCGCTTCCGCGGGGGCTTGGCTAGACCACACCTTCCGCTCGATGGGCGTGTCCGTGGAACACGGGGACAACACCGCCGGCTTGTTGCTGCTGGCCTTGCTCATCGCGGGCTACACCGCGCTGGCGGGACTCATGAGCGTGGCTTTGACGGACACCATGAACGGTCTGTTGATGCTCTTGGGTGTGGGCATCGCGTTGCCCTTGGTGTGGATGGCAGCTGTCCATGGTCTGGAGCAGGCGGCTCTGGCTTCGGGCGGTGTTCCGCCTGGGGAGGGAGTGATTCGCCCGGTCCTCGAGGCGTTGCCCGAGTCCGCACGCCACGTCACGGGGCACTATTCGACGGTGCACATCCTGTCCATCTTGCTCCCAGCCTTCCTGCTGGTCATGGGCGACGCCAATCTTCACCAGCGCTTTCTTGCGGCGGGTTCGGCGAAGGCTGCTCGACGTGCGGCCCTTCTGTTCATACCAGCCGTGCTGGTCGTGGACGCCCTCATTCTACTCACAGCGGTTGCCGGGCGCGTGGTGTTGCCGGGCATCGAGAATCCCGGACACATCATTCTGCGCCTCGCCCTGGAGCCCGGGATCTTGCCGCCGCTTCTCGGTGGCTTGCTGGTGGCAAGTATTCTTGCCGTCATCGTGTCCACCGCAGACAGCTATCTGCTCAGTTCGTCCGCCTCTCTTGTGCGTGATGTTTTTCAGCGATTCTTGAAGCGTGAAGCCAGTGAGCGTTCGATGCTCGTGGTGGCACGCGTTGTGGTTGTCGTCTTGACCGGATGCGCCTTTGTCATGGCGCTGCAATCGAGCCGATTTTTCGAGATCTCACTTTTCGCCTACACGATCTATGGCGTGGGGATTACGCCGGCGCTCGTTGCTGCGCTGTTCTGGAAACGGGCGACGCGACTCGGCGCGCTGGCCTCCATGATTGCGGGGCCCTTGACGGCCATCTTGTGGAAGGTGTTCGGGTGGAACACGGTTCTCGCTCAGCATTTCGCGGAACCTGAGCTCGAGAAGGTGAGCGCCGTGGTTCCTGCGATCTGTGTGTCGACAGTGGTTCTGTTCGGCCTCAGTGTGTCGACAACTTCCCCGGACCGTTCACGTCGTCCGGGCTGACCGACTCACGCGCTGGCGGCTTGTTCCCGAAACAGGGCGATGCTTGCGGTGAAGCCATGAAGGAAAGGCTGTCCACCGACGGGCCCGATTTCGCCCGCAGCAAAAAAGCCTGCTGTCGGTAGATCGCCCAGGGATGCATGGACGTGCCCGACGTCGTGGTGAGGGCGGCCAAACAGCTTGCTGCCACGGCCATTGCACGAGAAAAGCATGGCACCTAGAGGCTGCCCCAGTGTCTCGGAGGCCGCCGCTTCGCGGTCTAGCAAGGCGCTGAGTTCCTCTCCGGCAGCCTCTGCGTCGCGGACCATGAACTGAATCGTCTGGCCGGCACGGACCAGGTCGCTGACGAGCAGCCCCTGGGTTTCGGGATCAACGCCCAAGACGTTGCGGACGAGAAAGTCGCCGCGTTCGAACTGAGACTTGCGTTCATCGACCACGCGGCCAACGTGTAACGAACTGCGCATGAGTTCCTGTTCTTCGGGCGAGACTTCCGACGCGACGGCTTGCAGTGCTGCCAAGGCTGGCTTGCCACCGAGAGAGAAGATGGCATTGCGGTCCGCCTTCGTGATCACGAGGTGCGACCCGACGGGCCGGCAACCCTGACTCACGACGGCGTCCATGCGCACGGTGCCGCTGATCGCCAGAACCAGGGCACCTTCGTTATGGACTCCTTCGTGGGAAATGATGTTGGCTGCGCCGGGGCCGCTGCTTCCGCTTGCCATGCCTCCCACGATTGCGCTGCCGGGGTAGCGTTCGTGGAGTCCGTTGAGCAGGTCATCCGGAGGTGTTGTGTAGGGGTCTGCCAAGAGCATGATGCCTGCGCCCTGAGGCAAAGACTCTGGCCAGCCCGTCACTTCGGGGACCTCGGCATCGCCCATGGAAAGATGGAAAGTCTGCAACTCGGCGCCAGGCCATGTAGCCCCCCACAGCGAGAGGCCTGCACCAGACTCCACTTCGACCGACTCGCCGATGACTCCGACGGCCGGGCAGCCGAGCAACACACGGGGATTGAGCTGCTCCATGAGACGCTCGCGGATCATGGCGGCGTCGTGGGCGTGATGAGGCGTGAAGTAGACCATGAGGAGGTCGGGCCGAGCTCCTCCCAACCTATCTGAGAAGCGCTGAATCACTCCGTCGAGGGCGGCAGAGATGTCAGGGCTTGTCGTCGTCACCACGGCACATTTCACGGCAGTCCTCCGCTAGAGGACGGACACTCTATCAGCCGGAGCCGCCCAGGCTCGACCAGCGCTTGCTCCACGGGCCAGCTCCGGCAGCGAATCCCTGCCAACTGCTATAGTCACAGGCTGTCAACCGAACGGTGGTTCTGTGCCATCCGTTCTTCTCATGTTTTATGAGAACCGCGGCGGCGGTGGGGCTTGAGGCTCCACGCTGCTGAGTGTTGGCCAACTCAATCAACAAGATGTAGAGACATCTTTTCCGGAGAACTGAATATGCCCCGCATCGCGAATCTACTGATTGTCGTTGCTCTTTTCGCAAGCCTCGGATGCTCTGCGAAGTCCACAGAGGTCATCAAGACTGAGGCCCCTGATTTTGTGAACGCGAATTGCCCCATCATGGGTTCGGAGGTGGAGCCTGACGGCGGACAGACCAGTTGGAACGGCAAGGAAGTCGGCTTCTGCTGTGGCAAGTGCGTCGGCAAGTTCGATGCCATGGATGACTCGCAGAAGCAGTCCGCGATCGACAAGCACAACCCGTAGACTGATTCGGGTTCCTGCCGCCCGGGCCTTCCGGTCTGTTGTCTCCGGAGGCTCGGGCGTTTGAAATTCACCGCTTGCGGCTCAAGCGGCGCTTGAGCGATTCCGTGTGGTGGTGTGCCATGCGCGGCTGGTTCCCCGGGGGCCGAGTCCCTTCCCTTGTCGTTTCTACGGAGGTCGTTTCGTTGTTTTCATTGATGACTCTGTTGCTCGCATGTGCCGCTTTTCTCGAGCCTGTTGGGCCAACTGATGAGGCACTCATTCAAGGGCAGTTGCCCACCTATCCGGTTGCGACGTGCGTCATCAGTGACGAGCTGTTGGAAGAAGGCGAGATCGTCGACGTTGTTGTCGAAGGCCGACTCGTTCGGGTGTGTTGCAGTGGATGCGCCCGAAGGGTCAAGGCGGCCCCAGCTCGCGCAATCGCCAAGATCGACCGTGCTGTGATTGACCAGCAAGTGGCTGCCTACCCGCTCAAAACGTGCCTCAAGAACATCCAGGAGCCGCTCTCTGGCAGTGCTGTGAACGCTGTTGTCGGCACGCGATTGGTGCGGACCTGCTGCCTCGACTGTGCCCAGCAAGTGAAGGCTGAGCCTGCGGCGTTCATGCGCACGCTTGATGCGGCTTACACAGCACAACAGCTCCCCGACTATGCAGTCGAGACGTGCGTTGTCAGCGATGAGCCCCTCGACGAAGATGCGCTCAATGTGCTGTACGGGAATACGCTCGTGAGGCTTTGCTGCAAAGGCTGTCACCGAACGTTCACGAAGGAACCGGAATTGTTCATGAAAAAGATCGGCGCTTCAGAGAAGTCGAAGCGCAAACCTGAGAGCCATGGTGTGGATCGCGATGGCAGTCATGATGATGACCACGACGGTTAATCCGTCTCACAAGAACGAGCATCAGGAGCGAACGAGTTGAACGCTGAAAGCATCGTCGTCTGTGGCGCCGCACGCACGCCAATCGGGAAGTTCATGGGGGGGCTCTCGGACGTCCCGGCAGTGGACCTCGCAGTGACAGCTGCCACGTCTGCTCTCGAACGGGCGGGCTGCTCGGCGGGTGCCGTCGACCAGGTTTTCGTGGGCATGGCTCGGCAGGCTGGAGAGGGACCGAACATCGCGCGCCAGATCACCCTTGGTGCCGGGTTGCCGCAGTCGGCTGTGGCGATGACAGTCAATCAAGCCTGTGCATCCGGCTTACGTGCTCTGAGCCTTGGCGCCCAGGAGATTCAATCTGGCGCGGCCCAGGTCGTGCTTGTGGGGGGCGTAGAGACCATGTCTCGGAACCCCTTTCTGCTCACGGGCATGCGCAAGGGCTACCGGCTTGGCGATGCACCTTTGCTTGACGGGAACTACCAGGACGGCTTCAACTGCCCACTCGTCGGGACGCCCATGGGGGCTACGGCGGAAACCCTGGCCGACCAGTTCGAGATCACTCGCGAACAGCAGGACGCCTTTGCGGTGGAGTCGCAGCGCAAGGCGGCAGCTGCCGTGGAGCAGGGTCGTTTCCGTGATGAGATCGCGCCTGTGACTGTCAAATCACGCCGAGGCGAGACCGTGGTCGAAGCGGATGAACACCTTCGCCCCGGGGCGACTCTTGAGGGTATGGCGAAACTGCCACCGGTGTTCCGAAAGGACGGAACCGTGCATGCAGGGAATAGCTCGGGCATCACCGATGGCTCTGCGATGCTGGTGTTGGCCTCGGAAAGCGCAGCCGAGCAGCACGGACTCAACGTTTTGGCGCGGCTCGAAGCGCATGCGATGGCAGGTGTCGATCCGGCCATCATGGGTATCGGGCCGGTGCCCGCGACTCGCTTGCTGATGGACCGCACGGGCCTGGCGCTCGCTGACTTCGATTTGATTGAACTCAATGAAGCCTTTGCTGCGCAGGTCATTGCATGTGACCGTGAGTTGGGTCTCGATGCGGCCAAGTTGAACGTCAACGGTGGTTCGATTGCGCTGGGTCATCCCATCGGAGCCACAGGCGCTCGCATCGTGGTGACACTGCTGCATGAGATGCGACGGCGCGAAGCCAAGCGCGGCCTCGCAACCCTGTGTGTGAGCGGAGGCATGGGCATCGCCGCGAGCTTCGTTCGCGACTGACTCTGTGCTGCTGTGCGTGCGGGTCAGGCTGCGAAAATCAGCTTCATGCGTTCGTCTTGGGTCAGTGCTCCCGCGTAACGCTCGCGGACAGCGGGTGTCCCGTAAACGGCAAGAAAGCGACTGCCCGAAGAGCGTTGTGGGACAGGCTCGCCCGGGCGCCAAGTTGACTGCGCGGCGAGCAAAATGCCTGCCTCGGTCAGGTCGCGGCCCCAGGTCTCCAGCGTTTTTCCGGTGGAGACCAGGTGCAGCGGTGTTGGCTGATGACCTTCGGGCCCGAGCCAGCGGGCCAGGCCTGCAATTTTTGCTGCGCGCAGGTTGTCGAGACTGTGTGCGGCGCCACTTCGCGTGGATTGGCGGCTGTGCTGCCGCCATCGGTAGAGCACCCTCGGGAGCTTGGCGATTGGGCGCTCGTGCTCGAACCAGCGCAGCCAGAAGTCAATGTCCACAGGCCACGGACCACTGACGCCATAGCCTCCCACCGATTCGAGAGCGGTGCGTCGATAAAGGCCGGTCTGGTGGAGTGCGGGGATCTCTACGAAGCGCTCCCTCGACATGGTTTCGCCGGTGAGCAGGCTGTTTTGCCAGTCGAGATAGCGCCGCATTCCGGCTGTGCGCGCTCCGAACTGCGCCGCACGGCTCGTCACACCGTCGAGTCCGTCATGCAGCGCGGCCGCCAGCCTTGCGAGCCGGTCGGGAGGGCAACGGTCGTCGGCTTCCATGTGCGACACGAGAGGTGCGCGTGTTTCAGCGAGCGCCAAGTCGAGCGCTGCAGCGGCACCTTGCCCTGTTCCCTCGAGA
>Ga0315339_1003669_pt1 | contig 10638 bp, 9 predicted proteins | sample ASW17metaG_FD_204514 | JGI IMG/M metagenome (GOLD analysis project Ga0315339, IMG submission 204514) | Ammonia-oxidizing marine archaeal communities from Pacific Ocean, United States - ASW #17 | ecosystem: Environmental > Aquatic > Marine > Oceanic | place: USA: California | collected 2016-12-05
GCCATGGGCGACGCCTTTGAATTGGTTTTGCCTCCAGCAGCGCCTGGGAACGAGACCATTCGCATCACCGGGCACGGCACCGATAGCACGCCCAATTTGACGTTTAATCAGGTTCAGCAAACGCACTCTGGGCCGTTGGTGGGTGTCGGGACGAATCTGAACTATCAGGCGGACACCACGGGCGGCAGCTCTGGTTCACCGGTGATCTGGGACAACGTCGATAAGGCCATTGGCATTCACACGAATGGTGGGTGCAGCACATCTGGAGGGGGGTCGAACAACGGGACGCCCATCTCCTCTGGTTCACTTCAGACAGCACTCGCGAATCCACTGGGTGTGTGCAAGGCCGGAAATGACTATGACAACCTGGGGCAGTCGCTGTTCGGTCCTCCCTTCAATCGCCCACCGGGACTCAGCCTTTGCGGTGATCTGACTCCGGGCTCTAGCTTGAGCATCAATCTCAGCGTGCGTATTCCGCCGGTGGCTCTGAATTACTCGATGACGGCCTGGTTTATCCTGGGCTACTCCTCTCTGAATGTTCCTTTTGAAGGCGGCATTCTTGTGCCCAACCCAGATGTCCTCAAAGGTTTCGTTGTGGACACGAGTGTCCAGGACACGGGAGTTGGCCTGGACTTGACCTGGCCAGCGGGGATCGCCAGTGGCACGGATTTCTGGCTGCACGTCTGGTTGCCTTACTCCGGCGGCGGTTCTTCCTCCGGAATCATGGCCTCGAATGCGGTGACCTTCTCGACACCCTGACCAGAGCATCTGCACCGTGACGATGGATGAGTCGAGACGCCTTTTCACCGATGAGCCTCTCGAACCCCACATGACTGGAGGGCTGGCTTGAAGAAGTCGCACATTGTTCTCGGGGCTGCGGTGGTCTTTGTTGTCGCCGGAGGAGGTCGCTTGAAGCTCGCCGAGCCAGCGCCTCCCTCTGACGTAGAGGGCCATTACGTCGAGGTGCGCAGCGCGACGGTTTTTGCAGGCGCTTGCCACGTCAATGCCGAGGCAGATCACCAGGGGAGGCGAGCCTTGCTGGGCTTCCATATCGCGAAGGGCTCCTGGTCTGGTGAAGACCTTGCGGGTGTCGACATCGCGGTGGCGGTCGAGTCCAGCAGCAATCTCTCCAATGGAATGTCGCGTCGAAGCGTGTTGTTTGTTGACGAGGTGACGAGTCGACAGAGCCGTGCCGCTTTGTCCTGGCTGAAAAATCGTTACGGCGAGAGATTGGGTGAAACTGAAGAAGTGGTGGCGGCGCCGGTCGAGGTGCGCCGCGATGGCGAGCAGTTCTGGGTTGAGGTCGCGGGCGTCCTGACGGTTGAAGGAGCCTCGCTCCCAGATCTGGAGTGCTGCAGCATGCCGGAATCTGTGTGGTATGAGCCTCTGCTTACTACTGAAAGAGCTCTCGTTGGCAGTGCGTTGCGTTGCCGTTTTTCTGGCGCAGGCAGCTTGTCTGCCTGGGCGTATGAAGAGCAGAACAACGCATTTGTCGGATTGATTGATGACCCGGGGCTGCAGGCTCCGGACGCAGAGTTCGCTTCCTCTCCATGTTGTGAAACTCCGGACCGCCTGGATCGCGTACTGCAACTGAGTAAAAGTTGATTGAGTGCCGGACAGTGGAAAGCGGATTGAACGAGATCCATTGCCGCGCGTTGTCGGCCCTGCTGGGCTATTCAGTCGGAACAGTTCTCTGGCCTCATTACGAGGCGCGAATCCTCGCACGAGATTCGCACACGGAACTGACGACACGAGTTGGCCGAGGAAGAGCGACGTATCACCGAGTCGATAAGTCGAGTCGGCACCTGATCGTCTTCGGTTGGAAAATGGTGCAACAGAAATCTCTGGGTTGGCCTGCCGCGTCACGCTGGACGTCGGGGCGCGAAATCGTCAATCGCGGCTACTACTCTGGGCATGTTGATTTGTTGAGTGTCTTGGCCCATGCCGCCTGCCACGAGTTTGCGCATTTGCTGCAGTCGGTCGAGGGCAAGCGCAAGCGCGGCTCTGTTCATAACGCGGCTTTCTACTCTCTTCTCGACGAGATGCATCGAGAAGGTGTCGCAGATGAGGTGCTTGCATTGCTGGTCGAGCAGTGCCGAGATGTGGACTTTGATGTGGGGTGGGCGAAAGGCCTGGAGGATTCAGGCGCCCTGCAGGGGCTGGGTCAGGCAAGCCTTCGAGTTCCCCGGGGGCGTCAGCAGAAGCACGAGAGACCGAAAGTTGAAATCGAGAAGAAGGCTCTCTTCGGAGAGTTCGGTTCGAGTTTGAATCGAGAGAACGCGGGGCCTTCTGTCTGTCCCGGTGACGCTGTTTGCTTCACGGTGCGCGGAGAGCGCATCACCGGGCGAGTACGTCGTGTGAACCGTTGCACGGTGACCATCGTGCCCGATCACCCCGACCGGCCAGGGCAGTACTGGCGAGTGGGCCCTGATTTATGCGAGCGGATCTGAGAAATTGGAATAAGAGGCGAGGCGCGTGCGTCGATCTGCCTGTTTGAGTTAGCCTCGGTTGTCCGAGGTGCTGCACACACCGGGAGCCTGTCATGGATAAGAAGACAAAAAAGCGCATCGGGGTTCTGCAGAAGAAGCTCACGAAGCTGCGCAATGAATTGTCCGTCGTGAAGAAATTCACGGATGACCCCGCAGAAATTCCCAATCTGGAAAGCCAGATTGCCGAGATCGACGCGGAACTGAAGACTTTGAAGAGCGGGTGACATATGACGCGATGCCTTTCTCAGATTTTGTATGTCTTTGTTGCGTTTCTTGCGCTTGCCGTTTTGGCCCCGCCAGGAGTGCTTGCGCAGACACATAAAGACAAGCTGCACGGTTATCAGATCAAGCCGCCGAAAAACTTCGAGGCAATCCCGGTTCAGCCGAACCAGAAGCTCAGCGTCGCTCGATTCAAATCGACAAAGAAGTCCATCAGTAAGGGAAGTGCACTCAACAACACATTGGGGGTGTCTTTCTATCCCCGGTCGATGATCCCCGACAACCAGGACCCCGAGGAGTTCTACGAGGAACTCGTCGCGCAATTAGAGAAACGAGAAGGGTATTGCGAGGTCGAGAAAGACAAAGAGACCAGTGTAGGGCGCAAGCCCGCGCGAGAGCGTTATTTGGTCCCAGAAGGGGGGATGACAGCGGCCTATCAGATGTTCCTTTTTCAGGAAGATGGCGTGTTCGTTGTCACCGGTTATGCGCTCAAGGATAAGTTCAAAAAAGATGTGAAGGATTTCTCCAAGGCGGCCAAGAGCTTCAAGCGTATCGACAAGGAGGCGCCTTCGGAGGAGTACGGCGAGCGCTCCCAGATGAGTGAGCAGGAGCGCTTCTTGCAGGACCAGATCGACAAGTTGCCGCGTGGCTGGGATCACTTGAGAACCGATCGGGACCTGTTTCTGTTCAATGCAGAAAAGAGTTTCGTCAAAGACATGGGTGACCAGATCGAATCGATTCGGAATACCTATGAAGAGCTTTACCCTCCGGAAGGCGAAGGGATCAGTGCGATCTCTATCGTTCGCGTTTGCGACAGCCAAGAAGACTATTTCGGATACGGAGGCAGGCCCGGGACAGGGGGCTACTGGAGTTCCGGGCAGCGGGAACTCGTCTTTTTTGACATGTCGCCTCGAGCGTTCACGTTGGCCGTTCTTAATCACGAAGCATTCCATCAGTACATCTACTACTTCTACGGCGAGTTGGCTCCGCACAGCTGGTACAACGAAGGACATGGCGATTACTTCGCTGGCGCAAAGCTTTCGCGCTCTTACCGCGTGATGTCATTCGGCAACGCTGGGGGTGGCATTGGCCGGCAAGAGACAGTGAAGCGCGCATGCATGCTTCGCTCGCAAGGCAGAAGCTCTTCAGAAGGTGCCGCCACGCCGCTCAAAGATCTGATGCGGTACAGCCAGGCAGAATATTACGCAAACGGCGGTGTGCATTACGCTCAGGGTTGGGCACTTGTTCACATGCTTCGTGAGAGCAAGCGCCTGGACGACAAGTGGGAGCTTATTCTTCCGGAGTACCTGACAAACCTCCTGGAAGCGCGCCTTGAGGTCGCCACCGGGCTCATGGAAAAGGCGCAGGAGCGGGCAAAAGATGGGACGCCCGTTTCGAGTGACCCGGAAGACTACTTCGCGGGAGCCAGTACCGAGAGCATTCAAAATCTCGCGTACCAGAAAACGTTTGCCGAGTGGAGCGATGAGGACTGGGAAGAGTTCGACGCTTTCTATCTGAAGTACGTCGAGAAGCTCTGAGGAGCTTCATCGCTTTTCCGGATGCTGTGCCTGCGAACTCTCAGGATGTTCTCCTGAACTTTACCCCAGGCACTTTGCTCAGGGAGTGATGCGTATCGTGACGGCGTTACTTGCAAAAGTTGCTGGCTGATAAGTGCACCATGCGGCTCGAAGCGTCTTGCCTGTGAGCGATTGAAGCAGCCCGGCTGGCAGCTCAAGTTCCACCGTGGCGCGGCTCTCCTGGTCCAACTCGCCCGGCACTCCCTTCAGGAACCCCGCACTCACCAGATGGGGTGTTGCAGCCAGGAGACGGTCAGAGCGCAGTGGCAAGAGCAGCCCCCCGGGCAACGTGAGTCCGGCGTCCGGGCCGTCCAGGGAGAGTCCCAGGACAAACGATTTTCCCGCAGCACTTGCTGGACCGCGCAGGGTGAACACGACCTTGCCACCCGCTGAAGACGAGACCTCATCCGTGCTGGCCTCCAAGGGGGCCGGGTAGACAATTTCGGGCAAAGGGTAGATCACTGCCGGGCGGACGCCATCACGGATTGTGATCTCAAAACGGTCGGTTCCTGTCGCAGCGGTGGCGAGAAAGCGAATGCTGTAGGTCCCGTCGCCATTGTCCGTGATGACCTGGCGCTGGCTGAGTTCTGCGCTGCCTTCGGCATGAGCAATCTGGATCTTGGCCCCGCCGTGCGTGATGGGCGTGCCTTCAAAGTCGGCCAAGGCGAGTTCGAGTTGTGCGACACCTCCGCCTCCCGATCTTGGCTGAGATGTTGTCCATGTGGCTGTTGTCTTCAGGCCATCGACGTGACCACGCATGCGTTCCTTGAAGGCGGCGTACTGACCCTCAAGGATGTAGACCGGGTCAGGGTCTTCCATGTACCCGGAGACATTGAGATTTAGCCAGTAGTCACCGCCCGCACAGCCGATGGACCCGCCGAAGCAAGGGCCGTCTGTGTCTCCGACTCGTGCGACAATCACGGTTCCGACGTGAGCCGACTTCTCGAAGCCATTGACGGGTGGGGAACCACAGGAGTCGGCCGGCGGATGAGTCTCGCATGAGCAGCGCCCGTCGCCACCCATCGCACGCGCGGCTTCCATGCCTTGCATCAGCCGGTCGGACAGAAGTTGGCCCTGGCTCTCGATGATGGCGGCTTCCGCAGCCAGCACCACAGGAAGGCCCGTGATGACATTGCCCTGGATGGCGTAGCTGACCGTTCCAATCGTGCCGAAGCGATGACCCTTGAAAACCCCGTTGCAGCCTCCACTGAAGCTCGCGGATCCACCGAACATGTCTGCGACACCATATTGCCGAGAGCACTTGAGGCCGGCGAGGGTCTCCTCGAGCTTGAGAAGGTCGATGATCTCGGATGGCGGCGTGCCCAGCTTCAGTTCATTAAAGATGAGCTTCTTGTGCTTGCCTGTGGGGTCCACCTGACTCTGTGTGGCACCGGCTCCGACGCCCACGACAATCACAGGGACGAAGGCACGCAGATCCGTGCCTTCGAGACATGTGGCGCTGCCGACGGCAACCTCTCCGGTGGCACTGTCTACCAGGACGATAGACCATGTGGCTCCCACGGTGGGGGCCAGGACGAGGCAGAGTGTCAGCAGGATGGCGAGAGTCTTGCGAGGAAGCATGAGTCGTGGCCCGGAATGGGGTTTGAAGCGAGTCCCGTGCGATTCAATCACAGACGTTGAAGTCTACATCAAGCTCGGCGATTCGGGGTTTGAGCCCAGATGCTCCAGAACTCTTCCGAGGTGCTTGCTACGATTCTTTTGCCTTTCCTGCCCTTTGTGATCTGTGATGACTGCGTTCCCCGAAAATTTTGAGGACCGTCTGGGACGACATCATGTCGCCGAGGCTCAAGATCCGCCTGCACGTCGTGCTGCGGTGGCGGTTGTCTTTCGTGGGGCCGGGATGGATCGAGAGTTGTTGCTCATGCGGCGAATCGAGGTGCCAGGGGATCCCTGGTCGGGGCACATCTCATTGCCGGGAGGTATGCGTATGGCGACGGACGCCACTCTCTTGCAGGTCGCCGTGCGCGAAGCTCACGAAGAGGTGGGTCTAGATCTTGCTCATAGCGCACGCCTGTTGTGCCGCATGGAATCTTTTCGCGCGGTGGCAGGCCGGAAGATTCCACCAATGGATATCACTCCTTTCGTCTTCCGCATGGAAGCGGAGGTCACGGCCACGCCTGGTCGCGAGGCAGAGGAGTGCTTCTGGTTGCCGCTTAAAGAGGTGTTAGGTGGACAACTGGATACTGAACACCGCCTCGTGAGAAATGGCGTGAGGCAAACACTACCGGCTTGGCGATACGGAGGTCGAGTGGTGTGGGGTATGACCTACCGGATGATCTGTGACGTCTTGCAGGCGGGGGGGGTGTCGACCCAGCTTCCGAAGACCGCAAGATCTGGGCCATGAAAAGACAGTCCGAGAGATGTCGCCGTCTGGGCTGATAGGCTTGGCGATTGTGTCGCGTCCGATTGCCAATCCACCGAATCCCTGGGCCACCGAGCATGTCGAGTGGCTTGGGGACCCTCCACCTGCGGAGTTGTCGGTGTATGAGGAGGAGGCGCGAAGCATTCTCTCCGAGAATGACAGCCCGGACCTGCCGTTCCGATGGAGCTTGAACCCCTACCGGGGGTGTTACCACGGATGTTCCTACTGTTATGCACGCAGCACACACGAGTACCTTGGCTGGGGAGCGGGGACGGATTTTGAGCGGCGAATTGTCGCAAAGACCAACGCTCCGGACTTGCTGCGACGTCGTTTTGAAAAGTCATCGTGGCGTGGGGAGCGCATCGCATTTTCTGGCGTGACCGATTGCTATCAGCCCGTCGAAGCGAGTTACGGACTCACGCGCGCATGCCTTCAGATCTGTTGCGACTACCGAAATCCGGTGGTTGTCCTGACCAAAGGGGCTCTTATCCGGCGTGATGTGGATCTGCTCGTCCAACTCTCACGTCAGAGCCACGCGATGGTGTACCTGAGTATTCCATTTGCCACGGAGAAGGGTGCACATGCGATGGAACCCTGGGCGAGCCCAATTGCTGCGCGTTTTGACGCATTGCGAACGCTGTCGGAGGCTGGCGTGACGACAGGCGTGAGCCTTGCTCCGCTGATCCCTGGCCTGAATGACTCAGATGTCCCAGAAATCCTGGAACGCGCGCGAGATTGTGGCGCTCAGCATGCATTTCAAATCCTTCTGCGGCTCCAGGGCCCGGTCGAATCTGTCTTCAAGGAACGCTTGCAAGCCGTGCTCCCAGACCGGGCTCAAAAAGTGCACTCGGCGCTCGACGACATGCGGAGAGGTCAGTCAAGCCGCACGCAATTCGGTGACAGGATGGTGGGTGGAGGCTCGCGCTGGAAAGCCGCTGCAGATCTGTTTGATGTGCATTGTCGTCGCCTTGGTCTGGGTAACCGTGAAGTCGAAGGCCGGCATGTCGAGAGTTTCTGCAGGCCTGGAGATCTTTTTCCGAGTTGAGTGCCGGGCCGGCTGCTCATGAAGTCTGCGGCTTTTCTTGTCATGACGCTGTCGACGGAAGTCGAAAGGGGAGGCAAGGCTGGCTTTTTCCCTGGATGAAACCTTTATGACGATGCCTGCTCTGCGGGAGTCGGATCGATTCACTTCAAGTTCGCTGCCCTCAGGACGACGGCAAGTCGCGCGCGTTGTCTTGGCCGCGTTGCTTGGAGCTCTCATTGGTCAGGCTGGTGTGATCAGCAAGGATGCAGGCAGCCTTGCCGCAGCGACGCGAACTGAGCGTGCCTACCTCGACATGCAAGGAATCGCCAGCGGTCTGCGTAAGTCCTCGGATGCCGGGCAACTCACTCAACAGGAATCGGGTCACATGCCATGGGTTTATGGCCCGGGTGATTTGCCGCTGGAGATGCCCTTTGAAGAGGTTGGTCTTGCGAGTCCGCTTGATCGCATCGCTGGCCTGGGAGAGGGGCGCTACATCCAGATCCTGATTCCGGATCCATGGGGGAATGCGTACCTGGCGAACGTGGATGGCCTTGAGGCGGGAACTCAGCGCATCAAAGTCTTGAGCGCCGGCCCGGATGGAGTGATCGATACGGCGCCTTCGGCCGCGGGAGCCCACGGTGATGACATCTTGATCCAGTTGTTTTAGCTGGTGCGACGTCTTCCTGGGGTGGGGCAATAGATGACGGCGAACGCGAGGAGGTAAGGAACCACACGCTCGATGTACTTCTCCGAGTCTTGAAGACCCGACCGGTATGCCACGACACTGGCCGTGCACCCCACAACCATGGCCAGCAATGTGCGCACGGGACTGACGGGACCTCGGAGCACGGTGACAATGAGCAACGGGCCAAAGGCGGCACCCATGGCTCCCCATGCGAACAAGACTTGGTTGAAGATGGACTCGTCGTTGACGACGGCTGCGATCACCGCGCCTGCGCTGAGAGTGAGCACGACAAGTCGAGAGCGAAGGAGCATCGTGCGACTGTTGCTGCCTCCAAGGCCAAGATCCTGAGTGACCGACGAACTGGCCACGAGCAGTTGACTGTCCGCTGTGGACATGATGGCGCTCAGCACGGCAGCGATGACAACTCCCGCCACCACCGGTGAAAACAAAATGTTGGTGGCTTCTACGAAAACCTGCTCACCATCGAGCAGACCTGGAAGAAGGAGGCGGCCGCAGAATCCCAAGAGCAGCATTCCCGTAAAGACGATCACAGACCATCCCAACGCAATGAAACGTGCTTGGCGGATTGCTTGAGCTCCGGCGCGAAGAGCCATGAGGCGAACGATGATGTGGGGTTGGCCTGGAAAGCCAAGGCCAATGCCCAGGCTGCCTGCCACAAAGCCGATGCCTGCCCAAAGCGGCATGTCCTTGGTGATGCTCAGATAGTCAGGGCTTGTCTGTTGCAGGCCGTCGATCAGGCCACCGATGCCGCCAACTTCGACCAGTGCTGCGATCGGCAGTGCAACGGCAGTTGCCGCCATGAGGAGGCCCTGGAGCGTGTCTGTCAGGCTGACAGCCCAGAAGCCTCCCACCATTGTGTAAAGCACGACGATGCCGGCCCCGAGCAGCACACTTTCCGTGCGTTCGATGTCGAAGGTGGCTCCGAACGTCTTGCCTGCACCCTGGAATTGCGAGCAGACATAAAATCCCAATGACACGATAATAATCAGCGATGCAATGATGCGGATGGGGGCGGAGAGCCGACTGCCAGGTGGTCCGGCGAGGAGTTCGGTGATGGTCAGTGCATTGCGTTTAAGTGACAGGCGTCGCACGCCTGGTGCCAGGACAAGCCAGTTAAAAACGATGCCACCCACGCAGGCAGGGAAGATCCACAAGGCGGAGAGGCCGCTTGCAAAGGCAGCGCCGCTGACACCCAGGATGGTCCATGCCGAGGCTCCGCTGGCAGATGCGCTGATGGCTGCAACCCATGGACCTAGTGTGCGACCACCCAGGTAGTAATCCGTCGTGTCACGTGTGCGCCGTGCACCCCAGATGCCCAGTGCCAGCAGCACAACCTTGTACACCACGAGAGTGATGATGATGGCGGTGCTACGGTCCATGCAGCAATCTCAAGTTGCGTTCCATATGAATGTCGCTCACCGGACAGAACCCTCGGGCACTGTACAGGGTCCACCTTCTCAGGATGGACATCCTTCGGAGGATGATCAACGCAACAGAGTCCGCGGCCTGATTTTCAACGGCTCTCAGTCGAGATCGAGGGTGTGAAAGCTTGAGTCACCTTCGACGATCTTGATCGACTGATTCATGTTCACGTCCTCGAACTTCTGCTGGATGCCGCTGGCCGGCCATTCGACCTCGAGCGAGACAATCCGGTCGGCCTTTCCGAGCCCGATTTCCTGTCGGTCGGGGGCGCCTCCGAATGAACTCACGCTACCGACCGAGCGATGGATCTGGCGCTCTTGGCCTTGTTCATCCACAACAATTTTGATCCGTGCGCCATAACCAGAGCGATTGCTGTGAGTCCCCTCTAGCTGCACGTAGAGAAAGTGGTGTCCATTGCCAGGGTTCCGGAAGAGTGCGTTGGAATAGCCGTCGCCCGGATAGAAGCCTCCTAGCTGGTTGTAGAGGTCCTGGTCGCCATCATTGTCCAGGTCAGCAAAGGCTACGCCGTGTCCTTTCTGGAGGTGTCCAAAGCCTCCCGCCGTCGTGACATCAACAAAGCGAGTGCCTCCGTCGTTGCGAAGCATCACGTTGGGGACCAACGTCTGGAAGCCCGGGTCGCCTGTAGCCAGATAGATGTCTAGATAGCCGTCATAGTCGATGTCGCCGAACCCGGCACCCATGGGAAGCCAGGCGTGTTCGAGCCCGGCTTCCGTGGCGAGGTCCGTAAAGGTGCCGTGCTTGTTGATGTACAAGCGCGGGGGGCTGGCCTTGAACGGTTTATCCAAGGCATCCGCCGC
>Ga0315339_1003670_pt1 | contig 10636 bp, 9 predicted proteins | sample ASW17metaG_FD_204514 | JGI IMG/M metagenome (GOLD analysis project Ga0315339, IMG submission 204514) | Ammonia-oxidizing marine archaeal communities from Pacific Ocean, United States - ASW #17 | ecosystem: Environmental > Aquatic > Marine > Oceanic | place: USA: California | collected 2016-12-05
CGTTCAGTCCGATGTTGACCTGGCCATCGCCATCATCGCCGAGATACACGGCGAAACGGCGATGCTCGTTATCATCGTCGCCCCGCAGGCAAATTGAGTAAACTCAGACTTCATCACCGGGCTGTCAGGCGATGCTGGGATTTCACAGCCGCACTTTCTGAGCGATTGAGCACAACGACGGTAGTGACAGTTCCGCGCTCGCCGAACGGTGCAAAATATTCGCCCGGTAGGTCGATATAAGCATAATGATCGCTCTCTGGTCCGCGGTTCCTGTGGAACAGGAGCTTTGAGCGCCATGAGCCGGGCTCACGCGGGAATGGTTTTCGCATAGCCGGGGCTGTTCCGAGTGCCATGATCTCACCCGATCTTACGTCGATGGCGATTCGGTCGTCGGCCCATAGTCGATTGCCTCGGGCAGCCAGCGCCAACGACAATGTCTACTTCCCGGTTTTGCGCTCCCCCGGAAAGAGAAGAATCTGGCCGTTGAGTTCAACGACGGCAGCATGAACAAACAGGTACGACCGTGTTGTCAGCTCAAAGATTTGGTCCAGGTAATAGTGTATGTCGCTTGCTACGTCTCTCGGATCACGACTCGGTTCTTTAAAATCTGTATGCGGACCGGGGTAAGGCGTATCCCAATAATAGAGGTCGTCCTGTCGCCAGATGCGAAGGATTGGCAAGCTCTCGCCAACAGCCGGATCGACCTCCTGGAGACCCCACCCCTTGATGATTTGCCCGAGCGGCTCCAACACCTCCGGGCAATTTCGAACCTCGAGCATCTGACCATCTGGTCCAAAGCTAAAGCGGCGGATACTTGTGTCGGTTTCTGTGAATTTCGTCTTCGGTCGATCGATTGCACTAATTAGGTTGGCAAATTGGCTGAGGTTTTCAGTCGATTGCAAGTTCCGGTCGACATCCGTTAGATACTCAAAGGCATGAAGCGCGAACGTAATTTCGTTTGCTCGCAGCGGTGCAATCTCGGCACGTGGAAGCACGCTCGTGTAAAATTCACTCAAAACTGATACGAGGCTATATTCGCTTAGCGTGAAATATCCGCACGCCTCTGCCGCCTCCTTGAGCCACAAATACCTTGCCTTAATCCGGTCGGTGATTGCGCGCGCGCGCGCTCCCTCGACGCTGCCATTCGTCACGGCCTTCAACAAATTGCACCGATAGTTGGCGCAAACATCGGGGCGATCCGCGTAGATGGAGCAGCGCCCATCTATATGGCAGCTGCAGGGGATCCGAAAGCGGTACGTGTCGGCTCCGCGGTAGGTGTCTATCTTGGTGCCAGCAAGCCGGGTTACTGCACTCTCAGAAATAGCGCCCGAAGACAGATAAGAGCCATTGCAGCACAAGCCGCAGCCCACGCAAAGCTGCGTTGATTCCGATATCAACTGTCGAGAGGGCGGACCAGGATCCTGCGGCCAAGACGGAAAATTTTTTAAGGGGTTTCCGCTCCGCGCGGCCGCTTCTTCAGACAATTGACCGGACCAATAACGAAGATCTCAACGATCCAGCCGAACAATAAAGAACATGAGAAAAATTCTTGATGTCGCCCGTTCGTCCTAACGCGATCAAGCAGAATATTTCCTCGCCGCGCCCAGACAATTCAGCTGCACCGATCTATCCGAAAACTAACCTGTACACAAAATACTATATAAAAAGCCTGAAGTATCGGTATCGGGCGAGTCGCAAAAGGTTTCCGTGATTTTACTGGGGCCCTTCAGGCGCGTCCGACTGCGGCTACGCTCGTTACAATCCTTTTTACACGGAGCACTTTTAGAGGACCCAGATGATGACTGAGCGTGGGCCATGTTCGACGAAAGTGTGACAATGTCCGCGGCAAGAAGTGTCGTCGCCGAAATCAGGCCAAGCTTGGCTAAAGCCTCGCGACGCGTTGGGTTTTTAGATTTGCCGCCAACGCTATGGCGGGTCGTGGGAATTCTCTCAGCCATACTCTCCCTGCCCAGCTACTACCAAAAAAATACAAGAGATTTCAGCGATTGCAAATCATTTTTTGTTTACTTGGTACCCGACGAAACACCGGATGACGACCAACATCGAGCTCTTGCGCCAATGTCTTGGGAATTCAAAAAATATCCTGAACAGGCCACGCGATAGAAGCCCAAGCGTGCATCAACAAAGTCACTGCCTAGCTAGGATCGCGGAATTTGTTGGTGATCGGGTAGCGCCGGTCGCGGCCGTAATTCTTCTTTGTGATCTTGACGCCGGGCGCCGCCTGTCGGCGCTTGTACTCGGCTATGTAGAGCAGCCTTTCGATGCGTTCGACGATCGCCCGCTCATGCCCGCGCTCGACAATGTCGGCAATCCGCATCTCGTTCTCGACCAGGCATTCAAGAATATCATCAAGGTCGTCATAAGGCGGCAATGAATCCTGGTCGGTCTGATCCTCGCGAAGCTCGGCGGAGGGCGCGCGCGTAATGATGTTTTCCGGGATGACCACGCCACCCGGACCGAGCGCATCACTCGGCTTGTTGGTATTTCGCCAACGCGCCAGCCGATAAACCTCCGTCTTGTAAAGGTCCTTTATCGGATTGAAGCCGCCATTCATGTCACCGTAGAGCGTCGCGTAACCAACCGAGTTCTCAGACTTGTTGCCGGTCGTCACTACCATCGATCCGAACTTGTTCGAAACCGCCATTAATAGGGTACCGCGGGCACGCGATTGGAGATTCTCTTCCGTTATCCCGGGAGCATGTCCCACGAAGAGCGGCTTTAAAGCCGCCTCGAACCCCTCGACCGGCTCACCGATCGGAACGGTGTCGTAGCGGACGCCGATAATCTCGGCCATCTCGGCGGCGTCGTTGAGGCTCTCATTCGAGGTGTAGCGGTAGGGCAGCATAAGGCAATGGACGCGCTCCTTGCCGAGCGCATCGACCGCCATCGCCGCGCAGACGGCCGAGTCGATGCCCCCCGACAAGCCGAGAACCACGCCAGGAAAACCGTTCTTGTTGACGTAGTCGCGCAGCCCATGCACGCAGGCTCGCCAATTCGCTTCGTCCTTGTCGGGGAGCGCGGCAACCGGACCGTCGAGGCAGCGCCAAGCTCCCTCGCCATTTTTTTTCCAAGTGAGGATCGTGGTTGCCGCCTCAAACTGGGGTAGCTGAAAGGCGAGAGTCCGGTCTCCGTGGAGGCCGAACGAGCCGCCATCGAAGACCAGTTCGTCCTGGGCGTTGCACTGATTGACATAGATCAGCGGCAAATCGGTCTCAACAACACGATGGAGCGCCACCTGCTGGCGTATGTCAGCCTTTCCCTCTCGATAGGGCGAACCGTTCGGAACAACCAGCATTTCAGCCCCGGTCTCGGCGAGACATTCCGACACCTGCTCGAACCAGATGTCCTCGCAGATCGGCAGGCCAAGACGAAGGCCACGAAATCCAACCGGCCCGGGCAATGGGCCGATCTCGAAAACCCGCAGCTCGTCGAAGACGCCGTAATTCGGCAGTTCGACCTTGTAGCGAAGCGCTTGCACCTTGCCATCGTCGAGAAGGGCCACGGCGTTGTATACCTTGCCGCCGTCCGGCCAGGGTGCGCCGATCACAACGCCGGGTCCGCCATCGGCGGTATCGGCGGCGAAATCCTCGATGGCCTTGCGGCAAGCGTCCTGAAAAGCCGGCTTCAGCACCAGGTCTTCGGGTGGATAACCGGCGATAAAAAGCTCGGACAGGACCAGGAGGTCGGCACCGCCGGCAAAGGCCGCTTGCCGCGCCGCACGAGCACGTTTCAAATTTCCTTCGATATCGCCAACCAGAGAGTCCTGTTGGGAAACGGCGATGCGGATCGTATCAGTCAGTGTTGCTGTCATAACGCTGGTCTAGCTTGAGAGCTGCCAGGGAGCAAACTGGTTCCCGATCCAAAAATCAGCCCACGCTTATTCTAAGCCCAAGCCAGTCAAACGTTCGCGGCGACTTTGTGCTCTTTTTGCTCCAAGCGGTCGCGTTTCAGAAGCTCGGCGACCAAAAACGCTAACTCTATTGATTGGTCGGCGTTGAGCCGCGGATCGCAATGAGTATGGTAACGATCGTGTAAGTCCTCGTCGGTAATTGCGTGTGCACCACCGGTACATTCTGTAACATCCTTGCCGGTCATTTCGACATGGATGCCGCCCGGATTGCTACCTTCGGCGCGATGGATGGCGAAGAAATCAGTGACCTCACGCAGGATATGGTCGAAGGGGCGGGTTTTGTAACCGCTCGCCGCCTTGATCGTGTTGCCATGCATTGGATCGCAGGACCACACGACATTTTGCCCCTCGCGCTCGACGGCACGGATCAGCGCCGGCAAGTTCTCCGCGACCTTATCCGCCCCGAAGCGGGCAATAAGTGTCAGCTTGCCCGGCTCATTCTCCGGATTGAGGATATCGATCAGCTCGAGAAGCCCGTCGGGCGTCGTCGTCGGACCACATTTGAGCCCGACCGGGTTCCTCACGCCGCGACAGAACTCGACATGGGCATGGTCCGGCTGGCGGGTGCGGTCACCGATCCAGATCATGTGCCCCGATGTCGCGTACCATTCGCCGGTCGTCGAATCGACGCGGGTCATCGCCTGCTCGAATCCAAGAAGCAGCGCTTCGTGGCTGGTGAAGAAATCGGTCGAGCGAAGCTGAGGCGTCGTATCGGAATCAATGCCGCAAGCCCTCATGAACGAGACCGTCTCGGAAATATTGTCGGCAAGCTGCTGATAACGATGCCCCTGAGGACTGTCCTTAACAAAGCCCAGCATCCATTGATGGACGTGTTCGAGATTGGCGTATCCGCCCTGGGCGAAGGCGCGCAGGAGATTGAGCGTCGCCGCCGATTGCCGATAGGCCATTTCGATACGATTGGGGTCGGGGATGCGCGATTCGGGGGTGAACTGGATGCCGTTGATATTGTCGCCGCGATAGCTCATCAGCTCGACATCGCCGACTTTCTCGAACGGAGAGGATCGTGGTTTGGCGAAGTTGCCGGCGATGCGACCGACCTTGATCACCGGCATCTGGCCGGCATAGGTTAAAACCACGGCCATCTGAAGAAAGACGCGAAAAAAGTCGCGAATATGGTCGGCGTCGTGCTCGGCAAAGCTCTCGGCGCAATCACCGCCCTGAATAAGGAATCCGTCGCCGGCGGCAACCCCAGCCAGCATCTTTTTAAGCTTACGCGCCTCACCGGCAAAAACCAGCGGCGGATAGGTCGCAATCCGTTCCTCGACAACGGCCAGAGCCGCCGGATCCGGATATTCCGGAACCTGCTGGATAGGCTTCGCGCGCCAGCTGTCGGGAGCCCAGTTATTCTTTTTCATCACACCAACTCCAACAATTTGGAGCGGGTTATACATCCGGCTGGCTGCCTTGGCCACAGGAGCATGCAAGGCGCCAGAAGGCGTACCTATTGCGCCGCTTCGCTTCGATAGCGTTCGACCGGCTCTTTTATCGTTACGATCTCCTCCGACATAGTCGGATGAACCGCCATGGTTGCGTCGAAATCAGCCTTGGTCGCGCGCATTTTTACAGCGATACCGAGAAGCTGGGCCAACTCACCGGCATGAGGTCCTACGATGTGGCATCCCAGAACCCGGTCGCTGTCACCGTCGACCACAAGCTTCATAAGCACACGCTCATCGCGGCCGGCGATCCGGTTTGGCAGAGGTTTTACACTCGCCCGGTAAATGTCGACCGCCGAACAGTGCAGCCTTGCCTCTTCCTCGCTCAACCCCACCGTTCCTATTTCAGGCTGCGAGAAAACCGCGGTCGGTATATCGTCATAATCGATTTTGGTCGGTTTGCTGCCAAACACCGTGTCGACGACAGCGGCGGCCTCGCGAATTGCCACCGGGGTCAGGAGAACGCGATTTGTCACATCTCCAACCGCATATATATTCTCCACGCTTGTCCGAAGAAATTCATCGACAATGATCGCGCCGGCGTCGTCCACCGATACGCCGGCGGCGTCCAACCCAAGATTTTCAGTATTGGGTCGGCGGCCAATGGCAAGTAAAACATGATCGGTCTCGATACGTTTGCCGCTGTGGGTCATCGCCACCAGGCCAGAACCCCTCTTGTCGATTGAAACAATCGTGTCGCCGCACGTGACCTTTACACCGCGCCCTTTCATCCCGGCATGAACGTGCTTGCGGATATCGATGTCGAAACCACGCAGGATATCGGTGCCGCGATACAGAACCTCGGTCTCGACGCCAAAGCCATTGAACACGCCGGCAAACTCAACCGCGATATATCCGCCGCCGATGATCAACAAATGCTTTGGCAAACGATCCAGACTGAACATTTCGTTCGAGGTTATCGCGTGCTCTATGCCTGGGATCGAAATATTGTGGGACGGGCGCCCACCGGTCGCGACCAAAATCGTCTTGGCGGTGACCGTGCGATCCTCGTCGATCAGGCGGACACGGTGTTGGTCCTCGAGAACGGCCCGGGAGTTTATTATTCTTACTCCGGCCTTGTTGAGGTTGCGGATGTAGATGCCGCTCAGCCAATCCACGTCATCCCTGACGTTGTCGCGTAGCGTCGGCCAGTCGAAGCGAAGCCCCTCATTTGTCCAGCCAAAGCCGGCTGAATCTTCAAACGCCTCGGCGTAATGCGACGCCGTGACGAAGAGCTTCTTGGGCACGCAGCCACGCAGAACACATGTACCGCCGACCTTATCTTCTTCGGCAACAGCGACACGTGCGCCACCTTCAGCCGCCAGACGCGCGGCACGGACACCGCCGGAGCCGGCACCAATCACAAAGAAATCGAAGTCGAACCGGTCCATATCCTCAACTCGATCCATCAAAGCTCGTGGCCCAGCTTTTTTAGATCCTCACGCGATTTATCCAGCAATTCCTCGCCAACCCGGCTCGACCAGTTATCGACTGTCTGAACCATCGAGGAGCGAAGCTCTGACCCAAGGGCGACAAATTTTGTGCCAACCGGGCTTTCGAAGAATCCGGAGATGGCATTCAGTTCGTCTTCGGTGAAGGCGCGCGCCCACAACAAGGCAGTCGCCGCGTCAAGGTCACCGCGACGAGCGACAAGCCGCAGGGCGACGCCATGAACTGTCTCGGAAATCACCGAGTGGAGATCAGGCCGCAACGAGATCAGACGGTTCTGAACGCGCTGGACAAGTTCCGGTAATATGCCGTCGAAATCGCCCGACATAGGCGAACTCACCGCAGCCGCGCGGGCAGCGGACAAATGTGACTCGGTGAATTCCTGCGCGACCGCCAGCGCCGGGGTAAAGAACACGAGTGCCGAGGCAACCAGGCCAGTTCGGAAAATGCAGCGGATCGAGGTCATGGAAGTACTCCGTTAGAATGGGTCGCCCTCGCTTGGCAACCATTTGATCTCTTTGGGGTGAGCGACAATGGCGGCAGAAGCAAGACCTATAAATAGGCCATGTTCGACGACACCGGGAATTCTGGCAAGTCCATCGGCCAGTTGATCAGGGTCTACAATACGGCCAAAGGAAGCATCCAGGATGTGATGGCCGCCATCTGTCAGGAACGGGCGGGCATCGCCGCCTCTAAGAGTGAGCGGGCCCGAAATCCCAAGTCCGGTGGCCAGCCCTCCGATCGCACGCTTGGTAGCGGCAAGGCCGAAGGGCACAACTTCGATCGGCAGCGGAAACGCGCCGAGTACGGAAACCAGTTTTGCGGCGTCGACAATAACGATCATTCGTGCGGACGCTGCCGCCACGATCTTCTCGCGCAAAAGCGCACCGCCGCCGCCCTTTATCAACCGCAGTGAAGGATCGACCTCGTCGGCGCCATCGATTGTGAGGTCGAGAGCCGGTTCGTCCTCGAGGCTTGCAAGACGCACACCTTCCGCCTCAGCCAGGCTCGCGGTTCGCTCCGATGTCGCAACACCGAGAACATCAAGGCCATCCCTCACTCGGGCAGCAAGCAAACGAACAAAATGCTCGGCGGTACGGCCGGTCCCGAGTCCGAGCTTCATTCCCGGTTCAACGGCCGACAGCGCCGCCCCGGCGGCCCGCCGCCGCAATTCCTCCTCGTCAGCCTTATCGAGCATCAGCGATCAGCCCCCACCGTCAATGCCAATTCAACGATGACATGGCTTTCGGTTTCCAAATGCACAAAACAGTATTCCGCGCTGGATCTTGGGGCACTTGCCGGCCTCTTCGGTCGCAGACCTGAAACGTTCCCGATCTTCATGGATAGCGACCCTCTTTCGGCCGGATAGTTAGCATTTGCGGTCGGCAAGCGCCACTGATCGCGGCGGCGATTCGCCGGGTTCGAATTCAAGCGGCGTCTGGGAAATAGCCGGTCGGCTTTGCACCGGCGTGAGAATGTCATTAGAAAGCGCCACAACTTGGCCAAATGCGAGAGGCGCACATGGGCGAATTTTTGCTGGCGATTGCCCATCATGTCGTGATTTTAGCGATGGCGGCAATCCTCGTAGTTGAACTCATGGTGGTCCGTCCGCAGATCAATGCCACACAAGTGACTCGGCTCCGTCGGCTCGATGGAATTTACGGCTCGTTTATCGCGCTTATCCTGTTCATCGGCATCCTTCGGGTTTCCAATGGAGCGAAGGGACAGGATTTTTATACCGACAATCCATTGTTCTGGATGAAGATGGTGGCGTTCGCCGCCGTTGGGTTGCTCTCTGTTCAGCCCTCGATTCGAATTTATTCCTGGTCGCAACAGACCCAGAGTGGCGGCTTTTTCTCGGCGCCGCCCGACGAGGTCGCCAGGGTACGACTTTTTCTCTGGATCGAGGCAGGTGTCTTCTTAACAATTCCTTTTTTTGCTGTCGCGGCGGCGCGCGGCTTCGGACTTTGACGTCAAGCATTCATCCACGCCTGGCTCGCGACGCACCGACGCTTGTTCTTGATCTCGACGGTACGTTGGTCAACACCGCCGGCGACCTGACGGCGGCACTCAATCAGATCCTCGGCGATGAAGGACTGTCACCGATCGATCTTGACGACGCCCAAAAAATGATTGGCGAGGGCGCGCGAGCGATGCTGCAAGCCGGGCTGGCAGCAAACGGCGTCGCCGCGAGGCCGGAGCGGATCGAAATTCTCTTCAATGGGCTCGTCGACTACTACGCGGACCATATAGCAGATCGCAGTGCGCCCTACCCTGGCGCCATTGCCGCCCTTGATCGCTTCACCGCAGATGGCTGGCGGCTGGCGGTTTGTACAAACAAGCTCGAAGGGCTGGCCCGGCAGCTTCTTGAGAAAATCGGGATAGCCGACCGTTTCGCCGCGATTACCGGGCAAGACACTTTCAGCGTCCGCAAACCGGACCCGGGCCATCTGAGGGAGACAATAGTTAGCGCCGGCGGCGATCCACGATTGGCGGTCATGGTTGGTGATTCCGGTGTCGACCTTGCCACAGCGCGCGCCGCCGCCCTGCCGATCATCCTTGTTTCATTCGGCTACAGCCAGGTTCCGATCGAGGAACTCAGCCCTGATCATATCATCGACCATTTCGATGAGCTGTTTGATGCCGCCAACAAGCTTCGACGTCGATAGGCGTTCCTTGACTTCGCCCGGACCCCTACCTTAAATCGCGGCGTTTTCGGCCTCATGGCCGTTCGGGCGGTTAGCTCAGCGGGAGAGCACACGCTTCACACGCGTGGGGTCACTGGTTCAATCCCAGTACCGCCCACCACTTTCATTTCCAATGAGTTCCGAGAGCGTCCCGAAAACTGCATAAATGCAGCGTTTTTTGGATAGTCTTAATCCAATAAGTGTCAACAGCGTCCATTGACATCCGTGGCCAAGTGGGGGCAAGATTCGGGGCAACAGAGATAGCTATCGAAAAGTTGCCCCCCGAAATGTCGCTCACTGACACAGCTGTTCGCAATGCCAAGCCAAGCGACAAATCCGCTAGATTGTTTGATGGACGTGGCCTCTATTTAGAAGTCTCCCCAACGGGGGGAAAGTGGTGGCGTTTTAAATATCGCTTTCAAAAAAAAGAAAAGCGCCTTTCGCTCGGTGTTTATCCCGACGTAAGCCTGAAGGACGCCCGCGATCGTCGGGAATCTGCGCGGAAATTACTCGCCGATGGGATCGACCCTGGCGAGAACCGCAAGGCACAAAAACTGGCTCGATTAGAGGGGGCTGCGAACAGCTTTGAGGTCGTAGCACGCGAGTGGCTTGCCAAATATTCTGCTTCTTGGGCGATAAGTCACCGAGACCGCGTCGTCCGGCGTTTCGAACGCGACATCTTTCCATGGATTGGTCGACGCCCTATCAGCGAAATAAGCCCGCCGGAGTTGCTAGACACGCTGCGCCGTATAGAGAGCCGTGGGGCGCTGGAAAGCGCTCACCGGGCTTTGGGTACCTGTGGTCAGGTCTTTCGCTTTGCGGTTGCCACCAGCCGCGCCCAGCGCGACCCCAGCGGCGATCTCCGCGGCGCACTACCGCCGGTGAAGGGCAGCCACTTCGCTGCTGCTACCGAGCCAAGCCATCTGGCCGAGATATTGCGGGCGCTGGATGGCTACATAGGCAATCTGTCGAGCAGCGCGCCGGTGAGGCGCTCGGATCCGAAGGTCTCGGTCCATTCGTCGAAGGGCAGATTGCTGGTGATCAGGATGGCGCCTTGCTCGTAGCGCTGGGAGATTGTCTCGAAGAGCAACTCGGCGCCGGTCTTTGAGAGC
>Ga0315339_1003671_pt1 | contig 10635 bp, 6 predicted proteins | sample ASW17metaG_FD_204514 | JGI IMG/M metagenome (GOLD analysis project Ga0315339, IMG submission 204514) | Ammonia-oxidizing marine archaeal communities from Pacific Ocean, United States - ASW #17 | ecosystem: Environmental > Aquatic > Marine > Oceanic | place: USA: California | collected 2016-12-05
GGTGCCGGGTTTTGCACTGACTTGGCGTTTCGAGGCAATATCTCCAAGCGCCTCAAGCGCGCCGATCGCATCAATGCCGCCTGTGCTCTCTTAGTCGGTGAAGATGAGGCCACACGAGGAAATGTGACGGTGCGCGACCTGAGCTCCGGTGAGCAGCAGGAAATCGCTTCAGCAAGTTTACACGCCCATCTCAAGCGCTATTGCTGAGCGCGCCAACGGAGCACGACACGTGGATCTCAATCAACGCCTTGATGGCATCATCGCCCGCCAGGATGAATTAACGGAATTATTGTCTGGGCAGCAAAAACTCTCGAGCGGCGAACTGGTAGGTTATTCGAAAGAATTTTCTGAATTGAAGCCGGTTATCGCCGCTATTGAAGCGCTCAGGAATGCAGAATCAGAAGCGGCTGATTTGGCAAGCATGATTGCTGATCCGGAAACGGACAGCGAAATGAGCGAATTGGCAGAAGAGGAATTTGCCGCTCTCAAGGATGTGGTCCCCAAGCTGGGAGATGAGCTGAAAGTCCTGCTGTTGCCGCGCGATGAAGCTGACGAAAAAAGCGCCATACTCGAAATTCGCGCCGGCACAGGCGGCGAGGAGGCAGCTCTCTTTGCTGCTAATTTGACGCGCATGTATCAGCGCTATGCCGAGGATAAAAAGTGGCGCGCTACGGTGATGTCGCTGTCAGAGACCGGCTTGGGCGGTGTCAAGGAAACGGTGATTGAAATTGTCGGGCGTGGTGTCTTTTCTCGTCTGAAATATGAGTCCGGCGTGCACCGGGTGCAGCGCGTGCCGGAAACCGAGGCAAGCGGGCGCATTCATACCTCTGCGGCTACGGTCGCGGTGCTGCCGGAAGCTGAGGAAGTAGACCTGAATATTCAGGATAAGGATCTTAGAGTTGATGTTTACCGGGCATCTGGTCCCGGTGGCCAAAGCGTCAATACGACCGATAGTGCCGTTCGCATCACCCATATTCCGAGCGGCTTGGTGGTCACTCAACAGGATGAAAAATCGCAGCATAAGAACCGCGCCAAAGCGATGAAGGTGCTTCGTGCTCGCCTTTATGACCAGGAGCGCATGGCGCGCGATACCGAGCGGGCTGAGGCACGCCGCGGCCAGGTCGGCTCGGGGGATCGCTCGGAGCGCATTCGAACCTATAATTATCCACAAGGCCGGGTCACCGATCATCGCATCAACTTGACGATCCACAAACTTGATAAAGTGTTGAGCGGAGAATCGTTGGACGAGCTGGTTGACGCATTACTCAGGGATGAACAAACCCGCCGCCTGGCGCAAACAAGCTGACCCTAGGCATGATTAGCGTCGAGGATGCTCTCCGCCTTGCCAGTCGTCTCCTGGCGGACGGTGGGATTGACGCGCCGCGCCACGAAGCACGCATTCTCCTCGGCCATGTTACCGGCAAGTCACGTGAGGCATTGTTGGTGGATCATCAGCATGATGTGGGCGCCCAAGCCGTGGATAAATTAATAAACCTGGCGAGCCGCCGGGCAAAACACGAGCCAATGGCTTACTTGATTGGTGAGCGCGAATTTTGGGGGCTGGCGTTTGAAGTCACCCGCGACACTCTGATACCGCGCCCGGACAGCGAGATCTTGGTAGAGGCGGCGCTTGAATTCGCCTGTCGAAAACCGGATAGCGCGCTTCGTATACTTGATCTTGGTGTCGGTAGCGGCTGTCTCTTGGTTTCTTTACTGCATGAAATGCCCCATTCTAAAGGCATTGGCGTTGATCAGAATCGTGCAACGTTAGAAGTTGCTGCGCGTAATGCCGCCCGCCATGGTTTGTCTGCGCGGGCACAATTCATTACTAGCTCCTGGGGCTCTGATCTCTCGCCGTCCTTTGATGTGATCCTCGCCAATCCTCCCTATATCGCGGATAGTGACCGGACAACGCTAATGCCCGAGGTTGTCCTGTATGAGCCACCGGAGGCGCTTTTTGCCGGCGAGCGCGGCGAGGATGCATTTCTTGCAATGGCGCCAGAAGTCGCACGATTATTGGCGCCGAAGGGACGCGTATTCATAGAATTTGGCGCAGGGCAAGGCAGGCGCACCGCTCAAATATTTCGCGCTGTTGGCTTGTTCGAGTGTGAGCGACGGAAAGATTTGGCCGGAATTGAGCGCTGTGGCGTATTCGAATTTTTTACGTGATTGTGTATCTGTATAGAAAGAACTGATTAACGAACAAGGGGTTAACATGACACTTCAAAAAATAAGGGTTGAAAACTGAGCAATCCTGGCTAAGGTCTAGTTGGTCGTGGTCAACGTGATTGTAAAAGAAAATCTCGTTGCCTACCCAAATTCAGCCGTGCAGGCTGATACCCTGTCCCACTAGTTGAGGAAAATCGCCACAAAGAGATGGCGCTGCGGGCGGACATTATTGTTTGGGCCCGATGGATGAGATCAAAATATGAAGCAAGGCCAATCGACGAAACGACCTCGCGTTCATCGTGGAAATGGGCGCCGCCCAAGCGGTGGTGGTCGTAACTCCAACTTTGAAAGTAGCGGCCCGCAAGGAAAAATCCGTGGCACCGCCTATCAGGTAATTGAGAAATACCAGGCGCTCGGGCGCGATGCACTGACATTCGGTGACCGGGTGGCCGCTGAGAATTATTTTCAGCATGCAGAGCATTATTATCGAGTGATGGCGGCCAGTGGTGGAGCTGAACAACAGCGTAATGGCGCCGAGCAAAGCAATAGCGACGATCAACGTGACGAACAACGTGGTGGTCGTAATTCAGGCCGGTCGCAAAGTCGCTCTCAGCAGCAGAACCAGCAATCCCGCCCACAGCCTTCTCCAAAGTCTTCCCGGGAAGATTCTGTATCCGTAGTACCAGAATCTGGCACTCAGCCTGAAGCTGGCGCTCAGAATGTAGAACAGAAAGCGGAAAGCAGCGCGACGACGGAAGCGGCTGCCGTGACTGAGGCAATTTCACCAGCCGTACAGCCGGCAGAGGAAGTTTCTACAGAAGAAGCGGTCGCCGAGTAGTAGGAATATTTGGCGTTACGCCCTATTTTATTCCAGGGCCAGCTATTTTTTCGAGTTTGGGAGCTAAAGCGCGTGTTTCCGGGCAGCGCTATGCGTGCTTCTGTCGGACGCCCTTGCGAGCCCGATTCCTACTCCCATATTAAAGACCACACACTTGTGTCTGAACAGGCGTTCTAGGCTCCATTATTGCGAGTGCGGTAAGAAATCGGCTCTCTGAGCAGGACGGCCAAGCGGAGTAGGGCAATATGGAATTTGAGAACTTTACCGAACGCTCACGTGGCTTCATTCAATCAGCGCAAGGACTGGCGCTGCGCAGTGGGCATCAACGCTTTTCTCCCGAACATCTTCTAAAAATTATTTTGGAAGATAAGGAGGGGTTGGCTGCCAACCTCATTCGTGCCGCCGGCGGGCGCCCGGAAGATGCGCTGAATGGCGTTGAACGCGAACTGGACAAACTCCCCAAGGTTGAAGGATCTGGCGCCGGGCAGGTCTATCTGGCACCGGAAACAGCGCGCTTGTTTGAAAGCGCCAAGAAAGTCGCAGAAAAAGCGGGCGATAGCTTTGTTACGGCCGAGCGCCTGCTAATGGCGCTAAGCTTGGCGACGGGAACGCCCGCCATAAGAATTTTAGCGGAAGCAGGCGTTAGCGCGGAGTCGCTAAATTCGGCAATCAATGATCTGCGCAAGGGGCGCTCGGCTGATAACGCGAGCGCTGAGGATTCGTTTGAAGCGCTGAAAAAATACGCCCGCGACCTGACAGAAGCGGCTCGCGAGGGCAAGCTCGATCCGGTGATCGGGCGCGATGAGGAGATTCGCCGTACGATTCAGGTTCTCTCGCGCAGAACAAAGAATAATCCAGTTTTGATCGGCGAGCCCGGGGTTGGCAAGACGGCCATTGTTGAGGGTTTGGCGCTACGAATCGTCAATGGCGATATTCCCGAATCCCTGAAGGATAAGCGTCTGTTGTCGCTTGATCTTGGAGCACTCATTGCCGGCGCAAAGTTTCGCGGCGAATTTGAGGAGCGGCTAAAGGCCGTACTGGCGGAAATTACAGCTTCCGACGGCGAAATAATCCTGTTCATTGATGAAATGCATACCATCGTTGGCGCCGGTGCGGCGGAGGGCTCGATGGATGCCTCCAATTTGCTCAAGCCGGCCTTGGCGCGCGGTGAAATGCATTGTGTTGGCGCCACAACGCTGGATGAATATCGCAAACATGTGGAAAAGGATGCTGCACTGGCGCGGCGTTTCCAGCCGGTGTTTGTCGCCGAGCCCAATGTTGAGGACACCATCTCTATCCTGCGCGGATTGAAGGAAAAATATGAGGTCCATCACGGTGTGCAAATTACTGATAGTGCCCTGGTATCGGCGGCCACTCTCTCCAACCGCTACATCACAGATCGGTTTCTTCCCGATAAAGCGATTGATCTCATGGACGAGGCGGGGAGCCGCTTGCGCATGGAGATCGACAGCAAGCCGGAAGAGCTTGATGAGCTAGATCGGCGCATTATTCAGCTTAAGATCGAGCGTGAAGCGCTGAAAAAGGAAGACGATTCAGCGGCACATGAGCGGCTGAAAAAATTGCAGGATGAGCTAGCTGAGTTGGAAGGCCGTTCAAGCGATCTCGCTTCTATCTGGCAGGCTGACAAAGACAGACTGGCGAGTGGCCAAAAAATCAAGGAACAGCTTGATGCGGCGCGCGGCGAGCTCGAAATAGCCCAACGCAATGGTGATTTGGGCCGCGCCGGAGAGCTTTCCTATGGTGTTATTCCGCAGTTTGAACGCACCCTTGCCGAACTTGAGAAGAGTGAGGCCACGCGCATGTTGGACGAAGCGGTAGGCGAATCGCATATCGCCTCCGTTGTGGCGAGGTGGAGCGGTATCCCAGTGGAGAAAATGCTCGAGGGCGAGCGCGAAAAATTGCTCCAGATGGAGCAGATTCTGCGCAGCCGTTTGGTCGGCCAGGATGAGGCCGTTTTCGCTGTCAGCAACGCTGTACGTCGCGTACGCGCCGGTCTCCAGAGTGGTGACCGCCCGATTGGCTCGTTCCTCTTCCTGGGCCCCACAGGCGTCGGTAAGACTGAACTGGCAAAGTCGTTGGCGGAGTTTATGTTTGACGATGAAGCGGCCCTGGTGCGCATCGATATGTCGGAATATATGGAAAAGCATTCGGTCGCTCGCTTGGTTGGCGCACCGCCCGGTTATGTCGGCTATGAAGAGGGCGGGTTACTTACGGAAACGGTACGCCGGCGTCCCTATCAGGTCGTGCTTTTCGACGAGATGGAAAAAGCTCATCCCGACGTTTTCAATATTTTGCTGCAGGTTCTCGATGATGGTCGCCTGACTGATGGTCAGGGGCGTACAGTAGATTTTCGCAACACCGTTATCATCATGACCTCGAATTTGGGCGGTGAAATACTGGCGGCGCAGCCTGATGGCGAAGATTCAAACGTTGCGCGGGAGCCTATCATGGATATTGTACGTGCCGCCTTCCGGCCGGAATTTCTCAATCGCCTTGATGAAATAATTCTCTTCCATCGCTTGAACCGGGAGAATATGGGTGCCATTGTCGATATCCAGATCGCCAGCCTGGTGAAGCGTATGGCGGAACGTAATCTGGCGCTTGAATTACTTCCCGCTGCCCGTTCCTGGCTGGCGGAGACGGCCTATGATCCTATATATGGCGCACGACCCCTCAAGCGCGTCATCCAGCGTCATTTGCAGGATCCTCTGGCGATGCTCATTCTCAAAGGCAAAGTGCATGATGGTCAGACCATCCGTGTCATGCCGGGCGAAGGTGGGCTGAGTATTGCTTCAAGCGAATCAGGAGAAGTGTTAAGCGCCGCCTGAGGCCTCTTATACGTTTCCTGTGTCGCATTGAGTGGGGCGGGGCGAACTTACCGTCTGGCAACTTTCTGAACGCTTGGGACTTCGGCGATAAGGACACGCACTTTACGCAATTGTTGCTCGAACAGAGCCAGTTCCGCGCCCTTCAGTTTTTCCCCGGTGGGCAGCTTGAGCTTGCGCGGGTTAATCTGCTTGTTGTCGCGCAGCACTTCGTAGTGCAAATGGGGCCCGGTTGAACGGCCTGTGGTGCCGACATAGCCAATCGTCTGCCCCTGGCGCACTCGTTTGCCTCTCTTCATGCCGCGGGCAAAGCCTTTCATATGGGCATAGGCGGTCTTGAAGGTGCCATTGTGGCGGATGCGGATATAATTACCGTATGAGCCGTTGCGCCCGGCCTTCTCTATCACGCCATCGCCGGCGGCGACGATCGGTGTTCCGCGCGGAGCGGAGAAATCCAGGCCGCGGTGCATCTTGTTGTAGCCGAGCACCGGATGGTGACGCATGCCGTAACCTGATGACAGACGGGCGCCATTGATCGGCGTGCGCATCAGTGCCTTACGGGCGCTCTGGCCTTTGGTATTAAAATAATCGACCGGGCCATTGCTCGTCTCATGGCGATAGAGGCCGATATCTTTGCCGCTTAGGGTCAGCGAGGCAAACAATACCGGGCCGAGAGCAACCGTCTTACCTTTGTCATTGATAAGATTTTCGTAGAGCACTTCGAAATGGTCATTTTTCTGAATTTCACGCTGGAAATCCACGTCGAAACTGAAAATCTGCACCATCTCCATAAGAATATTGATTGGCAGCCCGGCTTTGGTCGCTGCATCGTAAAGGCTGGTCTCTATGTAGCCTTCTGCTTTTTCCAGGCGCCGCAACAGATTGCGCGCCACTTCGCTCGCATGAAAACTGCCATCTGATTGGCGGGCGACCAGAATATCGCGCTCGGGCGCCACGTCGAGGACGATTTCAGCAAGCCGGTAGGCGCGTTCTTTGTCTTCGGAAACCAAGAGCTCAAAGGCGAGGGTTAGGGTTTGCCCTATTTGTAGGCTGCGCGGATTGTGCACGGTACGGAAGGCGGCGATTATCGCTTCTGCGTTGCCGGCAGAACTGCCTGCTTTGGTCAATGCGACAAATAAGGTGTCGCCCTTGCCGATCATAACGGTTTTGTGGAAGAGGCCGTCCTCAGGTCCTTTCATTTCTGCTAATTCGGAGAATTTGAAAGCGCCCTCAACAGTGCCGTCCGTGCCATTATTTTTGCTATGTTTTGCTGGCCAGGCGGTCTCCACGTGAGCGGGCAGGTTTTGTTCCGCTGGCGCTGCCGCTGCGATCATGGCGCCCTTCATGGCATGTCCCTGACCGGTCTGGGGCGTCGCGTCAGCGGCTTGGCGGGTGAGTTTGGTGGTATTGCTGTCGCTATTGTCATTACCGGCGGTCAGAGAGTGCTCAGTAAAGTTTGGCGCCGTTACTTTGGCTACAGTAAAGCGCTTGTCGGTGCCCCGCTGGACTTCAATATGACGATCTTTTCGGATTTTGATGCTAAATCCAACCAACATTGTTGCTCCCGAGTCATCGGCACGGGTTGCGATAATTATATCCTGGCCTTCGCGCAGGCGGCGTGGATTGAACATTTTGCGCAACGCCCGGATGGCAGAATCAGCCTCGTTGCGTTCAATACCTTCGCTGCGCAGGATCACCATCAGCGTATCGCCGCGATCAACACGAATCGTCAAAACATCAACGGGGGATTTATTTACCAATGTTTTATTTACGGTCGTTGCCTTTGCAGTCGGCACTTCGGCCAGAGTTTCAGCTTGTTTCGCGGCCGGTTTTCTCAGCGGAGCCTTCAACACAGCAGGTTTCTTCGCAGTTTTGACCTCGGGTATGGGCAGTTTTTCCGTCGGTGCGCTGGATTTCGGAGTGGCGGCTGGTGTTTTTACCGCCGGCGTGATATCTGCCAAGCTGCTGATTGGCTCTCGCGCGAAGCCGCTGGTAAAGCGGCCCTGGTCGTCACGCCTGACAGTGATATGGCGTTTATTGTTGAGCGCCAGCGAATATCCTTGCAAAGTGACATTGCTGGCCTCGCTATCATCGACGATCATATAAATATATTGCCCGGCGCGTAGGCGCCTGGGGTCGAATATACCCTTCAGCGCGTGAATAGCCCGATCTGCTTCCGCCCGTGAAACACCGGGTGATATAAGTAGCCTCATGAGCGTCGCGCCCTTGGCAATACGTAATTTGGTAAGCGCGCCGGTTAGAGGCTGCATCGCCGGGTCGGCAATGGTGGCACTGGCATCACCTTCGTCGCTATTTCTGTTGCCCAGGGTTGGTGCTGATAGACGACGAGCAGTAAAGCCGCCTTTTAGGTCGCGTTTTACTTCGATGACGCCGTCTTTTAGATGAATAGCGGCGCCCTCCAAAGCCAGGCTGTGCCCAGTTTCTTTGCCGCCTGGTAAAATAGAAATGGTTTGGCCGACGCTTAATTTCCTCGGGTCAAATCGAGTGCGCAGAGCTTTAACGGCGTGATCAATATCGCGCGGGTAAATATTTAAAGCCCGCATAATGTTGCCGATAGTGTCGCCGGGTTGTGCCTGCAGAGTAATAAGTCCGTTTACTTTCTGCAGCGGTTGACCCAATTTTTCGGAAACAGGGCCGCGATTAACGCTCCACGGTTTATCGCTACGCCGTGCACGATATTTACCATCGGCACTGCGAATCACCTCAACATATTTTTTTCCCCCAATCTCTATGGAAAAAACAGCGATAAAACTACCTTTTTCGTCTGTATCGAAATGCACCATCAGCTGTTGGCCGACGCGGAGTTTTCTCGGGTCAAACACTTTTACGATGGATTTGGCGGCGGTGGCCGCATTTTCCGACGAAGCGCCAACAGATTTCAGCATGCGAATCAGCGTGTCACCTTTGCGGACACGCTGTTTTAGGAATGATTTTGCCGAATCGGAAGGCTGAGTGGTTTCGGCGTAGGCCGGCCTGCCTATGTTTCCATTATCAAATAGTGAAACGGCGCCAGATGCCGATGCCGCAATAAAAGTTGCGCAAGTCACCGCCATGCGCATTGAAAGCAATAATTCAAAATGTCGCATCTTATTGATAAAATTACCTAAAGTATATTAGTGGACACAGGACACATAAAATATTTCAATGCGGTTAAAATACGCGCCACCTTCACTCAATACTTCTGTGCAACGGTAAAATAGTTAGATTAACCATGCGATTATAGTCTAATTTTATCAATAATTTCTTGTACTTCTAGCTATTTCTTCGATCAAATAGAAAATTAGAGCCGGGCCCTTGTGAATACTAATTCTAACCTTTGTTACTGGCAGGGTCAGTGCATTTCGAGTCCGAGCCAGAATTTACGCCATTTATACCCGCGAACAGCCATTTAATGGATCAAAAAATTGCCACTAGAAACTAAAGTCTATCGAAATCTTAGCTGATTTATTTTTCATAGGGGGAATTTAAGACCCTAAGATTTAGAGGGTAGATGCTAAATTCCCGTCGCCTTTTCGACCAAACTTTTGAACTGAATTGATTGTTTTGAAGAATCATTGCGAGTTGTTGTTGACTTAGGTTGGGGGTGCGCGTATTACCTCTCACACGCGCTGCGGACCGCTCTGGACCGTGGCGCGAACTGCTCTTTGACATTGTGAATTGGAAGAGATGCGTGGGCGGCGTTGATTTAACGCTGCAAACGCAAGGTTCGATGTGTCTTGGTTTAAGGTGCAAATCTTGAATTAAGGCGCAGCGAGCGTACGTTTTGTAGGATCTCGTTAATTCGCCTCGGATCTGTTTTCAGAAGCTCTTGAGTTTTCGTTGGCAGTGAAGGGGAGGAACATTCAACTTGAGAGTTTGATCCTGGCTCAGGACGAACGCTGGCGGCAGGCCTAACACATGCAAGTCGAACGAGAAGTCACCCTTCGGGGTGGCGGGCAGTGGCGAACGGGTGAGTAACGCGTGGGAACCTGCCCTTCGGTACGGGACAACCGCGGGAAACTGCGGCTAATACCGTATATTCCCTACGGGGGAAAGATTTATCGCCGAAGGATGGGCCCGCGTCCGATTAGCTAGTTGGTGAGGTAATGGCTCACCAAGGCAACGATCGGTAGCTGGTCTGAGAGGATGATCAGCCACACTGGGACTGAGATACGGCCCAGACTCCTACGGGAGGCAGCAGTGGGGAATATTGGACAATGGGGGAAACCCTGATCCAGCCATGCCGCGTGAGTGAAGAAGGCCTTAGGGTTGTAAAGCTCTTTCAGCGAGGAAGATAATGACGGTACTCGCAAAAGAAGCCCCGGCTAACTCCGTGCCAGCAGCCGCGGTAATACGGAGGGGGCTAGCGTTGTTCGGAATTACTGGGCGTAAAGCGCGCGTAGGCGGTTTGTTAAGTTGGGCGTGAAAGCCCGGGGCTCAACCCCGGAACTGCGTTCAAAACTGACAGACTAGAGACCGGAAGAGGAGAGCGGAATTCCCAGTGTAGAGGTGAAATTCGTAGATATTGGGAAGAACACCAGTGGCGAAGGCGGCTCTCTGGTCCGGTTCTGACGCTGAGGTGCGAAAGCGTGGGGAGCGAACAGGATTAGATACCCTGGTAGTCCACGCCGTAAACGATGAGTGCTAGACGTCGGGAGGCTTGCCTCTCGGTGTCGCAGCTAACGCATTAAGCACTCCGCCTGGGGAGTACGGCCGCAAGGTTAAAACTCAAAGGAATTGACGGGGGCCCGCACAAGCGGTGGAGCATGTGGTTTAATTCGA
>Ga0315339_1003675_pt1 | contig 10625 bp, 12 predicted proteins | sample ASW17metaG_FD_204514 | JGI IMG/M metagenome (GOLD analysis project Ga0315339, IMG submission 204514) | Ammonia-oxidizing marine archaeal communities from Pacific Ocean, United States - ASW #17 | ecosystem: Environmental > Aquatic > Marine > Oceanic | place: USA: California | collected 2016-12-05
TGTCTCATTTTCAAGAATTTATAACAAAGCCCCAAATATATCTGAGACAAAAGTAATTTTAAAAGATTTATTAAACTTGCCAGAAAATAAAGTTACAATTGATCTTATTCAGTCGACTGTATGTAAGTTTTATAAAATAAGTAAAAATGAAATGTTGTCTTCGCGAAGATCTAGATATTTGGTAAGACCTAGACAAACAGCTATCTATTTAACTAAAATTCTTACTTCAAAATCACTTCCAGAAATTGGCAGGGAATTTTCAAATAGAGACCACACCACAATTATACACTCTGTAAAAACTATAGAGAAATTGAAAAAAGATGATCCCGAACTGAATAACAATATTGACACACTAAAAAATAAAATTTTATACAATAAAGAAAATGAAGTTTAACGTTAATCAACAAGATTTACAAAAATCATTAAATTACTGTCAGGGTGTAATAGAAAAAAGAAGTACTTTGCCAATTTTATCAAATGTGCTTTTAGATGTTAGTAATTCAAAACTAACAATTACTGCAACAGATCTGGACATGATTTTTATTCACTCGATAAATAATGTAGAAATAATTGAAGAAGGTAAAACTACAACAACATCTTCAATAATGTATGATATTATAAGAAAATTTTCTTCCGGAAAAAAAATTAATTTTTCACTAAGTAATAATAATAAATTACAACTTGAATCAGAAAAGTCTATTTTTCATCTTAATTGCATAAATTCATCTGAATTTCCATTGACAGACGAAAATTTTATTCAAAATGAATTTGTAATTAAATCAAAGCAATTATTAAAATTACTTAATAAATGTAAATTTTCAATATCAAATGACGAAACTAGACATTATTTAAGTGGAATTTTTTTTCACCAAAATCAAATAGAAGATCAAATGTTTTTAACTGCAGCTGCAACTGATAGTCATAGAATGTCTATATCTAAATTAAGATTGAATGGAAAAGTTGAATTTGAACCAGTGATATTACCAAAAAAAACTATATTTCAATTATGTTTATTATTGGAGGATTATGAAGGAGATGTAAAAATTTCTAACATAAAGTCTAAAATTAAATTTGAGTTAAATAATAGTATTTTAATTTCAAAATTAATTGATGGCAAATTTCCAAATTATGTTCAGGTAATACCAAAAAATAATCAAAAAAAATTAGAGGCTAATTTAAAACTGTTTTTAGATTCAGTGGATAGAGTTGCTTCTATTTCTCTCGACAAGAAAGATGGGGTTAAATTTAATTTAACAAAAGACACATTAAATTTATCAGTTAATAATGCCAATAGTGAAGATGGTAAAGAAAGTTTGAATGTAAAGTTTGATCATGATTTAGAAATTAGTTTTAATTCAAGATACTTGCTTGATGTAGCTTCTCAATTAGATGGAGAAAAAATAGAAATATTTTTAAATGATACAGGTTCCCCTGCTTTAATTAAGGATCCATCTGATTTTGATAGTATTTATATAGTTATGCCAATGAAAGGTTAATTTAAAATGTCTAATTCACTATAAATATTATTCTGTAAATTTCTTAGGAAAGTTTCTTTGTCTAGTCTAGCTTCAATAGGTTTTAAAACTGAAATTGTTAATATTAAGTTTGATTTTAAAGGGCCATTTTTTGGCCAGGTGTTTCCAGAATTAATTGCTACTGGTTGACATTTAATTTTTAATTCATCATATATTCTGCTTGCTCCTTTTTTAAAAGGCGATCTATCATCTGGACTTAGTCTCGTTCCTTGTGGAAAAATTATTAAAGGTCTACTTGATTTATTGACCATACGAGATATTTGATCAAAAAAACCAAGGTTATCTTTTGTAGTTTTATTTCTATTAATTGATATTGATCCAATTTTTTTTAAATACCATCCAAATATGGGAATTTTAACTAATTCTTTTTTTAAAATAAATATTGGCGAATTAAATATTGTTTGTAAATAAAATGTTTCAAACATTGATTGATGTGAACAAGCTATAAAAAATTTTTCATTAGTAATTATATTTTCTTTTCCTTTGATGATTATTTTTGTTGAAAGAAAAACTCTTAGGCAAAGAGCTGACCAATGTCCCATAATTTTTCCCCCAAACAATACAACTTTTTGAGGTAAAAAAAATGAAGGTATAAAAATAATAGAAATTAAAATAATTCCTAAAAAAAAAAAAATTGAAAATAAAAAATTTCTTATCATTTTAATCAAAAGCTAAATCAAATCTATAAGCTTTTGTCTTTTTTTAATAATGTTAATTTTAGACCCATTAATTAAAATTTCTATAGGTTTTGGTCTAACGTTGTAATTTGAACTTAATGACATTCCATAAGCACCTACATCACAAATTATTATTAAGTCTTTTTCATTTAATTTTTGAAAATTTTTTAATGTTAAAAATTTATCTGTACTTTCACAAATTGGACCAACAAATTCATAAGTTTTTTTGGACTTTTTACTTTTTTTAATTGCTGGAATAATTCGATGATTTGCTCTATATAGAGCTGGTCTCATTAAATCATTCATTGCAGCATCTAAAATTATAAAATCTTTGTCTTTATTTTTTTTAATGTAAATTATTTTTGAAATAAGTATTCCAGTGTTACCGATAATAGATCTTCCTGGCTCAAAAATAATTTTAGATTTGTGATTTTTCAAAAAGTTTTTTACTGTAGCGCTATATTTTTTGTAGTTTAATTTTTTTACTTTATTATTGTAAGATATTCCCATGCCTCCACCTAAATCTATAAATTCAAATTTATGGTTTGATTTTTTTATAATTCTATCTACAATTTTTAACATTTTCTCATAAGGTTGATTATTAACAATCTGACTTCCAATATGAACGCTTAGACATTTAAGATTAATATATTTAGATTTTTTCGCGTATTTTACTAATTCAAAAAAAGCTTTTTCCGTGACACCAAATTTATTTTCTTTTTTACCAGTAGAAATTTGAGTTAATGTTTTTGCATCTATATTTGGATTAAGTCTAATTCCAATATTTACATATTTTTTTTTAGATTTAGCAATTTTTTCAATTTCTATTATTTCGCTTTTAGATTCTGCATTTATTAGTAATATGTTTTTATTAATAGCATAATTTAATTCATTTGATGTTTTTCCTACTCCAGAAAAAACAATTTTTTTTGAATTAAATCCTGCTTTTAAAGCTTTCATTAATTCACCAATTGAAACAACGTCAGCACCATACCCAAGTTTTCTTATTTCACGTAATAAATTTACATTAGTATTTGATTTTACAGCAAAGCAAATTAATGGATTAAAAGATCTAAAGTTATGTTTAAAACTAGTGATATTAGTTTTTAGTTTTTTATAAGAATAGCAATATATTGGTGTACCAAATTTCTTTGCTAAATTTGTGACACTGATATTTTCTATTAAAAATCTTTTATTGATATATCTCATTAGATCCTACTAATAAGAAGATTCTTTTTATTTGCTTTATATTCTGGGTCAGATTTTTTTCCACATGAAAATAAAAAAAATATACATAGAATCATTAATATTGTTTTTTTTATCATTTTAACTCCTTTTATATTTATTTATCATTTTTTTAATATTACCAAAAGATGTTCCACCAAAAGATTTTTTAGAGTTCACCGAGTGTTTTAAGTCAAAAATCTTTAATACCTCTTTTGTGAGTTTTGGTTCTATTTTATTTAATTCACTAATGTTTAATTCATGTAGTTTTTTTTTCTTTTTCTCAGCGTAATTCACAACTGAAGTTGTGATTTGGTATGCCTTTCTAAAAGATATTTCATGATTTTTTACTAGATAGTCCGCCAAATCAGTTGCCGTGATATACCCAGTATAAGCAAGTTCTAACATTTTTTGTTTGTTTGGACTAAAATTTTTTAAAATTTCATTAAGTATTTTAATGCAATTATTTAATGTTTCATTTGATTTAAAAACTATTTCTTTATCATCTTGAAGATCTTTAAAATAAGATAATGGCAAACCTTTTAATATTGTTAGCATTGAAAATAAATTTCCAAAAATAATACCTGATTTTCCTCTTAGATATTCCAATAAGTCAGGATTTTTTTTCTGTGGCATTATTGACGAACCTGTAACCACTTTGTCAGAAAGATTAATGAGGTTAAATCCATCCGAATTCCATATTATGAATTCCTCTGCCATTCTTGAAATATGTAAAGAACATACTGAAACGCTATATAAAAAGTCTAAAACAAAATCTCTATCAGCAACAGTATCAATTGAATTATTTGTAGGTTTCTTAAAACCTAATTTTTTTGTTGTAAAGTTTCTGTCAATATTAAATGAAGTTCCTGCCACGGCCGCTACACCAAGAGGATTTTCAGACAGATTTTCTAAGTTGTTTGTAAATCTTTTTTTGTCTCTGTTAAATATTTCAATGTAAGCCATTAAGTAATGCGCAAAAGAAACAGCTTGAGCATTTTTTAAATGTGTAAATCCAGGCATAATTGTATAAATATTTTTTTCCGAAACTTTTAAGATTGTTTTAATAATATTATCTAAATTTTTATTAATTTCATTTGTTGCTGATCTTATCCAGATTTTAAAATCTGTAATCACTTGATCATTTCTAGACCTTGCAGTATGAACATATCCTGCATCTTCACCAATTATTTGGAATAATCTTTTTTCAATATTCATATGAATATCTTCATATTTCTTACTAAACTCAAATTTTTTTTTAATAATTTCCTTTTCAATTTTATTTAATCCGTAAATTATTTTATTTTTTATTTTAAAAGATATTATTTTTTGTCTAAATAGCATTTCAACATGCACGATAGATCCAGCAATATCCTCTTTATAAAGTTTTTTGTCTATGTCTATAGAGTTGCCTACTTTTTGAAACAGTGATGAGACATCTTTCTTAATTCTCGTATTCCATATTGCTTGGTTGTTTTTATTTTTAGCCATGATAATTAACTATACTCATTTACTATGAAATTTTTAGTATTTAAATTTTTAACAACATTATTTTATTTAATAATAACTAGTGTAAGTTACTCGGTAGAACCCCCCGATATTAATAACATTGTTATACATAAAGATAATAAAACTTATAAAAATGTGATTTTTAAAGATGTTAATAATCAAGATATAAATTTAGATAATTTTAGAAATAAATTGTTAATAGTAACTTTTTGGGCAACTTGGTGTGCACCTTGTCGAGAAGAACTGCCATCATTAGATTTACTACAATCTGACGAAAGTTTGAGTAATTTAAAAGTTTTTCCAATAAATGTTGGCAAAGAAGATATATTTAAATCAAAAGTTTTTTTTAAGGAATTAAATATTAAAAATTTAGATATATATTTTGATCCAACAGTTGATTTAGCAAATAAATTTTCATTAAGAGGTCTTCCTACAACCATTTTAATTAATAAAAAAGGACAAGAGTTCGCAAGAATTATTGGTTATGTTGATTTTAATGACCAAAAATTTATTAATTGGTTAAAAAATTTTAATTAATTTAAAAATGACATTTAGTTTTAACACTTTAATTATTAAACCAGAAAAAAATATTTCTATTACTAGTGCTGTAATTTTGCTTCATGGATATGGTGGTACTGGTAAAGATATAAGCATGTTAACTTTAAATTGGAAAAGATTTTTATCTAATACAGTTTTTTTATGCCCAGATGGGTATGAAAGATGTTCTATAAATCCTAATGGCTATCAATGGTTTGATTTAAGCAATGATGATCCAAATTATATTTTGGAAGAATCTAAAAAGTCAGAAAAAAAAATTAATGAATTTATTAAAGAAGTTAAAAAAAATTATAATTTAAAAAATTCACAAATTTGTTTATCTGGTTTTAGTCAAGGATGCATGATGTCGATAAATTTAGGTTTAACAACTAATGAAAATTATAATTGTGTAGTTGGGTTTTCAGGAAAAATTATTGATAAAAAAGATCTTTTAAAAAGAAAAACATCATCCACTAAGATGTTATTGATGCATGGAGATATGGATGCAATTGTTCCTTCAAATAACTTATTAGAAGTAAAAGATTTTATGATTAGAAATAATATTCAGGTTGAGACCAAATTGATAAAAAATTGCGATCATCATATTCCAATTGAAGCTTCAAGCTTAGCATTAAATTATATAAAAAATAATTTTAAAATTTAACAAAGCTATAATAAAAGTTATTTCTAATTATTGATTAAATAATTTAATTAAGCTAATCTTATCTTAATTATGAATTTTGTTGAACAGAATATTTCTTTAGAAAAATGTCCTGCTTTAGTTTTAAATGCTAATTACAGACCATTAAGTTATTATCCATTATCGCTTTGGAGTTGGCAAGATTCTGTAAAATCTGTATTTTTAGATAGAGTTACAATAGTCAATAACTATGATCGAATAATTAGAAGCCCTTCCTTTAGCATGAAACTACCAAGTGTTATTGCATTAAAAAATTTTATTAGCCCTAAATCAAACCCAAACTTTACAAGATTTAATGTTTTTTTAAGAGATAAATTTAAATGTCAGTATTGTGGTAGTAGAAATGAACTTACATTTGATCATTTGTTACCTAGATCACGAGGAGGCAAAACTGATTGGAATAATGTTGTAACAGCTTGCTCTGACTGTAATGTAAAAAAGGGAGGACGTTTATTTGATCATTCAGAAATGACGCTTAATCAAAAACCATATCAACCTTCAACAGAAGATTTACATAAGAGTGGAAAAAATTTTCCTCCAAATTTTCTTCATAAAAGCTGGATGGATTATTTATATTGGGATGTTGAACTAGAAGCTTAGTTATATTTTCTCGGATATATTAATGGCAATTTTAGAGCTAGTCTTGATGATTTTATCTAATATTGAATAAGGGCCTTTTTTAGTAGCACCATTTTTGTAAGCAATATCTTTATGATGTAATTCATCTAATCTAAATTTTTTAATTTTTTCTTTTAATTTTTTTTCATCTGATTCTAATTGATTAATTTGATTTGCGTAGTGTTTATCAATAACCTCTTCTACGGATGCAGTACAGAGCATTGCTGCTTTCTTTCCTAAAATTGTAGATCCAAAACCAAGGCCGACACACAACAAATCCCATAAAGGTAATAGTTTTGTAGGTTTTATATTTCTTTTTTTTATTTCACTCTCAAAGTAATCACAGTGTTCTTTTTCATGAATTTTCATTTCTTCAACCGTTTTTTTTAAATTCTCATCTTTTATCAACGTATTTAGTGCTAACAGTTGACCTTCATATATCTTGATAGCACCACGTTCTCCAGCGTGATCAACTCTTATAAATTCTTCAACTTTTTTATTATCTGTTTTTTTCATAATTTGTAAAAAGTTTTATAGTTATAATACTTAATATTAAAGATATAATTGTATTTATTGTAGCAAGAGATAAACCAAAAATTCTAAAACTAACATCTTTACAGCTAATGGTTTTTTGTTGCAGTTCTTTTAAAAGATCATCTTTTGATAAATTGACATTTTTGCTCCCTAAATCACAAACTAAAGATTCTGCAATAAAACCTTGCTCAATTCCAAAATGATAAAAAGATATAATTGTTGCAGACACAAAGATTAAACTTAAAAAAATTAGAACAAGTTTTTCAAATTTTTTTAAAATTAAAGTTAAAATGATGATTAATACTGCAAAAATATAAGGGACTCTTTCAATTAAACAAAGATTACAAGGTTTATGGCCTAATACATACTGAACAAAGTATGCAGCGGTTAATGCTAAAATACTAAATATTAAAATTGAATTAAGGGTAGTTTTATTTTTTATTTGAGACATTTTAATTTAAAACAAAATATATAATTGTAGCAATTATTACAATTCCCACACCAATAATTGTAAACCATTTTGCTCCTTTTTTTTCTAAAAAATAAATAAAAACTTTACCAAATTTAGCAGAAAGAAAAGCAATAATAAAAAATCTCAAGCCGCGAGAAATTATACAAATAAAAAAGAATATAAATATATTAAAATTTATAATACCACTCGTTATAGTAAAAACTTTAAATGGTACTGGTGTAAAGCCAGCAATAAATAATATTCCCAACCAGAGAAATAAACCACCTTTTTCAGATAGTTTGAGCTGTAGATTAAAAACATTTTCTTCATAACCATAAAATTCTACAACTTTCATAGCTAATTCCAAAAAAACTGATCCAATAAAATAGCCAAACAAACCACCTAAAGCAGAAAATAATGTAGCAATAACAAATATTTTTATATAATCATTTTTTTTTGCAATAACCATTGGAACAATTAAAATATCTGGTGGTATTGGAAAAAAGGAGCTTTCTACAAAAGAGATTAAAGCTAAAAAAAATTTTGAGCTTTTGTGTGCAGCAAGTTTTAAAGTTTTTTGGAATAACTCCTTAAACATTGTTTTGTTTTAATACAATTTAGGTTTTTATTCTACGTAATTATAAATAATTTTTTCAGATTTAATTTCTTATATCTGTGGTACAAAAAAAAATAAGTATTTAATTATCGATGTACAATAATAAATAATTCCAAATGAAAATAATATTACTAAATTTTTAAAATTTAATTTTTCAACGAATTGTGAAAATTGTTGACTATTTATTAGTAATAAAAAAACAAAATAAAGTAGTGGATCGTAAGTTTCATGAAAATAAAATCCATCAGGTTCAAAAAAAATTAATACTAGTAAAAGAATAAAATTAAAAAATTTATCTATATTTTTATTATCTTTGAATACTGATATTACTAGTATATTGAAAGATATAAACACGATTATGTAAAAAAAATAATTTGATTTAAAAATTAAATTTGAAAATTTATAAAAAATTCCTCCTCCGTATACCATTTCAGAAAAACGTTCTTCATAATTAAAATATGTGATTACCAAATAAATAAAAATAATTGAAAAAATTAAATTTATAATTTTATAATTTTTTATATCTAAATAATTTTTATAATTATTTAATATAATAGGTATCGAATAAAAAAATATTATTGAAATAGTTATAGCAAATTGGTTGATTTGATTTAAAAAACCCATTCCGTTAGCTAAAAAAGCCTCACCAAAGAAATTTACTTCTAATATAAATATATAATAAAAAGCAGGAAAACTTAACAGTATATTAAATAAAATATAATAAATTAAATTCTTAGAAAATTTAATATTGTAATAAAATTTTAAAAAAAAATATATGCTAAACAAGGAATATATTGGTCTTATATAAGCTGCTATGGCTAAAAAAAAAACATTTAATAGAATAAAAGATAAATTTTGTTTTTCGTTTTCATGCCTTAAAAAAAAGTAAACACTAGCTAAAAAAAATATTATAGATAAATTTTCTGGACCTACCCATATAGAGCTTGATCTAAAATATGGAGAAATAAAGATGATTGCAGGCAATAAATATAGAAGATATTTTTTTGTATCAACATATTTTATTTTGAGACATAAAAAAAAAAGATATGGCAATATTAATGAAAAATTTAAATTTAAAAATCTTACAAAGGTATCGTTGTTTAAAATTTTGTGTATATAAGATAGTAATAATATGAAAATAGGTGAAACCATCATACTGAACTTTTCATAAAAAATTAATGAATTTTTTAAATCTAAATTAAATGCACTAATTGTATTTTTATAAATAAGGTAATCAACTTTATAGCCACCTGCAAAATCTTCGTTAAAATAAAATCCTATTAAAAGCGTTAAGTATAGTGATATATAAACGTAAACTATTTTTTTAGAATTTATTTTCATAATAACTTTACTTTAAAATAATGATTTTTTTAGCAATTGTAAGCTAAGAATTTGCTTTTGCTAATAATTAATTTAAATTTAAATAAATATTATAAAATTAGATTAATGGGCGAATGGCGGAACTGGTAGACGCGCACGACTCAAAATCGTGTTTTGCAAGAAGTGAGAGTTCGATTCTCTCTTCGCCCACCAAAAAAATATTATGAATTTAGACAATTTTAATAGCTTAATTGAATTATTTTTTTATCAGTCGCAAAAACAAGATCCTAAAAGTATTTTTTTGCAGTGGTTAAATCCAAATAACAAAAAAAATTTTACATGGGAAGAAACAAAAATAAATATATTTAAACTTTCAAAAACAATAAAAAACAATGTTAAAGAAGGTGATAGATGTCTTTTAGTATCAGAAAATAGACCTGAATGGTTTATTTCTGATTTAGCTATCATGTTATCTGGCGCAATTACAGTACCTGCATATACAACTTATACAGAAGAAGATTATAAATATTTAATTGAAGATTGTGAACCAACGGTTGTTATTGTTTCTAACAACGACATGCTTAAAAAATTAAATAAAATTATTAATAAAAAAAATTTTATAAAAAAAGTAATTACTTTTGATAAAGTGGAAAAAGCGCTTCATAATTTAAATATAGATAATAAGGAAAAATATTCAGATTTTAATTTTATAATAAAAAATGATTTATCTGAAAAAGATAAAACACAAAATTTAAATTTAAAAAGAACATCAGCAGCCTGTATAATTTATACTTCTGGAACTGGAGGTAATCCAAAAGGAGTAATTTTAAGCCACGGTGGTATTTTAAACAATCTTGTGGGAGCATGCGAAATTATGAAACCATTAATTGATTCAAGACCAGTT
>Ga0315339_1003676_pt1 | contig 10621 bp, 10 predicted proteins | sample ASW17metaG_FD_204514 | JGI IMG/M metagenome (GOLD analysis project Ga0315339, IMG submission 204514) | Ammonia-oxidizing marine archaeal communities from Pacific Ocean, United States - ASW #17 | ecosystem: Environmental > Aquatic > Marine > Oceanic | place: USA: California | collected 2016-12-05
TTCTGCACGAGACCGAACATCTGGCGATTCAGCGACCATCCGATTCTTGAATCGCAAAGCGATCCCCAAGTCCAGGAAAATCCGCTAAAAATCACGAAGCCGGGAAACAACCTGGGCAGTTACGAATTTCTTCGCTACGCCGGCGTGAGTATGACCACAAGGGCTGGGACGCTTACTTTCTCGTATAGCACCTCGGCATGGGCGTTGAGCATACGAATGCAGCCGCTCGACATTGCCTGACCGATCGATCGCGGCTGATTTGTCCCATGGATGCGATACAATGTGTCTTGATTGCCGCGATAAAGATAAAGCGCCCGCGCGCCGAGCGGATTGCCAACCCCGCCGCGCATGCCGCCCGCATAGCGCGCATATCTTGGTTCGTTACGAATCATGTTTGGCGTCGGTGTCCAGGACGGCCATTTGGACTTGCGCTTGACATAGGCGGTGCCTCGGATACTTAAGCCGGCACGGTCGACGCCGACCCCAAAGCGGGTCGCAGTTTCCGCATCCTCGATGAAATACAAGAAGCGATTCTCGGGATCGATGACGATCGAGCCGGCCGGGTATATGCCGCCGCCATAGACGATACGTTGCGGCTCGTATTTGGCGTCGAGATTGAACGGCTGCTGGGGTCTGGTCCCGCGTCTCGTGGACGATTGCTTTTTCTTCTTTCTGTGTGAACTTCCGCGGTGAAAGGCCAGCGCCTCATTGGCCGAAAGCAGCGTCGCGGCTGCGCTAATCAAGAATGTTCTACGGTCAAGCATGTTGAATATCTCCCAACCCCGGATTAGCCGCTGGCAACCGACAGATCAATTGCAAAGCAATAAATTTTTTGAGAGCTGGCCGCGATTTCGCGCCTACCCTTTGTCTGCCTCCAAGCAATGATGATCCCGACGCCCCTCAGGTCGGATTGATTCCCCGACAACAAAAAGTACCGGCCAAGCCGCTTTGCCAATCTAGCTTGTGAACCAAGAGCGGATTTGCTCACGGCGAACAGCGATGAGCGATGCCATGACAATCAGGATAATGCCAATCGTCGCGCTAAAGGTCGGAATTTCGGAGAAAATTACAAAACCAATGATCGCCGAGGCGATGAGCCGGGAATACTCAACCGTTGCCATCACCGAGGCCTCACCGTGACGATAAGCGTTGGTAAAGCACCACTGGGTGACAAAAGCATTGCCAATCAGGACAGCAATGAGTGGAACAAAGGCCCAGGACATTGGCACCCATGTGAAGACGCTTGGAACCGCGCACATTATTGTTAAGCCAAACGACGAGTAACACATGATGGTGCTTGTTGCGTCGATCTGGGTCAGTCGCTTGACCGTAATGGTCACGACCGAGGTCACAAGCGCACCTGCCGCACCAACTAGAGCGGCGGCGTTAATCTCACTGGCGGTTGGATCGAGTATGATCAAGATACCGGCAAGGCCGATTACCGTCGCCGCCCAACCGATCACGCCGACTTTCTCGGCGAAGAGGATGCCAGCCAGTGCGACAACAAAGATGATCCGCAGGAAACTGATCGCGCTTGCCTCGGCAAGCGGCAAATTGGCAACCGTGTAGAACGCCGCCATGAGCGAGATGAAAGAAAGCACCAAACGAATTAAATGAAGACCGATACTGCGGGTGACCAGGACAGCGCCGCCGGTCTTGATGACAAGAGGCAATAGTATGGTCGATTGACCAAGCGAACGTATCAGCAAGATTTGCCAAATCGGGAACGTCAAAGACAATTCCTTCACCGACGCCATCATCGCTGCGTTGGTAAAGCTCGCCAACACCATTAGCCCGGCGCCAACGACATTGCCGCCATACCGCCCGGACCAGCGTTCGAGAATCTTGGGCAAATAGCCAGATGCTATCAATTGAATACTCCGAATCGGATGCTACGCGATCGGGCCGGAGAAATCCCGATGCAACAGAACCCAGAGGCGGCGTCTATCGGGTGAAGCCTCCCGCCCTACTCCCCATCCGGACATCCGGCAAGAATGAACCGCGCACTGCCGAGCGGAATCCGTCGGCGCCAACAACCAGATCAGCGCAAACATGGTCCCCATCTTCAAAGGTGAGTTCGGCTCCCGCCGCATCGGTCTCGACCCCCGTCAGACGTTTACCCAGATGATAACACCCGTCGGGCAATGCCGACTTCAGGAGGTCGAAGAGGCGATCCCATGAAGTGTTGATCTGAGGAAAATCAATCGAACAATTCACGGTGCCGTCGAGTTTGTATACATGGCGCCCCTTTACCGGAACGCCAAGATCGTCGGAGACCTCGACTCCCGCTGCAGCAAGAGCGACGTTCATCCCGCTATGGGTAATTATTCCTGCGCCACGGCCGGAAAGTTCCCGTCGGCTGCTTTCGTAAATGTCTACCAGCCAACCGTTCCTCGAGAGAATCAACGCGGCGAGAAGGCCGCTCATTGATCCGCCAACAATTGCAGCCCTACCAATCATCGCCGACATCCTGTCACAAAATTTATTTATCATTCGATAAATAACATCTGACAGTGCATCGGTCAATATGCCTGGTTAGCTCTCGATAATATTCCCGTTTTTAACTCTTACTGCCTGTAGCGCTATCGGCGGAAGACCGGTAATCAGCGCATCAACCGCGAGCGACACAAAGGCACTCCGCTCAATCTGCGATCCCGCGCCATATACCTCCTGTCTGACGCCATGATAAAAGATGCCTCCGTGATAGACCCAGAAAGCTTCGATTTCCTCAGTGGTAATAGGGATCAGATCCAAGCTCGGCATGCCGAAATCATGCCTGATTTCCGCGCAAATTCGACCAAGAATGTTGTGATCGACAAATTGGCTCCACCACAGATTAATCTCGAGTCCCTTGAGCCCCGCGAATAGATAAATGCGGATCCACTGGGGATCGAAAATTACATCGGTATATCGCAGATAAAAGCGAACGAGCCGTTCGCGGATCGGCTCATTGCGATCAGATATGATCTCGGACCATTCCTGCTTCCAACGCCCGACGAAAAGCGTCTCGTAAACCTCCCGTACCAGATCATCCTTATTTGGGAAGTAGCGATAGAGGAGCGGTTGTGTGATGCCCAATCGCTTTGCCAGATCGCGCGTTCCCCCGGCAAAGCCGACCTCGGAGAAAAACTCTATGGCGCCCGCAACGATTTGCCGCTTGCGATCGCTCGGTGAAAGACGCTTACGCACGCCGCCATCGAAGCTCATCTCGCGTTTTTGTCGTTGCAGGGATTTCTTTTCGGTCACCGTAACCTCGAAATGGATTGGACAGCCGATCATACCTGTCCGCCGAGTAATCTCCCGGTTGACAGGACATAACCCTGAGACCTAATTACTCATTTATCGTTAGATAAACAAGGTAGCCATCATGTCATCGGAACTTAAGTCACCTCTCGCCGACTGGCCCAGGGATCTTGCCAAGGAACTGACTGAGGCCCGGTTCAACGGCGCGGTTGGTCATGAACTCGTTTCAGAGACTCAACGCGTGCGGGTCTGGTCAATTCGTCTCAAGCCCGGCGAACGTATCGGCTTCCACCGTCATGTGCTCGACTACTTCTGGACTGCGATTACCGATGGGCGGTCTGTCTCGCACTACGGCGATGGCAGGATTGCTGAGAAAACTTATGCCGCCGGAGATACACAGCATTATTCTTTCGGCCCCGGCGAATTCATGGTTCATGATCTCCACAATATCGGCGATACAGAGCTCGCTTTTACGACCGTTGAATTCCTGGGTAGTGCAAATACGCCGCTGCCAATCCCCGACAGGCTTCGCAGGCGGAATTAAATGCCTGCCCCCCTACTCCGCCGCGACGCGGCTGGCGGGGTCGTAGCCGAGGATCGGGGAGAGCCAGCGTTCGGCCTCGGCCAGCGGCCAATTTTTCCGTGTGGCGTAATCTTCGACCTGATCGCGGTCGATCTTGCCGACGCCGATATAGTGGCTGTCGGGATGGGAAAAATAGAGACCTGAAACCGACGAGCCCGGCCACATCGTATAGCTCTCGGTAAGCTTGATGCCGATGCGTGATCGGTGGCCCGCTCGTTAGTCGAGCGGCGTGATTACGTTGGTTGCGCAATTCGCGTGGTTGCTGACCTCGCCATCGACGAACACAAACAGAGCCGCCAGCCGGCTAGGCGTCTGCAACTATTTTTCGAAGGGCCTCATTGATCCGGTCCTGCCAACCCGGACCACCCGCCTGAAAGTGATCAAGAACGCCGCGGTCAATGCGCAACGCGACCTGCTCTCTTGGCTGCGGGAGGGAAGACCCGTTTGGTGCGGGAGGCGTCGGCAAGCTCCCGGAAGGCTTAAATACTGCTTCGGCGACTGAGCGCGGGTCTTTGCGCGGGCGTCTTGGATCGTTGGAATGTGCCATATTTTTCTCGCTGAAAACAACCGGCCGACGCGAAACCGTTCGGCTCCATGTCGGCTGATTGTGGCCGGTCGCCGCGCCAACCATACCAGAACAAGAGCCGTGAGCGAGGGTCGTTTGAAAACGCAGCGCCCGCATCATTCGGTATGAGACCGCCCCTACTCCGCCGCGACGCGGCTGGCGGGGTCGTAGCCTAGGATCGGGGAGAGCCAGCGCTCGGCTTCGGCCAGCGGCCACTTTTTCCGTGCGGCGTAATCTTCGACCTGATCGCGGTCGATCTTGCCGACGCCGATGTAATGGCTGTCGGGATGGGAGAAATAGAGACCTGAAACCGACGAGCCCGGCCACATGGCATAGCTCTCGGTAAGCTTGATGCCGGTCGCCGCTTCGGCGTCGAGTTGCTCGAACAGTGTCTTCTTCTCGGTATGGTCGGGCTGGGCCGGATAGCCCGGAGCCGGACGGATGCCCTGATACTGCTCGCGGATCAGTTCGGCGGGAGTAAGATCCTCGTCCGGCGCATAGGCCCAGAACTCACGGCGTACGCGCTGGTGCAAGCGCTCGGCAAAGGCTTCGGCGAGCCGATCGGCGAGCGCCTGCGAAAGGATTTTTGAATAATCATCATTCGCCCGGTCAAACCGTTCGGCAACCGCCTCTTCGCCAATGCCGGCGGTGACGGCGAAGCCGCCGATATAGTCCGCAGCGCCGGTGTCGCGTGGGGCAATAAAATCGCCAAGCGCGACATGGGCGCGCTTACCGCTCGCGCGCGCGATTTGCTGGCGCAGCGTGAACAGGCGAGCGCTTTCGCTTGTGCGCGTCTCATCCTCATAAAGAGCAATATCGTCGCCGACGGCATTGGCCGGATAAAAGCCGATGACGCCATTGGCGGTCAGCCAATTCTCTTCGACCATCTGTTTGAGCATTGCTTTTGCGTCGGCAAACAATTCGCGCGCGGCCTCGCCGACTTTCGGATCGTCGAACAGCAACGGATAGGTGCCAACGATCTCCCAGGTGGCGAAGAATGGCGTCCAGTCGATATAGGGGACCAACTCGGCGATCGGATAATCGGTAAATGATTTGGTGCCGAGAAATGTCGGGCGTGGCGGCTGGTAGCTGGCCCAGTCGATGGCGAAACGGTCGGCGCGCGCTTGGCTGAGCGAAATGCGGCGCTTCTCGGCAAGCCCTCTGGCATGCGCCTCGGCGACTTTCTCATATTCGCGGCGAAGGTCTTCGATATAGGTGACCTTGCCGGAGCCGAGAAGATTGGAGGCAACGCCGACCGCACGACTGGCGTCAAGCACATGGATCGCCTGGCCGCGAAAGTAATTTGGACTGATCTTGACGGCAGTATGTACGCGGCTGGTCGTCGCCCCGCCGATCAATAGCGGGACATCGAAGCCCTCGCGCTCCAGTTCTGCGGCGACCGTACACATTTCATCAAGCGAGGGTGTGATCAGCCCGGAGAGCCCGATGATGTCGACCTTCTCATTGCGCGCCGCCTCGACGATCCTGGTCAGCGGCACCATGACGCCGAGATCGATGACCTCGAAATTGTTGCACTGAAGAACCACGCCGACAATGTTCTTGCCGATATCGTGGACATCGCCCTTGACCGTGGCGAGCAGAATGCGGCCGGCCGAGGACGATCCTTCGACACCGGAGAGACGCTTTTCCTCCTCCATGAACGGCAACAGCCAACCCACCGCTTGCTTCATGACGCGGGCCGATTTGACCACCTGCGGCAGAAACATTTTACCGGCGCCGAATAGATCGCCGACGACATTCATGCCGGCCATCAGGGGCCCCTCGATCACATCAAGCGCCCGAGTGGTCGACTGACGCGCCTCCTCGGTGTCGGCCTCTATAAATTCGGTAATGCCGGCGACAAGCGCATGCCCAAGGCGTTTGTCGACCGGCCAAGTGCGCCATTCGAGGTCGGCTTCCTTGCGCGCGCTCGGCCCGCCACTGTAGCGCTGCGCCGCCTCAAGCAAGCGCTCGGTGCCGTCCGGCCGGCGGTTGAGAACAACATCCTCGCAAAGCTCGCGAAGCTCTGAATCGATATCGTCATAGATCGGCAGCGCACCGGCATTGACGATGCCCATATCCATGCCGGCGGCGATGGCGTGAAACAGAAATACCGAATGCATGGCGGCGCGCACGGTCTCGTTGCCGCGAAACGAAAACGACAGATTGGAGACGCCGCCCGAGACATGGGCATGGGGCAAGTTGGCCTTGATCCAGCGCGTCGCCTCGATGAAATCAACGCCGTAATTATTGTGCTCGTCGATGCCGGTGGCGACCGGAAAAACATTCGGATCGAAAACGATATCCTCGGGCGGAAAGCCGACCTCATCGACCAGGATGCGGTAGGCGCGCTCGCAAATTTCAATGCGTCTTTGATAAGTGTCGGCCTGACCGCTCTCGTCGAAGGCCATGACCACGACGGCGGCTCCGTAGTGGCGGAGCTTTTCAGCCTGCTCGCGAAAACCCGCCTCGCCTTCCTTCATTGAAATCGAATTGACGATTGCCTTGCCCTGAACGCATTTGAGCCCGGCCTCGATCACCGACCATTTCGAGGAATCGATCATGATCGGTACGCGGGCGATATCCGGTTCCGATGCGATGAGGTTAAGGAAAGTGGTCATCGCCTCTTCGGAATCGAGAAGACCCTCGTCCATATTGACGTCGATAATTTGGGCGCCATTGGCGACCTGGTCGAGAGCGATAGCAAGTGCAGCAGCGTAGTCGCCTTCGGTAATCAGCCGGCGAAATTTAGCCGATCCGGTGACATTGGTGCGCTCGCCAATATTGACAAAACTCGCCTGGGCATTGGTCATGCAACACTCTCGAATGGTTCAAGCCCGGACAGGCGCATACGCGGTACGATCTCGGGAAGCTTGCGCGGCTGAACGCCCTCGACCGCCGCGGCGATGGCGCGGATATGGTCGGGCGTCGTGCCGCAACAGCCGCCGACGACATTGACCAGTCCGGCACGGGCGAACTCACCGAGCATTTCGGCCATCGCTTCCGGGCTCTCGTCATATTCGCCAAACTCATTGGGCAGTCCGGCATTCGGATAGGCGCAGACCAGCGCGTCGGCATGCTGGCCGATCTCGGCGATATGGGCACGCATTTCGCGGGCGCCGAGAGCGCAATTGAGCCCGATGGTCAGCGGCCGGGCATGACGCAGCGAATACCAGAATGCCGTCGGCGTCTGGCCGGATAGCGTCCGGCCGGAAAGATCGGTAATCGTTCCCGAGATCATGATCGGCAGGCGAACGCCCTTCTCGGCGAAAACGTCCTCGAGGGCGACGATTGCCGCCTTGGCATTCAGCGTGTCGAAGATCGTTTCGATCAAAATGAGATCGGCGCCCCCGTCGATCAGACCACTGGCGGCCTCGGCATAGGCGCCCCTCAAATCGTCGAAGGTGACGGCGCGGTAGCCCGGATTTCCAACATCCGGCGAGATCGAGGCCGTACGGTTGGTCGGGCCGATAGCGCCGGCAACGAAGCGCGGCCGGCCGGTCGCCGCGGCAACGCTATCGGCGGCGCGTCGGGCAAGCCGGGCGCCATCATTGTTCAGCTCATGGGCCAGCGACTCCATGCCGTAGTCGGCCTGGGCAATCGAGGTTGAGGAAAAGGTGTTGGTCTCGACGAAATCGGCACCAGCCTCAAGATAGGTGCGGTGGATCGCCTCGATTTCATCGGGCTTGGTGATGATCAGGAGATCGTTGTTGCCCTTGAGATCGTGCGACCAGTTCTTGAATCGCTCGCCACGAAAATCGGCTTCCGAGAGCTTCAACTCCTGGATCATCGTGCCCATCGCGCCGTCGAGCACGAGAATGCGCTTGGCGGCGGCGGCGCGGATCGATTGTTCTGTGTTGCTGCGCGGCATGAGTTGCTCCCTGCCCTCAGGCAACCAATTCGGCCGGCGCCGGACGCATGCCGAGAAGATGGCAGGTCGCATAGACCAGATCGGCGCGGTTCATTGTGTAGAAATGAAAATCTGAAACTCCGCGATTGACGAGATCGAAGAGCTGCTCGGCGGCAACGGCGGCGGCGACCAATTGGCGCGTCGTCGGATCGTCGTCGAGCCCCTCGAAACGCGCCGCCAGCCAATCCGGCACAGAGGCGCCACAGCGCCCGGCAAAGGTCGAGACCAGTTTGAAATTATGCACCGGGACAATGCCCGGCACGATCGGAATCTCAATACCGGCGGCACGGACCTTTTCGACATAACGCTCGAAAGTGTCATTCTCAAAGAAGAACTGGGTGATCGCCCTGGTCGCACCATTGTCGACCTTGCGTTTGAGCATGTCGATATCCTCGGCGACGCTTGGACTATCCGGATGCTTCTCCGGATAAGCGGCGACCGATATTTCGAAATCGCCAGCTTTTGCGATATTGGCGACGAGCTCGGCAGCGTTGGCATAACCCTCAGGATGAGGATGATAGGCCGAGCCGGCGCCCTCGACCGGGTCGCCACGCAGCGCGACAATGTGGTGAATGCCCGCTTCGCGGTAAGCGCTGACGACGCTGTCAACGTCGGCCTTTGTCGCCGCAACGCAGGTGAGATGAGCCGCCGGCTTGAGCGCGGTTTCAGCGAGAATGCGGGTAATTGTGGTATGGGTGCGCTCCCTCGTCGAGCCACCGGCGCCATAGGTCACCGACACGAATGATGGAGCCAGCGGCTTCAGCCGCTCGATCGAGGCCCACAGCGTCTTTTCCATCGCCTCGGTTTTTGGCGGAAAGAACTCGAAGGAAACCGATAAATCCTTGGGCAATTGCTGCGCCTCGGCGAGCTGTCTGACGGGCGGTTCCATCACGCCACCTCCCTATTATCGCCGGCGATTTGTACACGACGGTCGCGGGCGAGCCACAGCGTTACTGTCAGCTTGCCGGAAGCGCCCTCGCCGGCAGTGAGATCAACGATTTGATCAAGATCGAGTTCGGCGGCACCAATCCATTGCGCCATTGGCTCGTGTCCGAAGCCGAGCCGCCGGTGCGCGTGACGCTCGCGCAGGAACTCAAGCGAATGCGGCGCGAAATCGACTATCAAAAGCCTGCCGCCAGGCATCAGCACGCGGGCGGCCTCGGCAATCGCGCGCTCCGGTTCGTCGAGATAATGCAGAACCTGATGGATCGTGACGACATCATAGGCATTGCGCGGCAGCGGCAAATTATAGATGTCGCCGTGGCGGACCTGAGCGTGCGCAATGGCAGCGCTATCGAGATTGGCCCGCGCCACCGCCAACATCGCCGTCGAGCTGTCGACGCCAACGCCTTTTCGATAAAGCGGCCCGAGGAGTTCAAGAAGCCGTCCGGTGCCGGTGCCGAGATCGAGAAACGATTCAAAGTGACTGCCGCCAAGCGCTTCGAGCATCGCCTGCTCGACAAAATCCTCGGCGACATGCAGCGCCCGGATCGTGTCCCAGTCCTCGGCATTGGCCGAAAAATAGCGCCCCGCCTGTTCGGCCTGATCATGCTTGATCTGGGCAAGGCGCTCGCGGTCGCGGGCTAGCACCGGATCGCCGGAATCGGCCAGCTGACAAAGGTCATGGGCGAGCCGTCCGGCTGGCCCGTCATCGTTCAGCCGGTAAAACACCCAGGCGCCCTCCGGATGACGCTCGATCAGCGCCGCCTCGGTGAGAAGCTTGAGATGGCGCGAGATGCGGGGCTGCGACTGAGCGAGGATCCCGGTCAGATCCTTGACCGTCAGCTCAGCCTGGCCAAGAAGCGCCAAAACCCGCAGCCGCGTTGTCTCGCCGGCGGCCTTAAGCGCGGCGATCAGCGGTTCGACAGGAAGAGGCAACGGCGCGTCCACGACGGTTTCTCCGGCTCAGGTGGATAGATATAAAGATATCCTTATACGTTAATGAGAGGAATAGCAAATGGGTTTGTGTATTTGACGACCCAGGCAAGGCAAGGGGCGCTAAGTTGTGGCCACCGCCAAACAACCTCTTATCCGTGCATAATGTTTTGAGCGTTCCCAATAGGGAGCCCGAGGATCCACTTCAGATTGGTCTATGACGGAGCGTTGAGGTCAGACCAAAGGATGCCTCTTGGCAGACAGCCGAACAAAATTCCGAGCAGTCTCTCCGACACGCCCGGATCGTCTGCCTTTTACCAGCCCGTTGACGAAGTCCCGGTTGACTGACTCAATGATGACATTGGGATTCGACCGGGGTTGATACGATGGCGATGCGACGCGAGACGGGTGTTCAAGGCGATTTGGTCGTGACCTGGGCTGAGAT
>Ga0315339_1003678_pt1 | contig 10618 bp, 11 predicted proteins | sample ASW17metaG_FD_204514 | JGI IMG/M metagenome (GOLD analysis project Ga0315339, IMG submission 204514) | Ammonia-oxidizing marine archaeal communities from Pacific Ocean, United States - ASW #17 | ecosystem: Environmental > Aquatic > Marine > Oceanic | place: USA: California | collected 2016-12-05
CCGACGCCGTGCTTACGCAGTGGCTCGACCACATGGTCGGTCCGGACTCGGACGCTCGCCGCGCGGAGGCACTCGCCGAAGCGCACCGCCGTGGACTCCATGTACCTGAAGCAGGACACACCGGCCTGATGCACACCTGGGACGGCCTGAGCTACCGTTGGGCCTCCACCCTTGGCTTCCGGTACGGAATGTCTGCGACCGAGATCGCGACGGCGGCGCTCGCGGCACTGGCCAACTCGGCACAGAACGCCCACATCACGCGTACCGAGTTGGCTGAGTACGCCGACGTCTTGCGGGCGCGCTACCCGATCACGTCAGCGACGACCGGGAGGTGAGTGTAGGCGGTAGGCTTTCAGGCTGCGCGGCGGGGTGGAACAAAACCCCCGGCTGCAACCGTAGGGCATGCAGAGGTATCTCACTGTTTGAGCCCTCCAACAGTAGGCGCGCATGACTGAAAGCTCGGGCGGCAAGCTCCGCTTCATCGTCGGATTCACGGCGTTCTTCGCGGCATTGTGGTTCTTCTGGGACACGAGCCTCGTGTATCCGCTCAAGATCTTCGTGGTATTGCTGCACGAGATCAGCCACGCGATCGCTTCCGTCGCGACGGGCGGCGGCATCGAGAAGATCACGCTCGACTCGCGCCAAGGTGGCGCCTGCCACTGCTTTGGCGGCAATGCCTTCATCACTCTGTCCGCCGGCTACCTCGGCAGCCTGCTCTGGGGTGGGGCGATGTTCTCCGCCGCGCGCTCGGACAAGGTGAAGACGAGCTGGGTGAACGGATTCATCGGGGCGATGGTCGTGGCCTTGACCGTGTTCTTCGTGCGCGGCGGGTTCGGGATGATCTTCGGAATCGCGTTCGGGCTCACGATGATCTTCGTATCCAAACAGATGGGCTCGGCGGTCAATCGAGGGCTGCTCTTGACGCTCGGTCTCACGAGCGCGCTCTATGCCATCCTCGACATCAAGAGCGACGTCTTCGACCGACCGAATATTCGGTCGGACGCCGCGATGCTGTCCGAGATCACAGGGGTGAGCACCACGATATGGGGGCTCATCTGGATCTCCATCGCGATCGCCGTGAGCGTGTGGCTGATGAGGCGAGCGTACAAGGACGCCTGATCAGCCACTGAGCACGCGCACGCGAGAAGCGCCCGCGGCACGGTATATCGTATCATCGTCTTCCCAACCCCCTACCCCTCGTACAAGACATACTTGCACTCCGGAAAGTCATCTCGTATGATGGCGTCGATCGACTTTGATTGATTCGATCTGGGCCTTGACTGGCGTCTCAGAGAGTCACCGATTGAGGACTGCGGGCCGTGAGCCCGTCGGTGTTCCGCCTGATGTCGAACTCGAAAACAGGAGGTGATCCTTGTCTCATCCTAGTAACCTGTCCAGCCTGGCATGGGCAAGCGATCGCCGGAGCGGCTCCTAGAAGCCGAACCGATGATGTAATTCGCTGTTCGCGCCGTACCCGGCTCTCGCGCCGGGCTGCGACAGTTCAGACGCCACCGAGCAGTACGCTCGGTGGCGTCTTCGTTTACAGGAGCGCGGTCAGCCTCAGCCGACCCAGGCTGGAGCGTTCCCCTGCTTCCACTTGATGCTGCATCCGACGCTGGGCAGTTGCACGGCTGCCGGCGCATCGCCGGCCAACAGGGCATCGCACGCGGCCCTCAGGTCCGCCCCCGTGACGGGTCCATCGAGGGACGGTCGGCTCGCGTCGAACTGTCCGCGATAGGCAAGCTTCAGATCGCCGCCGTACAGGAAGAAGTCGGGGGTGCACGCGGCCCCGTAGGCCTTGGCGATCTCCTGCGATTCATCAAAGAGGTACGGGAACGTGTACCCTCGGATCCCAACCTCCTCGGCCATCTTCTCCGGGCTGTCGTCCGGATAGTTGCCGACGTCGTTGGCGCAGATGCCCACCACCGCCACGCCACGCGCCTGATACTGTTCGGCGAACGCGGCAAACTCGTCCGCCAGATGCTTCACGAACGGACAGTGATTCGACAGAAAGGCCACGACCAGCGCAGAGGACCCCGCCAGGTCATCGAGTGACACCGTCTTGCCGGTCGCCGGTTCGGGCAGTGTGAAATCCGCCGGCGGCGTTCCGAGCGCAGGCATTGCGGAGGACGCTTTGGCCACGGGAGATGCTCCTAGGAGGAAGACCACGAGTGTGCCCAACGGGCGAAGCGGGCAACTTGCTAGGTTGCCCGCCTCGTTGACCCCGGAGGGTCACGCAGGTGCCCTATCGCCTCGCAGGAACGCCCGCCACGCCGAGCCCTACTCGCTCGAAAGCGCCAAAACCGGATCGACCCTGGACGCTCGATTCGCCAGCACATGACACGCGGTCAGGGTGGCGACGGTGAGGAACGAAGCCACTGCCAGGTAGACGCCGGGTACACGGTTCCGCTCGCCAGCCCAGTGGCATCCATCACGTCGAAACCGTAACGGTTCCCCGCCCCGACCGCATGAATGATCAACGCGGTCACTTGTGTCATGCGAACCCGATTCATGTAGGCTCCGATACGTGTCGGTTTCTTCATAGCTCGTCTTCTACATGGCAGCGAACAAACCCGCGTGTGAGAGAGAACTGGCTCCTCCCACCCGGGTACAGCCCGCTATGCGCATCGTGTCTCTCGCCTGCTCCAATACCGAAATCGTCTGCGCGCTCGGCTGCGCCGACCTGCTCGTGGGTGTCGACGATCACTCCGATTTTCCCGAAGCGGTGGTGGCGGACCTGCCCAAGGTCGGCCCCGACCTGGATATCGATATCGAGGCGGTCCGGGCGCTCGAGCCCGATCTGGTCCTGGCGACGCTCACCGTTCCCGGACACGAGAAGGTCGTGGAGCGACTCGAAGCGGCCGGGCTTCAATTCATCGCGCCTGAACCCGTCTCACTCGACGACGTCTACCGGGACATCAGAGAGATCGGCGACCTACTGGGAGTGCCCGGGCGCGCCAACGCTCTGCTCGTCGAGATGCGGGGCGCGCTGGACTGCGGCGACCCACCCAGCGATGCCCCGACCATCCTGGTTCAGTGGTGGCCCAAACCGGTCATCACACCGGGAAAGCTGAGTTGGGCGACCGACGTGCTACGGGCAGCGGGCGCCCGCGCGGTGCTGGCCCACGAGGACCTCAAGAGCCGACCGATGAGCGACGAGGAAGTCGCTCGGGCGGCACCCGACGCGGTCGTGCTCTCCTGGTGCGGAGTCCACCCCGATAAGTATCGACCGGACGTGGTACTCAGGAACGAGGCGTGGGCGGGACTCCCCTTCGTACGGAATGAACACGTCTTCTGTGTAGGTGAGCCATACCTCGGACGCCCGGGTCCCCGGCTCGTCGACGGCGTGCGTCTGCTGCGCGCGATCGTGGACAAGCTGCGAGGCTGATGCCGGAGACGTCGCTTGGATTCTTCGGCTTGATATTCCTTGAAGATTGAAGCATTATCCTCCAGGTCTACGCTGGAGAACTCATGGCCCCGCTTCGCACGCACGGATTCCATCACATCACGATGGTCTCACGAGACGCTGTTCGTACGCTCGCGTTCTACCGCGGGCTGCTCGGTCTCAGGCTCGTAAAGCAAACCGTCAACTTCGACGATCCGAGCGCATACCACCTGTACTTCGGAGACGAGGCCGGCCGCGCCGGCTCGATCGTCACGTTCTTCGAGTGGCCACACGCGCGCCGGGGACACCCCGGCGTTGGGGGCGTGCATCATCTCGCGCTGGGGGTCGGGACGCCCCAGGCACAACTGCAGTGGAAGCGACGGCTGACGGATGCCGGCGTCCCGGTGAGCGGCCCCCTCGACCGCGGCTACTTCAAGAGCATCTACTTCGAGGGTCCCGACGGGCAAATCCTCGAAATCGCCACGGCCGGTCCAGGCTACGCCATCGACGAACCCCAAGACGCGCTCGGCCAGGTGCTGCTCGTGCCGCCAGCCAAGCGCATGCCCACGGGTCGAGACGAACGGGCGATCGCTGCCGCCAACCACCCAGAGCCGGTGCCGACGATTACGGAGGGGATGCGGCTGCAGGGTATCCATCACATCAGCGGGATCACGGACGACCTGGAGCGCGCAAGCGATTTCTATACGGAGGCGCTCGGTTTGAGCCTGGTCAAGAAGACGTACAACCAGGACGACGGGAACGTAAAGCACTACTTCTGGGCGAACTACGACGGCACCAGCGTGGGGCCACACAGTACGTACACTCTTTTCGGCTGGGAGGGCTCCAGTGCGCTGGCCCGGCCGGGCGCCGGGCAGACGCACCACATCGCGTTTCGGGCGAACGACGCGGACGAGCAAGCGACGTGGCGAGAGCACCTGCTGTCGATGGGGGTAGCGGTCAGCGACGTAATGGACCGCACATACTTCCAGAGCATCTACTTCAATGCCCCCGACGGACAACTGCTGGAGATTGCCACGGACGGGCCAGGGTTCGCGATCGACGAGGCGCAGCAATCGCTCGGATCTGAACTCAAGCTGCCGGTATGCCTCGAGTCGCGCCGGGAGGAGATCCAAGGCGCGCTGACCCCACTGGAGTGACGCGCGGGCCCCGGCGAAGTAGGGTAAGTTCCCCAGGCAACCCAGGCATCCACGGCGAACACCGCCCTTGATGCAATACGACCAAAGCCCTGCCTCCGCCCCGAGGAACGGAACCACGGTGGCCGTTCTTCTCCACGGACGGGGCAGCCACCGCGGGGACCTGCAGGCCCTGAGGCCTCTGCTGCCGAAAGAATGGGCCCTCGTCACGCCTCAGGGCCCGCACCCAGGTCACCGCTGGGGCTACGGCCCGGGTTGGGCCTGGTACAAATACGTCGAAGAAGACCGCGTGGTCGAAGAAACGCTGCTACACAGCCTGACCGCTCTCGATGCATTCCTGCTCGCGCTGCCGGGGTTCCTGGGCTTCGAGCCGGGCCGGATCATCCTCGGCGGCTTCTCACAGGGGGGGGCTCGTGAGCATGGCCTTCGCGTGCGCGCGGCCAAACTTGGTCACCGCAGCCGTCAACTTCTCGGGATTCCTCGCTCAGTCCGTGGAAATCCCCTTCTCAGCCCTCTCGCCCGACACCCCGCCGATCTTCTGGGGCCACGGATCGCGCGACCCGAACATTCCGCACGCATGGGCCGCCAGGGGGCGAGAGCGGCTGAACACCGCGGGCATCCTGTTGCAGTCCAAGGACTACGACATTGGGCATTGGATCGTGCCCGAAGAAGTGCGGGACGCGGTCGCTTTCGTGGAATCGATCTAGCCGTCGGCTTCCATCTGCTGAGGCAAGGTCGAAAACTCGAGGATGGTGTACTTCCGGTCGCCAGCCGGCAGTTCGATTGTGACTTCTTCCCCTTCCTTCGCCCCGAGCAGCCCCCGACCGATGGGAGAAGCGAGCGAGACCTGACCCGCGTCCAGGTCGATGAAGTCACCCGCGGTAATCGTGAAGGTGAAGTCCTCCCCCATCTCGATATCGTGGATCGTAACGATCGACCCGAACCCCACCGTGTCGTAGGCCATCTCCGAGACGTCGATCTTGGACAACTCGGTCATACGCGTCATGAGATGATTCAGCCGCGCCTCGACGAAGGCCTGACGCTCCTTCGCAGCCTTGAATTCGGAGTTTTCCTTCAGGTCGCCGTGTTCCCGCGCGATTCCGATTCGCACGGGCAGGTCGACGTTGAGCTCGTTCATCAACGCCGCAATCTCCGCCTCCACCTGGGTACGGATTTTTTCGATCATCGGAGAACCCTCGGAATCACGACCTACGGCGGGGGCCGGAAAGGAAGCGCCGCCCCGGACCGGCCAGGGCGGCGTTTCAACTGGTCACTAGCATAAGACTCCAGCGGCTTCCACGGAAGCACTTATTGCGCGCGACACCCCGTGCGCTCGTTGCTACTCGTGACGCAGCGCCTCCATGGGATCGATGTGGGCCGCTCGGCGCGCGGGCACCCAGCTCGCGAAGACCGCTACGCCCAAGGCCGCGGCTCCCATCGCCGCGAAGACGCCTACGTTCAACGGGCTCACCCCGAAGAGTAGGGTGTCGGCGAAGCGCGTGAGTCCAGCGGCCACGCCCAGCCCGAGCAGCGAGCCCAGACTCGCCAGCAACAGACCACGACCGACCACCGTACGGATCACGTGCCCGGCTTCGGCTCCGAGCGCGATTCGTACGCCTACTTCCCGGGTCCGCTGAGCGACCAGGAACGACATCACGCCGTAGAGCCCGACCGTGGCGAGCAGGAGCCCGAGCGCCCCGGCGTAGGGCGCACGCCCAACACGTCGACATAGTTCCCGGACACGAACTCGGTGACGAAGATTTGCGAGATTCCGTCGTCACCGGCGACGTTCACGATCCCCGGGGCGATCGCGACCGCGTCGTCGTTCGCCGAACTCTACGCCCGATAGTCCTCGAAGTCGGGGCGAGAGTTCATGCCGTATTGGGGACCGCTGAAGTCCGACGTATAGATCGGGACCAACTCGTCCGGGTTCGCAACGTGAACCGGGGCCGCAGCAAGACGGCGTTCACCAGGCTGAAGATCGCGGTGTTGGCGCGGATACCGAGCGCGAGCGTGAGCACAGCCACCAGCGTGAAGCCCGGCGCCTTGATCAACGAACGTAGTGCGAATCGTGCGTCCTGGAGGATCGATTCCATCGTTACTTCCGTGAAGAATAGTGATCGTCGAGCGCCCCCATCCGGGGAGCCCGAGCGCATGAGCAACCCGGCCTCCGCTACGTCCCAAAGCCCTCGCACGACAGCGAACAGCCATGGCAGGCGTCCTCTTCGACCGGCCGATTGCAGTGCCTCGTCGAAAAGCACCTCCATCTCCCGTCCATGCTCGCAGCGAAACCGCTCCGGAAGCAGGAACCGCAGGGCGGCCCTGTACGAGACGAGGGCGAGCGAGCGGATCACGTCGTGAGTGTCCCCGCTCCGAGGCGCGTGAGCGCCCTGGTCGCCAGCGCCTTGAGTCGCTCCGCTTCGGCCGCGAGCAGCTGGGCGCCTTCTCGCGTGATGCGGTAGAATCGCTTCTTCTCGGTTTCAACCGGCAAGAGAGCCTTGCGCTACGGATCCTCTCGCTCGAACCGACCGAGCCGCAGAAAGTGCACCACCTCCTGTGCCACATCTCTACGGTTCATGATGAACGTGTGGGTCGCGGAGATCACCAAGAAATCTGCCGCACCCTCCACCTTGGCCCTGTCGACCCCGACCTTGCCGTCATCGGGCCCGGGAATGAGCCATGACCCGATCGGACTCAGGCTTCGGTCGCCGGTGATGATGCCGAGGTCGAATCGTACCGGGCCCAGCTGTTTCGCGATCCCCGCGGAATCAGTCCCCAGTTGCGATGCCGCGGGCCCCACGAACAACGCTCGAAGCCTGGGCGAGTCCGAGAACGCATCGACGATCTCGCTACCCTGACTCGGGGGACTCAACATCACGACCCGGCCCATGTGCGCCTCAGGCTGCTGAGAGAGATAGCTGCGTACCAACACGCCACCCATCGAGTGCGTAACGAAATGCACCTCATCCGCGTGCTCGGGGCAGCAGAGCGCGATTGCGTCCCCGAGCTGGTCGACGAGCGACTCCATCGGCTCGGACGTCGACGGATAACCAAACGGGACCACCCGGAAGCCGGCGTCCTCGAGGCGTGCCACCAAGATGGCCATCGAGGTAGACGTCCGGCGTAGCCCGTGCAGTACGATGACGGTCTCCGCACCCTCCGGGGGAGGAGGCGAGCACCCGGGTGAGGCACAGAGAAGCTGGAAGGTGAGGAACGTGAAAAGGCGCTTGTGTGTCATGCTACCCCAGGGCCTCGGTAAGCGCTTCATGGCTCTCATCGAAGTTGCTGGTCGTCACATATATAGGTGCTCCGACGGCTACCTGGATGGTCGAGAAGGGCAACGGTTGCATCTTCCGGTCCCAGGAGTCGGTTCTGAAACACCGGTTTGCGGAGATGCGCGTCGGTACGATGGGCACCCCACTCTGAAGCGCCATGTGAAGAACGCCTTTCTTCAGCACTCGCGGCGGACCCTTCGGGCCGTCCGGAGTGAGGAAGCTCGAGTACCCGTCCTTGAGGTACTCCACGACCTCCGCCGCCGCACCCCGTGCACCGTTTCCTGGCGTTGAAAGGATGAGTCGCCGCACACCGATCATGCTCAGAAGCACCCAAACCGGCTTGGTATACCAGTCGGAGTGCACGATCCAAGCATGCGGCCGCTGCCGAAGGTACGCCGGAAGGTGCGGAACCCACGTTTCAGCGGAGAGCGGGCCGGATTCGTGCCACTGGCAAAGGATGTAGCCGGAGTCGTCCGGAAAGTTTTCGGTACCCGTCACGCGAATCGTCAGCGTGAGACGAAGCAGCAGCATCCAGGTAAACCAGAGCCCGCCCAGCACATATCCGTACACCAGGAATGGGAGTCGGAGAAAGACGGGCACATTGTCTACCCGGTATCGAGTGAACAGTTGGAGTCCTCCGAGAGGGTGGTAGCGATGGGTGGCCAGAAAATCTGTCCAGAACGGGGGGTGAGCGCGAGGCTTACCGGCGGGCAAAACGGATCCCAAGTACCGTGCGGGGGTTGATCATGGGCAGCCGCGGATCGACGGCCCTCATGGCTTCACCGGCTTCTGCCGGCGGCGCCGGCGGGACCGCCCCGAGCAGACCCGCCTTCTCCAGGCGCCTCAGCGCCGGGTACGCCGTCCCGCTCGGCAACACGCACGTCTCCATTACATCGCAGCCGTAGCGAGGCCCGGCAGCCACGGCTCTTAGCACGAGCGCTGTCACCTGGGTCATTCGAACTGTCACTCGACCCTCTTGGTCGCTCACCGCCATCGGTCCCCACCACACCCCATTGCGGTTTTCTACATAGCCTATGGCGGTCACCGTCTGGAGGTTTCACGCTCTTAACGAACGGCGTCGAGCCCGAGTCCGAGTATGTGATGAGGCGCCACTTCAACAGGACGATGAGCGATGCATGTGCAAGGGAGCCTACCCAGCACATCCTCCATCCAAGACCAATGGCACAGGGTCCTCGCCGCGCCGATGAATCCAGTCGGGCGCGGCAAGCGGTGAGGTGCGTGAGAGGTCCGAGTCGACGACGGTCGGCTCCAACCCAGAGATGGAGAAAGGGAGGCAGGCGATGACGAGAAATGGTGCGAACGCACCGCTTCCTCGGATCCGGCTCCGCGCTCGCACTCATCTGAGTGTCTTGCTCGCGGCGTTGTGTCTCGGTGGAAGCGTGAACTCGGCAGCGGCCCAGTCGAGCGACATAACCGGTACCGTCAGGGACTCACTCAACAATGAGACGTTGCCCAACGCGGTCGTGTCCTTGCTGGGTGAGTCGTTTCGGACTCTGACGGACGAATTTGGCCGCTTCACTCTGGTGAGCGTGCCCGCCGGCGACCATACGATGCGTGTGGAATACCTCGGGTACGCGGTATTCGAGATGGGGGTTACCGGTTCGGAAGCCGCGCCGATCACCGTCTTGATGTCTCCTGAAGCCATCGACATCGAAGGCGTTACCGTGGAGACGAGCACGGACATCCTCGCGGCGGCGGAGGAGATCAGCACGATCACCATCTCGCCGAGGAATCTGAGCACGCTGCCTTCGCTCGGAGAGACCGATATCTTCAGGGCGCTGCAACTCCTACCGGGCGTGTCCGGGACCAACGACGCCACCTCGGGCCTCTTCATCCGCGGGGGGACTCCGGACGAAAACCTGGTCTTGCTCGATGGCATGACGGTGTACCACGTCGATCACTTCTTCGGCGTCTTCAGCGCATTCAACTCGGATGCCATCAAGGACATCCGACTCCACAAGGGCGGCTTCCCCGCCAAATTCGGGGGGCGAACCTCCAGCGTCGTCGAGATGATCGGGAAGTCGGGCGACAATCAGGACTTCAACATGTCCGGGGGCATGAACCTGCTCAGCGGTCGCGCCCTCATGGAGGTGCCGTTGGCCGGCAAGGGGTCTTGGCTGGTGTCGGCTCGCCGTTCCTACACCGACGTGATTCGGACCGGCCTATACAACAACATCTTCAACACGCTGGAGGGAGCCGAGGAAGAAGCCGCGGCTCCGGGTCCCGGGGCTGGAGGTGGACGCGGTGGCCGAGGTGGAGGCTTCGGCAACTTCCAACAGCAGTCCATCCAACCGGACTTCTTCTTTTACGATGTGAACTCGAAGCTGACCTTCACGCCTACGGAGAAGGACGTGCTGGCGTTGTCGGTCTACACCGGTGAGGACAAGCTCGACGAGTCCTCGCTGGGTCAGGAGATCACCGGCCGGAACGGCCAAACACGGGTCACGCCGGACAGGGTCGACCTCTCGAACTGGGGAAACCGCGGCGCCAGTGGGCGCTGGTCCAGAGCGTGGGGTAGCCGCTTCACGAGCGACGCGCTGGTAGCATACTCGGAATACTTCAGCGCGGCCTCGCTCGATGTCGCCTCCACGCGATTCGCGCGCGGATTCCTGGAAGACAATCAGGTGACCGACTTCACCGCGAGGATCGACAACTCGTGGCGCCTGTCCCAGGCGTCCGACCTGCGATTCGGGCTACAGTCCACCAGCAGCGACGTATCCTACCAATTTCAGCAGCTCCAGGGTGACTCGGTTCGCGGCGGACTCGACGTGGGCGGAACCGGA
>Ga0315339_1003679_pt1 | contig 10616 bp, 7 predicted proteins | sample ASW17metaG_FD_204514 | JGI IMG/M metagenome (GOLD analysis project Ga0315339, IMG submission 204514) | Ammonia-oxidizing marine archaeal communities from Pacific Ocean, United States - ASW #17 | ecosystem: Environmental > Aquatic > Marine > Oceanic | place: USA: California | collected 2016-12-05
CTCAGAGAATAATCGTTGAGAAATTATGTTTTGGAAAGTCCATTTTTGATCGTAATCCATTAATCTTGTTAAGAACTCATCATAACCAGGGTATTGCTTCCTGAGAATATCAGGCTCAACTCTGGAGTCCTTGATTATGTTAGTGATACATCCGTGTTCAATATTAATTCTATCCAAATGTTTCAGGGTATCAAACGAACATCGGTCCGCCCTTAGGTGAATTGCAAGACACAACCCACTACCGTCGAAATTCAACAAATTAGTTTTCCCTTTAAACAACTTTAGTTGACACAGAGAGATGAAGGGAGATTTTTTCAGCAACGTCTTTTCAAATTCTAACAGATACGAATGAACAGCTTTATGGGGAATTAAAACGTCCTGGCCACTCGCCACCTGACATATCTATTGAAAAGAAAGGTATCGCCACAGTTGGTCACACAACTACGATGAAATCACTTAAACCATTATTCATAAGATAGCTTTTCAATTATGTTGCTCCGAAACTAAACCCTTTATCGAACAAACTATTTGGCTCACGCTTATTGGCAAACTCTACCATCCTTAACGAGGCCATATTTACTTCTTCCTCCTAAACTTAAGACGACAGACAACTCATACTAACTTGAGCTTTCGATAGGCAAATAACACCATTTTTATCAACAAAAATCCATGCCTAAAGCGGGAAATCTGAGTCGTCCCATACCTGCGCCGCCTATATCGAACTGGCACTTCTACAATTTTTAAATTCAACTTCGTTGCACCAAAAATTAAATCGAAATCTCCGAATGGATCAAAGTCACCAAAATAATTCCTGTTCTGGCTTAGTCGACGATAGTTTTCTTTCCCGATCACTTTGGTCCCGCACAATGTGTCGGAAAACTCCTGATTGAGCAAAAACGTGAACATCTTCGCGAAAAATTGATTGGCGTAAAAATTCAGAAACCTCATGGCTTCGTCTTCCATCGAATAGACCAATCTCGATCCATTGATGTACTCTCCTCTGCCACTTCTAATTTCCTCATAGAACTTTGGTAACTCCTCCGGTGGGACTGTCAGATCTGCATCTAGGATCATTAGTATTTCGCCTGAAGCTATTTCGAATCCCGCTCTAACAGCATCCCCTTTCCCCTCGCCTGCCTGCTGTATCGCCTTAATATTCAAGTCCTTAAACGACTGCTGAACTCGCTGTATCTCCTCCCAAGTACCATCGTGACTATGTCCTTCCACAAATATTATTTCAGTCGAACTACCCAATGTTGGCATGCGCACTAATGCTTCCTCGATATTTCCTTTTTCATTTCGACAGGGAATAACAACAGAAACCGATTTGTTTTCTCTGCCATCAATAGGAGCAAGTCGTGAGACTACGTAATGTCGGAGGCATAATTTTCTCAAAAGCGGTAGGGTTGCAAGATATTTATTGAAGATAGTTCCTATACCCAATAATTTTACTGGAAGTAATATTCTCCATTCCTTTTTTACTGGTTCGAAACCACCTAACTTCATGAATTTCTCTACGTCACTCATCCTAAGCCAGGTAGTGTCTAAAGTTTTCATTCGAAAATTAAAGAACTCTGTAAACTTTAATACAGGCTCCCAGAAATGTGCGTAGTACACACTAATTAATCGAGTCTCTGGGTTGCATAAGCCCTGCAATCTACTCAGGAATGTCTGAATGTCCGAAGCAAATCCTAACGAATCATAAAGAACAATAACGTCATATGGGCCATATCCACTAACTTTTCTGATCACATCAATATCTTCCATATCGCCGACAGAAAAATTTAGTTCTGGATAACGGCGAGTCGCTATTTCAATCTTTTTAGAGCTCAGATCTACACCGACTCCTACGGCAGGCCTTACACAAGCAAGTTTTTCGCCGACACCACAGCCCAATGCCAATACTCTTTGACCGGGAGAAACAAGAAACCTCAAATAGTCTTGGTCAAGTTTGTGGAAATACGCATTTTTCTTACGCCATTTTTCTCTAGAGTCGGCAGCACTGTCCGCCCAGGCCTGTATTCTTACAGTACGTTCATGATGATCACTTAATAATGACTGTTTGTATTCGTGAATCACTGACAATACTCAACAAAAGATATTTTAGAAATCTAGCCAGTCTTCACATAAAGACCGATTAGCATTCATTAGCATGATTCTCAAGATAGTCTGCATAAGTTAACGATAAACCCTTTTCTAAGCTTGTGTTCGCAGCCCAGCCCATTTGTAACATCAAAGAATTATCTAGTAACTTTCTGGGGGTACCGTCAGGTTTAGACACATCAAACACAAGCTTCCCTTGATAACCAACAACATGACACAGCATTTCCGCAAGCTTTCTTATGCTGACTTCTTCTCCGCTACCAATATTGTAGACAGGAGGAAGTCCCTTATTCTTTGATAGTTGCAAAAACTTTTTTCTATTATTAATCAAGAAAACACATCCACCAGCAAGATCATCGCCAAACAAGAACTCTCGTGCTGGACTACCACTGCCCCAAACGACGACTTCTGGAGATTTGGCCTTCTTGGCCTCATGAATTCGCCTCATCAATCCCGGTAATACATGGGAGTGCTGGGGTGAGTAGTTATCTCCTCGCCCATAAATATTTGTTGGCATCACGCAGAAGTACCGTGTGTTGTATTGACGATTACAGGACATACACATTTCTAGCCCTGCAATTTTTGCAATTGCATACGCTCGATTGGTTTCCTCTAACGGTCCGGTTAACAGGTATTCCTCCTTAATTGGTTGGGGACAATCTCGCGGATAAACACAGCTCGAACCAAGGAACAACAGATCATTAACACCGGTATTAAGCGCCGACATAATTACATTTTGTTGAATCGCTAAATTGAGCGAGATAAAATCAGCAGGCAATGTACTATTTGCAACTATGCCCCCAACCTTCGCGGCTGCGAGTATCACAAAATCGGGTTTTTCTTTTTCAAAAAACTCTGCGGTTTTTAGCTGATTTGTAAGATCTAAGTCACCATGTGTTCTAGTAAGGATATTTCCATAGGAATTTTCCTGTAGGTTCCGTAAAATACATGAGCCTACAAGTCCAGTATGTCCTGCTACGTAGATGCGTGATGATTTGTGCATAAACAGTCGCTTATAAAGATTTAGCGAGCAAGTTCGTCGATTTCAGAAAGTTCCCGCTTAGCTCGTTTTAAATCTTCACCTACCATCTCAGAAACCAGTTCACCAAATGAGATCGTCGGACTCCACCCGAGCTTGTTACGCGCTTTTGATGCATCGCCAAGTAAAGAGTCAACTTCCGTCGGTCTTTGATATCGTGGATCTATTCGAACAATACATTTTCCATCCTGGTCGTACCCTTGTTCATCTAATCCGCTTCCTTTCCAATCAATCTTTATACCCAGCTCTTCGGCCGATGCTTCTACGAATTCACGGACGCTGTGTTGTTGTCCTGTTGCTACTACGTAATCATCTGGCTCCGGTTGTTGCAGCATCATCCACATCGTCTGAACATAATCTTTTGCGTGACCCCAGTCTCTCATCGCATTCAGATTGCCAAGCCAAAGGCAATCTTGAAGCCCGACTTTTATTCTAGCCAGCCCTAAAGTAATTTTTCGAGTTACAAATGTTTCACCACGCAGCGGTGATTCATGGTTAAAAAGAATACCATTACAAGCGTAGATATTATAAGCTTCTCGATAGTTAACCGTTATCCAATACGCGTAAAGTTTTGCTACAGCATAAGGGCTGCGTGGATGAAAAGGCGTACGTTCATTTTGTGGACTGGCCCTTACGAGCCCGTATAACTCTGATGTTGAGGCCTGATAGAATCGAGTAACTTGCTCAAGATTCAGAATTTTTATAGCCTCAAGCATACGCAAAGTCCCGAGCGCATCTGAATCAGCTGTGTATTCGGGCTCCTCAAAACTTACCTGCACATGACTTTGTGCAGCTAAATTGTATATTTCGTGTGGTTTTACTTTCTGAATGATTCTCGTAAGGCTACTAGAGTCAGTCATATCTCCATGATGCATAAAAAATGCTTTACCTGGCGCTTGGAGTTCTTCGTACAGATGATCTATTCTTGCCGTATTGATCAAAGAAGTACGACGTTTTATTCCATGTACCACATAATCTTTTCCCAAGAGAAATTCCGCCAATAACGCACCATCTTGTCCGGTTATACCGGTAATCAATGCTACCTTATTCATTCATAATCACTCCGGATATTGCCAAAATTGTACTGGGAAGAAATAGATAATTGCCCAATCGACAGCAGCCTATAATCGTAAACCCAGTCTTCAACTAGCGTTTTATAGCTCTTTTTAATTGGTCACCAATTGCGTGTATACCAACCGCAGCGAACAGGATGAGTATCGGCTCAAGAGGCGCCCTAAATCTACCAATAGAACTAAATAGATACAAAAATATAAAAATTCCAATAGTCAACAAATTGAATAATGTAAATCCCCAAACTTGTCTGTTCTTTATTACCAAGAATAGTCCGACTACTCCACAGAAACGAAGTACAAACGCGAACATAAACCCCGAGCCCAGAAGAAGGTAATATCCATTAAATCCCTCTAACCAGTATTTTTTGGCGATATGAAATACTTCTGCTACCGTATGGCTGCCGAGTGCCTGCTCTGCGGAAGGTGGTGCTGGAATACCTAGGTACCTACCTAATTGACTAGTACTTGGCGTGAAAAACAATCTGGTCCAGGAAATAGCCAAAGCCTTAGCAATATCTAGTTTCGGCACGCTTAAGATTGCCTCTAGATAAGCCATGGTCGCACGACGTTTACAACTTACCCTGAGTTCACATTCATCATCGACCTCGTACTTATCACGATAATAATAAATATCATGGTCTGCGCCCACCGATATGTTTCGCGTCATAGCTCTGTAATGCCATTTCATCATAATCCCTTCACTTTGCGTTAGGGAGAAACTCCCAAACACTTGACTATTTCTTAAGGCCCAGGGAGTCAAAAGAATGGAAGCAATTAAACCAGACAGAAAGAATCCTTTTATAATTCTGATCCAGTTAGTAGTTCCTACTCCTGAAGAAACCAAAAGCGAGACTAACAAGAATAAGGGGACAACAAGTATGTAGTAAAAGCCCAGCGGCCTGGTCAAAGGAATCAATCCCAAAATTATGCCCAGATAAATATAATTTCGGACCTCTAACTCGCCTCGATGCTTAAGTATCTTGCTAGAGAGCACTAGAGAAACAGTAATAAAAAACATAAACAATAGATCGCTCTGCGCATGGTGCGCTAGCGTGATCAAGTTCGGATTGAACATAATCAAAAACTGCACAAGTGTTGCATTAACTTGGTATGGCGCAACAAGCTTTCCAGTGAGTAATCCGGCAAGATATAGCAATAAACATTGCAAACTGACAATGCAAATTGGTGTAGCTGCGAACCCGACCAACTTCATTGGGAAGGCGAATACGAGAGCCGGTAGCGGACCTGCTCTTTTCAGGGGGTCATTTTCTTTTTGGGCATGACTCTTAGTGAATGTCCCCTTTCTAGCTAGATCAATCGCAACACCCCAATACCGCTGCCCATCAGACGCGTTCCAATACGTAGGGTGAAGCAATAGATCATCTTTGACTTTTGGATCTGCATTCAGATAGATCCAGGCATTGAGTAAAATAAAAATACCTAGGAGTACAACCTGTATCCAGTTCCCCTTCAACCTACAGACCAGTTCGACTTTCGACAATCAACTATCTCTGTTTAATCGGTCAAGTAGACTCGAGTCCACCAGACACTTATAAATTGCGTTCACAAACACATTTACTTTTCTAAATAGAAAATAGACACCTCTAATAGATGTCAAATGTGTAATGTGCACACCACTGGCTTCTGTTACACAAATATCCAATAAAACTCTGTGCGCGCGTGGCTTATTGGAAGGTAAATCATAACCATTAATTTTTAAGTAGTCGTAACAAAAATATTCGATAATACGCCGTTCACTCGCCTCAAGTTGATCCCGCCACTTGCCAATTCTGTTTGAATCAACCTTTTCAAAACTGATTAACGACGACGCATTTCCTCTCCAGTGGTTTCCTAAATTTGTAGGGACTAATAAATCATCGTTATATGATAAATCTAAAAATCTCGCTACTATTTTCATCTCATTACGCGTATCCTCTACCAAGTTTTCATACTTCACAAAGCAATAATTATCCGCGCCTTCGTAGTTGATTCCAATCTCTTGATACGCGCCTATATTTTTGTCTTTGTTATCATAAATATACTTACACGGTGTAACATAGTCTTTGAACGATGGACTCCTAATTCCTTCCTTTTTCTTTTTCGCAATTGTTTTGAAAGAAACATATATATCTCGTGGGTCTCTGACTATTACTACAAACTTAGACTTCGGATAAATATCACAAATCGCCTCTAAGTGCTTTGAACCATGATTACCTTCTTTAGACACTATAACTTTAAATCTATGCCTCTCGCACAAATTTCTTAGTGTTTCGTGGATGTCGTACATAAACTGTCGGAATAGCTCCGACCCACTTATTTCAGCTTCATCATATCGACTAGCGTTCGCTTCCATGGTCTCTACAAGACTTGGATAGTCAAACCCCGTGAAATCGATTCGACCAGAGTTCATAATATCTGACTCTTCTGTCGAGTTAACGTTCATCAATTTTATTTTTGACTCGTTTAAGAAGAAATCACTTAGTTCTCTATAATTAGGCTGCTTGATTGAAAGCCTTTCAAGCCAATGAGTTATAAATTTGACTTCCATGGGAAACAAAGACAAATCTTGATGAGAGTCCAATAAAGATACCATCAGTGTTGTCCCCGACTTAACTGGGCCTATCACAAAACAATAATCTATATTTATGCTCACAGTTTTAGATACATTATCGATGCATTAAGGATAACTCTAGACCTAATTTTAACTAAAGTCTGACCAACCACAGGATTATGCGAACTCAAATCTACCCTTTCCGAGTAACATTAACCGAGACCGCACAATTGGCATCTAAAACGATGAAAGGCAAATGAAACGTTTTCTCTTTTTAATCAACTACTATAATGACGTTGATCACACTGCATCTTTAGTAGATGAAATGCTTAAGAGTGGCCACAAGGTCTCTCTGCTTTGCTTAACACAATATCCTATAGAACACGATGTGAGAATTCGCAAGCTATCCAAGGACAATAATTTTCATATCCATACTTTCCACCTCCTACCTCGCAACTCCGGAACATCTAATCTTGAAACGGGATCTATCGGACTTAGGGAGAAACTTTTTCGCGAAGTTGTCTTTAATCAGTTATTTGCTACTATATTCCTGAGAATTAAACAGATTGATGGACTAATTTTTACGTGGGGTCGGCCGCGTGCGAAAGGTTTTCAGCGACAACTATTTAAAGCTGCTAAATTCTTATCTGTTCCTACCATTTGTATACCCCACGGTCAGAACATTTACATTAACTACGACGTTAACCGGCAGCTCAGAACACAGTATAACAAATTAGGTAGCTGGCCTAATTTCTCTGAGCGTAATGAGTTCACAACCTACGTAGTCCAATCCGAACGCCATCGCCAACAACACATCGACTGGGGCATGGATCCAGGCCAGGTTGTTTCATGGGGTAGTCTTCGTTTTGATCCTTTATGGTTGTCATTCAATTCGAAACTTTATGCGCCGTATAAGCCACAACATGGGTCTGACGTAAGTCGGAATCTGTCTATTGTATTTTTTCTACCACACTGGCGATATAACGTCGACGAAACTTTAACGGTCGAGTTAATTAAAGTAATACTGGACCAGGTCCAATGTCAGTTCATTGTTAAAGGACATACCCGTGGTGACCGACTAAACAGCGAGATGATAGAAATTCTCAAGTCCTATGACAATATCGAACTCGATAGTCAAGAAGAATCAACACCATTGATAGACTGGTCAGATGTTGTCATCAACTTTGGCTCCAGTATAGCCATCGAAGCAATCGTGAAACGCAAGCATGTAATTTACCCATCATACCTACATAGCAACGAAACAATATTCGATGACAAGTGTTGTGTACTCAGCTGCAAAAGTCCAAACGATGTTGTCTCCAAATTAAGCAGTTTATCTAGCAAGGACAGCGGGCACTCTACTGAATATGAACAGTCTAGAGTGTCCATTTTGAGTTCTGAAATATTTAATCATAAAAACAACTGTAGCGTAGCGAAAACTTATATGAATAACATTCTACAACTAATGTAGGACGATGCTTCCTCCAAAGCTCACTCGGGAAACACTAACTTAGTTATGAAATATTTTTTCCCAAAAATGTCATATTATCCTGAAGGAACGCTGTTGAAATCCGTGCTTGGGGATGGTAAAACCGATTTACTCCAACAGTTGGCCTGCGCTGATTAATAGCGGTATTTTGTTTAGACAGTTTACGATTTTCAGTTTCAATAAATACTGGGTTAAGACCATATTTAAATAATGTCCAGAACTGTCTTTGTTGGCGCTCTATTTTATTTGTAGATGACCACGCATTTTCCAATGATGCTTCTAGCTCAGTAACAACAGACAATATTTCATCTGACGATAATTCCTTGACCCGTATACCTGCTTCCAAGTAATCCTCAGTACGCATATAGGAATGCTGAAGGTACTCAATGCAGTTTAGTTTTTTATCTGTCTCAATCCATAACAGGTGTGCCGGCGCAAGCACGCAATTGCTCCATGTCTGAAACCAGGAAAGTGGTAAAAAGTTAACAAACGCGATAGGTCTTCGAAAAGCGTCCGCTACCGAATCTAATCCAGTACTCGTTGAGATGCAAAAACTACATTTAGATAACAACCAAATATCTAGGAAGTCGGATCTATCTGGGCTCAATGCATAATCGACGACGTGTGGATGATCAATATTGAGGCCTTGATTAACGTATTTTCCCATTCTAAAAACCCAGTAACCTTTATTAGCTAAAAACTTGACTGTTTCTAGGTAATTGTCAATCCTTGTATCTCTATAGTCGTGGTAATTCCAACTTCTCGCACTTTGCGTTGTGTCTAGATATGCTGAATCTCTCACCACCAAACAGACAAACTTGGCATTGTCACATCCAATTTTGCGAAGATATTCTTTTCCAAGGTCTTCTTCTTCTTCCAAAAACGTAATTCCTTGACAATTCTTAGCAAAAGCGCCTCCCGGATCCATAGAACCAGTTGTAATACGGGCAGGCAACAAGTTATTACGACCACCAAACATTATTCGTTCAACTTCATATAAGTAATAGACAAGAGGATCTACAAATAGCTGTCTATTTAAGATACTTGTCAACGTATCATTACATGAATTTCCTTTAGTGAAAAATAAATCTATAGACTGTTTCTCATCTACCTCTTCTTTTTTTTTACAAAGATAGTATTCAAGATCAAACGCAAAATGCCCAATCCGATCCACAAAAAAATAGCCGAACCGTATATTAATGAACGGGGATAAGCACCTAATACCCAACACAACCGGCAGGGCGATCAACACACCCAAGTAATTTGTTACCTTTCTTATAACTCGCCGACTAACAATGTACATATTTAACATTTTTCATTGTCTATTTTTTTGACTTCCATCCCCATCTAGAGCACGTCTACTTACAGATCAATCTATGTACTAATTTCACTGACTTGAACGAAAGATACTAACGTGCTGCTGCCCCCGTCCCCACCAACTTGGAAAGTGATTTAGTGGACTAGCTACCGAACCATGGTCAATCCACTCATGTGCCTCTTGAATAGCTTTTGCAGTATTTGGAGACAAATTCCTAAGAATATTTTTCAATTCTGAAAGAGTATTCAGTACAACTGACCATGCACTAGAATTTCCTTGTTCGATTAAACACAAGTTCACCCAGATACGAGATGCTAAATCTTCGATCTGTTCACCAAGTTCATAGTCGTGACTTGGAATTACGCTTCGTCGATCCATAATATTGATGACATTTCTGTAGTAGGAATCCAAGAAAGCAATGTTCTTCTCGTCGTTACGACCGGGTACATCTTTGTACCAAGTCCAGTCAAGGTTAAATCGTGGAGCAGTAGCAATTATTTCAAATCGGCTGGGAAGATTATCTACGACTTCAGGTATGGTGAATAGTTTTCCCAAACTCAAAGGCTGGACCAGATTGTCTAAAATCCAGCTTTCTGGGGTACGACCCATGCTACTTAGCGACGTAAAGTGGCCACTGAAAATTGGTAAAAGATACTCCACCTGTTCATTGAAAGGAGTGTCCATCGATACTAACCGATTTTTTACGAGCCTTCTTGTTATCTCCGATAACCACGATGCCGCCGACACTGTAGTAAACATCATGATACCTTGAGGCCTAACGAACTCAAGTAGCTTTTGAAACAGAGTGATTGGATTAATCTGATTTGGAATACAGCCTTCAGCTATAACTAAGTCATATTTCTGTTCCGAACAATAATTTTCAAATAATGAGCAAATGTACTGCCTTTCAACTGAATTCCTCCCATCTACTTCTAAGCGATTTTTGCTAGCAGAGAGTATGGCTTCCCCACCGTCAACAAGTACATAGAGAGAAGGCTGTAGCCAATCAGTATATAGAGCGTTATGTCCCGTGCCAGGGCCGA
>Ga0315339_1003680_pt1 | contig 10616 bp, 10 predicted proteins | sample ASW17metaG_FD_204514 | JGI IMG/M metagenome (GOLD analysis project Ga0315339, IMG submission 204514) | Ammonia-oxidizing marine archaeal communities from Pacific Ocean, United States - ASW #17 | ecosystem: Environmental > Aquatic > Marine > Oceanic | place: USA: California | collected 2016-12-05
CAAGGAGCGGGCGACGGGCGCGCGGACGAAGCCGGCGCCAGCCGATCCACCGTCACCGCAGTCAGCCCTGGTCGCTACCTTGCGGAGCCCCGAGCGACCCTCCGCGCCGATCGAGGCGCCCTCGAGCTCAATGCCGCCGGCCCGCGGGCCGTCGCCGACCCCAGAATCAGTGTTTGGCGCACCCGCCGCTGAGGCGCCTGCGGTCGATGGCGAACCGGCAAGTGAAACGGCCCCAAGCCCCGAGGAGGTGTTTCGAGCGCCAACGCCGGTGCGTGCGCCGGCCTCACCGACGCCCGAGCCTACCCCGCCCGAGCCGCCAGGCGCGACCGCGCCACCGCCGCCCGTCGAAGGCGCCGCCCGGGCAACTCTGGGCGCGGTTTGGCCCAAGGCCAAGCCGGATGAGGAGACCGAGACCCCGCCAGCCGGCAAACCGTCGGACTAATCACGCGCCGGCGACCACGAGATCAGCGGGCGCGGGCCTAGTCGTCGACGGGCACGGTATAGTTGAGCCTGAGGCGGCCGCCGTCGGCGTAGATCACTTGGCCGGTCACGTACGCCGCATCGTCGCTCGCGAGAAAGACGGCGATGCCGGCGATGTCAGCGGGCTCGCCGAAGCGCCCGAGCGGCGTCCGCGATAGCAGGCGATGGCGCGCTTCATCGTCATCCCGCATTCCAGCCGACATCGCCGTCATGATGGTCCCCGGCCCAATGGCGTTCACCCGCACGCCACGCTTAGCGAGCGCGATCGCCATCACCGAAGTCAACTGGTTTACACCGCCCTTGCTGACCACGTAGGGCGTGATTGCTTCGATCGCCATCACCGCGTTTACCGACGACATGTTGATGATGCTGCCACCCGCACGGGCCACCATCTCGCGTGCGGCGGCCTGGCCAACCAAGAAATAGCCTTTGAGGTTGACCCGTAGGACCCTGTCGAAGTCCTCTTCGGTCACCGCAAGAAAATCAGCGACCGTGGCGATGCCCGCGTTGTTGACCAGAATATCGAGGCCGCCGAACCGCTCTATCGTGGTGGCGATCAGCGTCTTGGCCTGGCCGGCATCACCAGTATCACAATGGACGAACGCGGCGAGGCCCCCATCCGTGCCAATCTTCTCGACCGCCGTCTCACCCTCCTCGTCGAGGATGTCGGCCACGACCACCTTCGCGCCCTCGGCGGCGAAGCGCGCGGCGCAGGCCAAACCGATGCCGCGCGCAGCGCCCGTCACCACCGCTACCTTACCTTGCAGTCGCATCACTTCGTCTCCTGGTGGGCGTCGCGGGCCAAGCCCGCCGCGCGCAACGACGCGGTTATCTCGTCAAGGATGACGGGGTCATCGATAGTCGCCGGCATGCGGTAGGAGGTGCCATCCGCGATCCGTCGCATCGTGCCCCGCAGCACCTTGCCGGAGCGCGTCTTCGGGAGCCGGGCCACAATTCGGGTGGTCTTATACGCGGCCACCGGCCCGATGCGTTCGCGCACCAGTGCGACAAGCTCGCCTTCGATGTCGCCGGACGGCCTAGCGACACCGGCCTTGAGGACGACAAAGCCGAGCGGCACCTGACCCTTGAGCTGGTGGGCGATGCCGATCACCGCGCACTCGGCAACATCGGGATGGCTTGCCAGCACCTCTTCCATGCCGCCGGTGGAGAGGCGGTGACCGGCGACATTGATGATGTCGTCGGTTCGGCTCATGACATAGACGTAGCCGTCCGCGTCCACGAAGCCAGCATCGGCGGTCTGATAGAATCCGGGAATCTCCGAGAGATAGGATTGACGAAAACCCTCGTCGTCGTTCCAGAGGGTGGGCAAACACCCCGGTGGCAAGGGTAGACGGAGAGCGAGCGCGCCGGTCTCGCCGGGGGGCATCTCGAGGCCATCGCCGTCGAGAGCGCGCACGTCGAAGCCGGGCGCCGGCTTGCCTGGTGATCCATGCTTGACCGGAAACAGGCCGAGTCCGACGCAATTGGCGGTGATGGCCCAGCCGGTCTCCGTCTGCCACCAGTGATCGATTACCGGCACGCCGAGGTGACGCTCCGCCCATTGCAGCGTCGCGGGATCGGAGCGCTCGCCGGCCAGGAACAGCGTCCGGAAGCGCGACAGATCGTACAGTTTGAGGTGCTCCGCTTCGGGATCATCCCGCCTGATAGCGCGAAATGCGGTCGGCGCCGTGAACAGCGCGACCACGCCATGCTGGGCGATCACCCGCCAGAAGGCGCCGGGATCGGGCGTGCCCACCGGTTTGCCCTCATAGAGGATGCTGGTCGCGCCATAAAGCAAGGGCGCATAGACGATATAGGAGTGACCGACCACCCAGCCAACATCGGATGCTGCCCAAAAGGTCTCACCCGGCTCTATCCCGTAGACGTACTTCATGCTCCAATGCAGGGCGACCATGTGCCCGCCGTTGTCGCGCACTACACCCTTAGGCACCCCGGTCGTGCCTGATGTGTAAAGGATATAGAGCGGATCGGTGGCGGCGAGCGGGACGCAATCGGCAGGCGTCGCGCCCGCCACGAAGTCGTGCCACTCGACGTCGCGTCCAGGCGTCAGCGCCGCCCGATGTTGCTCGCGCTGCAAGATCACGCACGCTTCCGGCTCGGCGCGAGCCAGCTCGATCGCGCCATCCAGCAACGGCTTATAGGAGACCACGCGATCGACCTCGATGCCGCAAGACGCGGCTATAATGAGTTTGGGCCGCGCATCGTCGATTCGGGTCGCCAGCTCGTTGGCCGCGAAGCCGCCGAACACCACAGAGTGGACGGCGCCGAGTCGGGCGCAGGCGAGCATCGCGATCACCGTTTCCGGCACCATCGGCATGTAGATGATGACCCGATCGCCTTGCTCGATACCGGCCCGCCTCAGTGCCCCAGCGAAGACCGCGACCATGTCGCGGAGCTGCCGATAGCTGAAACTCTGGATGGTTCCGGCGACCGGGCTGTCGTGGATCAACGCCGCCTGCTCGCCGCGACCGCCCTCCACGTGACGGTCGAGAGCGTTGTGGCAGGTGTTGGTCTCCGCGCCGGCGAACCAGCGCGTGAACGGGCTACGCGAATCGTCGAGAACGGTATCCCAGCGTCGGGACCAGTCAATGGCCTCGGCCGCCTCGGCCCAGAACGCCTCCGGAGATCCACGCCATCGCTGGTAGGTCTCATCGTACCGGCTCATTGCCACCTCGCTCGACACCGGCTTGACTCTGCCCGTTTCGCACAGGGCGGGCAATTGTCGTGGCGGGGCTATTGACGGAGCCGAACCCCCGACCGCATCGTGAGCGCTTTCCCGCCATACACCAAGGCGTGCCATGATCAGCCCTTATGAAACGGACCTCGGCCAAGTCGCGGCCAACCACCAGCCGCTGACCCCCTTGGGCCTGTTGGCCCGCGCCGCCGCCGTGCACCCCCACCGCACCGCGGTGATTCATGGCGACTGGCGCTATGACTACCGTGAACTGTACGCCCGCTGTCGGCGCCTCGCGGCGGCGCTGGTGGCACGCGGGATCAAGCCTGGCGACACCGTCGCGGTAATGGCACCCAACGTGCCGGCCCATCTTGAGGCTCACTATGGCGTGCCGATGGCCGGGGCGGTGCTCAACGCTATCAATATCCGCCTTGATGCCGCCACCATCGCCTTTATCATCGAACACGGCGGGGCCAAGGTACTGATCACCGACCGCGAGTTCAGCCCGGTGATTGCCGAGGCGCTGGCTAGGCTTGAGCGACGGCCGCTGGTGATCGACATTGACGATCCGCTCGCCGCGGCAGGCGAGCTGTTGGGCAAGATCGACTACGAGACATTTCTCAACGAAGGTACGGCCGACTATGCATGGTCGGCGCCGGAGGACGAATGGCGGGCGATCTCGCTCAACTACACCTCGGGCACCACCGGCAATCCGAAGGGCGTGGTCTATCATCATCGCGGCGCATATCTGAACGCGCTCGGCAACACGCTGGCCTGGGGCATGGCCAAGCACCCCGTCTATCTGTGGACGCTGCCCATGTTCCACTGCAATGGCTGGTGCTTCACATGGACCTTAAGCGCTGTCGCGGGCACCCATGTGTGCCTGCGCCGGGTCGAACCCGCCGCCGTGTATTCCGCCATCGCCCGACACCGCGTCAGCCACTTCTGCGGCGCTCCGGTCGTGTTGAGCATGCTCGCGAACGCCGCCGCCAGCGAGGGCCATCGGCCCGACCGCCCGGTCGATGTGATGACCGCCGGGGCGGCGCCGCCGGCGGCAGTCATCACATCGATGGAGACCATCGGCTTTCGCATCACCCACGTCTATGGCCTAACCGAGACCTACGGGCCTGCCGTGCTCTGCGATTGGCACACCGAATGGGACTCGGCGCCTGAAGCGGAGCGCGCAGCCCTCAAAGCGCGCCAAGGCGTCCGTTACCCGGTGCTCGAGGGCCTGTCGGTGCGAGATCCAGAAACCATGGCGCCGGTGCCTGCGAACGGCGAGACTATGGGTGAGGTGATGATGCAGGGCAACATCGTCATGAAGGGCTACCTCAAGAACCCAGCCGCCACGACTGAGGCCTTTCGCGACGGCTGGTTCCATTCCGGCGATCTCGGCGTCCTCCATGCCGATGGCTATCTCGAGATCAAGGATAGGTCGAAAGACATCATCATTTCCGGTGGCGAGAACGTTTCAACCATTGAAGTGGAGAGCGTCCTCTACAACCACCCCGATATTCTGGAAGCGGCGGTCGTGGCCAAGCCGGACGTGCAATGGGGAGAGATCCCCTGCGCGTTCGTCACTCCAAAGCCCGGCGCAGACCTCAGTGCGGACGCGATCATCGCCTTCTGTCGCGATAACCTCGCCCATTTCAAGGCGCCCCGAGAGGTGATCTTCGGCGAACTGCCGAAGACCTCGACAGGCAAGATTCGGAAATACGTGCTGCGTGAACGCGCCCGCGAGATAACTAACTGCGGCTGAGCTGGGCGATGTCGTCCTTAAGGCGGAGCTTGCGGCGCTTGAGGTCGCCCATTTTGACCGAGTCCGGATGGGTGCGCCGACTTTCCTCGGCCAGCGCCTCATCGAGTTCCTCGTGCTTGGCTTTCAGCGCCTCAATTTCAGTCTCGCGGTTGGTCATCGGAGGGCGTCCCCCTGGCTTCGATTCGCGCCATTTTAGCTGCCGCGCCGCGCGCCGTCAGCCGCAAATCACAGCACGAAAGCGCGCCATCTACTATACTTGGAGCGGGCACTGTCAGAGCACATGGACGAGCAACCCGACGAACTTCGCGAGAGGCTACTTGATCTTGCGACCGAGCATCGCGATCTCGACAGCGCGATCGCAGCGTTGGTCGGATCTGGCGTGTACGATCCCCTGCGCACCCAACGGTTGAAGAAGCGTAAGCTCGCGCTCAAGGACGAGATCGCCCGGTTGGAGAGCGCTCTCCTACCCGATATCATCGCCTGAGTGGTCTGCCTGGCGCGGGCGCCGGTGATACAATGGGCCGCGCGACAGTAGGAAGGAACGCCGCATGAAGTGGGGTATGTTCTGCCTCAGCCAGTTCCCCGATCAGAGCCGACGGGTCGAGGGCATCGACCTTGACATGAGTCACTACGAGCTGGCCGAAACGCTTGGCTACGACACGATCTGGCTGGCCGAGCACCTGTTCTCGCCCTATTCGATCGTCAACTCGGCACAGGTTTTGGCGGCGGCGGTCGCCCAGCGCACCACCCGGATCAAAATCGGCACGGCAGTCTCGATCGTCCCTTTCAATCACCCCTTGCGCACGGCCGGCGATTTCGCGCTGGTCGATATCCTGTCACATGGTCGGCTGCTGTACGGCGCCGGGCGCGCCTATCAGCCGCCCGAGTTCGAGGCCCTCGAGATTCCGATGGAGCACAGCCGGGCGATGTTCGAGGAGGGGCTCGAAATCATCGTCAAGGCGTGGACCGAGGACAAGATCACCCATGCCGGCACGTTTTGGAACATCGACAAGCCGACCGAGGTGCTGCCGAAGCCGATTCAAAAACCACATCCGCCGATTTATCAGGCGACTAGTTCACCCGAGAGCTTCATCAGCGCGGCCCGCCATGGCTGGCACCCGATGATGGCGACGACCTTCCTCTACCGGGTCTACCGCGATGCCTGGAAAGACAAGCTCAGCGAGAGCCTCGCCCTCTACGAACAGACCTGCGTCGAGCACGATCGCGATCCACGCGGCGCCGAACGCATGCTGCTGGTCATGTTTCTGGTAGACGAGACCACCGCCCGCGCCAAAGCCCGCTATGCCCGCCACCTCGAATGGTTCTACGACATATTGGCGGGTAAGCTAACCCAGACCGACCGGATCGTCACAGGCTACGAGCTGTCGATGAGCGAAGGGCACAAGACCCGCGAGGGAGGCTATCTCGAATTCGACAACGTGGAACAATACGGCGCCGCCATCGTCGGCGACCCGGCGAAGTGCATAGACCAACTACAGGAACTCAAAGAGCGCTTCGGACTGACCGAGATCGGGCTGTGGAGCAACATCGGCGGCATCCCTCACGAACATGTCGAGCAGTCGATGCGGCTCGCCATCGACAAAGTCATTCCCTATGTCTGATGTGACGATCGAGCGCGTCGGCGAGGTGGTCTGTGAGCTTGGCGAGGGGCCCACATGGGACCCCGTGGAACGCGCGCTCTACTGGATCGATTGCCCGGCCGCGCGAATCTGGCGCCACGACCCCGACAGCGGCGCGACACGTTCGTGGGATGTCCCCGGTGACGTGATCGGTTCGCTTGCATTGCGCGAAGCAGGCGGCGTGGTGCTGGCCATGGACCAGGGCTTCCACAGCTTCGATTTCGCGACCGGCACGGTCGAGACCGTGGCCGCGCCGCTCGCCGGCCAAGACCGCACCCGCTTCAACGACGGCAAGGTCGACCGCCAGGGCCGTTTCGTTGCTGGCTCGCTTGATGGCGAATTCAAAGAGCCCCTCGGCGCGCTCTACCGGCTCGACGTGGACGGCGGCGTCGAGGAAATCGACTGCGGCTTCATCGTGTCCAATGGACCTTGTTTCAGCCCCGATGGGCGCGTCTTCTACCACTGCGAGACCCGCGCGGTCACCATCTTCGCCTATGACTACGACACCGAGACGGGACAGGCGAGCAACAAAGGCCCTTTCGCCTCGGTCAAGGACCTCGGCATTGAGGGCCGCCCCGATGGCGCCACGGTCGATGCCGAGGGTTACGTCTGGACGGCGCTGATCACCGGCGGCCAGCTAGCGCGCTTCAGCGCGGACGGTGCGCTCGACCGCTTGGTCGAGTTGCCGGTCCGATACGTGACCAGCCTGTGCTTCGGCGGCCCAGACCTCAATGTCGTCTACATCACCTCGATCGGCGGTCCATTATTCGGTGCTAGCGATGAGTCGCCCGGTGCCGGCGGCGTCTTCGCCATCCACGGTCTCGACGTCCAGGGCCTCGCCGAGCCCCGCTTTCGGGGCTAGGAAATCCCACATGCGCAGTATGCAAATGGTCGGTTTTGGTGCGCCTCTGGTCGAGACCCGACGAGAGGCGCCCGAGCCGCGTGGAGCGGAGGTGCTGCTGCGCACCCGAGCCTGCGGGGTCTGCCACAGCGATCTCCACCTATGGGATGGATTCTTCAACCTCGGTGACGGCGAGCGCATCGATGTGGCGCAGCGTTTCGAGTTGCCGTTCACACTAGGACACGAAATCGTTGGCGAGGTCGTTGCGTTGGGGCCTGACGCCGACGGTGTCGCCCCGGGCGATGTGCGGCTCGCTCACACCTGGATCGGTTGTGGTGAGTGTCCGACGTGTCGCGACGGGGACGAGCGCTTCTGCACTAGGCCGCGCTTTGTCGGGACCTGGATCGACGGCGGGTACTCGGACCACGTTGTTATCCCGCATCCGCGCTACCTGATCGACATCGGCGACATACCGCCCGCCGAGGCCTGCGTCTATGCCTGCTCAGGCCTCACCGCCTTTAGCGCGCTCAACAGGGTGCTGCCGCTTGATCCCGGTCACAAGTTGCTTGTAATCGGAGTCGGTGGGCTCGGCCTCATCGCCATTCAGCTGGCGCGGGCGCTGGGCGCCGAGAACATCGTTGCCGCCGACATCGGCCCTGACAAACGCCAAGCGGCCCTCGACGCTGGCGCCAATGCGGTCATCGACGCCGCCGATCCCGACGCCCTCAAAGAGACACGCAGGGTCTCCGATGGGGGCCCACAGGCGGCGATCGACTTCGTCGGCAGTGCCCAATCGGCGCGCTTCGGCTTCGATTCCTTGAGGCGTGGCGGCTCGCTGGTGATCGTTGGCCTTTACGGCGGCAAGCTCAACGTGCCGATCCCGCTGTTTCCGCTGCGGACGGTCAACATTCTGAGCTCGTTCGTGGGCACACTCGACGAGATGCGCGAACTCATGGAACTGGTGAAAAGCGGGCGGCTCGATCGGCCCCGGGTCCAAACCCGCCCGCTGGCCAAGGTCAACGAGGCGCTTGCCGATCTTCGCACCGGGCGCGTGGTCGGTCGGATCGTCCTCGAACCTTGAGGCGGCGCCTCAAGCGATACGGTCACCCTCACGGACCTCGGCGGCGCGGCTGTCGACTCCGGGCAGCATGGCCGCCGGATCGCGGGTCACCACGACATCGATGACGCTCGGGGCGTCGTCCTGGCCCAGCGCCTTCGTCAGCGCGCCAGCCAGCTGAACGGGGTCCTCGACCCGGTGGCCATGACAGCCCATGGCCACGGCGATCGCCGCATAGTCCATCTCGGACAGATCACTCGACTGGAAATGCCCATCGAATACCGCCTGCTGCAAAGCCTTGACGTATCCTGAGGCGGCATTGTTGACGACGATCACGACGACCGGCGCCTTCGCACGCCTGGCCGTCTCCAACTCGCCAAGGCTCATGTTAAAGCCACCGTCACCGGTGACTGCGACGACCGGGCGTGTCGGCTCCGCGAGTTTTGCCCCAATGGCGCCCGGCAGCCCATACCCGATCGAAGCGAAGCCGCGGTTGGCGACATAGCAGCGACCCGGCCGCTTGCTATCGTACAGCAACCCCGTCCAGTGGGCTGCGAAACCGCCATCGGCAACCAGCACGGCCTCCGCCGGCAGCATCCGATTGAGTTCGTTGACGAGGCGCGGCATGGCGATCGGCCGCTCGTCCGTCGCCAGCCGCGGCGCCACCGCCGCCCGCCAGCGCTCCATTCTTTCCGCCACTTCGTGAGTGTAAGCGACCCGCGCATCGCGCTGGCGATCGGTGGAATCCGCTAGTTCGGCGCCAATGTCTTCCAGTCCCGCGCGGGCATCGCCCCACAGCGCCACCTCGGGCGACCGCACGCGGCCGATTTCCTCGGCCACCACCTCGAGATGGATGAGGGGGATGTCCTCCGGCGGCAGCGAGTATCGCTTGGTCGCGATCTCGCCGAGTTTGCAGCCGACGACCAGAATACAGTCGGACGCGGCAATCAGTTCGTTGCCGATCCGCGAGTAGCGGCCGAACAGCCCCGCCGAGAGGGGGTGGGTGCACGGGATGGCGCCCTTGCCGCTGAGTGTATGAGCGACGGGAACGCCCAGCGCGTCGGCGAACCGAGTGAGTTGGTGCTGGGCCCCTGAAAGATGGACGCCGCCGCCGGCCAACACGATCGGGCGCTTGGCCCCGGCGATCAGCGCGGCCGCGCGCGCCACATCGCTAGCGTCGGGCCTGGCGCGGCGACTGGGAAAGGCGTGCACGGCCGGATCGGACCTCAGGGCATCGACACTGTAGCCATGGCGTCCGTGGCAAACGTCCTCTGGCACCTCAAGGATCACCGGTCCTGGCCGCCCTGAAGTAGCTATCTCGAAAGCGCGGCGAACGAGTTCGGGGATCCGGGCGCCGTCTTCGATGCGGATGAGTTCCTTGACGGCGGGACGGAGAATCTCGGTCTGCCGCGCCTCTTGGGTCATGTTCTTCCACGAATGACCGCGGTGGGTACCGCCAATCAGAGCGATCACTGGCACGCCTGCGTTCAACGACTCGACCAGGCTGGTAGCGAGATTGGTGGCGCCGGGGCCGAGCGTGCCGTCGCACACGCCCGGCTTTTGACTGACTCGGGCATACGCGTCGGCGGCGAAGGCGCCTGCGCGCTCGTCGTTGATTAACCAATGCTCGAGCCCGACGTCGGCCAGGGCGTCATAGAAGGGCAGCAGCTGCCAGCCGCCCATGCCGAACAGCGGTCCGACGTCGTGGCTCTTGAGCATCACGGCCAGTGCCCGGCCACCGCTCATTTCTGTTCGAGGCCGGTTATCGCCAAGATCGTCGGTCATTGACTCACCAGCTGGGCAAAGGTGTCGACGCTCACGCCTGGCTCGACACCGAGCGACCTCGCCGTCTCATTGACATGGGAAAGCCGACCGCTCTCGTATGTCGAACGGCCATCGCCAATGCGGGCGGTCGCCGCAGCGACCGTGGCGGCCGCGATGCCGCGCACATCAAGCGCTGGCAAGCGACTGATCCCCGCGCTATCGATGCCGACGCCCGCATCGTTGTAGACCACTGCGCGGGCGTCGACCTTAATCGCGCTCGCGGCCTCGCCCGCGAGGAGGCCGCCGTGCGATCCGGTGACAACGATCTGACCCACATCCTCCGCCCGCACCAGCCCGACCGAGTCTAGCATCCACACTTA
>Ga0315339_1003681_pt1 | contig 10615 bp, 7 predicted proteins | sample ASW17metaG_FD_204514 | JGI IMG/M metagenome (GOLD analysis project Ga0315339, IMG submission 204514) | Ammonia-oxidizing marine archaeal communities from Pacific Ocean, United States - ASW #17 | ecosystem: Environmental > Aquatic > Marine > Oceanic | place: USA: California | collected 2016-12-05
GAAGTTGGTAAGCCCAATAGTTGCATATAGGATTAATATGGGCTCGAGTGGGGCCCGAAAACGACTGGTAGAAACTACAAAATAGGTTACAAGATAGCTAATTATTGTCAGTAAATAGAAAATGTTGATAGATAACAAGTGTCGGTAGGTTAGCGACTTGTACAGGCCTAGAAATCCGAAGAAACGTAGCGCTATGGCAAATCCGGTAGTCAGAATCATGACGAGCAGATATGCGTTCCCACTGTTGGTAAATGAACTCAGAATATTGCGAATTGTCTGGCTATCAAATGGACGAAGTATATGGAGATAAGTTTCTTTGCCATCTATGCCCAGATAACTAATTATGCGAGTGGAACCACCAGTAAAGAGTGTTCGAATCGATGCAGAAATGCCAGCCTCTAAGATATGTGGCCATGGTTGAATCAATATTCCATGTATATACGCTTGTTCGATCGCTTTGCTACAAGAACGCGTATGAGGTATTTGTTTAATACACAGAGATTGACCATTGTTAATTAATTCACTGGTTATCAAGTCTCTAATATATTTGTCTACATCTGTAGCACTTGAGTTGTAACTAGCTAACCTAAGTAAACTGTAGTGTAACTGGGCTGATTGATGGGTTACTGGTGAAAATATTTGGAAAGTTAAATAGTTTCTAGCTGACCACGGAAATACGACAATTAAAAACACTAACGTAGCTGTACAGACCCCGATAATTATCGTCTTGATAGGAAGTGTTTTTCGATCAAGGTGGAAACAAAGTGAAATAGCCAAAGCTATTGGAAGTACTATAGAAAACATTAACCCAATATGTCGTGTTAAGCAGAGTAATCCTGTTAACCCGCCAAGTAAGAGAAAAGAGGTACGCGAAATATTGTGTGGTGCAATTAGAATTCTATTAATTAAGTATAAGATCGCTGTAAATATAAATGCGAACACGATGTCACTTTGAGCATGGTGTGCCAGGCCAATTAGATTTGGGTTAAATAGAATAAGAATCTGGACAAGCGTTTGGTGACTAGAAAACGGTACAGCCAGTCTTCTTCCCAAAAGACTCATGACATACAATAGCATGCACTGAAAAATGACTATGAGTAGGGGTGCGTTGTCGAATCCGCATAATTTGATAAACAGGGCAAAAATAAGAGGTGATAAAGGTCCAGACCTTGCTAATGGAGTGTCTGGTCGTGAGTTCCACAATTGGGGTATTGAAAACTCACCTTTTTCTATAAGATTGAGCGCAACACCCCAATAGCGCTGCCCATCTGCCGCGCTGTGATAGGTTGCATTTAAATATGGTCCATCTGGATAGGGTGTAGAGTCGACTGAATATATAAACAGCGTAGTGTTGATGAGTATGAAGACGCAAATTAAAACTAACTGAGTCCTTGTTGGAAAAATCATATTTTGCTCAACTAGGGGTTACGTATATTCAGAAGTGTAAGTAACGGTGTTCGTAGACTAAGTTGCGTAGATGTTTCGCAATTCCAAATCAGTACAATTTTCACTTCAAGCAGGTCTAGGTTTAGAATCGTCCTGACTAAATACAAATAGCCTAACGTAGTTAGTCAAGATTAGTTGCAAATTGGCCTGAGTTCACAAGGCTTAAGGTCTTTGTAGGCGATATACAAAGTATAGTTAGAAACTAGAGAAAGGCTTAATTGCGTTTGTATCGAAACAGAAATAATAGTTGTTATGATACATATCGTTCATATTATTGATTGTCATAGAATATTTTGTAGATTGATCGATCGGATAAACCGTTAGGGATATAAGAAATAGGCTGGAAAATGAAAGAGTGGGGAAATATCGAGGGCTCTGTAGAATACGTTAAATGTAAGGCGATTCCCCGAGATTCAAAACTACTGGATATTGGCTGTAATACTGGTAGCACGATATTTAACCTACATCAACATGGTTTTACAAATGTTTACGGTGTTGACGTTGAGAAGAATAGCATAAACCACGGTAGGAAAATCTATGCGGAAATAAGTGATAGGCTAGCGTATTGTGATGGTACTAAATTGCCATTTGAAGACAATAGTTTTGATGTTGTGACTATGTTCGACGTCATTGAACATATAACTAACATAGATCAATTTATTAGGGAAGAAGTTAGAAGAGTTTTGAGAGAGTATGGTATTTTAATTTTTCAAACGCCTAACAAGTTTACAAATATTCCATGGGAAATATTTATTCATAAGAGTTTTCAAAAATATAAAGAGTACCATGTATCGTTACAGTCTTATAGAAGTTTGATTAGTTTGCTGGAGAATGGTGGTTTTGAAGAAATTGTTGTAGAAAAGAGAAATGTTTATACACCTTATTATTTGCGTGAGCTGGCTAAATATTTAGGTCCGTTAGCACATCCGACTTTGTTTATTGCTAATAAGTTACCAACGAGCTGCACTACAAACTTCTGGGGTTACTGTCGAGCTAAAACTGATCGGTCCTATGAGGACGTGCTATCGTAGGATAAAAATCCATTTGTAAATAAATAGTTTAGCCCCGCCGATGTTGGCAAACTATTTAAACACTTTCTTATTCAGTTGGCTAAGTTAGAGTTATAGAAAGTGGGAAATGAATTAACTATTACACTAACCGTCTATTTGATTGGTGGTAGGATTTATATTGCATGTGTTGGTAATCTGACATAATTATTTATTATAGTTATATTCTATTCTAATAGAATTGATACAATTGTTTCAAAATGATATTTGTTAAAAGAGTCTTTAGACGAATACAAGAACTCCAATATTGGATCACTGAACGTTGGTAAGCCGACCCTTCGTTGTAATACCGACCTATAACGAGATTGATAACATAAAGTTATTGATACCAAGTATATTGGAGCAGGATGAAAGACTAAGCGTATTAGTGGTTGATGATAGTTCTCCAGATGGGACAGGTGACTTTGCACAGCAACTTGCTGTTGAAGATAGTAGAGTATTTGTAATTATTCAACCGGATAAGGGTGGTTTAGGTAGAGCGTACCGGACTGGAATTACAGAAGCGCTGGAGCTCGGAGCTGATGTCGTAATTCAGATGGATGCTGATTTGTCACATCCTCCAGAGCTCTTGCCACAAATGCTAAGAGAAATTGAGTTTAGTGACCTTGTAATTGCCTCGCGTTATCTTAATGGAGTTGCTGTTGTAAACTGGTCAATTCAGAGATTGTTGCTTAGTTGCTTAGGTAACATCTATGCCCGTTGGGTAACTGGTGTCGGTATCACAGATTTTACTGGTGGGTATCGGTGTACTCGACGACGGTTGTTGGAAATGTGTGGATTTGAGAAGACAAAATCAATTGGTTATGCGTTTCAGATTGAACTGAACTATAGATTAATTAAATGCGGTGCTAATATGAAAGAGATTGGATTTGTATTTATTGAGCGTTCGTCCGGTGTTTCCAAACTTGGTTCGGGAACTGTGCGAGAAGCACTATGGGTTCCATGGTGGTTACGAATAGCTAGTGCGTTGAAAATATTATAGGAAACAAAGCAGACTTAGAGTTGGTTAGAGTTGAGATCTTTAGGTTGTTTGACTGCCTTCCCAAGTAGTAGAAGACCAATTGTTTTGCTTATGGAGTCAGGTTCAATTCGTTTGAAATAATCTGGCACATTCCATCCAAATAACGCAAGAAACGGAGATAATAATAAATACGATTCTACAGAAACCATCTCAAAACCTACCTCCGCCAAATCATTGGAAAGTCTTGATTTGTTGTATCGATTAATATGTTGATTTTTATAAGAAATCTCTCCGAATGTGTTAAGTATCCATTCTAAAATTGGCATCGCACTTCGGTAATTTGGTGTTGTTACAATGAGTTTTCCGTTAGGTTTAAGTACGCGGTAGGCCTCTTTTATGGTTTGAGTCGCATGTTGACTAGAAAGATGTTCAATTAGTTCAATTGAAGTAACGAGATCAAAAGATTCATTAGCAAATGGCAATGACACGCCATCACAACAGAGAAAATGGCAGTAGTCTTTGCCATACTTTGTTCTTGCGTAAGCAAGTTGGGCCGGGGCTACATCAATACCTACTCTAAAAGAATTGTCGTTGAAATAATTACCGATGAATGTACCGCCACCACAAGCTAAGTCTAAATGCTTGTCAACGTAATCTATCGACTGTCTGAAACGCTCGAATTTATGGTGATGCCATTTACTTTGTATACCCCTTAAGCGGTGGTAAACATTATCATAGTAGCCAACTGGTATTAAGTCGTAGTTAAATTTCAAAAGTAATGTTTCTTCTAATATTTTATATAAATATATGAACTTAACGGAACTTCGATTGTTCAACCTAAAAGACAAACATCTATTTTGGGTGATTGTTGCTTTCCATATTTCCTGTGTTTGGTTCCTTGGTGAACTATATGGCGAACATGATTTAAACGCACTTTATGATGTTACATATTCGTCTGATGCACTAATGCAAACGATACCTCTCGACATACTTTCTTCGGATCCGTTGCTTAGCATATATTATATTCATATCCAACCTCCCATGCTCGATACTGTCAGAGCGTTGGTAAGTTTGATTCCACATAATAGCCCTAATCTACATGCGTCTGTAGACCAACATATGGTTCGGTTGTGGCTGTTAGCTTCAGGGTGGATAACGGGACTCATATTTATCTGGATCGTAAAACTGACCGAGTCAAAACTTTATGCGTTTCTGGCGATCATCATATGGACAGCCTATCCAGCAACGTTGTCTATGATAAGTCTTTTAGACAGCACTCTTCTTAGTGCATTATTTTCTACTTGGCTAATTTATGAATCCTGGAAATTACTGAGAGGGGTTGGGTCGGTAACTAAGTTTGCATTTGCTGCAATGCTATGTTTCCTGACTAGGACTATATTTCAATGGTACTTCTTTCCAGTGTTTATCGCATTTTTAATTTTATCGCGTTCTAAACCGCAGGACCAGATCAAAGCTGTAGTTCTATTCGGCATCGTTGTTGGTTTTTTCATAATAAAACAATACGCTTTATACGGTGTGATTACAACGACTACATTTTCCGGAGAACATAAGACGGGATTGTTGTGGATAGAAAAAGCCAACCCGTCCGGTGGCCAAGTATGGAAAGGAGAAAGTGTTGGTTTAGCTTACAAACAGTTCCTAGAAACGAATAGTGCTACGATTAAGCTAAGATATCCAGACGGTGCTAAGCAGTTTTCTGGTGGGTATAACACAGAAGAACAGTGGCGATTAAATTATATACACACCAAGGTAGCGAATGAGTTCTGCGTTGAGGATATTCATAGATGCTTAAATCGAATTGCAAAATCTCTAAGTCAAAATTGGTCTGAATATTGGGTTGAGTCTTGGGACAGCAGAAACGCGATAGTACAGTCGGCTTTTTGGCCGAAGTATTATTATCGTGTTGTACACAATTATCGGGAGATTCTGTTGTTGCTCTTCATAGTAGCTCTAGTGTCGGATCGTTTGCTGGAGAAACAGAATATTGTGCGTGTTTGTGGACTATGTGTAATACCAGGCTATATTTTAGTGATATCCCTATTAGGCAATCGCTATGACTGGTACGAAGGAGGGAGACTGAAATATATTTTAGAACCTGGAATATTTGTATTTTGTTCGGTTTATTCATATCGGGCTCTATATCACCTTAGGAATTGGGTCATAAGATAATGTCTGAAAGAAAATAAGATCGTCTAGGTCGTCACAAATAAATACAAGGGACCTGCGAGACTAAAACATGAAACATGTTAATCGCTGGAGAATTAACATGTCATTCAAATACGTGTCTATTAAAAAACAGTCAGGGTGTTCTCAAAAATTGTTTTGGGGACGGAAGCAATTAGTGTGATCATCTGATTAGAGAATTCCTCCTCTTAACATAGGCGGTATAATCCATTAGATACCCGAGATTTGACACAATTGACGATTGTCGAACTGACAATGCGAAAATTGTATTCGGCTTTTTAGGAATATTTCTTAGATGCATAGTGTGTGGAGTGAATTTATTTAGAAAGAGAGGATATGGGTAATCTAATTCTTGATACTAGCTTCGTTTCAAGCTTATTTGACAAAAATTCTGTTGACCAGCAATCGATGCAGCTTGTAGAAAAAGCTAGATCAGAAGACTGGCGGCTATGGCTATATGTACCGCAGATTAGTGAAATTCTCGATGAAATTGCGAGAATACAACGTAATTCAGCAAGTGGAATTCACGAGTTATCTGAGCACGAGCAAGCTCGGCTTGCGCTCCAGGATTTGTCAACAAACTGTCAATGGTTGTCTGGGCTGGCTAGTGATGCGGATGGTCTGGACGAAAGTGATCCGTTAGCATTAGGTCTTTTGAACGGTGCGGAAAGGGTTGGAAATGATACTTACATTGTGACTTGTAATTCGGAACGACTGAGTCGTGGTACACCATTTATTGCTCCAGCTGATGTTCTAAATTTAATTTCTGAGCTTCCTGTACAGTATGTCGATTTAAAACAGCAACAAGACTATATCCGCAAAGACCTAGAAGATCGCATCCACAGCGTCTTATATAGAAGCCACTATATTGGTGGTCCCGAAATAACAGAACTAGAACAGAAATTAGCGAATTATGTGGGTGTTGATCACTGTGTTTGCATGTCGAGTGGCTCTGATAGTCTATTAGTTGGAATGATGGTTTTGGGTATTGGTGCAGGTGATGAAGTTATCACCACACCATTTACTTTTGCTGCAACAGGTCAAGCTATATTGTCAATTGGTGCCAAGGCTGTTTATGCCGATATTAACCCAGTTACTTTTAACCTAGATCCAGATCTAATTGAGGATAAGATCACCGATAAGACTCGAGCAATAATGCCTGTTAGCCTTTTTGGCCAGTGTTGCGACATGGATAAAATTAATGAGATCGCAAGTCGTTATCATTTGTCGGTTATAGAGGATGCAGCTCAGAGTTTTGGAGCTACCTACAAAGGTAATAGATCTTGTGGGTTGAGTACAATAGGATGCACTAGTTTTTTCCCTGCGAAACCATTAGGTGCATATGGTGATGCCGGCGCGATTTTTACAACCGATCCTGAATTGGCTAAATCAATGCGTCAAATAATAGCGCATGGCCAAGAAGGCAGATATAAGCACATTAGATTAGGGCTAAATGGTCGCATGGACACTTTACAGGCGGCTGTTCTTCTTTCCAAGTTGAAAGTGTTTGACGATGAACTAATCAAGCGAAATTCCATTGCCGAACAATACACAGAATTATTAACAGAACATGTTTCATGTGAATTACTAGAATTACCTACTGTCCAGCATTACAACAAGTCGTCTTGGGCTCAATATACGATAAGGATTTCGAGAAGGAGCCAAGTACGAGAAAATTTGACAAAGGCCGGGGTTCCGACTGCGGTCCACTACCCTATACCACTATATCAACAAGAATCGTTAGCTGAAGCTAATGTAGATTGTGAAAATACTGAAACTGCGGCGCAGCAAGTGCTCAGTTTGCCAATGCATCCATATCTTGGCTCTAAAACACAAGGCTACATCGTGGACTCATTAATTCAGGCTATAGATTTCTAAAATATTTAATTATATCGTTCGACCTAACAAAGGATTTGTTGGCTACTTATATGAAGATTGGCATAATTGGCCTTGGTTATGTTGGTGTGCAGCTGACAGTCGCATTTGGACAAAAATTTCAAACACTCGGATTTGATCCGGATCAATCAAAGGTTGAATCCTATAGAGCCGGAATAGATAAAACCGGGGAAGTAGCGACCAATCAATTTAGAGTAGCGGATAAGGTAACTTATGCTGCTGACAATAAAGACCTGATTGGATGTGATTTTTATATTGTGGCCGTACCCACTCCTGTTGATCACCTTAATCGACCAGATTTAGAACCGCTTCTTAAAGCAAGTAAAACTGTCGGACAGGTGATGAGTTCTGGTGCAACTGTCATTTATGAGTCGACTGTTTATCCAGGCGCGACAGAGGAGATATGTGTGCCAGTACTTGAACGTGAATCTGGTCTGAAATGGCTGCAGGAGTTTCATGTTGGCTACTCGCCTGAACGAATTAATCCTGGGGATTCATTCCATACTCTTCAGAGGGTTACTAAGGTAGTGGCGGGAGACGATAAAGAAACTTTAGATAAGATCTCTTCGCTCTATGCGTCTATTGTTCCAGCTGGCGTGCACGAGGTATCTTCAATTCGCGTCGCAGAAGCGGCCAAGGTAATTGAAAATACTCAACGCGATTTAAATATCGCACTGGTAAACGAATTCGCAATGATATTTGACCGGTTGGAATTAGATACAACTGAAGTTTTAGAGGCAGCTGGTAGTAAGTGGAACTTTTTGCCGTTCACTCCTGGATTGGTCGGCGGACACTGTATTGGTGTCGATCCTTACTATTTGACTCATAAAGCGCAGATGATTGGTTATGAACCAGAAGTTATTCTAGCTGGTCGAAGAATCAACGACACAATGAGTATTTTTGTGGCTGAAAAGATATTGGAACTTCTAGGTAAAGCTACACGAGGGGCGGCTCGATCTGTTAACCTACTCGGTGTTACCTTTAAAGAAAACTGTAGTGATACACGAAATTCACAAGTGTTTTCCTTGGTTAAGCATCTAGTGGATCATGATGTAGAAGTCTGTGTCGCAGATCCTCTTGCTGATCCTATAATAGTTTCAAGAGATCATGGAATTGATCTATTGCCGGTAGAGGAGCTACCAGAATCAACAGTCCTGGCCATAGTTGTACCTCACAAAGTGTTTGGGTCAGGCCAACATCTAGTTGATAAGATTCTAGAAAGATCTGGAATATTGGTCGATGTGAAAGCAGCTTATCGTCATATTTTATCCGACAGGTCAGACCTCACTTACTGGAGTTTGTAAACTTTGACCATACTGGTGACAGGAGCAGCGGGATTTATCGGTGCCGCTCTGAGTCGGTGCCTTCTAGGTCGTGGTGATGATGTTGTCGGGGTTGATGATCTAAATCATTATTACGATGTAAATCTAAAAAAAGCCAGGCTAGAGAGTCTTCTGGCATTCACAGAGTTTACGTTTAAAAAACTCGACATTTCTGATCGCCCGATCGTATCGGAATTATTTGCGACTAGAAAATTTAGTGTAGTAGTGCACCTCGCAGCGCAGGCAGGTGTTCGTTACTCGATCGAGAATCCATCAACTTATGTTGATACGAATTTAGTGGGGTTCGGCAATATCCTGGAAGGATGCCGTCACCAGGAGATTAATCACCTGGTTTACGCCTCGTCGAGTTCGGTCTATGGGTCCAACACCAAGTTGCCGTTTTCAGAAACTGATAATGTTGATCATCCCATCTCATTGTATGCAGCCACCAAGAAAGCCAATGAACTCATGGCGCATGCCTATGCGAATCTTTACAAGCTACCGACGACGGGCCTTCGATTTTTCACGGTCTATGGCCCGTGGGGTAGGCCCGATATGGCGCTTTTTAAATTTACGAAGGGAATTCTTGACGATAAACCGATCTCTGTGTACAACCGGGGCGAGATGATTCGTGATTTTACTTACATCGACGATATTGTTGAAGGAGTTGTCCGGGCCATTGATCGACCGCCACTTCTGGACTCGGAGCATGAAAACAAGAATGCCCCGACGGTACGCCCTCCGCCATACCAGATCTATAATATTGGAAACGGTCAGCCGGTTCCACTGATGCGCTATATCCAAGCACTTGAACGAGCGCTCAGTAAAAAAGCGCAGCTGGAATTATTGCCGATGCAGCCGGGCGATGTAAGGGCAACTGAAGCCGATGTCAGCCGTCTGGTGTCCGATCTCGGGTACCGACCACAAATTGATGTTGAAACCGGGGTCACTCGGTTCGTCGAGTGGTATTGCGATTATTACGGCGTACAACTCAGTGAGTGATTCGTTGAACCTGGGTCAATGGAGAATCTGTATTCATGCGGGTTGCCCTGCGAGTGTCTCGCTCAGTGAATTCATTCTGGCGAGAGCCTCTTCGGCAGCTCGAGTTTCGAGTCCTAATTCTTTACGTTTCAGAATGAGAAACTGGAGTCCCTGTCGGTCATAGAGCACCGTGCCGCTGAATTCCCGCAATTGGGCAATAAACCCTTCTCCAGGAAGATTGAACAGTCCCGTGAACTCCTGGGTAGTGCCGTTTATCATGCTAGATTAGTCGTTTGCCTGAGACGTTCGAAAATCCGATGGACGTGAGTAAACTCGGGTGAGCTCAAAGTTAGAATACCATCATCGGACTCAATGGACATGATTAAATGACTCAGGAAGAGCAAAAACAGGCTGCCGCTGAAGCCGCGTTGGAATTTATTGAACTTGGGGATGTGGTCGGTGTAGGCACTGGCTCGACCACCAATTATTTCATCGATGCACTGGCCCAAGTAAAAGGCAAGCTCGAAGGTGCTGTGGCCAGCTCCGAAGCCAGTGCGGCCAGGCTGACCGCAATAGGTATTCCAGTGCTGGATCTCAACCGCACCGGTGATCTATCTTTGTACGTCGATGGTGCTGATGAGGCAACCAGAAATTTACACCTGATCAAAGGTGGGGGTGGTGCACTGACTCGAGAAAAGATTGTGGCCAGTGCAAGTCGGAAGTTTGTCTGTATTGTT
>Ga0315339_1003682_pt1 | contig 10612 bp, 8 predicted proteins | sample ASW17metaG_FD_204514 | JGI IMG/M metagenome (GOLD analysis project Ga0315339, IMG submission 204514) | Ammonia-oxidizing marine archaeal communities from Pacific Ocean, United States - ASW #17 | ecosystem: Environmental > Aquatic > Marine > Oceanic | place: USA: California | collected 2016-12-05
CTCGACTCATGCCAGATGCCGTACAACACGACAATGGCGAAGAGGTACACGATGATGCGTCGCTTGAGACGCTTGTCAACGTCAGAGGGGCGTCGGCCGTGCGCAGCGTTGTCGATCTTGGTGCGGTCCACAAAGACTCCGGTTAGATCGTTGCCACGGGGGAGCAAGCGTCGACGAGCGCATGAAAAAGTGCGCGCTGTTCGGTTTTGTTTTGCATGCGCTCGGGATGCCACTGAACGCCAAGAATGAAGCGCCGGTCAGGTGCTTCGCAGGCTTCGATGATTTTGTCTTCTGCCCAGGCCGTTGCGATGAAGCCCTCGCCGAGGCGCCCGAGTGCCTGGTGGTGGGCTGTGTTCGTTTGGAAAGAGGGCGAGAGCAAGCGTGCGGTGAGAGTGCCTTCGGCGGCGCGTATCGCGTGATGGGGGCCGTCCACGCCCACGGAATGGTCGAGCACGTGGGCTCCCAGGTCGGGCACATGCTGAATCACGCTTCCGCCGGCCACGACGTTCAGAGTCTGCATACCACCACAGATGGCAAGACAGGGCAGATCGGCTGCAAGGACAGCCCGGCATACAGCAAGCTCGGTAGCCTGGCGCGAGGGGTGCATGAGGTCGGCGCGCGGATGAAGTGGCTCTTCCCACAAGGCGCTGTCGAGGTCCTCACTCCCGGTGAGGAGCATTCCGTCCAGGCGAGCAAAGATTTTGGCCAGTTCTGCGTCAGCGGCCACTTCCTCTTGAGAGGCCAAGAAGGGCAGCGGGACGGGGATTGCGCCGGCTTCATGGAGCGCCTGGATGTAGGGCGGCCGCACGATGGGGCGCCCGTCTGGGTCCGCGCTGCAAGTCACACCGATGAAGGGCCGCATGTGTCGAGATTATAGTGACAAGCATGCCTTCCGTGACACCCACCTCCGATCCGTTGTCCGCATTTGACGACTTGTTGAATCTGGAGCGCAGCCAGAGCTTCCACGCGGGGCAGCATTCTGTGGGACTGGAGACCATGGAGGCGCTGCTCAGGGCGCTGAAAAATGGGGGCATGGAGGGGCCTGCTGGACGGCCCCCGCTCTGCGTCCATGTCGCCGGGAGCGAAGGAAAAACGAGCGTCACCGTGAGAATTGCTGCTGGGCTGGCTGCGGCAGGCTTGCGGGTGGGGACCTACACCTCGCCGCACCTACGGCAACCTGCGGAGCGTCTGTGCATTGATGGCATGCTTCCAGAGCCAGAGCTGCTGAGATCTTCTGTCGACACCGTTTGCGCTGCCATGGCGTCCGGGGGCCTGAAACCGAGCTGGTTCGAAGCACTCACCGCCACAGCACTGGTTCTGTTCGGACGGGCTGGTGTGGGAGCCGCTGTCTGGGAGACAGGTCTTGGCGGGCGGCTCGATGCGACGCGTGTGTTACCCGCTGATCTTTGCGTCTTGACGACGGTCAGCCTCGAGCACACGGCTGTTCTGGGGAACACACTGGCCGAAATCGCCCAGGAAAAGGCCGGCATTCTGCGGCCAGGGGTGCCCCTGGTCTGTGGCAGCTGGCTTCCTGACGAGGCACGTGAGGTGGTGCTTGCTGCCGCAGAGAAACGAAGCTGCCCCGTGCGGCTCGTGGATCCGTCTCCGGAGACCGAGCGAGGCCTCGTAGATGCTCGCAACGAGGCGCTTGTTGCCGCGGTCCTCGAGGAGTTGAGCCTGGGGCGCGGCCTGGAGCCGGCGTCACTCAAAAAGGCGTGTGCCGCGGCATTCGTCCAATCGATTGAAGGGCGTGATGACCTTCGTGAGGGTGTCCTGTACGACGGAGCTCACACCGTGGCAGCCGCTGGCGCCCTCGCCAAAAGACTCGCGGAGAGGGTGCCGGGACCCGTGATCCTGGGTGTGACCTCGGGGCGTGATGGTGTGGCTATGGCGGCGGCCCTGCGCCCGGTCGCACAACCCCTCGTGCTCACCCGGGCACCCGGTGAACGGGGAGTCGATCCCGAGCAGATGGCTGAAGCCCTGAAAAAGAAGGCCGAAGTGAAGCATGGCACCTCTGGAGGAGAACTCTTCATCGAGCCAGACCCGCACCGGGCACTGGCCTTGGGGCGTCGATTGGCACAGGCTCGAGTCCCCTCTCCGAAGGAGAGTCCGGAGAACGTCCGGATTACGGTGACAGGTTCGCTACACCTAGTGGGTCTGTTGCTGCCTCCTTCGCCGTCTGAACGATTGCCGTGAATGCCTCTTTACTCTGTTTGATCAGTGCGCTTCTGGCCGGTTTGGCGAGCACTCTGCTGGAACTGACGTGGTTGCGCTCGGCCGCTGCCGCGCTACCCGGGAGCGTTCCTGCTGCGGCTCTTGTCGTGCCCGTGTTCATGCTGGCGTGGAGCGCAGGGTCGATGGTGGCGGGTCGTCTCGCCGACCGCCGCGAGTCGCAGACTCAAGAACACCTCGGGCTTGCAGCCCGCTGGCTCGGGGCCTCGGCGCTCGCCGTGCTGGCGGTGCCCTGGCTCATGGAACTCTTGCCACTCTCCGGTTCGGTCAACGCGGTCTGGATGCGTCTCGCGCTGGGCGGGGTCCCGGTTGTCCCGGCGGCATTTGGTCTCGGCGGGGCGTTCCCGCTTTTCACACGTTTGCGTCGCGCAGAGGGTTTGTTGCCGGCGCGTGCCACCGGGGGGGTGGCGGTGGCTGTTGGACTGGGTGGCGCCCTGGGTGCGTGGTGGTGGGTGCCCCTTTTTCAAGGTGGTGGCGCACCCGGCACCCTTGCGGCGGCAGCGCTGGCCGCGGGGGCCCTTCTAGCCTGGGCGTTGCAAGTGGCACAGAGAGTGATGCCTGTGGAACCTCCGTGCCCCGCCGTCGCAGTAGAGGCAGAAGCAGAGGCAGAGCAGGTCTCTCGAGGGTTCGACCTGGGTCTTGCGGCCTTCCTCGGAGGCGCCCTGCTGGTCGGCGGTCAACTCGCCATCCTGCGGGTGATCGCTCAGCAAGCGGGGGACAGCGTCATCACGACATCACGGGTTCTGGTCGGCGTTCACTTGGGCATGGCTGCCGGAGCCTTGTGGATGGCGTGTCCTTTGGCGTGGTTCGCAGCGCGCGGACTGGTGGCTCTGCTGCTGGGTCTGGCGGGTATGGCTCTGCTCATGCCCGCGATCACACAATCGTTTCCTGGCGCGTTCATCAGCTGGAGCGGGTGGGAGCTTCCGCTGGTGACCACCGTGATTCTTGGAGTGGGGGCGGGCTCTCTCGTCACGGCAGCCAGTCGTTCTCGGACGCGAGAGGCAGGTCGATTCGGTTCGTGGGTCGGAGACCTGGCGGCCTGGTCCACGCTGGGTGGAGTGGCAGGCGGCTATGGCTACGGCATGTGGCTTGTTCCGTCACCTGCATGGGGGACGGGCCCCGCGTTGCAACTCATGACGACGCTTGCTCTCGCCGCGGGGGCGTTTCTCGCGCTGCGTGGACTCGGTGGGTCACGGCATCGAGCCTCTTCAGTGTTCGTCCTGTTGTTGCTGGCCGCGGGAGCCACCCTGGCCTGGCGAATGCCGATCATGCAGATGCCGTGGCGAGCTGATGCAGAGGATGCACGACTTGTTCGGCAGCTTGAAGGGCCCTATGGCGTGGTGAGCCTGGTGACCACCCAGGATGGGGAGTTGAGGTTGAAGCTCGACAACCGTTTCGGGCTGGGCGGTTCCGCCGGAGCGGCGCTTGAGCAGAGAATGGGTCGTCTCGCGGCGTGTTTTCATCCGGATGCGGAGCGCGCGCTGGTTCTGGGACTGGGGCGCGGACAGACGTTGGCCGGTTTCGCATCGACCACCGCTGCTCAGGTGGAATGCGTGGAACGCAATGCACAGATTCTGGAACTCGGCCTGGATCTTCCGGACACGGACGGTGTGGGACCCCTTGCGGAGCCTCCGACGATCGTGCACGCCGACGCCCGAACCTGGGTCGCGGAGCATCCGGACACCTATGACCTGATCGTGGGCGACCTGTATTTCCCGTGGGTGACCGGCGCAGGCGATTTGCTGGCGCGAGAAAGCTTTTCTGCGCTTCGCCGTGCGCTGAAACCTGAGGGCGTTGTCGTGCAGTGGCTGCCCTTGCACCAGATCCCATGGCCGGCGTTCGGGGCCGTGACACAAGCCTTTCTGGACGTCTTCCCCACGGCGCGACTGTTCGTTGCGACGCCTCTGGCCAACCGTCCGCTGGTTGCTCTTGTGGGGGGGATGGTCCGTGGTCTTCCACGAGGAGATCGAATCAACGAGTTGCTGGCCTCCTCTCCTTCGCCCCTGGGCCCACACACGGTTGCGGATGTCTACGATCTGTATGTGACAGACTCCTGGGGACTCGGCACGTCCTTCATGGATGTGGAACCTGCGACGCGTGCACGGCCTGTCTCGGAGATCGAAAGTCTCGGTCGTCATGATGATGAAGCATGGATCGGTGCCACCAACATGCGTTTGCTGTCCGAGTTGACGACTCCTCTGGACACGTCATCTCTCGACCGGCCACCCATCGACCCTCGAGAAGATAAGTATCTGGGGGTCGAGCTCAGAGCTCGCAGCGGTGCCTTGCAGGGCTTGTTGCTGGCGCGAGCCGCGATGCTGCAGTGGTCCCGTCTTCCGGTGTCCGGAGAAGGCCAGCGCGGTCCTCTCGAAGTGCTGTCGTCTGCGTCACTCATCGAAGCCTGGCGGGTGGCACCAGGGCACGCTGATGTTCGTCGCGCACTGGTCGAGTGGGCGCGGAGTCTCGCGGTGCAGGGTGACGCCCTGAAAGGCGCTCATTTACTCAGTGCGGCACTTGAAGTGATGAACGATGCGGCTCTGGCAGGTGTGCTCGGCAAACTCTTTCTTCAGATGGAGATGGTTGAAGAGGCTGCGGATCTGCTGGGGCAGGTGTATGCCGTTCAGCCGGCCGACCGGGCGGTGCTTCTCGACTACGGGACGGCCTTGTTGCTTGCCGGCCGGGATGAGGGTGCAGCGCGGATGCTCAGGCGACTGCTCGATCAGACGGATGGCAAGGGTTTGCCGGATCTGCAGGCTGTGGGGCTCGGATTGCTCGAGAAGGACGCCGATGCCGGGCCAATTGCAGACCAGCTTCTGGACCAGTTGCCGGTGGGTTCGCCGTGGGCTGAGGTGCTGGGACGGCTTCGAGTCCGGGTGCCCTGACAGGGGCTCTCAGTCTTGAGGGGGTGTGCGGCGGCGGCTGCGTGTGCGGTGGAATGCCTTGGATGGAGGCTTCGACCCGAGACGAATGACCACCTCGGAGCTGTCGCGCAGAGCCGACACTTCTTCAGGGCTGAGCTCTCGTGTTTCGCCCGGTTCGAGGACCCCTATGTCGACGGGTCCAATCGACACGCGCACGAGTCTGCGCACTTCATGGCCGAAGCGAGCGCAGACGCGTCGGATTTCTCGCTTCATCCCCTCGTTGAGACGAATCTCGAGGTGCGTGCGATTTCGATGCCGTTTCACAACGCGAATTTCGAGTGAGCCCGTTCGACCCTCGGCGAGCCAGACGCCTTTGCGCATCTTGGCAATGGTTTCGTTGTCCGGCGCGCCTTCAATCTCAACAAGATAGCTCTTCGAGACCTGGAAGCTGGGGTGCGTGACGCGATGACAGAGGTCGCCATCGTTGGTCAGAATGATGGCACCTTCGGACTCTACGTCGAGTCGGCCGATGGTGAACAAGCGGTGGTCGCGAACACGACTCGGAACAAAGTCCACAGCACGGGGTCGCTCCGGGTCACCCTTCTGGCTGCAGATGACACCTTTTGGCTTGTTGAGCATGTAGTAGAAACGCCGCGGCGCACTGATGCGCTCGCCATCACAGCGAAGTGTCTGGGTGTCGGCGTCGATGCGGGTGCCGAGTTCCGTGACGATCTTGCCGTCCACTTCGACTCGGCCTTCGGTGATCATGGTTTCGCAGGCGCGACGTGAGCCGACACCGCAGGCGGCCATGACTTTCTGGAGACGTTCGAGGGGCATGGGAGTTCGTTCAGGTCAGCAGAGGGCACAACGCAGGGCGACAACTCGCCACCTTCGCCGCTCCCAGCCTCTTGCTTTGGCGATGCAGGAGCGACCCCTCAGTCTCCCAGAAGCGAGAAAGAGCGCAAGTCTGGCGCGAAGACCTTTCTCTGGAGAGATCCGTGGGTGGCCGCCGTCGAGGACGCCGGCCACCCACATCTGTCTTAAAAGGCGTGGTGGATCTTCTCGAGGAGCTTCACCAGCTCCCTGTCGAGTGCCGCTTCGGTGAATTCGCTGTCGGTTGAGAGTCGATCCCTCCAGATGGCGATCTGGCGGTCGATCATCTCTTCGTCCGGCTCTCCAGACATCTGGCGGCGATACTGTTGGAGCTTGCTCCAGTTGAGGGTTTTCTCATGCATTCGGGTGATTCCATCGTGTTGGGGAGGACCACCGTGTATATCGAGGCCGGTTTATAAATACTTGAAGGGATATGTCGGATGGGTGCAGAACAGGGCTTCCAGGGGGTTAGCGGGAAGATCTGAGCCCGCAGTGAACTCATCCCGACCGAGGGCGCGCTCGGTTCAAACTGGACCGTCGGTGCGCTCAGGAGCGCATGTACAGATGCAAGGCGGAGCGGCCATGAACACGCGTACGGTCCAGAGTCCAGCCAGCCAGATGCCGTACAGGGGGACGTTCGGCCGGCGCATGCCAGGCCAACACGGCGTCCTCAGCCAAGACACCGGGGCTCTCCAGGCTTTCTGGAAGCGGATCCTCGTCGACAAAGGGAGGGTCGGCATGAATCAGCGTGTAGCCTTCGTGCCCCGTGGCCTGGTAACGCTTGGCGTCGAGCGCCAGAATCTGGGCCTGATCTGTGTTCAACGCGCAGGCGGCGACATTTTGTCGCAAGGCGAGAAGCGCGGCGCGGCCCTTTTCGACGAATTGGACGTACTCCGCGCCCCGGCTGAGCGCCTCCAGACCCAGTGCGCCCGATCCCGAGTAGAGATCCAGAATCCGGGCTTCTGGCAGGACAGAGGTCAGCATGTTGAACAGCGCTTGCCGAACCATAGAGCGCATAGGGCGGGTTCCACGTCCTGGTGGCACCACAAGGCGACGGCCCCGGAAGATGCCACCTGCAATGATCGGTTGATTCGATTCGGGCATGGGATCGAGAGGCGGGTGCGGCGAATGCAGTCGGGCTGGGTCATGATAGGAAGCTAGCTCCCCAGAGCGACCCCACGAGTTGCCATGGATTCCAAGAAACCTGAACCCACCGGACACCCCAGGGACGATGTGTCCGGCGGTCCGGGCCCTGAGAAGCTGAAGAGGGCTGGAAGAGATGGCGGGGGCGCTTGGCTTGCATCGAGACATTCGGTGGGAAGAGGGGCTTCGGCGCCAGTCCCTGCGGTGGTTGTGGGAGTGGACCGGGCTGCAGGTCGTCGGCAAGCCATTCATCGTGCGTGGAAACGCTCACTACCGATCTTTCTCTTTTCGCTTTTGCTGCACGGGGCTGCGGGCTGGACCATCTTCACTTACTTGCTGCCCGGACCACGTGCTGATGCGGAACCGTCGACACTGATGGCTTCCCTGGAAGACTCGGATGATTTCGAGCCGCCGGAGGTGGAGCCTCCGTTGCCGGAGCCGGAGGAACCCGAGACGCTCGACATTTCTCCGCCGGAGGTCGAGGTGATTGTCCCCGAGGAAACGCTTGAAGCTGATGACCGGCCAAGCGGAATGGACCTGAATCTGATTGGACTTGGGGGTTCGTCAAGTCGTGGGCATGGTTATCGCGCGCGCTCTCCGAGCGGGTGGAGCATTCCCGAGGGCCTGGATGCGATCGGTGCAGGCGACTCACCTTTTCGCGGCTTCCTCACCGATCTACGGAACCGAGGTCTCGACGTTGTGTTTGTCATCGATGCGACGGGCAGCATGCAGCGCTTTATTGATCGTGCGCGTGGTGCGATTGACGACATCATCCAAGATCTCGCAACGGTCGTGCCTTCGTTGCGCATTGGCTTGGTGGCCTACCGCGATCTTGGTGATGAGTGGGTCACGCGTTACGCGGACCTCACCACGGACCGCTATTACATCCACAGTTTTCTTCAGGGCTTGCAGGCCCGAGGTGGACGGCGGAATCTCCCAGATTTCGAAGAGGCTGTTGAGGTCGGACTTGATGTGGCCACACAACAGATGTCATGGAGGAAGGGAGCTCGCCGCGTGATTCTCCTGGTAGGTGATGCGCCTTATCATGACGAGGATCGTGGAGCAGCGAACGCAGTTGTCCGCAGTTTTGCGCGCGTCAGCCACTCTTTGGTGAACACCATTTACGTCTCTGCTGGAGAATTCGAGAGGCCCACCGAGAATCAGATGCGAGCTCGGGATGCGTTCCAGTCGATCGCAAATCTGGGAGGTGGGACGGCCTTTGAGTTGCCCGTGGAGGACCCCGAAGCAGATGAGACTCTCCGGCTCAGTGTGACCGTGGCAACGTTTGGAGACGATTGGCTGGACGAGATTGCCGCCTTACGGCGATCTGCACCGGCAGACAGTCGACTCTCCTCGGTCGAGAGGCACAAGGCGCGTCGAGACCGAAAATGGCTGATTCACAAAATCAGCCTTCAGCCGATTCACCCGGCCGTCGTTCTGGCGTGTCGCGAGTTGTTTGACGGTCGGATTGCCGCTGCCATGTTGAAGCAACTCGAGAACGAGAGTCTCGACCCACCACTGCGGACTGCGGCTTTGTACGTCTTGCAATCTTCTCTTGAGGCCGTGCAGGACATTCCCTTCGATGCCTACAAGACGATCGAAGAACAGAAAGTGGCGCTTGCGGAGATCCGACACCATGTGCGCCAGGTGAAGGGGGCGAGTGCTCTTCTCGACGCGAAGGAGGTGGGGAATCCACCACCGAGCCGCCCGCCGGGTGAACGGTCCCGGTGAACGACGCCTTGTAGATGGAAGTGTCGCTCTCTACCGATTCAAGATGTCGGTAGGGAAAGACCTTGGCCGCGCGAGCGCCCAGTTTCGCCAGGAACGTTCGATTTGGGTCTCGTCTGACGCGAAGGCGCGCGTCCAGGCGCGTTCGTGCATGCGGCGAAGCGCTCGGTTGGCGCCGGTGTCGCTGTCATAAACGCGGAGGAACTCCGAGAACTCCGTGGGGTGCTGATCTAGCAGGAAACTGACAAAGCTCCAGCAAAGACCGACATCGCGTGAGTTCATGGACTTGGTGGATTGAGTCCACGTGGGCGAGAGAGAGCGAACTGTGGACTGCATGCCCTCGTCCCGGAGGTTGTCACGCCACTCGGGGAAGTTCTCCCAGCCTGGCACCCAGAGTCCCGTCGGCACGCCGTCCTTGAGAGGGTTGCTCGAGGTCAGTGTCGTTGTCGAGTAGTAGTTGGTGGCCCCTTCGTAGAAGGCTGCCAGGCCAGCTTTCGCCCAGGCGGGTGGGTCACGAACCCCTTTCAGTCGCTCGACCAGAAGTTCTGCAAGTTGGTGACTCAGAATGCCCGTGCGCAGTTGGTCGCGATTCCCGGAGGCGTCCAGATAATTTCCTTCGACATTGACCAGCAAGGGGCGCGGCCATTGCAGTCCGTACGAATAGCTGTCCAGGAAATCCTGGATGTCATCTTCCAGGTGAACGAACCGTCGTGTGAACCCGCTTTGAACGATTCGGTCCGACGTCTCGATGTCGGGCAGCAGGAAGAGAGGGATGGCGTACTTCGTGACCTGGTCGATCTCGGTTTGATTGAGTTGTAGTCGTTCCAGGAAATCTCGTGTCATGGCATCGAGGTCGTAAATAAGTGACTCGATGGTCTCGCTGCTGAGATCGGAGCTGAAGATGGTGATGTACTCGCCGGCAGTTGCAGAGCATGTGTAGTCGGCCATGCTTGCGAGGTCTTCGACGGCACGTCGCGTGTCCGCTTCTCGACGGGGTAGCCACTCTCCCTCGTACTCCAGAAAGCCGCGGGCTGTCATGACCTCAGCCATGGGCAACCACTCTCCCTCGTGAAACTCGAGACCGAGTGCGCGTTTCTCGTCGGCGACCTTGGCCAGGTATTGGTCGACTTCACCTGGCTCCAACCAGGTGCCGTCGACTTCGACACGCCCGAGTCGTTCGTTCGCTCTCGTGTGAGACGGATCTGCTGCGATCACTTCAAGGAGCAGGGCTTTGGACTCCTGGCGCAGGGAATGCTCGTCGGCCCAGAGGGCCAATTGAAAGATTGCCTCCGCATTCCCGTCCGCCACTTGCGCCCGGCGTTGAGCGAGTTCCTGGGCTGGCGTGAGAGATTCTTCGATTCGTGCAATCTTGGCCGTCTCGACCGATATGGTCCCGAATTTTGTGTCGATCTTCACCACATCGGCCGTGCGCTGGAGAATCACCCCCTCAAGCTTTCGGCCGTCTTTGTAGTGGATGATGTCTGCTGACAGCGTTGTGGCAAGAAACAGCAGAATGAAGAGTCCTCGGGTAACCGCCTTCATGGTGAGACTTCCGGTAGATTCTCTATCAAAGGTAACCAGCGTATCTTCGTGAGCATTATGAGTCCTCCTCCTTCTGAACGTCTCGGCCCCTATCTTCTGTTGGGTCCTCTTGAGGACACGACACTTCGATTACGCCATGCACGGGATGCAAGTGGTCGACACCTTGTCTTCAAATCGCACAAGGGTGATCTCGAAGAAGAGCAAGGGCTCACCGAGACTCTTTTCTTGGGATT
>Ga0315339_1003683_pt1 | contig 10608 bp, 5 predicted proteins | sample ASW17metaG_FD_204514 | JGI IMG/M metagenome (GOLD analysis project Ga0315339, IMG submission 204514) | Ammonia-oxidizing marine archaeal communities from Pacific Ocean, United States - ASW #17 | ecosystem: Environmental > Aquatic > Marine > Oceanic | place: USA: California | collected 2016-12-05
GGCGGCGCGCATAATTATGAGGCGATGACAATATCAGAGAAAGTTATTGAAGCACCATTCTCAACCGTAGCAACAAGCGTGTAGCCGTCTGTGGTGGGGTCTCTGTCCATATAAAGTGAGTTTACAGAATCGAAAATGAACACAGTAGCAGATCCATTTGAGGTTCCCGAATTGGTACCATCATACGGAGCATTAATTGTTAAAAATGATCCACTTGGTAATGTCCCAGCGCTAAATTGGTCAGATACAAAGCTACTTGAAAAAGTAAACTGGTTATCACCAGTTCCAAAATCCAAAATTTTATCGCTTGTATTTGGAGAAACCGTGGAGTCGCTGTCAACTGTTACGGACGCACTAGTGAAGTTATAAAAAAATATATCATTACCGCTGCCTCCCGTGATGGTGTCCGCCCCATCTCGACCCTGAATGATATCATTGCCGGAACCGGCATCAATTGTATCTGCGCCTCTTCCAGCTTCAATAAGGTCCGCATCCGCACCGGTGGAGATCGTATCTATGCCATCTCCTGCATCAACGGTGTCCTCACCAATGCCACCGTCAATAGAATCGTCTCCATCTCCTCCGAGAAATATATCATTTCCATCACCTCCAGTGAGAGTGTCGTTGCCATCAAAACTCGAGATAAAGTCGTTACCGGTTCCGCCGGCAATTACATCCACTCCCTGGCCTCCTTCGATGGTATCATTTCCTGCACCACCGTCGGCAGTATTAGTACCGGCACCATTTCCGTTACTAAGAAATATTCTATCAATTCCGTCGCCACCATTCACGGAATCATTGCCAAAACCTGCAGTGATTTGATCGTCTCCAGCTCCTCCTGATATGACGTCATCGCCATCAGATCCATCAATTTGGTCATCTCCATCTCCGCCATCTAAGGTATCGTTTCCTGTCCCCCCGAAAAGAAAATCGTTTCCTCCGTTTCCGTTCAGAACATCGTTACCTGCTTGTCCCACTAGTTCATCAGCTCCGCTCCCCCCGGTAATAGTGTCTGAACCATCTCCTCCATCACCGAAATTTGCACCGTCGCCAAGGTCTATAATATCGTCTCCAGATCCCCCCCTTATTTCATCATCTCCACCGTCGCCATTAAGCGTATCATTACCACCAAGGCCATTTATGGTGTCGTTACCCAAGCCACCGCTAATAGTATCCGCCCCGTCTCCAGCAGTTTCCGTTATGCTTACAATTGACGAGCTCAAGGAATTGACTGTGGTTCCCGCAGCAAACGAAAAATCTCCATCACCTGCTGCCTGATCATCGCCGTCGCCTAAAAAAATTATATCGTCTCCCAAGCCGCCCAAAACGGCATCATTGCCGGCTGCAGCGGTGATGGTATCGTCGCCGGCGTCGCCAGTAATTCCATCGGCTCCCCCCGTTCCGTTAAGGACATCATCTGCACTTGTGCCAAAAATGATCAGGTCAACGTCAAAATTTGCCCCACTGGTGACAAATTGCTCATCTTCACTGCTCCGCTTTTCTTCTTCGGCTACAGAGATTTGCCTATCATCAAAAGTATCCCCTGCAAGCAGATGAAATAAATATTCAAAACCACTGTCAAAATTTATCGCTATAGGTTTATTCGCTAATAATTTATCGATGCCACTCAAGCTATCTGTATACAGGGCATCTTTGAGAGTCCCGGCCCACTCTGCCGCGGAAGGTCTGACATATTCCTCGTCACTGTGGCTCTGACCGTCTTCGCCTTCAGTCTCGTCGCCTGATTTTTTGCTACTTTCTCTGTCAACTGATCTAGATTCACCCTCTCCGTCCATTTGCTCCATGCCGGTATCGCCCTCCGACTTGTAGAGTGAGTCTCCAACTTGGCTGAGATCTAGACTATCAGAGTCAAAACCAGTATCGTCATACAGACGGCTAGCTGAGGTTTCGACCATTTCAAATATTACTTCGGGTGTTGCAGAATGGTCCGACAACGCAGCCATAATTAAACCTGCTTCACCTTCAATGGCGTCATAAAGTTGGTGACGAGCCTCCCATTCTGCCTCCTCGGGACTCTGGTCGAGATCTCTATCCGAGCCTGCCTCAACGTCCTGGCTGCTATATCCGCTACCTTCCTCAACAGCCATAACCTGGATTCCGGTATCATCAATTTTAACTTCTTCATCTGCGCCTTTAGAACCAATAAATTCTGCACCTACCGCGATACTTTCTAATTCGACCTCTGTGGGTGCCAATTCACCTATATTCTGATCTGCAGTTAAATCACTGGGGGTAGTTTCTTTATCACCAACTTTTTCTTCTTCCGCGGCTGAAGCATTATCTTCTGTAGTGCCTGCGTTATTACTCGAATCCTCATTTCCAGTTTGGCCCGGCGCCGACAGGTCGTCCTCTCCTTTCTCGTTTGCCTTTGAGGACCGGAGCGAGGATTGATAAAGAATAGTGATCGCCTTATTAGGAAGAACGATGGGATCCCGCGGCAGAATGGCCGATGAAATTACATGGGTGGTTGAGTTCGGCTGATCGAGGATCACAGATCCGGCTTCGTTGGTCACCACAACCTGACCCGTCGAGCCATCGGTGTCTTCCAACAATGAAATTGTTGTGCCAAGATCCTCTGAGGAAACGCGCCCCGCAACCGTGGTGCCGCGAATTCCCAACGAAGCGGTTGGCGTTGTGACTAAAACTCCATCCGGGTTTTCTTCTGCGATGGCGCCACTAACAAAGACAAAAACACCTTCAATTATTTCAAGCCCAAATTGTCCTAAGCTTGCAGAGGGATCATAAATAAATTCATCAATAACAATGTCTGACTCTTCACCTAGAGATAAATTTGATCCATCAGCAAATATAATTCTTATCGCTGCATCTTCTCCTGAAGAAACTAGATCCCCTTGATAAATTTTATCCCCCAATGCTAGTGGTCTTGTATTCCCACTAACGTCGCGTGCAACTACTTTTCCCTCTAATGTTTCAACGATCCCAGCTTCATTTTGATTATCCAATACTTCATCAGTATCGGCTGCCAACAAGCCTTGAGACATCACTTCAGGCCAGCCAATTAACTCGGTGGAAAGATTGGGGACCAGGTCAACTATCTCTGAGTTACTATAGGGACCAAAATATTCTGAAGTCAGGCTGTTAAATAAAAAATAACTGTTGCCAATTTTTGTAATTTCAAAATTTTCAGGAATATCCGAGTTGTTTGGAAAAAATTGTTTTCCAAGATCGTCTATACCAATGTAATTTTTATTGATCATTATCTATAGAATTTTATGTCTTTAGACACTGTTGAAAATTTATTCGGGCACGATTTAGGCGTTCAACTTAGTCCAGGGCAGACTGTTTTCCCAGAGGCTGCTGGCGCAATTTAGCTGAAAATCTACCGGTGGTGCTGAAAGCAAGTCCAAGTTATCGCGGTCTAGAGTTTAGCGCGATCACCTCGACGAGTCTGCACAGTTTAGATCTAGATACAAAGTGTAATGAAAAGGTGGAGCCCAATAACCGTTAAAAAACGTGGGGGGGGGTGTTAGAATTAACTTTGCCCAAGCTGACATTGAGATGAGAAACAGAAACCTGGAATAAGGAGTTAAAGCTTTTGGGAAGCCACGCCTAGCGAGCAAACCATTTGAGGAAAACGTGGCGGCTTGAAAAACAGCTGACACGGATCCTTGCGTGTCCTGCCTGTTAACGTGACGAAGCCGCTGAAAGTGCGCATCGCGCCGTCCTGAAAGCCAGTCCATTCTTGGCGTTGCGGAGCTTCAGTGAAGATTATGATCAGTGGCGCGATGTCACGATTATATTTCGCCCGCCGGTGTAAGCGGTGACTAACGCCGCGCCGTCCGCACCGCCCTCTCAAACGATTTCTTAAAGTTCGGCACCATCCTCCGCTGCACTACCTTGGCCGCGTCTTCGTAGAAGCGCAGCCGCTTCGGTATGCGCGCCCCCGGCTGCTCAAAGTCCCCGATTGGACGGTTTGACTATTCGCCGAAAAGAGAATAAAGCACATATAAGATGGATAATTTAATAAATAACAAAATAATAGTGTTAATACCACGCGTGATTATTTCAAGATTGGTATCTTTTGAAGCACGAGTAATTTGAAGCCAAAACCCCCAGCGTAGAATTTCAACAAGACGGATAAGTTCTAGAGCCACTTTTTGATAGTAAAATGAGGAAAAAAATGACTGATAATAAGAAAAAAGCGGATAATGGTGTCAATGTTCAGGCCTTGCTCGACGCTCGTGTGGCATTAGAAAATTCTCCCGAGGCTGCTAAATTTGAGTGGAGTGCATCCTGCGAGTGGAAGGATGGTACGTATAGCCACTCGACTGTAGAGGGCTATTTTGGTCTTGGTGAGCAGCAAAAACGCATGACCACATTTAATTTTGATGCTGACCATCCCGCGGCCTTCGCCGCTGAAGACAGAGGCGCTACCCCTGTTGAATATGTGCTGGTCGGCCTCGCCAGTTGCCTGACCGCCGGCGTCGCAGCTGTTGCGCAGCATCGTAATATCCAATTACGTTCTGTTATAGCTACTCTTGAAGGCGGCATGGATATTCAAGGCATTCTTGGCATGGACAGCGATATCCGCAACGGATTTGACGGGATCAAAGTGAGCTACAAGATCGACGCAGATGCATCGCAGAAAGATATCGAAGCGTTGGTTGCGCAGTCTCAGAAGCGGTCCGCGGTCTATGATATCGTGACCAACCCGACAAACGTCACCGTCACGGTCAATTGACCTAGTATCTATTGTTATCAGGAGCGAGGCGTATTCAGACCATCACCACCGTCATCATCGGCGGGGGACAGGCCGGATTGGCCATGAGCTGGTGCCTCAGCGAACGCTCAATCGACCATGTGGTTCTTGAGCGCGGTGAGGTTGCCAACTCATGGCGCACCGAGCGTTGGGATTCTCTGCGCTTACTGACGCCCAATTGGCAGAGCCGGTTGCCGAGTTTTGGCTATGAGGGTGATGATCCTGACGGCTACCGGAATATGCCTGAGCTCATCGCATTTCTCGATCGCTATGCCGAGGTGATCTCGGCGCCGATTGAAACGCACACCATAGTCAGCTCGGTGCGCGCGGATGATGACGGCTATGTGGTTGTTACCGATCAGGGTGAATGGCGCTGCCGAACCGTTGTAGTGGCTTCGGGTGCCTGCAATATCGCCCGTGTGCCGGCTTTGAATGACGCAGTGCCGTCTGGCGTCGCCACGCTCGATTCCATGCAATACCGCAATCCGGATCAGCTCGGGCCGGGCGGGGTGATGATTGTCGGTGCATCGGCCACCGGCACTCAATTTGCCGATGAAATCCACCGCTCCGGTCGCCCGGTCACGCTTTCCACCGGTGAACATATTCGCGCGCCGCGCCTCTATCGCGGGCGCGATGTGGAATGGTGGATGGATATCGCCGGGGTGCATAATGAACGTTATGACGAAGTCGAAGATATCGCCCGGGCGCGCAAATTACCTTCGTTTCAGCTGACCGGCACGCCGGAGCGCAAGACGCTCGACCTCAACGCTCTCACGGCTATTGGAGTTAAACTGAGCGGCCGTCTGGCCGGAATAAATGATGGCAAGGCACAGTTTTCGGGCTCGCTGCGCAATGTGTGCGCACTCTCCGATCTGAAGATGGGCCGCTTGCTCGATACCTTTGATGAATGGGCGAGTACGAATGGCATGGATGGTGAAGTTGATGCGCCGCATCGCTTTGAACCAACAGAGGTTGAGGATTCGCCGCCGCTTGGTTTGGATCTGACCAGTGGAGAGATCAAAACCATCATCTGGGCGACCGGCTATCGCCCCGATTATTCCTGGCTCGATGTCCCGGTGCTCGACCGCAAAGACAACGTTCGCCATGACGGCGGCATCGTTGAGGGAGCTCCCGGCATGTATCTCATGGGTATTCAATTTTTGCGTCGGCGTAAATCGGCGCTATTGGACGGCGTCGGCGATGACGCGCACGACCTGAGCGCTCATTTGGCAACTTATCTCGATGGCGCGGCGGCCCCGTGAGCGATACTGCTAAAATAAAATCGGCCATGATACGTGTCGAAGATAAAATGCGCGCCCTACCGTGCGCGATCATCATATTCAGAATGATCGAATCATTTGAGGGAAACCCGGCCCAAGCCCCGGCCTGAGGAACCGTCCTAAACGATCACAGGGAACCGCTCCCGGTGCATCCGTAATTGGCTAATGAATTACGAGCCCGGGCCCCTGAACCGTGATCCGTGATCGGTGGTCCAGGGCCGGAACTCCGGCATGCACTGTCACTGGTATCGTTTGCGCGGAACACGGTTCAAGGGCCACGGCTCCTTGACCACGGGGCGACTTTGAGGGCGCCAGGGTCATGCGCACTTGGGGACTTCATTGGGATTGGTTGGAAAGGGGCCCGGGTCTCGCTCGTAGGTCGCTATGCCTGTTCAGCGCCCCACGGTCCGCGCACCACGGCCCACGGACCATTGCTCGAGGGCCGCGAGACACGCTGCCCCGACCGCATGACGGTCATCCGCCTGATGCTGTTTCAGCAACCCGTTATTTATTAAAAGCCCGACGCCACCCTGGCCAATCTCGACCGGCGCGACCATGACAATACCCTTGGCGCGGCGCTCGCGGAGGCGTCTTGCACGGATGGTAGGCGGTGCTTCATGGGACATATAAATAGTTGTTATTGTTGCATAAATATTGGCTCTTGGCCAACTGACCGGGGCGCATATGTGCGTTCTTTGGCGGTCTGGCTTTCTAGCTTAGACGATCTCAATGTCGCTTCCGGCAACTGATGCGCCGCTCTGCACTGTGGCCACCACGGTATAGCCATCCTGGCCCGGGTCGTCGTCGTGGTAAAGGGTGCGCGAGCCGGAATCGAACACGAAATGAGCGCCGCTTGTGGCCCCGCTGTTGGTGCCGTCGTAGTTGTCCTTTGTGAAGAAGTTCATCTCAGCGGTAGAGCTGCCTTTGGATGAGCCAAACCCGAAGGCGCTGTTTGAAAATTGGAACTGGTCCGTGCCCGAGGTGAAATCGGTGATCTGATCGCCGGTCTGTAGCCCGGATTGACCGTCGCTGGCCGAGGCGCCGTCGAAGATCGAGTCATAGCGGAAGACGTCGTCACCGGCCCCGCCGGTCAACGTGTCGATGCTCGGACCTCCGTCGAGCGTGTCGTTGCCGGCTAGTCCCGATAGATTGTTGTTGCCCGAGTTTCCCGTAATGTCGTTTGCAAGAGAGTTACCAACGCCGTTGAGCGCACTAGATCCAGCCAACACCAGGTTTTCTAGCTCCTCCGGAATTGAAACCGTCTCGACCTTAACATCAGCAGGTTCATCCGCATTATTTTCTGCACTGCTTGAGATATGTGAAATCTCTTGATTGCTAACGTCACTCTCGGATACGACAAATCTAACTTGTGAATATGTCCCACTTGAACCGTCTAAAAATTGGAACCGGCCGGTTGCATCAATACGGTTCCCCATCACCAACTCGGAATTCTCATCAGCATCAAGGTCAATGGCCACAATTCCGTGATCTATGAGAGTACGTAACTCCTCTTCGGAGGATAACCCATCCGAATTGATATCCTGCCAAAGCAGGATGTCCCCGAAGCTAGGGTCTAAATTGTCAATCATACCGTCAGCATTGGTATCAAGGCTTCGTAAGGCGTCAAGCGAACTGGGAAAACTGACCCCGCCAAATCGATCCGAGAAAATTTCCGTTAAATTCTCTATCGCACCGCTGCCGTCTAGATCCATTGCCAAAAGACCGTCGCTTGGACCGACCCATCCAGTATTCTCGCGCTCGGGAGAACCGAAGAGGTCGAAGGTAACCCCAGCATCAAGTCCCAAAAGCTCTAAGCCGTCGCCGTCGAGATCAAACGCTAGCGGATCACCCGCGGCAACAGTGGCTGAGGAATATGTTCCGATGCCCCCAACCCCAGTAAGATGTAAATTGTTTCCACTGCTATCGTTTAGATTGTCATCAAATTTGTAATAAGCAACGAGGTTTGCTTCTGAACCGGAAAGCACGCCCTTATAGTTTTGGCTGATCTCGGTTGCCGTACGCACGTCATTCCAGATCCGCACTTCGTCCATCATGCCATCAAAACGATACGCATCCCCTCGGTAGCCTATGTAGAGCTTACCCGCGTTTTCTGGACTGGATCCTGCATTCGTCTGATACCCCGAGTAAGACCCATCTATGTACAATTTTTGTTTGTCAGAAGCGTCAACAGTTACGGCGACGTGCGTCCAAGTATTCGCGTCTATAGATGGACCACGAATGGTCGTACCATTGTAAAAATCGACGTCTCCGCCCGCTAAATGAAACCAGAAATTGGGAGGCCAGGTACTGCCATCGTATTTAGAAAAAATACCATGAGTGCTAACCGTGTCAGGCCTAATCCATGCCTCTAATGTATAATCACCGGTTAAGTCGAAGAGGTTATTATCTGCATGTTCAACATGATCATTCGATCCATCAAAGATCAGCGCTTTAGAAAAACTATCATCATCGGTAATGGTCAAGGTACCCGTCGCATCGCTGATCCAGGCATTGGTGGCGTTCGATAGCGTCAGAGTCGCCGTCTCATTGGCCTCGACCGTCGAGTCCGCCAGCACCGGCACCGTGAACGTCTGGGTCGTGGTCCCGGCCGCAAAGGTCAGCGTGCCGCTCGATGCGGTATAGTCAGCATCCGCCGTCGCCGTCCCGTTCGAAGTGGCATAATTGACGGTGACCTGTTGGCTGGACGCCGCCGACAGTGTCGCCGTGAAGGTGGCATTGGCTGCAGCCTCGTTAGATGTCGTGACGTCGTTGATGGAAAGGCCTGGTTCAGCTGCCACGGTGACCGTGCTTGTCACCGCACTGCTCAGGTTGTTCGCGCTTGAGCCGTCGTTAACCTGCCAGGTGATGGTCCGGGCCGACGTCGACGGATCGTCGCTCGTGTTCTGGTAGGTCACCGATTCGAGCGTCTGCTCGTACAGCGCCTTGGTCGTCGTCCCGGATAGTGTCAACACCCCCGTCGAGTTGTTGAAGCTGCCCGTGATGCCGCTGCCGCTCGCCGCGGTGAACGCCAGAACGTCCTCACCGCCCGATCGGAAATTCCCCGAGATCGTCGCGGTCGCCCCGGTTAGATTGTTGCTATCAATATCGCTAAGGGAGAGGCTGGAATCGATTACCGCTGCCGAGGAGCCTGCAGTGTAGGCAAGCGTAGCGCCGGCTCCTGAGACCACCGGCACGTCGTTGACCGCTGCCACGGTGACGGTCACCGTGGCCGTGCTGGAGTCCACGGTTCCATCGTTCGCCTTGAACGTAAAGCTATCGGTGCCGGAGTAATTTGCAGACGGGGTATAAGAGAAGTTGGCACTCCCTGTGCTCGCTTGGCTCACCGTGCCGTTTGACGGTTGACTGACAACCGTGAAGGTCAAATCGTTTCCGTCAACATCGGTTGTCCACGTTGTGAACGCTTCAGATTTTGCCGTGTCTTCATTCGTGCTGATTGGTCCGTTAACAACACTTGGCGTATCGTTGACGGCGTTGACCGTCACCGTCACCGTGGCCGTGCTGGAATCCACGGTCCCATCGTTCGCATTGAACGTGAAGCTATCGGTACCGGAGAAGTTCGCAGACGGGGTGTAGGTGAAGTCGGCACTCCCTGCGCTCACTTGGCTCACCGCACCATTTGACGGCTGGCTAACGACTGAAAACGTCAGGGGATCTGCGTCAGGGTCAGTGGTCCACCTCGTGAACGTTTCAGATTTTGCCGTGTCTTCATTCGTGCTTATTGGTCCATCGATGACACTCGGTGCTTCATTGATGTCAGGGATGTCAGGGATGAAGATGAACTCATTTGTATTGTCCTCTCTGGGCCCCGCCGCAGGTTCTTCAGTCAACGTATCTGTGTTCGCATTTCCTGTGAGCACATCTAGACCGAAATCGCTTTCGATTGTATTCCCGGTAAAGGAGTCAAAGGCGGTATCCCCAAAAGAGCCGGAATCTCCGAAGCCAGCACCGACCCCAAAGCCATCTCCGGCTCCAAAGCCACCACCGGCTACCAAGCTATCCCCGGCCCCAAAGCTATCCCCGGCCCCAAAGCTATCCCCGGCCCCAAAGCTATCCCCGGCCCCAAAGCTATCTCCGGCTACCAAGCTATCTCCGGCTACCAAGCTATCTCCGGCTACCAGGCTATCTCCGGCTACCAGGCTATCTCCGGCTACCAGGCTATCTCCGGCTACCAAGCTATCTCCAGCTACCAGGCTATCTCCGGCTACCAAGCTATCTCCGGCTACCAAGCTATCTCCAGCTACCAGGCTATCTCCGGCTGCCAGGCTATCTCCGGCTACCAAGCTATCTCCGGCTCCTAACTCCTCACCGGTCCCTAACTCCTCACCGGCTCCTAACTCCTCGGTGCCATCGACCACGTCACCGCCCGTAAAATCTGCAAACTCATCAGCAAGTTGATCTGCTGCATCGTCAAAGCCCGCGGGCTGCTCGCCCCCGACCTGCACGGGGTCGATGCCAAAATTCGCGGCGATCTCTTCGAACTTGTCCTCAATGCCCCCGAGGGCCTCCAATGCCCCTGGGTCGCTGAACACCGCCTCGGGTCCGAGTTCCACGAGCGCACCGAACAAG
>Ga0315339_1003685_pt1 | contig 10604 bp, 6 predicted proteins | sample ASW17metaG_FD_204514 | JGI IMG/M metagenome (GOLD analysis project Ga0315339, IMG submission 204514) | Ammonia-oxidizing marine archaeal communities from Pacific Ocean, United States - ASW #17 | ecosystem: Environmental > Aquatic > Marine > Oceanic | place: USA: California | collected 2016-12-05
TTAATGAAATAGATCTAACTTCAATAACTCTAAATGACTTAAAAAGATCTCACGCGTATTGTTCAATGAAACTTCAAAGTAAAAGAGATGAAAAATGTTGATCGTAGGGTGTGACAAACATAATTAATCTGATTTCTGATTTCTGATTAATGAGCGCTTTTAGCAAATATGAATAAAAATACTCATCTGGCGCTCGGTGCTGGAATTTTTGTCATTATCGAGGAAATTTGAGGATTGAATCGCTAGCTACTCTGAGTCAATTCAACGAAGATAGGTGCAAAAATAGTAGTAGTGAGAAGCGTTGCTTATCCATCATTCAGGTTATTTAATTCGGTTAGCCTAATTTCTTCAAATGAATTGTTTGCGTTTCAGCGAACTCATTAAATAGCGTGATATTACAAGCAATTCTTTTGGCACAGGATCTCAAGCATAGATCTGAGACTTGTTGTTTTGAGAATGCAGTCAAACAACGTACTTCAGCGGCACATATTAAACCGCTTTCAAATAACAACGCCAATTTTTCAAGACTTATTTCTAGTTGTACTAGATTTTTTTCATCGGGGTTCTGATCCATGAGCTCCTCTTATACGTAATAATTGTTATTATAATTCATTGTAATTGATAATGATTATCATTTCAAATTTTGTTTTTTATATTTTGTATCTTTTATTTTGTTACACTATAAAGTTAGCTTTTTCGCACTTACTTCCCGCTCAGGATAGCTTAATGAATAAAAAACAATTTATTTTACCTTTTATAATCATACTCATCAGTGTGGCCGGTTATTGGGGAGTATTGCAACTTAAAGAGCCTCCTGCTGAAAAAGAGATCATTGATAATACGCCTTTGGTGACAGTGAAAGTAATGAAACCTTCAGATATTGATTTAGACGTCGGTTCTTATGGTGTGGTAAAAAGCCAATTTGAAACGGATCTTGTTGCTCAGGTGAGTGGCGAAATTAGATATTTATCCAAAAAATTTGTACGTGGCGGATTTGTAAAAAAAGGTGAGGTATTAGCTAAAATTGATGCTAATGACTATCAAGCGGCTCTCATTGATGCGCAAGCAGGCATTGCTTCTGCAGAAGCCGCTTTAGTGTTTGAAAAGGCCAATGCAAATGTGGCTAAAGAGCAATGGCGAAAAATAAAAGGGTCAAAACCTACCGCCTTAAGTCTACGTAAGCCACAAGTTGCACAGGAAGAAGCGCGTCTATTAGCTAGTCAAGCTGGTTTGAAGCGAGCCAAGCGAAATTTAGAACGTACTATCATTCGTGCTCCCTATGATGCACTCATTCATACGCGTTTAATTTCTCTTGGGTCTTATGTGAGCATTGGGACCCCATTAGGAAAAATATTAAGCACTGATATTGCTGAATTACGTCTACCCGTTGCCGATAGTGAAATGCAGTACTTGGACAATAATGGCGATAAAGCAAGTGTTATTCTTGATGCAATTATTTCAGGAAAAAAACAACAATGGACTGGTATTGTAGTCAGAAACGAGGGGGTTATTGATGCACGTAGCCATATGAATTATTTGGTTGTTCAGGTAAAGGATCCTTATCAATTGAAAAGTCGAACTGCGGCAAAATTACGTTTTGGTACCTATGTTACTGCGCTAATAAGTGGAAAGAAAATACCTGAAATTAGTATTGTCCCTCGACATTTAATTACTAATAGCCAAGTTGCCATTGTTAATGATCAAGACTTATTGCATTTTCAATCGGTAAAAATAGTGCGTGTTTTAGATGGAAAAGCTTACATCAATGAAGGGTTAAGTGATGGCATGAAAGTGATCACTTCTGCGCTTGATTACCCTATTGAAGGCATGCCTTTGTTAATTAAAAAAGAAGTTGTAAAAGAAAATACAGAAGTAGTTAATACTCAGCCGATAGACAAGGTGGCGGATAAATAATATGCAACTTGAAAAAAAATCGAGTGAAAATTTAGAAGACACGCTAGACGTTAATAAAGGGATAATTTCTTGGTTTGCACGTAATAGTGTTGCGGCTAACCTTCTCATGATTATCATTATTGTCGGTGGCTTGCTAACTGCAAATACTATTCGTAAGCAATTTTTTCCCCAGGTCGATATAAACTGGATAGAGCTAAGCGCAGTCTATTCTGGTGCTGCGCCTAAAGAGGTGGAAGAGGGCATTACTATCAAGATCGAGGAGGCGCTGGAAAGTATTCAAGGTCTCAGACGTGTCATTACCCGTTCTAAGCAAAATATGATGTCTGCTAGTATACGCGTTGAAGATGATTATGATCCTAATTTAGTATTAGAAGAGATTAAAAACGAAATTGACTCGATTGCTAGTTTTCCAGACGGCATGGAAAACATTAAAGTCGAGCGTATCAAATTACGTCAAGAAGTCATGTATATCAGTCTCTATGGTGATCTCGATGCTCGCCAGCTTAAGGATATTGGTAATGTTATTCACGATGAAATTAAAATGTTACCGGGTGTTAATATTACTGAGTTCTATGGTGGTTTAAATTATGAGATTGCAGTAGAAGTCAGTAAAGATAAATTACGTAAGTTTGGTTTGACATTCAATGAGGTAGCTAATGCTATCCGTGGTTTTTCTAAGAATATGTCTGCTGGGCAAATTCGTGCAGAAAATGGCTTCATCAATTTACGTGTCCAGAATCAAGCCTATATTGGCAGTGAATTTGAAGCCTTGCCACTATTGACGATGGCAGATGGTAGTAAGCTATTACTAAGCGATATTGCGGATATTAAAGATACTTTTGAGCAGGGAATACAATACTCTAAATTTAACGGAAAAAATTCGGTCACTTTTTTTATTGGTGCCGCGAATAACCAAAGTATCACTGATGTTGCGGCTACCTTACACAAGTATGTTAATGCTAAGCAAGCCGTTCTACCCAATGGTATCAATTTAGAAACTTGGGTTGATATGACTTATTACCTGCAAGGTCGCTTAGATTTAATGCTTGATAGTATGAAGACGGGGTCTATATTAGTGTTTGTTTTATTAGCCCTATTTTTACGTGTTCGCTTAGCTTTTTGGGTGATGATGGGGTTGCCAATTTGTTTTCTTGGTACCTTACTACTCATGCCTACTGCGATGATTGGTGTCACTATCAATGTAATCAGTCTTTTTGCTTTTATTTTGGTACTGGGAATCGTGGTTGATGATGCGATTGTAATGGGAGAAAGTGCCCACGACGAATGTGAAACCAAAGGGCAGCATATTGATAATGTTATTCGAGGTGTGAAACGTGTTGCCATGCCTGCAACCTTCGGAGTATTAACTACCATTGCTGCTTTTTTACCAATAACCCTTGGTGACGGACCAAGTTCTGCCTTTGGTAAGGCAATTGGTTTTGTTGTGGTCCTCTGTTTAATATTTTCATTGATAGAATCAAAGTTGATTTTACCGGCACATTTAGCATCAATGAAACCGCGAAAAATTGTTAAAGTAGGCTCTAAAAATCCGCTAGATTGGTTGCGTAATATAGTTAATTTTGTACAGAAAAAAGTAGACACAGGTTTACAGTATTGTATTCATCATATTTACCTACCAACACTTAAAAAAGCACTGCGTTACCGTTATTCGGTGATCGCGCTTTTTATCGCATTATTAGTGTTATGCGCAGGGCTCTATCAAAGTGGCCTAGTGCGTTATATAGGTCAACCTAAAATCCCACAAGATTTTCCGCGTGTAACGATTGAGATGACACTTAACTCTTCGGAAAAAGCGACACTAAGTGCTGTACTGACGGTGGAAGAAACGATTCACAAAGTGGAGCAGCAACTGCTCGATAAATATGGCAAAAATATGGTGTCCGATAGCCAAGTGCAATTGCTAGGTCGTTCGGCAGCTGAAGTGATGCTTAAATTAGTTGATCCCGAATTAAGACCGATTGATACCTTTGAATTAGCGGCTTTATGGCGACAAGCATTCCCTAAAATTGCAGGTATTAAAGAACTTAAAGTGAAAGATAACTTGTTTGGTAATCGTCGAGATGATGGTGATGTTAGTTTCAGGTTGCAAGGTAAGGACGCGGCGCAGTTATTGGCTGTTTCTAATAAGCTGATGGCAAAATTAAATAGTTTACAAGGGGTTTCAGATGTTGCTAATAGCCATGAATCGAGTAGCCGTGAAGTGCAGTTTGATTTAAAACCTCTTGCTTACCGCCTCGGGTTAACGCTTAAAGAGGTTGCTACGCAGGTGGGTTATAGTTTTTATGGGTTAGAAGTGCAGCGATTATTACGTAACGGAGAAGAGATAAAAGTTATGCTTCGTTACCCCGAAGAGCAACGTAATGCCATTAGTCTTGTTGCTAATACCTTGATTCGTTTGCCTGATGGTATTGAAATCCCACTTTCTGAGGTTGCGGATATTATCGTGACAGATGGATTAAATAAAATTCGCCGTGAAAATGGGCAACGTACTATTACGGTATGGGCCTCCGTAGATGCCGATCAAGCTGAGCCTTTCAAGCTGGCGAAAGATATTCGTGATAACTACTTGCCTATACTCTTAAAAGATTACCCACAGGTACAGATGAAACTATCGGGAAAAATTAAAGAAGAGATGGAGAGCGCTAATACGCAGTTACGTAATTCAGTCTTAGCGTTAATGGTTATTTATAGTTTATTGGCTATTCCACTTAAATCGTATGCGCAACCCTTGATGATCATGGCAATTATTCCTTTTGGCATAATAGGCTCTGTGATTGGGCATATGGTCTTTAAATTAGACCTCAGCATATTATCTGTCTTTGGTATTATTGCGGCAGCTGGAGTGGTGGTCAATGATTCTTTAGTAATGGTTGATTACATCAATGTTGCACGGCGACGTGGTGTGATAATAAAGGATGCCGTTTTGCAAGCGGGCAGACGACGTTTTAGGGCTATTTTTCTTACCTCTCTGACTACTTTTGTTGGTTTGATGCCTATTATGACGGAAACTAGTATGCAAGCTAAGATGGTTATCCCGATGGCTATTTCGCTTGGCTTTGGTGTGTTGTTTGCCACTATAGTGACACTGCTATTGATACCTTGCTTGTATATTATGATTGAAGATATTAAAGCCTTACCCGCTAAAATATGGAAGGGCAAAGACTCTGAAGGGATTGAAGTGCCATAAACAATTTAGCACGAAGACATGAAGGTAAAGCAAACCTTTATTGATGTTTTCTGCGTGCCCTCTGTGTCGCACTGCTGCAATAAAGAAGCTGTTAGTTTTTAGCTGTTGGCTGTCAGTAAGTGCCAAATCTAAATCAAGGTCAAAAGCGATTAACCACCCTTGAAAACGCCGACCACGAAGACCACAAAGGTAAAGCAAAACCCAAACCTTTATTGATGTTTTCTTCGTGTCCTTTGCGTAGCGACTTCGTGATGATGATTTTTTAGTTGTTTTCAGTTTAGTGCCATCGCTGATGGTCATGGTTTTTTGTTATCTTCAAGTGACTAAAATGTAACCTTATCTAAGCTAATAAAGCCCTTTGAGGTGTCCTGCCTAAATGTGCTATTATACGCGCCTATTTTACTCAGCTACTTTGAATAGCAATTAATGGATTAGGTGCGTGCAGTATGATTCCAAATTTAAGCCACAACGAAAATATCAAGCAAGACTACTTTGCCTTCTTAAAAGCATTACTTACTACAAATTACCAAGGCGAAATAGCGAAAAGCTATGCGAGTCGCTTAGCGTTAGCCACTGATAATAGTGTATACCAATGGTTACCACAGGCCGTTATATTCCCTAAGTCAACGCAAGATATTGTAGAAATTTGTCAATTAGCGCAATCTTCTGAATTTTCCGATATTCGTTTCTCGCCACGTGGCGGTGGTACAGGGACTAATGGACAATCATTAACGGATGGTATTGTCTTAGACCTGTCGAAATTTATGAACCAAATTATAGAGCTCAATGTAAGTGAAGGTTGGGTTCGTGTACAAACTGGCGTAGTAAAAGATAAATTAAATGCTTACTTAAAACCTCACGGATTATTTTTCTCACCTGAACTTTCTACCAGTAACCGTGCCACGATTGGTGGTATGGTCAGTAATGATGCATCGGGTCAAGGATCACTTGCTTACGGTAAAACCAGTGATCATGTTTTAGCGCTTAAATCGGTATTAATTAACGGTCAAGTATTAGACAGTGCGCCCATTAATGGCGAGGCCCTTGTCATTGAAAGTGAACGTGAAGATGCCATTGGAGCAATCTATCGCCAAGTGATTACAACCAGTGAGTCGAAGCAGGCACAAATTGAGGCGGGCTTTCCAAAATTAAACCGCTTTTTAACCGGTTATGATTTAAAACATGTTTACGATGCAGAAACCGGTAGTGTCGATCTATCGCGTATTTTGTGTGGGGCAGAGGGATCATTAGCGTTCATTACTGAAGCTAAATTAAATGTTCAAAAAATTCCTACTTATCGTACATTATTTAATGTTAAGTACGATAGCTTTCAATCTGCACTTAAAAATGCGCCATTTTTAGTGAACGCCAATGCACTTTCAGTTGAAACGGTCGATTCCACCGTACTTAATTTAGCAAAAGAAGATATTGTTTGGCACAGCGTTAGTGCATTGATTACTGACGTACCAAACCAAATAATGGATGGCATTAATATCGTTGAATTCGTTGAGGAAGATATAACGATTCAAGGTGAAAAAGTAGCCAAGTTACAAGTCGAATTAGATCGTTTAATTGCATCAAAAGAAGCTGGTGTGATTGGTTATCAAATTTGCGATAAACTTTCAGATATCAACAAAATTTATGGCATGCGTAAAAAAGCAGTGGGTTTATTAGGTAAAACTAAAAGTAAGTCTAAGCCAATCGCTTTTGCCGAAGATACCTGTGTCCCACCTGAAAATCTTGCTGATTACATCATTGAATTTCGTCAGTTACTCGATGATAAAGGTCTGCACTATGGCATGTTTGGTCATGTTGATGCAGGGGTTTTACATGTGCGTCCTGCGCTTGATTTATGTGACCCTTCACAAGAAGTATTGATGCGTGAAATCTCCGATAAAGTCGTTGCGCTAACTGCTAAATATAAAGGTCTGATGTGGGGAGAGCATGGTAAAGGGTTCCGCAGTGAATATGGCCCTGCATTTTTTGGTGATGAACTGTTTACTGAATTACGTAAAATTAAAACGGCGTTTGATCCTAATAACCGTGTTAATCCCGGGAAAATCTGTACACCTCTAGATTCAACAGAGCAATTAGTCAGTGTAGACGCCGTAAAACGTGGCACCTTTGATCGACAAATTCCTGTTCAGGTACGTGAAAGCTTTACTCAGGCTTTGGATTGTAATGGTAATGGTTTATGTTTCAATTACGATACTAAATCGCCAATGTGTCCCTCGGTAAAAGTAACCAGTGATCGTGTTCACTCTCCAAAAGGCCGTGCGGGTTTAATGCGAGAATGGTTACGTCAGCTTGCTAATAACGATATTGATGTACTGCAATTAGAGAATGACCTCTATGCAGGCAAAAATGCGAGTGTGTTTACTAAATTCAAAAATAGTTTAGCAAAAAGTAAAGGCGAGTATGATTTTTCACATGAAGTCATGGATGCAATGCAAGGTTGTTTAGCCTGTAAAGCCTGTACTAGCCAATGTCCTATTCAGGTGGATGTACCGACCTTTCGGTCGCGTTTTATCTTCCTTTACCATGGTCGCTACTTACGTCCTTTAAAAGATTATTTTGTTGCTTATGTTGAACAATATGCGCCGTTGATGGGGAAAATGCCGCGTTTCTTTAATTTCTTTATGAAGATGAAAATAACCGCATCACTCACTGAAAAATTTGTTGGTATGGTTGATATTCCGCTACTTTCTGCACCGACGCTTAAATCATCGCTTAAAAAGCAATCGATTAGTGAATTTGATTTAGAAAAACTGCAAGCATTAACCGCAATAGAGCGAGAAGGTTATGTGTTGATAGTGCAAGACCCTTTCACGACTTATTACGATGCTGATGTCGTGCGTGATTTAATGTTAACGATTAAGAAGTTAGGTTATAAACCGGTATTATTGCCCTTTAAACCCAATGGTAAGCCACAGCATATAAAGGGTTTCTTAGAAAAATTTGCTAAAACAACTCAAAACTCAGCGCAATTCTTAAATGAAATGAATGAACTGAATATTCCTATGGTAGGTACTGACCCTGCAATGGTATTGTGTTATCGCGATGAGTATAAGCAAGCACTTGGTCAAAAACGTGGTCAATTTAATGTGCAACTATTTCAAGAATGGCTGTTACCACGTTTGAAAGGCGCAGCAAAAGCATTAACAGGTAAGCAACTTTACTTATTTGGTCACTGCACCGAGAAAACCGCTGAACCAACTTCTGCCGGTGATTGGACTAAAATTTTCAATCATTACGGTACAAATTTTAATGACGTTGCTGTAGGTTGTTGTGGTATGGCTGGTACATTTGGTCACGATGCTGGTAAAGTTGAACAATCAAAAGCGATTTACAGCTTAAGCTGGGAAGCGGAAATTGCCAAACGAGATCGCAGTGAATGTTTAGCAACGGGGTATTCATGTCGAAGCCAGGTAAAACGTATCGAAGGTGACGTCTTAAAACATCCAGTACAAGCGTTGTTATCAATTTTATAGAAGCCTAAGGCTAGAAAGCTTAAAGGCATTCCTGCTTTCATGCATTTAGCTTCAAGCGTTCATAAGGGATTTTAATTATGTCAATTTGGAAGAAAAAAAGTTCACTCGCTCGTCTTAATAAGATCAGTGAAAATACAGTCATTGCCTTACTAGGTATTGAATATATCCAAATTGGTGATGATTTTATAAAGGCGACTATGCCTGTTGATCATCGTACCCATCAGCCTTATGGCTTTTTGCATGGGGGGGCGTCGGTGGTATTAGCTGAAACATTAGGCAGTGTTGCGGGGAATCTTGCCGTTGGCATGGATAAAATGTGTGTTGGCTTAGAAGTAAATGCAAATCATCTACGTAGCGAGAGGACCGGCATAGTGACCGGAACCGCTAAAGCTATTCGATTAGGGATGACTGTACAGGTATGGCAGATAGAAATACACAATGAAAAAAAGCAATTGGTCTGTACGTCTCGTTTGACGTTGGCTGTGATTGATAGCGTTAAATAAAAGAGAAAAACTATGATTAAAATTGGTACTTATAACGAACTTAAGATCGTCAAACGCGTAGAGTTTGGTTTATACCTTGATGGTGCTGACGAAGGTGAGATTTTATTACCGCGTCGTTATACAACTGATAATATGCAAGTGGGTGATAACGTCAATGTGTTTTTATACTTTGACTCTGAAGATCGTCTGATTGCTACAACGCAACGAGCAAAAGCAGAAGTTAATAAATTTGCTTCACTTAAAGTTATCGATACAAATCGTGCCGGTGCATTTCTTGATTGGGGGCTCCCGAAAGATTTATTGGTGCCTTTTAATCAGCAAAAAATACCGATGAAAGAAGGCTATGGCTACGTTGTTTACGTTTATCAAGATGATATTAGCGAACGTTTAGTCGCGTCTTCAAAATTGGACCGTTTCTTAGATAATGAACCTGCTGATTACGCCGTTGGTGATAAAGTTGATATTTTAATCGCGGATAAAACAGATTTAGGTTTTAAAGCGATTATTAATGATAAACATTGGGGCGTGCTATTTGAAACTGAAGTGTTTGGTGACATGGGCATTGGCAAACAGTGTAAAGGTTATATTAAGCAAATCCGTGAAGATGGTAAATTAGACGTCGGGTTAACTAAGGTCGGTTACGCAAAAGTAGATGCTTTGGCTGAACGTATTTTACAAAGTCTAAAACAGAATCAAGGATTTTTACCTTTACACGATAAAAGTCGTCCAGAGCAGATTGCTAAAATTTTAAAAATGAGTAAAGCAAATTTTAAAAAATCAATTGGTCAATTATATCGCAAAAAATTAATCACGATTGAAAATGAGGGCATTCGAATCTGTGAATAAATACTTAATTTATCAAAGATAATGCATTTTAAATCACAAAATGTTAAATTGCTTTCTAATAAATAAATCTACACAAAACTAATATATATAGTAGGAACTCCATGATAAAAAAATGTTTATTTCCGGCCGCTGGTTACGGAACACGTTTTCTGCCGGCGACTAAGTCTATGCCTAAAGAAATGATGCCCATCGTTAACAAACCACTTATTGAATTCGGTGTTGATGAAGCATTAGAAGCGGGTATGACGGGTATGTGTATTGTTACTGGACGTGGCAAACATTCTTTAATGGATCATTTCGATTTAAACTATGAATTAGAGCATCAAATCAGTGGGACAGCGAAAGAAGATAAGTTGAAAGATATTCGCTCAATCATGCAAAGCGCACGTTTTACTTTTATTCGCCAACGTGAAATGAAAGGATTAGGACATGCAATTTTAACCGGTAAAGAACTCATTGGTGATGAACCTTTTGCGGTTATTTTAGCGGATGATATGTGCGTTAAAGAAGCCAATGAAGACGGTGTATTATCACAAATGGTTGCTCTATACAAACAGTTCCGTTGTTCGATTGTGGCTGTTGAAGAAGTGCCAGATGAAGAAACTCACAAATACGGGGTTATCAAAGGCGAAATGATTAAAG
>Ga0315339_1003686_pt1 | contig 10603 bp, 5 predicted proteins | sample ASW17metaG_FD_204514 | JGI IMG/M metagenome (GOLD analysis project Ga0315339, IMG submission 204514) | Ammonia-oxidizing marine archaeal communities from Pacific Ocean, United States - ASW #17 | ecosystem: Environmental > Aquatic > Marine > Oceanic | place: USA: California | collected 2016-12-05
ATGAGAAACCTACCCGAGGAAGGATGGCGCTATGAGTGGCGACATTTTCCCATTTTAAGGAACCTGTCTGCGCCCCTGATTTGTCAATTCGGCCTGATTTAAGGTGAATGTTTCGAAATCCTTCCGCATCACCAACTCCATCACCATCTGAATCAGGTGCCATTGTGTTTGGATTCCATGATTCAAAGGAAAGTCCAACTTGCACAACAACATCTTTCAGCTCAATTTTGTCTTGAACATAAAAACGATTGGTGGCGGATTTTCCAGGCGCCGATCCATGCTTATCGAAACCATAATCAGATGTTTTTTCACCAAAAATATCATACCCTAGGTTATCTACATAAGCATTGCGGTAGGTATAAAAGCGCCAGAGATCATAATCTGCTGTATTGATGGCACCATCATTATTTTGGTCACCAACTTCTGCTGTACTCACACTCCCGTCATGGTTAACGTCCAATAAATCTGTTTTTTGAGCAATTTCAAACGCCTGAGAAATGCTATAGCGATTGAGTTCCGTATTGTAATACTCAAATCCGGCTTTCACCTCATGAACGCCTACTTGATTTAAATAATCCAACCGTAAGCCTGCACGGTCTTGAAATGACTGCGTATAGCTACTGCGCTGGGCCCCATAATTGGTTTTATATACCATGTCCTGCATAGAAAGTGGGTTTTTACCGGCACCGCGCAGGTAGTAGTTATAACTGTCTGAAGCCGTAGTCCGAACACCGTATTGTTCAAAATTAGACGTTCTCGCATCATCCTTTGTTCCGGGCGTAAAGTTGCTATTAAAATACTGTTGAGAATAGTTGCTTAAACTCGCAATCGCCTTTACATAAGACTTGGGACTCAAGCTCATAGTGGCATTTAAGTAAAACACATTATTCAGCGATTCGTACTGGTTGCTGTATGCATCCCAGTTCAATGCATGACTGCCATGGGAATACGGATTTGATGTGAAATCATAGCGAGCAAAGCCAACCTTAAAACGGAACGGGCGGAAATCCATCAGCAGGTTCCCCGTAAGCGTTGTTTTTTGATTTGAACCCATGCGTTTTTTACCGTAAAGACGACGATAGTTAGATCCTAAAATATGGGTTGTGTCATAATTTGCTACACCGGCAGTTAAACTATCGCTATTCGTTTGGTTGTCGCGAATAATCCGCTCGTAATGCAAAACTTTATCAGGATAATCTCCTTTTTCCCATGTATAAAGAGTATCATACCCATTGGATACGAATTGGGCTTGAGTAATAATTTCTCGATCCATAAAAGGAACAGGTGTAAACGATGGTGAAGCATCGTCAGTTTTATCCTGTTCAATCATTGTAAAAAATCGAATATTATTTGTAATGGGGCCGCCAACACTAATATTAACAAGGTTTTTGCCATAACTATATAATGCATTTGGATCGGTACCGGGAGATGTCGATCCTAAATCAGATAAATATTCGACGGAACCGGATATTTTTTCACCGCCAGAATTAGTGGCAACATTAACAACACCCCCATTTGCGCCACCGTATTCTGCAGAAAAACCACCCGCTTGAAATGCAATCTCTTGCATACTTTTTTGTGAAAGAGACGCAACCAAGTTGCCCCCAGACCAATCGTTTTTCATTAAAACGCCATCAACATAATAGGCATTATCTGTTGATCTGCCACCACGGATGTTTCCACCCACAGCACCCGCCTGAAGCGCAACAATATCACCAACGTTACGTATAGGTAATGCCCTAACTACTTCTTGATCTATAATAGCAGTACTATTTGTAGCATTCTTCTGAATCAATGGTCGTTCAGCGGTGACAGAAATTTCTTCCCCCTCCACAGCAGCAACTTCAAGGTTGAAGTTCAACTCCGTAGTTAAGTTCGCATTTACACGAACAACCTCAACCGCGAGTTTTTTATAACCGATGTATTGTGCTTCTACAGTATATGTACCCACAGGTACATCCACGATATAGTATTGTCCGTTGACGTCTGACGCCGCACCATAGGATGTCCCGCTAATTAGAATGTTGGCACCAACAAGTGGCTCTCCATCAGAACTAACGATACCACTCAATTTCCCAGACGTTTGTGATAAAATAAATGCAGGTATCAATAACATCAGTATTAACGTTATTCTTTTCATGGGTTTCTCCACGTTAATTAAGTAAATAAACTTCTATTTAATTTTTAATTTGCTTTAGGGGATTTGTATGCGTCATAACGCACCAATCCCCTCTTACCTCTGGCTAGGAAGATAATCATTATTTGTGGATGTGCAAACTTTTTTTAATAATAATAATAATGGCGTTTAGGGGAGGGTGGTTTAAAGCGTTTTACGACGGAGGCGGTTGGAATTCCCTACCACATTTATGGAAGACATTGCCATGGCAGCCTCGGCTAAAACAGGGTGAAGAACGCCGAAAATTGCCAATGGTATGGCAATTATATTATAAATACTGGCCCAAAACAGATTTTGCCTGATTTTCTGAAACGTCTTTTTTGCTAAAGAAAATGTTTGGTTTAATTTTAACAAATCCCCTTTCACCAATATAATGTCTCCTGTATCCATGGCTATATCTGTGCCTGTTCCCATGGCCACCCCAACATCTGCCTGGGCAATCGCGGGTGCATCATTGATACCATCACCTACCATACAGACGATTTCTCCTTTATCTTGAAGTGATTGGATAATATGGGTTTTATCCTCCGGCAATATTTCTGCATATATTTTATCAATACCAATTTGGTCGGCCAATAAATGGGCCGCTTCTTTTTTATCTCCTGTGAGTATGACTGTCTTAATATCTTTTGACTTCAAACTTTGGATAGTTTCGCCGGCATTTTCTTTCATTTCATCTACCAATATAAAAACGCCATAAACCGTATTATCCATAGCAATAAATACATGAGATCCTTTTTCATTCATTTCACCGTTAAATCCGACAAAACTAGCACTCCCCACTTTGATGACAGCGCTGCCAAATTTGCCTATCATTCCCTTTCCTGCGCTTCCCTGCACGTCATCTACTTCATCTAATCCGATTTGTTTTTCATTTGCCAGTTGGACAATGGCAGTCCCCAGAGGGTGGGTAGAATGTTTTTCTATACTGGCCGCCATCCGAATAAGATCGTTTTCTCCAATAGTGTTTAACTCTTTTACTTGAATCACTTTCGGCTTTCCTTCCGTAAGCGTTCCTGTCTTATCAAACACAACTGTAGTGACTTCGTTCATCCGTTGAATGGCGGCGCCATTCCTAATAAGGATCCCGTTTTCCGCGCCCTTACCGCTCCCGACCATAAGGGCGGTGGGTGTTGCGAGCCCCAGGGCACAAGGGCAAGCAATAACCAAAACCGCTACGGCGGAAAATATAGCCATATTTGCGGGGGATGCGTCTAGATTTACCCAAGGGAAGATATTCGCAAACATAGCCATCCCCCTTTGCATAAACTCCGGAGACATCCTCCAGGCCGTAAAGGTTACCGTTGCCAAACCCAATACAATGGGAATAAAAATGGCGGTTACCTGATCTGCAAATGCCTGAATGGGGATTTTGGTTGTTTGCGCTTCTTCCACCAACTTCGCCATTTGAGAGATAAATGTATCTCTCCCAATTTTAACCGCCTTCACTTCAATGGATCCGTCCAGATTTATTGTGGCGCCCATCACATTATCCCCTTCCGATTTATGAACTGGAAGTGATTCTCCCGTGGTAATGGATTCATCCAAGGCGCTTTCTCCTTTGATTATTAATCCATCGGTGGGGATCTTTTCTCCGGGCTTTACCATCATGATATCCCCCACCTGGATGCTGGACACGGCCACTTCAATTTCTTTGCCTTCCTTTAGAATAATTGCATTTTTTGCCCCCAAAGACATGAGGCGTTTAATGGCCTGGGACGACCTTCCTCTGGCTTTTGCTTCGATATATCGCCCGGTTAAATGAAAGGCCATAATCATTCCCGCAATGCCCGCAAATGAGTGAATATTCATTTCCATGGCTTTTAAACCACCTGTCACCAAACACGCCAAAGACCCCAAAGCTATGAGAACATCCATATTGGGAGAAAAATGTCTCGCAGACCGCCAGGCTGATTTGAGGGTCTCCCTGCCCGGGAAAACCAAAACAATGACGCTTAAACCAATCATGCCGTATATATATAAGGTTTCACTGGGCCACATAATGCCCGAAATCCAATTGGGAATCATCCACAGCATAATGATTGTAGTGGCCACCCAGGCAAAAACCATTTGATGTTTGGCATGGTTCAAGTTTTTGTCCGGATTATCATCTTGGGGTGGTTTATCCCCCTCAATCAATTCAGCTTCATATCCTGTCCGCTCAACGGCCTTTATTAATTGGTCTGAGCTTACATTCCCCTCTATCCGTGCTTTCTCTAAAGTGAGGTTCACAGCAGACTTCTGCACCCCGTCCACCTTGTTTAAAGCGCGTTCTACTGTTACCACGCAGGCGGAGCAATGCATGCCCTTGATTTTTAATTCAACTGAATTTGATTGATCTATAACCATAAATCTCGATTAATTGTTGAGAATGGTTTGATAAATAGTCGGATAGGCTGACATTCAATACTTCCCGAACCACACGGACACAGCGTCTGCAAACCATGTTTTTTACATACAAGGCGCTCAAGAGAAGCTACTCAATCTTGGGTTTCTTAAAAACTTGCTCCCACAAAACTTCACCAGTTAAATCAGTTTTAATAACCCATATGTCTGTTTCTCGATATCCGGTAGATTTTGAAAGCCCCGATATAATATATCCACCATCCCTTAATTCTTGAATACTGTTAAATTGGTCTGTCGTAGCACCGCCATAAGTTTTATCCCAGATTTTCTTTCCATTTTTATCTATTTGAACAATCCAACCATCGCGATACCCTTCCCCCTTTGATTCGGTATATCCTGCGAAAACCAACTCGTCCTTACTGGTAATTATCATCGAATTTGCTCCATCGCTTTGTTCCCCCCCATAACTTTTCTCCCAGAGAAGGGTTCCTTTCTGATCCAGTTTTAAATAAACGATATCTTCTCTTCCTTTCCCCCTAGAATAGGTTCCTCCGGCTATGTGTATTTTCCCATCTGGGGATATTGCGATTGTATTTCCTCTATCGTCGCTTTTCCCACCCCATCTTTTTTCCCAAAGTAATTCGCCCTGATCATTTATTAAAAGTATCCATAAATCGAGCGCTCCCTTACTTGTTGTGGTCGTATAACCAGTTAATACATATCCCACATCTTTTATTGGTTTGATTGCATAAAACCTATCGATCCCCGGACCACCATATGACCGGGACCATATTTCCTTTCCCCACTCATCCAATTTCACTATCCAGCCATCACTCGATCCATCCCCAAAAGAATCTGAAAATCCGGCGAGAATAATTCCATTGTCATTGCCAGAACAAACAGCATAGGCCCTATCTACGCCTTTCCCTCCGTAAGTGTTATGCCAGACAATATCTCCTGCATCATTAAATCGAATGGCCCACATATCATATGTTCCTTCACCAAACGAATAGGTTTCACCCGCAACAACAAAATCGCCATTATTAGTTTTAATAACTGCGTTAGCTCTATCAGTGCTTTTGCCACCAAGTCGCCTTTGCCAAACTTCATTGCCACTTTGATCCGTTTTAATAATCCATAAATCATGGTCACGATATTTTTTGCTCTGGTATTTTATCCATCCAACGACAACCACTCCGCCATCATTGGCTTCCACTATACCATTGCCATAAATACCAACCATGGTTTCCATGTCGGGCGGTGCTTTGAATATGGAACTATCTTGGCTAATTGCAACACAAAAGGAGGTCATTAATAAAGTATATTGAAATTTCCGCATGTATTCCTTACTTAATTCGTTCATTTTCTATGACTACAATTCAAAAAAATGAAAAAGAAGCCCCCACTAAAACACTGCCCTCATTTAGGATGCGGGTATACCATACCCTGTGATTCATAATTGTTTTAATAAATTCAAACCTCCGTTTATCACCCACATAGAGAAGTGCATATAAATTGGCACAAGGAGGACAAATGTAGGATATTCCCATTTCCATTTCACCGATAGGATATTTTTAACCGGGACAAATTGTACCATAATCAATATTAGCAATCGTCAGGTTTTCTCCCAAATGCCCGGCCTTCACCAGCCATCCTTCTTTGTTTAGTTCACCCGGCACATCAGTTGAAATAATTAATACGGCCATGTCTGGGGCATTGTTTTTCTTTTTCTGGCGATAGCGGTTATAATCACCGGTCAATTCCGCTATATCAATTTGGACTTGGGTTGCCGGCATTTTTGGCAGGCCAATCTCACCGACAGTGTCCGGCTTAACGCTTATTTGAAAAACAAATGGTTTCATATTTTTATCTTCATTCAAGTTTGAATTTACCTGTAATTATTTTCTGAACAGTTTAAAATAATAATTTAATGATGATGAATTAATCAAATTTGAATCATGTTCCTGTTTTAACTTTATCCATTAATTTAATAGAGGAGAGGTCTCATGAAGCGTTTTTCATTCATTATTCTGATTTCATTTTTGTTTTCACAAGACAATATTCAACTCCCCATGAAAATCAGGGGCGTCCGGTATAATGCTTCTATCCCGAAACCGGAAGAAATTATCGGACATCAAATCGGATCTCGCCATACGCGGACCGATCAGGTCATCGATTATTTTGAAGCAATTGCTTCTCGAAGTAACCGAATTATTTTGGAAGACCATGCGAAAACCCACGAAGGGCGCCGTCTGATTCACGCCATCGTGACCCACCCGGACAACCACGAAAATTTAGAGGCCATCCGATTGGCCAATTTAACATTGTCGAATAATCCAAATGGGGTTACCGATAAAGATTTAAATAAAATGCCAATGGTGGCTTATCTGGGGTTTTCTATCCACGGAGATGAGGCCAGCGGTACAGAAGCGTCTCTTCTTTTATTATATCATCTGGCAGCGGGCAGTGGAAAGCAAATTGATGATGTGTTAAAAAACATGGTTTTAATTATTGATCCCATGTTTAACCCGGACGGACGAGATAGATTTGTGAACTGGGTAAATGGCAACCGCGGTGCTGTCCCCACATCCGACAGACAAGACCGGGAACACAATCAACCCTGGCCAAGAGGAAGAACCAACCATTATCTATTTGATATGAACCGGGATTGGATGCCGGTTACACAGCCGGAGTCCAATGGCCGTGTTGCATTATTTCACCATTGGCGTCCTCAATTTTTATTGGACGCCCATGAAATGGGACCGAACTCAACATTCTTTTTTCAGCCCGGCATACCCAGCCGAAATAATCCCAATACGCCACAAAAAACAATTGAACTTTCGGGAAAGCTGGCGCCCTACCACGCCAAACGATTAGATAGTATCCAATCCATGTACTATTCCCAACAGTCCTATGATGATTTTTATTATGGAAAGGGTTCCTCTTTCGGTGATATCCACGGATCCGTGGGTATTTTGTTTGAACAGGCCTCATCCGGGGCCCTGGAAACAAAAACCAATCAGGGACGCCTGACCTATGCATTCACCATTCGGAATCATTTTGTATCCACCCTGGGAACGCTGGATGGACTAACCAACCTTCGGAAAGAATTTCTCTCCTACCAGCGTGATTTCTATGCGACAGCGCCTGATGCAGCTAAAAAGAATCCAGCAACAGGATACGTAATCAGTCTAAAGAAAAACAGAACCCGTGCCCAAATGTTGATTCAAAATCTTCAAAAACATCGTATTGTGGCCCATGAGCTGAAAAAGACACTGACTATAAAACGGAAAAAGTTTAAACCAGGTGATGCGGTAATCGTTCCATCCAACCAACCCCAGACGCGCTTCTTGAAAGGCATAATGGAGAAGGTGGTAACCTTTCAAGATTCTCTTTTTTATGATGTCTCCGCCTGGACCCTCCCCCTTGCCTATGGCGTTGAATCATACGAATTACGACAAAATCCATCCGCTTATTTAGGGACACAACTCAACCCGGTTGAGCTGAATGGCGGATCTGTCATTGGCGGACGAGCCCAATCGGCTTATCTCATGAAATGGGATCGCTATTATTCCCCCAAAGCATTATACACTATTCTAAATTCAGGAATTCTCCCAAGACTTACCACATTGCCCTTTTCGGCAATCATTGATGGAAAAGAAATCCAATTTGATCGGGGAACGATTGTTATCCCCGTCCATCAGCGAGATGCAGATGCAAATATTTCGCCTGATGATATATATAAAATGGTAAACCATCTCGCTGAAATAGACCATGTAAGCATTTATGCAACAAATAGTGCTGCAACGCCAATGGGGCCGGATTTGGGCGGTGCATTCCAGGGTGTGCTTCAAAAACCAAAAGTGGCAATTTTTTCCGGAGAAGGAACCTCATCCTACGGTGTGGGGGAAGTTTGGCATTTATTAAACCACAAAATGGGAATTCCTGTTTCCCTGCTGAATGCGAAAAACCTTAACGCCGCAAAATTATCTAAATACAATACACTTATTATTCCCGATGGCAATTATGCCAACTTAGACTCAAACGATGTATTGGCTATCAAAGCATGGATCAAAAATGGGGGAACCTTAATCGCTACCCAAACCGGATCAAAGTGGGTGGTTAATAAAAAGATTTTGGATGAAAAACTCAAAAAAGGGATAAAAGATACGCTGGATATTCCCTATGATCAAGTCCCGGCGGTAACCGGTGCCCAGCGAATCGGCGGTGCCATTTTTGAAATTGTTTTAGACAACACCCATCCCATTGCGTATGGATATGGGAAATCGGCACCGGTATTCAGGCGCGGTGATGCCTTTTATGCATTATCTGTAAAAACCGCTGCCAACGTGGGGCGCTATACAGAAGCACCGTTGCTCAGTGGTTATATTTCGGAAGAAAAATTGGCTGAAATAAAAGGAAGCGCATCCATCATTGCGAGCAGACAGGGCCGGGGACATGTTGTGCTTTTTGCGGATAATCCAAACTTTCGGGCTTTTTGGTATGGGACAAATGGGTTGTTTCTGAATGCTGTATTCTTTGGACAGGCGTTTTAAATATTGCAAGGCTACTCTCCTGTAAATTCTCAATGTAGTTTTATATAATGGATTGCGCTTTATTCGTGCGATTAATTCAACATTGTATAATTTTCCAAAAAATATTTGATTGAGTGTTTTGACAAAAAGCATGGGGAAATTCATTAGAGCTCGTTGAAATGATTTTCTTTGCCGTATAATTTGTCATCTATGGTCTTTTGCAATTCTTATGCTTACTGCCACAACACTCGGCGATAATTTTCGTTAGTGACTTTTCTTGTATTATAATTGTTAAGATATAGTCTATGTTTATAATCAATTGGATAATTTTCGCCTTCTCCAAATGGGTAACTTGACATTCCGTGGAATGGGAGCGGTAACACAGTTTGTCCCTGGGCAGTGTTTAAGTCGCCGTCTTTGAGCCAACCATCAGTATAAATTAAAAAGTCCCGGGTCCACCCGCGGTTAATAGTAGAAGGTATGTCCGCATCAAAAGTCACCGTTATTTCATCTCCGGAATTTAAGATCACATACATGTCATCAGAATCCAATAAGAGTGGGAGGACATCACCATAACGGGTATAATCTCCAGTCAAATCCCGCCATTTTTGCTCAATGGATACATCGTTATAGTCAAACCAATGGGGACCATATCGGCCCCCTTTACGATATACTCTAGAGAAACCTCGATAATGAATTTCGGCAGAAATAGGCTGAAGCACTGTTTTTTGAACTGTGGTTTTTACTTCCTCTGTTGAAAAGAAAATGTAGTCCCAGTAAATCTGCATATTAGTACGAATCCTAACCCGGTAATCCTCGGACAAAAACTTATCGGTAAGATCGGCGATAACGGTTTTTTTCTTCCCCATTGGAAAACCTAAATTGTCAATTGCCGTTTTCCAGTGACCATTGCGATCTACAACTTGGAGGATTGGGGGAATTGTTTTTATTTTGTCCGACTGGGACATGGATACGTTTATGCTGGCATCTGTGGGATATAGCCAGCCATTCAAGAAAAGAACGATCTGCTCTGCCTGTGATAATTCTCCTAAATCAAGTATAAGATCATGCATAGTCATTACTCCCTGAAATTTTTCCGGCATAAGAGTTGAAACATATTTATCATCCTGTTCCCTAATCTTTTCGATGACATTATTTCCTTTTTCATCCATAGCTGATTTGGGAATAAACTTTTCACTAACAGCGTAGATGTGCGGTGTAGGGAACGGTGGCGGAAAAAATCGCTCATCGATAAAAATGTCCACACTGTCCGGATGGTCTAAGGCGATGAGTTTAATTTGGTCTAAATAAGGTGTCTCCCATAGCTCCTCTGTAAACTGAAAAGAATATTTTCCATCTTTAGCCTTAATTATATCCCTCGGGATTTTTAAGTACTCATCAGCCGAATTCGGAAAGGCGTAGATCGTAGTTCCTCCCATAATACCACGAGGCATCCCTAATGCGCTTCGCCATAAAACATCTGTTACAAATTCGTATTCTTGACCATTCCATGCATATAAAAAAACGCATGAGCCCTTCAGAATCT
>Ga0315339_1003687_pt1 | contig 10602 bp, 9 predicted proteins | sample ASW17metaG_FD_204514 | JGI IMG/M metagenome (GOLD analysis project Ga0315339, IMG submission 204514) | Ammonia-oxidizing marine archaeal communities from Pacific Ocean, United States - ASW #17 | ecosystem: Environmental > Aquatic > Marine > Oceanic | place: USA: California | collected 2016-12-05
GTCGCCTACATCACCTCGTGGTCAGTCCTTGGGCTCTCGCGCATCATCATGTGGGAGTTGCCGTTCATGGGGATGGACTTCGCACTGACGCGGTGGGCGGCCTCCCTGTTGCTTCCGTTCATTGCTGGCTTGCTGGCGCGCCAACTGCAGATCCGCATTGCCGCAACGGGCGTCAACGGCGGCTCCGGAAAGTCGGCCGGTTAGCGATGCTCGTCTCCGGCAGCATCCTGTGGTCGACGGCGCTCATCCTCGGCGCCATCACCTTGGCGCGGCCCGGCCGCCAATACGCCGACGCACTACAAATCGCCGGCAGGCAGGCGCTGATGGTTCTGCCGCGCATGGCCATCGCGATCCTCGCCGCCGGGTTCATCGGGGAGCTGTTGCCGGAGGAGACAATCAGCACGTGGATCGGTATCGAATCGGGAGTGCTGGGTATTCTCATCGCGTCCCTCGTGGGCGCCCTGTTGCCGAGCGGACCGATTATTTCGTTCCCCGTCGCCATCGCGCTCATGGAATTAGGGGCGGGCACGCCACAGCTCGTTGCGTTCCTCACCGCCTGGTCGACCTTTGCGATGCACCGCCTCTTGATGTGGGAGATTCCCATGATGGGCATGGGCTTCGCGTCGAAGCGGCTGTTAGTCTCCGTCGTCCTGCCGCCGATTGCAGGGTTGATGGCCTGGGCGATGGCCGGATAGGCGGTTCCCTATTCGTCGATGATTGGGTTGGTCAGCGTGCCGATCCCTGAAATCTCCACTTCGATGGTGTCGCCGGCCTTCATCCACACGGGGGGCTTGCGGGCGAAGCCGACGCCGCCCGTGGTGCCTGTGGAGATCACGTCGCCCGGTTGAAGCGGCGCAATGGCCGACATGTACTCGATCAACTCGGGTACGCCGAAAAGCAAATCGTCGGTGCCCGTGCGCTGCATTTCCTCGCCGTTGAGGCGCGTCACCAGGGTCATGGCGCCGGGATCGGGAAGCTCGTCGGTCGTGACCAGGCAGGGCCCGAAGGCGCCGGAGCGCCAGAACGTCTTGCCGGGCATGAACTGAGTGGTGTGGCGCTGGTAGTCGCGGATCGAGCCATCGTTGTAGCAGCTATAACCGGCGACATAGTCGAGCGCGTTAGCCGCGGCAATGTGGCGGCCCTCCTTGCCAATCACGAAGGCCAACTCGCCCTCGAAGTCGTATTTGTCCGACACTTTAGGGCAAACCATGGGTTCGCCGTTGCCGACATGGCTGTCCGGGTAGCGCGGAAACAGGATCGGGTATTCGGGCGCCGGGCGGCCGGTCTCCTCGATGTGGGTTTTGTAATTCAGGCCGATGCAGACGATTTTTGCGGGGTCTGTGATCGGCGGCAGGTATTCGATCGCGTCCAGTGCGACATCCGCGCTTGTTCCCACGGCTGCGTCCCGTACTGCGTCTAGGGCGCCCGCACGCAACACGGCGCCTAAGGTGGCGTAGGAATCGCCCAGTTTGCGGCCCACGTCGACGATGCCGCCGCTCGTGACGACGCCGTATGAATCGCGGCCCTTGCGGCGAAAACTAATGAGTTTCATCTCAATCTCCCTAAGTCCGGCGCCCCCGCGCAAGCCGCGGTTCCCATAGCAGAGACCGCCCTCGGGCGCGACCGCTGCCGGACGTTCCCGCTCCTGCCGTCATCAGTTGTAGTGCTTGGCGAGATAGTCGAGAACGACCGCGTTGTAGGCGGCGGCATTCTCGAAGGGGGGCGCGTGTCCGGCGCCCGGCATTTCGTAGAACTCCGCGCCCGGGATCACGGCGACCGCCTCCCTTAGAACGTCCGGTGGTATGACGCGGCTTTCCGCGCCACCGATCGCCAGCGTCGGCACCCGGTATCCCTTGAGGCGCTCCACCGTGACGCCAGTTGCCGGATCGAGCAGGCGCAACATGGCGGGTCCGACATTCTGATTGAGGCGGCCGAGTTGACGCATGAGGAACATGAGCTCCGGCTGCCGGTTCTCGAAGCTGGGCGCCGTGACCGCATTGACGATCTCGCGCGTTCCCACGGCCTGTCCCGGTCCCGTAGCAAAAGCATGAAGCAAGCGTTCGGTGAGGACCCCACCCGCCGTTCCCGACATGGCAATACAGGCGACACGGTCGGGAGCCTCGATCCCTGCGGCCAAGGCCGTCCACCCGCCGATCGCATGGGCGATGATGGCGCACCGCTCGATGCCCAGGTCGTCCATGACGGCGAACGCATCGCCGGCGAAATAGCGCGGATGGATGTCGTCCACATCACAATGCGAGCGCCCCCAGCCGCGGTGATCGAATAGGATGCAGCGGTAGCGTTTGGCGAACGCCGGTATTTGCTGGAACCACTCGATCGTGTTGCCTCCGCCGCCATGGGCGAACACCACCGGCGGCCCGTTGCCGTGGGTTTCGTAATAGATGGTGGCTTTTTCGGTCGCTATTGATGGCATGACGAAATCCCCTTTCACGGGGACCGATTAGAGCACGGCGGCACGCATGGCAGCCAGTTCAAACGGTCCGGTGGTCGTAGCCGCCAATTTTTGGTAAGCAAGGGCCGTGTCCGATTTGAACGGTAAAGTGGCGCTTGTCACCGGAGCGAGCCGTGGTATCGGCGCCGCCATCGCGGCGGCGTTCGCCGATGCGGGGGTGCGCGTGATCGTCACCCATCGCGATTCGGCCAAGGCTGCCGATGCTGTAGTCGCGGCTTTGCCAGGAACGGGCCATCGCATGATTCAGGCCTCGGTCACGGATGCATGCGCCCTTGCTGCCGCGGCCGAGTCGATCGCTGCCGGGGAGGGGCGGCTTGACGTATTGGTCAACAACGCGGGCATCTCCCGCGTCGTCGCGCCGGCAGACCTCGACGGCCTCGACGATGCTCTGATCGATGAGATTTTCGCCACCAATGTACGCGGCGCGATCGCCTGTGTCCGCGCATTTCGACATTTGCTTGCAGCGGACGGCGGCGGAACAGTCATCAATATTTCGTCTGTTGCCGGGAAGATCGCGCGCGGCAGTAATATCGCCTACTGCGCCTCCAAGGCGGCGCTCAACAGCCTGACGATGTCCCTGGGCCGGGCGCTGGCGCCCGAGGTCCGGGTGATCGGTGTGGCTCCGGGCCTCGTGAACACGGAGTTCACAGCGACGTGGGATCCGGCGGTTCGCCAAGCTGTCATCGACGCCACGCCGCTTGGCGCGCTGGCGTCAACCGGCGATGTGGCGCGCGTGGTTCTCGCCGCGGTGACGGGCCTGACCCATACGACCGGCGTCACGATCCCGGTCGACGGCGGCATGCCGCTGGGCACCGCCTAGCGTCGGCCGCGGATCAGCCGCACGTCAATATGGAGGTCGAGCGCAGCCCACGCCCGGTCCGCCGTATACACGGTCGCGCCGCGCTGACGCCCGAGTGCGAGACACGCGCGATGTCCAAACGACAATCCCCGATGCCGCGTTCGCTCCCGAAGGGATGCGGCTAAAAACGCGAGCTCATTGCGATATGTCAGGATAGTCGCGGCGGAGAGAGGGTCCTTCACTCCCCGATACGTTGGGCCGCATCCCGCTTGTGGGCGGCCAGGGCCATCAGGCGGCGGTCGCGCCAGGCCTGTCTTTCAACGTGGGCTTCTATGGGCAGTGCCGCCCGGCGGTCGGCGGCGGCCTGTCCGTACAGCGCTTTGTCCCATTTACGCGGGTCGGTTTCGCGCGCGACCTCGCAATAGATCGAGCCATAGCGCGAGGCATAATCCGGCACGCCGCCGGGCGCGTTGAGGTCGATGGTCTCCATCGGTCCCATGAAGGACCAGCGCAGGCCGAGGCCGTATTTCACCGTCTTGTCGAGGTCTTCCGTGGACACATAGCCGTCGGCGACAAGCCGCATCGCCTCGTTGAGCAAGGCGCCCTGTAGGCGGTTGAGAATGAATCCACTGATCTCCTTGCGCACGACGATGGGCTCTTGGCCCACGGCAACCATGAGATTCCGCGTCCGTTTCACCACGTCCGGATCGGTCCACGGCGCGGGGGCAAGCTCGACAAGGGGTACGACGCTTGGCGGATTGACGGGATGGGCCACGAGACACCGGTCGCGCCCGGGCAAATGCGCGGCATAGGCGCTGGTGGGAATACCCGAAGTGGAACTGCCGATCATCGCGTCCGGGGCTGCCGTCGCGTCGAGCTCGCTGTATAGGGCGCGCTTCACCGTCAGGTCTTCCGGTGCGTTCTCTTGCGCGTATCCGGCGCCGTCGAGGGCCACGGCGATGGTCGCAGCCGGTTTCACGCGGGCCGCGACCGTCTCCGGCGCTTCGTCGATCAGGCCGAAATCGGCAAGGTCGCGGGCCGCGGCGGCAATGGCTGACCGGGCGGCTTCCACGATCCCTGGGTCCGTATCGTAGAGCGCGACGGTGCGCCCAGCACGGGCGAAAACGACCGCCCAAGCGCGTCCGATCATCCCGGCGCCGATAATTGCGATCTTCTCCATGGGGCTCTCCGATGGTGCCAAAAGTGCGCGGCGTCGCGCGGCGTGCTAGCTTGGCCCAAAGTCACGTGAAGGGGAACCGATGTCCGCGCCGCAAAGTTTGTTCGAGAAAATTTGGTCGAGCCATGTGATCCACGACTACGGCGGCGGCTATGCCCTCCTGCATATCGACCGCGACATCATGCACGATCTTATCGGCGAGTTCGTCTTCAAGCCCTTGGACGAGGAGCGGCGAACGATGCCCCATCCCGAGCTTGCCTTTGCGACTATGGATCACGGCATCGAAACGACACCGGGCCGTGGGGACGAAACCCGCATCCCGGGCGGCGAGGTGGGCGTGCGGGCGCTGCGCCGCAAGTCGAAGGAGCACGGGGTGACGCTGTTCGACATCGGCGACGTGCGCCAGGGAATAGTCCACGTGGTCACACCGGAGAACGGCATCGCGCTGCCCGGCTCGACGCTCGTTTGTTGCGATTCGCATACCTGCACGGTCGGCGGAGTCGGTGCTCTCACCTGGGGCATCGGTGCGTCGGAGTTCCAGCACGTGCTGGCAACGCAGACCCTGGTCATGGAAAAGCCCCGGACGATGCGCGTGACCTTCAGCGGCGCAGTTCCCGAGGGTGTGACGCCCAAAGACATGATCCTCTATGTCATCGGCCACGTGGGGGCCAAGGCGGGCAACGGCTTTGCCATCGAATACGCCGGCGAGGCCGTGCGCGCGCTGCCGGTGGAAGGGCGCCTCACGTTGTGTAACATGTCGATCGAGATGGCCGCGCGTTACGGCACGGTCGCCGCAGACGACGTGACTTTTGAGTACTTGCACGGGCGCGAGTTCGCACCGAAGGACGCCCTGTGGGACCGGGCTGTCGAGCATTGGCGGACTTTGCCAAGCGACGACGGCGCGCAATTCGATCGCGAAGTCGCGATAGATGCCGGGGCGATCACACCGCAGGTGACGTGGGGGACGAGCCCGGCTCATGTTGCGGGCATCGGCGAGCGCGTGCCCGATCCGGCCAGTGCGCCGGACGCCGATGTGCGTGCTTCTTGGGTGCGGGCGCTTGAGTACACGGGCTTGACGCCCGGCGACGCGCTGGAAGGGACGGCGATCGACGCCGCCTTCATCGGTTCATGCACCAACAGCCGTCTCAGCGACTTGCGCCGCGCCGCAAGGGTGGTCAAGGGGGGCAAGGTCGCCTCGTCCCTGCGCCGCGCTTGGGTCGTGCCGGGATCGGGCCAGGTCAAACGCGACGCGGAGGCCGAGGGCCTCGACCGTATCTTCCTGGATGCCGGCTTCGAATGGCGCGAGCCCGGCTGTTCGCTGTGCGTCAGTTTGGGCGGCGACCGTTTTGAGCCGCGCGAGCGCGTGCTTTCGACCACCAACCGCAACTTTGAGAACCGCCAGGGGCCGGGCGCGCGCACCCACTTGGCGAGCCCGGAAACCGTTGCCGCCTCGGCCCTCAAAGGCGCCATCGCCGACTCCCGCAAGCTGGGGCATTGAGGTGGAAAAATTCACACGTCTGACTGGGGTCGCCGTGCCGCTGATGCAGCCCAATATCGACACCGACGCGATTACGCCCGGGCGCTTTTTGACGATGACGATGGCAGCCGGCAAAGCGAGCTTCGGCGCCTCCCTGTTCGCAGACTGGCGTTTCGACTCCAACGACGAGCCCAAGCCCGACTTCGTGCTCAACGATCCGGCCTATGACGGGGCGGCGATCCTGGTCGCCGGCGATAACTTCGGCTGCGGCTCGTCACGTGAACACGCCGTCTGGGGGCTCGCCGCCTACGGAATTCGCTGTGTGATCGCGCCGAGCTTTGGCGAGATTTTCTACAACAACTGTTTTGTCAACGGGCTCTTGCCCGTCTCGTTCGCCGGGGAGCAGGTGCAGGCCATCGCGGACCAACTGAGCGCGGGCACGGGTGGCCGCTCGATGACGATTGATCTTGAGGCGCAGAAGATCACCAGGCCGGACGGCTCGGAACTGGCGTTCGAAATCGACGCGGCCCGGCGTGAGGCCCTGCTGGAAGGCCTCGACGCCATCGGCATGACCCTCAAGCTGGCGGACGAGATCGCCGCGTTCCAGGCGGAAGACCGGGAGAGGCGACCGTGGATTTATTTGTAAGAGTTGGCGTGCGCCGTCGTACGGCACATGACCTCACGCTGAGCCTGTCGAAGCGTGGGGGTGTGTGCCCTGTTCTCATGCGTACTCATCCTCCCGCCTTCGCGAAGCCCGCTTTGCCGGGCGAAGGAAGGTCGACGGGCTCAGGATGAGGTTTGTTAATTGATGCTAGGCCGAGGAACCTACTCCGCCGCGGCGCCCGCAGTGGGCAGCGTGTAGCCCGCGTATTCCTCGCGCAGTTTGGTTTTGAGGAGTTTTCCGGTGGCGGTGTGCGGTAGCTCATCGACGAACAGCACATCGTCGGGCATCCACCACTTGGCGATCTTACCTTTGAGGTAGCCGCGCACGTCTTCCTTGGACAGCTCGGCGCCGGCCTCGCGCACGATCAATAGCAGCGGGCGTTCGTCCCACTTCAGGTGCGCCACGCCGATGACGCAGGCTTCCGCCGCACCGGGGCAGCCGACGGCGATGTTCTCGACGTCGATGGAGCTGATCCACTCGCCGCCCGATTTGATGACGTCTTTGGTGCGGTCGACGATCTGCATGTAGCCCTCGGGGTCCAGGGTCGCCACATCGCCCGTGTCGAACCACCCGTCCGCGTCGAGAACGTCGCCGCCCTCCTCGCGGTAGTAGCTGTCGCAAATCCACGGCCCGCGCACCATGAGGCGGCCAAAGTCCTTGCCGTTGCGCGGCAACTCCTTACCGTCGTCGTCGATGATCTTCATTTCGACGCCGTAGATGCCGCGGCCCTGTTTTGCCTGGATGTCGTAGCGTTTCTCGGCGGGTAACGCGTCCATGCCGCGCTTGAAGGTGCCGACGGTGCCGAGCGGGCTCATTTCCGTCATGCCCCAGGCGTGGATCATGTGCGCGTTGTGCGATTCCTCGAATTCCTGAGTAATGGCGCGCGGCACCGCCGAGCCGCCGCAGACAACGCGCGTGAGGTCGGGCAGGGTCTTGCCCTCCTCGCGCATGTAGGCGAGCAGCATCAGCCACACGGTGGGGACCCCGGCGGTCATCGTCACCTTCTCGTTTTCGAGCAGCTCAAACACGCTCTTGCCATCCATACCGGCGCCCGGCATTACCAGCTTGGCGCCGCACATCGGCGCAGCATAGGGAATGGCCCAGGCATTGGCGTGGAACATCGGCACCACCGGCAGGATCGTATCCTGGGCGCACAAGGCCAACGTGTCGGCCATACACGCGCCCCAGCTGTGCAGGACGGTGGAGCGGTGGGAGTAAAGCACGCCCTTGGGATTGCCTGTGGTCCCCGAGGTGTAGCAGAGCGACGACGCGGTGTTCTCGTCGAAAAGGGGCCACACGTAGTCGCCGTCTTGCGCCCCGACCAAGTCCTCATAGCACAGGAGACCGTCCAACTTGCTGTCCGGCATGTGCTCCGCGTCCGTCATCACGACAACGCTCTTGAGACTGGTCAGCTTGCCGGCAAGCGCCTCGATCAGCGGCATAAACGTCAGATCGACGAAAAGATACGAATCCTCGGCGTGCCCGACGATGTAGGCGATCTGCTCGGGAAACAGCCGCGGGTTGATGGTGTGGCAAATGGCGCCGGAGCCGGAGACGCCAAAGTAGAGCTCCAGGTGGCGGTAGCCGTTCCAGGCGAGTGTGGCGATCCGGTCGCCTTCCTTGACGCCGAGCGCCGCCAACGCTTGGGCAAGCTGCTTCGAGCGCTGGTTCAGGCCGGTATAGGTGTAGCGGTGGATCGGCCCCTCGACGCTGCGCGAGACGATCTCGGTATCGGCATGATAGCCGGCCGCGTATTCGATGAGCGACGAGATCAGAAGCGGCCTGTCCATCATTTGTCCGCGCATTGCTTGCCTCCAATCCTGCCTGTTCGCTTCCCGACATAGTGCCGCAACGGGGTGTGCTAATAAAGGCTCTCGAATTTTGGCAGAAGCATCCGGAGACACCATGGCAAGCGCGGTTGATTATCAAAAACGGGGTAAGATTGCTCTCCTGACAATCACCAGCCCGCCGGTGAACGCTCTGGGAATTGCCGTGCGCAGCGGCCTCGCGGATGGTGTTGCAAAGGGCCTGGCCGACGGCGGCGTGAGCGCATTCGTCATCACCGGCGATGGCCGCGCCTTCTGTGCCGGCGCCGATATCCGCGAGTTCGGCAAGCCCCTCAAATCCCCCGATCTTGGCGACGTGAATGCGGCCATTGAGGGTAGTGCCAAGCCGGTGGTCGCGGCCCTCAACGGCTTGGCACTTGGCGGTGGCCTCGAACTCGCCATGGCCTGTCACCGCCGCGTGGGGGCGCCCGGCGCTCTGTGCGGCCAGCCCGAGGTCAAGCTCGGCCTCGTGCCGGGGGCCGGTGGCACCCAGCGCCTGCCGCGTTTGGCGGGCGTCGAGGCAGCTTTAGATATGATTGTCTTTGGCGACCCGGTGCCAGCGGACCGGGCGCTTGAGCTTGGCATCCTCGATGAAATCATCGAAAACGATTTCGTCGCGGGGGCCATCGCGGTGGCGGAAAAAGTTGTTGCGGGCGCGGTGGCGGCAAAGCCGACCCCCGAACGCACTGGCAAGATTGACGCGGCCAAGGGTAACCGTGCGCCGTTCGATGAAACCCGGTCCCTTGTTGCCAAACGGCGCCGCGGCTACACCGCGCCCGTGCGCGCCATAGAATGTATCGAGGCGGCACTCGATCTGCCCTTCGCCGGCGGCCTTGCCCGCGAGCGCGAGGTGTTCATGGAATGCATGGGCACCGACGAATCCAAGTCCATGCGCCACGTTTTCGCTGCCGAACGCGGGGTACGCTCTATTCCCGACGTGCCGAAGGATACGCCCGCGGCCAAGGTCGCGAGCGCCGCCGTCATCGGCGCCGGCACCATGGGCGGCGGTATCGCCATGAATTTTGCCAACGCCGGAATCCCTGTGCGGCTTATTGATATCTCGACAGAGGTCGTGGACAAGGGCCTCAGGATCATCACCAAGAACTACGCGGCCACCGTCGCCAAAGGGCGCCTGTCGCAATCCGATATGGACGCGCGCATGAGCCTCATCACCGGAGCGGCGGATGTTGGCGCCGCATCGGACGCCGATTTTGTCATCGAGGCGGTGTTCGAGGATATGGACATCAAGAAGGAGATGTTCCGCACCCTCGACGCCACCTGCAAAGACAGCGCGATCCTGGCGACCAACACCTCGACACTGGACATCGACGAGATCGCCCTCCAGACCAAACGCCCGGAAAGCGTCATCGGTACCCACTTCTTCAGCCCGGCCAATGTCATGCGGCTTCTTGAAATTGTTCGCGGGGCTGGAACATCTAAGGAAACTATCGCGACGGCGATGAAGCTGGCGCCTGCGCTCGGCAAAGTCGGCGTTCTTGTCGGCGTATGCGCTGGCTTCGTCGGCAACCGAATGCTGCACGGCTATCAACGCGAGGCCAATTTTCTTATCGAGGAGGGGGCTTGGCCGCATCAAGTCGACAAAGTGCTCACAGACTTCGGTTTTGCCATGGGCCCGTTCGCGGTGGGCGACCTTGCCGGGCTCGACATTGGTTGGGCGGTCCGAAAACATCAGGCGGCGACGCGGCCTAAGGTCCAGCGGTATTCCCCAATCGCGGATCGCATCTGCGAGATGGGGCGCTTCGGGCAGAAAACCGGCGGCGGCTGGTACGACTACGAACCGGGCAGCCGAACGCCCGTGCCCAACAAGGACATCGCGGCGCTGATCGCCGCCACGTCAAAAGAACTCGGCATCGAGCGCCGCGAGATCGGCGAGGCTGAGATTCTGGAGCGCTGCATCTACCCCCTCATCAACGAAGGCGCACGCATCCTCGACGAAGGGATTGCCCTCCGTCCCGGCGATATCGACATTATCTGGCTTAACGGCTACGGCTTTCCGCCCTTCCGCGGCGGGCCGATGTTCTATGCCGATACAGTGGGCTTGGGCGGCGTGCTCGCCGCCGTTCGGGGTTACGCCAAGGCGCACGGCGATCTGTGGGCTCCGGCGCCGCTTCTCGAACGGCTGGCGGGCGAGGGGAAGGGATTTGCTGATTGGGCTGCGGGTTAGC
>Ga0315339_1003690_pt1 | contig 10595 bp, 10 predicted proteins | sample ASW17metaG_FD_204514 | JGI IMG/M metagenome (GOLD analysis project Ga0315339, IMG submission 204514) | Ammonia-oxidizing marine archaeal communities from Pacific Ocean, United States - ASW #17 | ecosystem: Environmental > Aquatic > Marine > Oceanic | place: USA: California | collected 2016-12-05
GGCAAAAGGGGCAGCTTCCCGTGGGGTATTACTTGGGATTCATGCCGATGTTCCCGGCACAAGCAGGCGCGGGAAGCATTGAAAATGTGACATTCTGGGAGCGGGTAGTATGGGGCTATTTGGCCTCGACACTAACGCTGGCTGCAATCCTAACTTGGATCGCGAAAGGTCGGGTTTCAGCGATGTTGGCGAGAAAGCGCGAAGCTTCAGACTGAAGCTTATTACCCCAACCTTGTTAGGCTGATCCGCAACGCCGAATGCCGGCATGCGCCAGGGGCGCGCCCGCGTGCGTTCGGAATATCCACTCGGCTCTGCCTACGCCAAGTGGCGTCGTTCACCCATAGCGAACAATTCCGCGACGCGGACCAGAGAGGCATGACCCGGAGGAACCCAATCAACGCTTCGGTCATTTAGTGTCGCCGACAACGCTTCTTGACAAGCTGCTATTGGGAATAGCGTTTCGAATTCCCATGAGTCCACTCCTGAGCGGCGAAGCACCTCGGCGGCAGTGATTGACACCCTCAGCATTCCGCAAAGATCGAGTTTGTGACTAGGTACCGTCCTGATAATGCCTGTCAACAATGGATCGCCGATCACTTCTGGCTCTGTGATATCCAGCTCTTCTAGCAATTCCTCGAGGAGCCCCACTGAGGGGCTATCCGGTGGATGGATATGGCCACCGGGAACGACGTGGAGTGCATGAGGGTATTCAAGAACCGTTGCTGATCGTTTTTGCAGGATAATCATGTCGTCGGAAGTTACGACAACCGCAGCGATTGCAACTGGGTCAGACAGCTTTGCGGAATTCCCGCGAGCCCACAAGGGCCTGGCCAAGTTGGTGCCCACGAATTCTTTGTACGTCGTAATCCCGGCCTTGATAACGAGATCATTACCTGTCGCTTTGAAGCTGCGGAACCGATATAACTCACGATTCTCGGCGCCCAGCCCAAGCTTGTCCCACGCGCGATTGATGTCCGCTTCCTCGGATGCAGACAGACGCATGCTTGCCCCTGACGCGTACTCAAACCGCACGGACGACAGAGGGACACCCCCTTGCCACATCCATGCATATAGGTCAGGCCGATGGAAAAGATTCACAAGGCATGTTCTTTGCGAAGGCTTGCAACATTTCGTTCATCGGTCTAGGACTCACAGTCGAGGAGGAGTGAATGCGCGAAGAAGGTTCATTTTGGTAGGTGCGAGCTATACCAATCGAAGGTCTTCTTCAGCCCCTCCTCAAGCCCGACCCGTGGCTGGTATTTGAGCAATGTTCTTGCCTTTGACAAATCGGGACATCGCCTGTCGACACTCCCGGGCGGGCTAGGCCGCTTATCAATGCTCGGGTGGAAGTTAGCTATGTCGAAAAGATGTTGCGCCAGATCCGAGATGACGGTTTCTGTGTCATTGCCGATGTTAATTATGGTTGGCCCTGCGGTGAGCGGCGTAGCGCCGGCGAGCACAAGGCCTTCCACGAAATCGTCGATGTAGCAGAACGATCTGCTCTGGCTCGTTCCGAAGATACGGAAAGGGTCCTCGTGTTTGTTGATCCGCTGTATGAATTCCGAAACGACATGATCTGAACCCATCCGTGGGCCATATATGTTATGGGGCCTGACAATTACGGTGTCTGCCGCACGTGCTTGAGCGTCGTTCCAACAGAGCAATTCGCCTGCTAACTTACTGCCTGCGTACGAGAATCTGGGATTCGTGACGTCCTCAATCGTTAGCGGGACTTCTTCGGCAGTGGGAATCGGCAACCCCTGCGTGGTTACCGACCCTGCATACACCTCAGACGAAGATGTCCAGACGAGTTTGCTCGAGGAGACTTTAGGGAGCCAATCCAGCAAGTTCATCAAGCAAAGGAGATTGGTTCGAACCACTTCGTACGGCCGATCATAGAAGTTTCGAGTACCGTTTACTGCGGCAAGGTGATAAACGACATCGCAGTCAGTTGGAAGCAAATCAAACGCTGCAGAGTCTTTGAGGTTGACCTGTACGAGCGAGACATTTGGCGCTTCTAGCAAGCGTTTAAGATCGTCATCGAGGTGGCCTCGCGAAAGGTCATCACACAACATTACATCGTTGCCGTCAGCGACGAGTCGAGCGGCAAGGTGGAATCCGATGAATCCCGCGCCTCCGGTAACCAGGGCTTTCATACAGTGCCGTCGCCGACCCTATAAACCTTGGTCCCGTTGGCCACCAACACTTGGGGGTCGGCCAAGTTGTTCCAGCAGTCAACAAGCAACATTTCAGGTTCCGGGTGCGCCTGCTGAATCAAGCTCGACGAAATCTGCGTAATCCGTGGGTGGTTTGTCAGGAATAAAGCGACATTAGCTCCATCTAAGGCCTCGGTAATTGTCGGTGCCACAGACTGGCCTTCAAAATCTGTCACGATGGGGTCATGGTACACAAAGACTGCATCTGGGAATGCATCCCTCAAATATCGTCTGAGTATTGAAGCGGGAGACCCGCGCGTATCGTCGGTTTCAGGAGTGCCTTTAAACGCCAAACCGATCAATGCGATCCTAGGGAGGTGCAGTGCACGGTCCTGAACGTATTCGCGAACCCACTCTCCTACCTGGAGCGTTGCTTGGATGTTACTAGTGATACTCGCATGGGTAATCGGCATTTCGACGCCCAGCTCTGAAGCGGCACCTACAAGCACCGTTGGGTCTTTGGACAGGCAAGGGCCACCTGCGCCTAAACCGCTATTAAATAACGCTGTGCGGTCATATCCGTCGTTGATAGCTGCAACTAGTTCGGCCGCGTTAATGGATAAGGCTTCGCACGCCCGCCCGACTTCATTAGCGAACGCGATGTTTACGGCGCGGTAGCTGTTGTCCACGAGCTTGCACATCTCAGCGACTTCCGGTGCGCTTACCTTGATGACTCTACCGCCCAATCTACTAACGATGGAGCCAGTCATCTCAGCGCTTTGTTCACCGAGGCCACCGACGATTTTGGGGAGTAAGCCGAGTTCATGAAGGGCATGTCCCTCGATGGTTCGCTCGGGCCAGTAAGCGACGAAGAAATCGCCTTCAGCTTTAAGTCCCGTTGACTTTTCGAGCTCGCGTGCAAATGCACGAGTCGTACCCGTTTGCACGGTGGACTTCAGCACAATCAGGTGGCCGACGGCGAGGTGTGACGCAATCGATTCGCGGCAACCGTTCACCCCGTCTAAGTTCGGTGTCCCGTCTTCCCGCATCTCTGTGCCGACGGTGATGAAAATCGCGCGGCAAGCACGCATCATCGCACCGTAATCGGTGGTGAACGTTATGTCACTTCGGTGCCGGGCTATCGCCTCTTGAACGCCCGGCTCGTAAAACCCTGGTTCGCCAGTGGCTTCCAATTGCGCAATCTTGTCGCTATCGCGATCGAGTCCAACCACCGTGTATCCGGTGCTGGCAAACGACGCCAACAATGGCAGGCCTACGTACCCGAGGCCAACCACACCAACAGATAAGGGTTCCGAGGATTGCAATGGATAACGACCTCCGAGCGATGTTTCAGACGCTACCTTAGTTCAGTGACAGGCACCACAAAGCGCCCATCGTCGAACTGGAACGGGTGAGATTATTCATAATCTCGTCTTTTTGCAATGTCAGGCTAAAATCACGTCGTAATCAGGTTTCGATTCGAAAAGCAGTTCTTCTGCGACCACTACGAGGCTCATTCTCGGGGAGTAGAGGCCATTGCCTTCTGCCTTCTCCACGAGCCGAGGAAGGAAAAAGGAAGGAAATTAGGCAGTATCTTAAATTGAGAAGACGAATCACTGCCCCGGATAAGGCAGATTTGGAGAGGATTATATGCTAGGCGCTTTGCTGGATGTATAGCCCGGCGGGAAGTAGGCCGGATCGTGGGCAGAACCAATGGGGTCTGCCGTCGCGATAAGGAAGGCCCGCGAGATACATCACTCGCGACTATGGCGAGAGCTAGCCTCCCGGAGATTGTCTGCTAGCGTGCCTTGCGGCCACTGGCTTGAATCAGCTTGATTGAATCACATACGTATTCGATTTCGTCGTCGGTAAGATCCATGGCCGAAGGAAGATAGAGACCCCGGCTCGCGATCTCGTCGGCGACAGGGCACTCTTGGCTTACGAACAATCCGATGTCATGGAAGGCGGGTTGGGCGTGCATCCCAATAAAGAATGTCCTGGTCTGGATACCCGCAGCTTGGAGCTTCGACATGAGCTCGTTGCGGTCCACGCCGAAGGAGTCCTCCACGAGGATGGAGTACATCCAGTAGACATTCTTCGCCCACGGTTCTTCTACCGGGAGCGTGATACCTTCGACATCACCGAGTAAAGCTGAGTAACGCGCGGCCACTTTAATCTTGGATTCAAGAATGGCGTCAATCTGGCTCAACTGGCCAACGCCAATCGCGGCGGCCACGTTGCTCATCCGAAAATTAAATCCCAAATCACGATGCAAGAATCGCTGTTCTTTTAGGAAACCCAAATCACGCAATGTTCGAGCCCGCTCTGCGACGTCGGAATCGTTGGTGAGGAACATGCCGCCTTCCCCAGTGGTGATGACCTTGTTCGCGTAGAAGCTAAAGCAACCGCCGTCTTTTAGGGCACCAACTCGCTTGCCTTTGTACTCGGCTCCGTGTGCCTCAGCCGCGTCTTCGATTACGAGAAGCTCATGTTGGTCCGCCAGTGCCATCAGAGGGTCCATATCGACGGGGTGCCCGTAAATATGGACCGGCATAATAGCCTTGGTTTGAGGCGTAATCACTCGCTCAACTTGATCCACATCCATATTCCACGTTCGTCGCTCTGAATCGATCACGATGGGCGTGGCGCCTTCGTATACGACAGCTAGGCAGGTAGCGATATTCGTGAACGTTGGCAGGACGACCTGATCGCCCCGGCCGACCCCGTACGCTCTCAGTGCGAGTTGCAGTGCGGTCGTGCCACTGCTCGCCGCCACGCCATGCTCCGCATGACAGTACGCAGCGAAGCCTGCTTCGAATTCTCCGATAAAGCGCCCGAACGTACCTGATATTTCGCCAGATGAAACAGCTTCGACGACGTTTTCAACTTCTTGCGCGCCAATGAAAGGTTTGAAGACAGGAATATCGATGGCTTACCTCCAAGTTATCGGTGACCATGGCAGTACACCTCACTCGGTACTACTACCAGTCAGTTGGGTAGCGTCAGAAGTATACACAAGATGCTTTGGCCTACTGCTTCGCATACTAAGTGATTCGGATACGATGAGATTGCCGGCATTACATGGCGGTGAAGCCGCAGCGCCTGAAGCCGAGTGCGCAAAGGGCATAGCCCCTTACGCACCTGCTATGTGAGGGTGTCGACCGTCGAGACTAGGCCTTGCACGATGGGCACCACGTAGATCCCAATGGCAAAAGACCCGTCTTCTTAACCGCGATGATGCATTGGCTTAGCCGGCTCATGCTGACAAAGCATTTGCCCGTCATTAGCGAACGAGCTTCTGTATGGAGGCGGTTGGGGAAGCCCTGACACGGTATTGGGCCTCCCCGAAATTTTAACATGGACCGCCACAATCAATTCGCCAACCGGGCCTGCACCGAGCTTCTCAAGGACAGATAGGGCAGCTGAATTACGCGGGCATTCACTTACTAGATAACCCCAGCAGCTCAAATGACCGCGACGGCCTAAATACAATAGCTACCTTGTAATTTCTTGTATATCCTTGTTCAGTTGAACATTGTCACTGAGGCATGGAACATTGGTAAAACATTGTCGAATGTGCGGATCCCAAGATCTGGCACCCTTCTTGGATCTAGGACACCATCCACCCTCCAATAGCCTCCTCACCCGAGGTGAATTAGGGGAACCGGAAACGCACTATCCGCTAGTAATGCTGCTTTGTGTTGAATGTGGCCTCGCTCAATTATCGTACGTCGTTGCCAAAGAGATTCTCTTTGGCAACTCGTACCCGTATGACACATCCGCGAGCCGAACCCTCAGTGAGCATTTGGTAGCAATGGCCAAGGCTCTGATTACACGCTTCGAACTCGATGGGAAAGATCTCGCTGTCGATGTCGGAAGCAACGTTGGGGTGCTTGCAGAAGCCTTCACATCAGGTGGGGCGCGCGGCTTGGGGGTTGAACCGGCGGGCAATATGGCCGCCAAAGCAAACGCTCAAGGCATAGAAACCCTACACGCTTTTTTCGATCCAACGTTGGCTCGCGAAATTGTAGCAACCCATGGCACGGCATCCGTAATCACGGCAACTAATGTCTTTGCCCATATCGACGACCTCGACGCCATCGCCGAGGGAGTGCGGACCTTACTCGCCCCACGAGGTTCGTTTGTCATTGAAGCTCAATACTTCCTTGACCTTGTCGAAAACCTTGAATACGACCAGATCTACCACGAGCATTATTCCTACATGTCGGTCAAACCCATGACTTTGTTTTTCAAGCGACATGGATTAGAAGTTTTTGATGTCCACCATGTATCGACCCACGGTGGTTCTCTAAGGGTCTTCGTGGGTTTTCCCGGCGCCCATCCAGTCGACGCGAATGTCGACATTTACCTTCGGAAAGAAGAGGCAGCGGGCTTGCAGGTGCCTGATCACCTATCAGGATTCGCACAGAAAGTTGCGGAAAGCCGAGATATCATGCTGGAAAGGCTGATAGCTCTCAAGGCGCAGGGCAAGCGTGTCGCTGGGATCGGTGCACCCGCTAAGGCCAGTACTCTGTTGAACTACTGCAAGATCTCTACTAATCTAATCGAATTTCTGACGGATTCCGCACCATCGAAAGTCGGCTTGTATATCCCAGGTATGCATGTCCCTGTACTCGCAGAATCCGCGCTGGTAGAGCACCGACCAGCTTATGGAGTCCTTATGGCGTGGAATATTAAGGAAGAATTGATGTCCAAGTTCGCATCATTCGAAAAGCAAGGAGGGGTCTTTTTAGTGCCCATCCCTGAATTGACAGAAGCTAAGGCGCCCGATGCTTAAACTTGAACTGAAGCCGGACTTCACTGACGCGCGAGGAACGATCACCGATCTTCTCAACGATGTGCCAATCAGCAGTGTCAACGTGGTTACTTCTCTGAAAGGCGCGATTCGCGGCAATAAGTATCACCGACGTGCCGACAAGTACATCTATCTCATCAACGGCACGATGGAATGGCTCTATCGTGAGGGCGAAAACGAAGAAGTCAGTCGAACGACTTTCGTTACCGGCGATTTTTTCCTGGTTCCCTCGGGAGAACACCATGCTATGCGATTCTTGGAGGACACTGTGATCATTCAGTTCACCACAGAATCGCGTGCGGGCACCGGCTACGAAGATGATACTGTCCGACTGGAACACCCACTTATCATCTCAGATTGAAGGCCAAGCAGGCAGGATTAGCCCTCAGGGATGATGCGTACGGGCAGTCTGCGCGATGTCTTGCCTACCGCTCCTTCCCTCCGCTCCCGAAGTAAGGTTACGGATAACGATGGAGTACCTTCATGCGTCCCCTAAAGATTGGTGTCATGGTCGACAGGATAACCCCTGGTGCGACTCCGAAATTTCTTGGTCGCGAAGTACGCCATCTAAGAGAACTTGGCCACGACGCAGAGGGAGTGGCCATCGTCGACAGTGGACTTCCTGCATCTGGGCCGCAGTTTGAAGAGTACCTCGGCAGCATCCCGATTCGCTATATGTCTCAGGAACACCGAATCTTTCAGCGGACCGACTTCCGTGTCCCTCCGTTCGGTTTTCTCCGGGCTTTCGATATCGCCGCGGGCTACACGATGGGACACTTTCTGAAATCCGACGTCGAGCCTTACGACCTTCTCATTGCCCACGGCTCAATCACTTGCTGGATAGCGAACAAGATTTGGCGAGCACGTGGAATCCCATATCTCGCCGTACTTTGGGATCCCATCTCGTTCATCCTGGATGACGTGTATCGCAAGAGATTGCCGGGCCCTGTCTTCCGTGCGGCGATGCAGTTGGGAGTTCGGGTCGACCGGCGCTTAATCGACGATGCGCTGGTTACCGTGACCGGCTCGGATTGGTACGCACAAATGACGAAAGAGTACACAGGGCGCACGGTCGAACCCCTCTACCCAGGCGTTGAGGTTGGGGAAACGATTCCGGATAGCCGAGGCGATTTCCTGGTGACTTTAGACCGTTGGGACATTGGGAACATGCCCATCTGGTTGTTGGACGTGCTGCTCGGCCTGACCAAACCCGTAAAACTCAAGGTTGCGGGCTTCTGGTGGCCTGAGGAGATGAGAGTTGAATTCGAAAAAGCAGTGGCTGCTCGAGGTCTCCATAATCAGGTTGAGATATTAGGGCCCGTGAGTGAGAGCCAGCTTATCGACCTGTTCAGCACAGCTCGTGCGATGATTTTCCCTCATAAGGCCGGAATCAACTTTGCAGTGATGGAAGCTGCGGCGAACGGATGTCCAACAGTTATGCAGGAAGGGATCGACCTGTTCATCCATGGGGAGACGGGGTTCTTTCCAAGCTCCGGGACAGGAGATCGCGAGCCCGCAGACGTGCTTGAGACTCACCGCCCTCAAGATCTGAGTGCGTTCATTCGCTACACCGAGATGCTTGTGAATGATGAGCGGCTTGCGTGGAGGTTAGGAGCGAACGCCTGGGAACTTATGAAATCTTACTCCTGGGAACACCGCGTGAAGCGCATGGAATTCCTTATCGACCGGCGCCTCCAGCCGCAAAGTGATTGACCAAACTATGATTACCGACAGCCCTGAATTCCGATTGCTTGTCCACACGCTAGATGACGCTTATGAAATTGCTTCGGTTGCATTCCCGCGCGAGGTGAACTGGAAGCGGTTCGAGCGATTGGTGCAGAACAATAAGCTTGCGCTTTTGGCTTATTCCTCGGTCCTGCACAACGGGAACTTAAATGTCCCCCCATTTTGGCGAGCTCGGTTTAGTGCAGTCTTGGAAGAGCAGCAAGCAGAACATGCCAAGTTTGCTCAGTCAATTGATCAGGTGAATCGCCTCTTGGGTAGCACTCCATACGTTTTGGTAAAAACGTACCGACCTTTTCTTTACCACACGCATGATGTGGATGTGCTGGTGGCTGATGTGGATGCCGTGGGTAAGGTAGCGACGGTGGCGGGAATCGCCTGGGATGACATCCCGCGCGGCTCTGTGCAGATTGACGAGCCACAGTGGCTCGACTTGGAGTTCTATCCGCGGGTCTTGCCAGGCAGCATTCAGGCAATTGATGACGAACTGACGCTCGCGAATCCAGTCCGTATGACCTTGGCAGGAGTGGAAACGTGGGTCGCGAGCCCGGAGGTTGAGACGGTGACGCTTATGGCGGATGCCGCGCTTCGGCTCTATGAACTCAAGCTAGGGGACATGATATATATCTACTCCTTAGCCCCCCGGACGGACTGGGCCCTACTCGAGGTCCAGGCTCGCAAGTATGGTTGGATTCAGTCGTTTGAAGAGATTGCGGGAGTGCTGAACGCCCTCCATCAGGAAGTGTACGGGTTCGAGTCGCCCATCGAGCGGACCATCTCGTCCCGAAAGCCAACAACAACAGTCCCGTACGTGCCGAGTTGGAAAGCGACCATCCGTGCTCTGTCAGGGCTGAGCAATCGCCACTTGCTGAAGCTTGGGGGCTATTTGTCAGTTCGCCTCAAAATCGGCCACCCTAGGATGCACAGAGTGTACGTGCGCTTCTTCCAGGTCCCAGTTGGCCGATTTGTATTGCGGTATTTTTATCAGTAGCGGAACCACGGAATCGTTAGTCCGCCAGAAGGAAAATCGACGGTGCCTAAACTAAGAGTAGCTTATTTCGGGAAAGGTTCTACAGGAATCGCTCTCCTTCACACGCTGGCAGACCACCCAGAAGTCGACGTTGTCGCAGTCGCGGCCTGGAAGCCCTCCCGTAGGTCGTGGTCGAATGCCCCGGCCATTGGCGACGTTGCGCAGGAGCTCGGATTACCAACGGTGGACTCAGAAGAGGCCCTCGCCGCGATTCCGTTTGATGTGCTGCTTTCTGTGTATTACGACAGGATTATTGGGAAGCGAGTCCTTGAGTTGGCCCGAGTCGCCTCCATCAACTTGCATGCTGCGCTTCTCCCGGACTACCGCGGACGGTTCACGTTCCTGTATGCAATCCTCAACGGCGAGGCTGAGTATGGGGTTACGCTTCATTTGATAGACGAAGGAGTCGACACAGGGGCGATTATCGCCAAACGGTCATTCCCCATCACTGCCGCGGCCACAGCTCAGAGTCTCTATGACCAGACTGCTGAAGAGGCAATCGTGCTGTTTCAGGAGACCCTACCCAGCATCATCGATGGGTCATTCAATTCGACGCCACAGGACGCAGGCCGATACATGTACCGGACTGGCGATCTTCCCGACGGCGAGGTGGACCTGTCATGGGAGCCTGACTATCTTGATCGCTTTGTTCGCGCTATGTATTTCCCGCCGTTCGACCCCGCGCACTTGAAGATTGACGGCAAGACGTATTTCCTAACCCCTCACGTCGGCAAAGATCTGACATCGTGAAAGATTGCTGCCACAAAGCATGAATGGCTCATCGGAGATTGCCTTTGACATGCCCTATGGCATAGGTGTGCGTGGCAAAGATCGATCGAGCGAGGCCACG
>Ga0315339_1003691_pt1 | contig 10592 bp, 8 predicted proteins | sample ASW17metaG_FD_204514 | JGI IMG/M metagenome (GOLD analysis project Ga0315339, IMG submission 204514) | Ammonia-oxidizing marine archaeal communities from Pacific Ocean, United States - ASW #17 | ecosystem: Environmental > Aquatic > Marine > Oceanic | place: USA: California | collected 2016-12-05
CATCATTCGTCATATGCAACACTCCGGTTGAGGTTCAATTTACCCCAGCCGGGTGTCTCAATTATCCGTACCGCACCCCACTTGCGTTGTGCCCAATCGCGGATGTCGTGTTGGCGAATCATGCCAAAGGGTCCAGCCATCCCGACTAGCGTCCCGAGATAGACGAACACCCGCTCGAGCCAGCGCGGACAATCAAATGATCTGTGGATTAGACGCCGGTGCATGCCAATTGAATGGCCAAAACAAACTGTTATTGCAGCGGTCGCGACGAAAACCGCTAACGCGCCCCATTCGAAAGTGATCGGCCCGCCAATCAGGCTCACGGCGGTTATGCCGCCAATCCAGAGGGACTTGCTCGGCTTCCAGTGGACAGAACCGTCGACCGCGTTCGTGCAATCCGTATCGAACATTCGCGGTGAGCGGAATGTACTTGCCGACTGCCTCAACGCTTCATCGACGGCATCGATAATTGCCAACGGCCTGTCTGCTACATGCGTTAACGTCACGGCGGATCCCGTTGTCATATGCAATTATAAATTGTATAATGAAATAAATATATAAGCAATAAAATATTTGGCTATATAATTTTAACTGAATAGCCCTAGTTGGATCATTCGGTGGGGAAAGGAACTTGCATGACAATTGACAAGGTGTTCGACGCGTTGTCATCGGCCCCACGGCGGCGGATCCTCGCGTTTCTTTCAAAGACGGACATGACTGCGGGCGAGATTGCAGAACGCTTCGCTGGACTGATATCTCAGCCCGCCACCTCAAAGCATCTGTCAGTCCTTGAGAATGCCGGCCTTGTTTGGCGCGAGAAGCGGGGACAAAACGTTCACTACGGTCTAAACGAGAGCGCTCTGACAGGAACGCTGGCGCATTTCCTCGCCGAGGTTTGTCCGCGCTCACGGCCGTTCCGCAGGGAAAGTGCGAATGCAGCTAAACGAAAAAAGACGCGCAAGGCGATGGCAACGGAATAACGGCCCACAGATTTACATTCGGAGCTCGTTGCAAATCCGCGAGGCGGCAACTGGTCCGAGGTTCGCTCGTCTTTAGTTCGATACCCAGAGCTTACGATCCTGCGTGCACAAGAACTCGTAGCCGGTGCGGGTGACGCGGATCGTTTTTTCAATCTGTGTACCACCAACACCGAAGATCTGGACCGGGTTTTCGATGCAAAGCGTCGTTCCTTCCTCAATCGGAGTATCGGTCGTATCGGGCAGAAACTGACTTTGTACTGGCGTCGGGGCAGCGAGAACGTATGGAAGTTCACGTTGCTCAAGGCCAATGGCATGGCCGATGAAATTGCCGTTATGCTCGGGCAGGCCCGCCGATCGCGTTCCCTCAAGGCCCGCTTGAAAGATCTTTGAGGGCAGGGCGCCTGCTTTGACTTCGGAAAGTGCGGCGTCGAAACCGGCAACCGTCATCTCCCAAATTTTTGCCTGTTCGTCGGTCGGTCTGCCGACGACACCACCCCAGCCGGTGTCGGCCTGGTAATTGTCGAGGACGAGGCCGGCGTCGAATTTCCACATCTCGCCCTTGACGAACTTCTTCTCGGTCGGCGGAAAGATGCCAATTGTCCTGCGTCCCGAGCACATATGGAACCATTGCCATTTGCCGAGACCCTTGCCGACTTCGCTGGCGAAGACCGCCGCGGCCTCGAGCTCGGTTATACCCGGGGCGACCGCACGAGAGGCGGCACTTGCTGCCTTCTCGTTTAGTTCAGCCGCCCGCGTCATCGCGGCAATCTCATCCGGCGTTTTAACAACACGGATTAGGCGGAAGAGATCGGCGGCGTCGATAATGGTTGCGTCCGGCAGGGCCTCTTCGATCTGCTTACGCACGGCCGGCATGACGCGATCCTGATCGAGAGCGATGCGAGCCTTGTCGAGTTTGCGCTCCTTGAGAGCCAATGCCAGCGCCGCCCCAGGGTTCTTTGCCCGGCGCTCGTCCCTGGTGTACAGGCCCAGTAAGGTCTCTTCTTCGGGCGTTTGGGGTTGGGATCCCGGCGGTATGACCAGCGCGCCTTTGCCGGCGAACGTATAGTGGTCCTTGATCCATGATTGCTGGTTTGAGGCGTAGGTCAATTCCGGTCCAGGCACAATTAGCGCCGGAGCGGTTCCCGCATCCTGCGGATAAACGGCAAACATGTGAACTGAATAAGCATAGACCTTCAGCGACCAGGCAACCGTTCCAGCAACATAGGTGACATTTTCCGGTGTGCTGGCGACGAGCGCGTCGATTCTGTGTTCTTTCATTAACTCGCGAGCGCGTTCCTGGTTCAGGTACATGACGTGCCTCCCGGCAGATTGATTGTTCTTGTTTGCCTCATGAGAATAGTGGGTCGTGGCACGCTCTGGCAAGGAAACATCATACGTATCACCGGCTGAGAAATTTGCCCAAACCGGTGCAAGCGGCAGTCATCGGCGGCAGAATTCGAAGCATGCGGGCCGGCTCACCGAATGCACTCGAAGTCGGTTCGGCGGGGGCCCCGACGTGGCGTGATTTGTCGCATGCCCAATCGTCCGGAACATGCTAACCGAATCTCGTCTGAAACGAATCACTACTGGTGAGTAAGTCGCTTGGCTCCTCTCGATAAACATCTGAAAAAGGTTACGCGGCTTGATGAAGCAAGCCGAACCGCATCCCAGGCGATCGCCGCCCCTGGTTTGGCTGGAATATTCTTGTTGGCGGTCGTCATTTTTGCCGCCACGTGGACCGCGTCGGGACCTCTGTCATTCTATGTAATTTCGGCCGCCTTGGTCGGCGGATATATGGCCATTTATGTCGGGGCCAACGACGTTGCCAATAATGTTGGGCCGGCAGTTGGTGGCAGGGCCCTCACATTGGTTGGGGCATTGGTTATCGCGGCGATATTCGAAGCGGCTGGGGCACTGATTGCCGGTGGTGACGTCGTAAAAACTATCTCCAAGAATATCATTCGTCCCGAACCCGAAATGGAAGTGTTGGCTTTCATACTGATAATGATGGCGGGCATTCTTGCCGCTGCGATGTGGGTTCACCTTGCCACCCATATAGGCGCTCCTGTTTCGACCACGCATTCGGTCGTTGGCGGCGTTCTTGGATCTGGGATCGCAGCCTCCGGCTTTGGGATTGTTTCCTGGCCGACGATGTCTGCGATCGCGGCAAGCTGGGTTATCTCTCCCGTATTGGGAGGGGTCTTCGCAGCCTGCCTTTACTGGCTGGTCCGCAAGGCGATCCTTACCCGATCAGCCCCGTTCGATGCGGCGCGGCGCTGGCTGCCGCCTCTGGTTGCCGCAATGTCCGGCGTGTTCGCCATGTATTTGGCCTTGAAGGGACTGAAGCATGTATGGAAGCCTTCTTGGTCAATGCTGCTGGTGATAGGCGCGGCATTCTTCATTGTCACATTACTTATCTCTCGACCGTTGATCCGCTACCAATCGCGGCAATCGGAGGCGCAGGGCAAGCAGGTCACATCGTTGTTTGTTCTGCCGCTGATTGCGGCAGCCGCTCTGCTTTGCTTCGCCCATGGGGCAAATGATGTCGCCAACGCCGTGGGTCCGCTTGCCGCGATTGTTGCGGCAGCCGGAGCCGGTGTTGCCGCTCCATCAAGCGTACCGTTGCCCCTGTGGGTTCTTCTCATCGGTGCTATTGGTATTTCCACGGGACTTGCCCTGTTTGGCCCGACAGTCATTCGCACGGTAGGAGAAAAAATCACCAAGATGAATCCGAGCCGCGCCTATTGCGTGGCCCTCGCGGCGGCGATTACCGTGCTCATTGCTTCGACGCTTGGTTTGCCGGTGTCGTCGACCCATATAACGGTTGGTGGCGTCTTCGGGATCGGCCTGTTTCGTGAAGCAATCAGTAATCGGGGACTAGCCAAATCCTCGGTTCAGCCGCAGACGGGGATTTCGAATGTGTCGACCTTGAATGCGACTTCAGAGGAAGCCGTGCGTCGTACAAGCAAGCGTGAGCGACGTAAATTGGTGCGGCGTCAATATGGGCTGGCAATTGGCGGGGCCTGGATAATAACAGTTCCAGCCACGGCCATAATCTCTGGCCTTCTATATAAGGTCATGGCTTATTCGGCGGGTGTTTGAAGCAAGGTGTCGCCGCTGACTTGGACAGCGACTTTTCTCGGCAATTTAACCAAACACTTGCTGGCAATCGTGTGGCTTGCCTTGCCAAAATCGCAGAGAAATCGGCGGTATGACTTGACGGACTGGCGATAGGTGGCGTTATTGCGGCGCCGGTGACGCGAATCAGCGGAAATCCATTCAACCAAGAGACAGAAAGAAAAATGCCAAGGTTTAACGACAACGATATCTCACAAAGGCGCGAGACCGCCTCCAAAGCGAAACAAGCAATGCTCGAGCGCTTCAGGGCTCGACCGGCCGAGGACGATCCGGCCACGGTGGAACGCAGGGCAGCTCGGTTGGCGATGAGCCAAGCGCGGGAGGCACGGTTGGCGGCGCGAGAGGCGGAACTGCGGGCCGAAGCGGAACGCCAGGCAATCGAGTTGAAGGCGCGAGAGGAAGAAGCGGCGCGATTGGCTGCGGAGCAAGCCGAACGCGAGGCCATCGAACGCCGCGCCGAAGCGGACAAGGCGGTGGAACTTCTGGCTGAGCAGAAAGCCGCGCGGGATGCCCGATATGCCGCGCGCAAGGCCCGTCGTCGCTGAAATGCCGCCGGACGATTTGCGGTCTCGGTGGATCAGGTGTGATCCTCGAGAGCCCTGATTATCTGACAATCCCGCATATATTTTTGCCGTCGGAGAGTTGGCGTTGCGAAACGATTGATGTCGTCCAGCGATTTCTCTTGCCAGGCGGGATGTGGGCGAGGACACTTGAGCGCCGCGTTACCGGCGCGGCGGCCGATTGCTTTTGGAGATCCGAAATCATTCTTCGGCATTAATATGCGAGACGAGGGGCGGGCGGAGCGAGAATCCTATGAAGCGGTTGCTCACCCGGATTCTATTGATGCTCGCGATTGTCGAGGTTATTTACCTTGGCGTCGTCAATGTTGCATTGAACCTGGGTGCGACACAGGATTTTCTCAACCGGGTAAATCCGGATCGCTTCTCGGCTCAGTGGGATCGGGCTTGGAGCTGGTATCCGTTCACATTCCATGTCTCAGGCCTGTCGGTAAACGGCCAGACATGGTCGCAGCATTGGCAAGTTTCGGGCCCGACGGTCGAAGCTTCCCTGGCCATTCTGCCTTTGTTCGGAAAAACCGTCCGCGTTTATGACCTTGTCACCGCGGATATCGATGTCCGGTTTCGTCCCAGGCCGAGTCCCGATCGCGACGATGCGGAGGTGCGCCAGTTTTATCCGCCGATCCAGGGACGGGACCCTAGCCTTGTCGCGGGGCCGCTGCCGACACAGAAGCCGGGATGGCTGGTCGTAGTCGATATTGCGCAAATCAGCGGCGAGAATAATTTCTGGGTTCGACAGACACGCGGAACGCTCGCCGGTGAAGGGCGAGCGCGTGTGATGCATCGATCCGGTCACGGTCCTCTGGCGATTGGCGATGGGCATGCAAAGGCTGTTGTGAAGTCGCTATCGGTCAGTGGCCAGCAAATCTCTGAGCGCGGATCGATAGAGGGAACGTTCGAATTCGCCTCTTTCGTTCCTTACAAGAATCGTGGTGTCAAAACCCTGTCGTTTCTGTCGAGCGAGGCGGCCATCGAACTGCCACTGTCCCGACTCGATTTTCTCGATTTCTATCTCGGAAAAGTCGGCGGCATGAAGCTCGGCGGCAGCGGCAGCGTCAATGGACGCTATGCCTATGTGCTCGGAGATCTCGTTGCCGGCACCGATCTGTCGATCTCAGCCGATGATCTGACGGTCGAGCAGACGCCTTATGCACTCAGCGGGGCCGGTCACGTCAGCGTCAAGGTTATTCCTGACAACCCGAAAGTGCTCGACACCAAGGTTAGCTTCGAAAGTTTGAGTGCCTACCACGAGTCGGATGATGAGGAATTGTTCTCCGGTGCTGGCATGGCGGTGAACGTAGTGCGAACGACGCAGATTCTGCCAGGCGGTGGTGACGATGAGAGCGCCCACCGTCGTGTTTTGTTCACAATACCAAAGATGACCGTACCTGATCTGAGCGCTTATCAACGTTTCCTACCGGACAAGTGGGGTGTTCAATTGTTGGGCGGCGTAGGTACGCTGGAGGGGCGGGCGGAATTGTCGGCCAATTCCCTTGAAGCCGATCTGACGCTTAGCTCGCGGAACGCTGAAATCAGAATAAAGGACGATTCTTTCGAGACGGATCTTTCGTTTGGACTAAAGCTCAATGGCGAGGCTGCCGCCAAATCAGGGCGGATCGATGTGTCGGGCACATCTCTAAGCCTCAACGATTCGCGCTTGACCGACGGGCAGGGCGATGATGCGGACATGTGGCAGACACGCCTATCCGTGAATAAGGGGGGCGCCGTGTTTGAACTCCCCGAGGCGAGCAACGTCGAGGGTGAACGTGCCGGTTTCTGGGGGGTACTGAAAGAAAAAGACCTCAAAGCGCTGTTGGCTACTTTGGAAGGACAGTTTCAAGCGGATTTGGCCGTTTCCGACCTCGATTGGCTGAATGTTCTGTTTAAGAATCCCTATTCGCTCGCGGTTCACAATTCGGCTGAAATCAAGGCCGATTTAATCGTCCGCTCGGGATGGTTTGCCGAGGGGTCGACGCTTGAAATGCGTCCGCGTGACTTCAATGTGACGGTTCTCGATTACGTGGCCGAGGGTAACGGTAGTTTCAGTGTGGCAGTGGAGCGCGGGGGCGAGCGTCCGGATCTGCGCTTCGAAGCCCAGCTTACCGACGCATCGCTCAAACTCCAGGACGAAAAACAGTCGGTGATTGATCAGGTAACGCTTGCCATTGCCGCGGGTGCAAAACGAGTCTCGCTCAGACGTGGCGGAGCCGTGACGGGACTCGATCTGAATGTTTCTTCGGCCCGGGTTACCGACATGTCGGCGTACAATCACTATCTGCCGAAGGGCTCACCGCTGCGGCTCCTGGGAGGCGAGGCCGATTTGACCGCAAGAATCCAGATGAAGACTGGCACCGCCACCGGCTTCGTCAAATTGCAGACATCGCGCGTTGATGCCGTCCTCGACGATCAGCCGCTCTTTGGGACGCTGGCACTCGACGTTGATATCAATGACGGCACGGTGCGGGATATGGCGTTCGACATTTCGGGGTCCTCACTGACACTCGATGATGTTCAGGTAGCCGGCACCGGGGTCGGACCAACCAACACAGTGTGGAGCGGACGTATCGATCTTAGCAATGGGCGGGTCGTCTGGAAGAAGCCGATGAAGCTCGACCTCGATGCAAAGATCCGGATGACGGACACGCGGCCGCTGGTTGCGATGTTCGAAAGCCATAGCCAAAAGCACAAATGGCTTGAAAAGATATTGACCCTGGAAAACATTCGCGGCGAGGCGACGATCGCGGTCAAGTCGAACGAATTCTTGGTTCCCTACGCCATGGCCAAGAGCGATACGATCGAAATTGGGGCGAAGGGCGTAATTCGCGAGAATGATCGTGAAGGCATTTTCTATGCCCGCTTTGGCAAACTTGCCGGATCGCTTGAATTTGACAACGGCAGAAGAAAATTTGACCTGATCGGCGCGACGAAAAAATTCGAAAATTATGTTCCCGGCGAATGACCATTTCGCCCATTTATGTCATCGTCGGTCGTTGATCTTCACTCGGCGGCGCCCTTGCGAATGTTCACCGTCCAGTCATAGTCGATGAATTGTACCTTGAAATCGGCCAGAATATTCTCCGAACGATAAGAATCGACATAGGCGGCTAAACTTGGTGCCTTGGCGAGAAAATCCTCGGTGTAAAAATCGAAGATCGACGACAAATTTAGTTCTTTTCGGTCCAGATCAAGCTGGACGTTTCGGTCCTCACCAATGAATGTCCGCGTCGCCGCCTCCAACTGCTCGTCGAGAGTGGCGGATGAGAAAGCGGTTTGCGGTAAACGCGGACAACCGACAACCATACAGTTCAGCGCAAAGTGAATCCGTTCCTCACCGATCGGTCGGATAACCTTGTTTTCGAAATTGTAGAGCGAAATCGATCGACCGCCGACCTTGAACCTTTGAAAATAGAAGAATGTCAGCTTACGAAAACCAGCCAGAGATTTTGGGACGCCCTTGTTGATTACGCCATACATGGCAAGCGCGTTATAGGCATTGATGTAATAGGCAAGGCGGTCATTGCTTTCAGGAAACATTGCCGGTCGGCTTTCCGGATCGACGGCGCCAATGAATGCGACCACCCTTTCAAGGTCGCCATGATCGTTAGCCAGCGCGGCGAAGTCGATCCTTCCGGCATCGTCAACATTGGTCGTAAGGACTTTACTCCACAAAGCCTCCCAATCCTCAATGTTGTCGGGCACGCCGGTGATTGCAGCGGGTGCGAAAGTCGTGGTCGCTAGGAGTGATAGCAGGCCGAATGCCATGGCCAGTAGCCTTTGCGTAAATGATACCATGTTGCCGTTCTTTCGTTGCGCCGGCACGAGGCTACTTTGCGGCCTCGATTATGCGTACGCTCCGCCGAACGCGCCTGGGGGGCATCGCAGGCCTACTCGGAGATTGGTCGTTGTCCTTGATCTGTCCGGTGAGTGGATCCCAGAATTGGTCGCCACCGGGTTTTTTCATGCGCACTGGCGCCAGCACGAAAGCATCGCGTTTAGCATTGTGCAGGCACATTGATATTGGCCCGGACTGCGTCGCCACCATGAAACTGCAGCCGTCGATGCGCTCCTTTTCCAGCGAACAGGCGTCCATAAAATTATGAATGAAAAACGACAGCTTATTGACCCGACCACGGCTGGCAATGATGTCGAATTTTGCGCGCCAAAGTTTTCGGGCAATCCATGCGATTACGCCGCTCCACAGGCTTGGCCGGGCGACAATCCCCTTCAAGAAGCTGCGCACGACGCTGGCCTTGTTTCGCCGGTCGAAACTTCGACGAGCAGTCCCTTCAAGCACGGCCTGAAACAGGCCGACATCATCAAGGGCGTCGTAGGCATGACCATTGGCGACGAAGGTCATCGCGTATCGATTGCAGTGTGAATGTCCGATATGAGAGGTATCGAACGAAATCGAGGTTCCAGCGCCGGTTTCGATCTGGCGCTGCAGCGATTTCATCGTGATGCCGTCGCCGCGACGGCCTAGCGTTCCACGACCGGTGTCGGCCTGGAGCTGAAAGGAGGCCAAGCGGACCACGTCGCTGTTTTTAACGAAGAAATCCACCACATCGGGAATTTGGTCGATCGTTCGGTCGATAACCGTCGTGTTGAACATCACGGCGATTGGCAGGCCACGGGCTCGTTCGATGTAATCTTGTCGAATCGCGTTTAGCGCGGCTTCGCTGTCGAAACCGCGTCGCTCTTGTGTCATGTCGACATGAAAGGCGACATCGACCAAGCCGACATCGGCAAGTTTTTTCAGTAGTTCCCGCTTGGCGCGTATACCGTTGGTGAATAGCGCCGGACGCATGCCTTTGGCGGAGATGCGCCGAACAATCTCGATCAGCTCGTCTTGCTTGCGAAGGGTAGGATCGCCGCCGGTTACCTGGACACCGGTGCCCGGCCCGTAATGCTCAAAAATCATGTCGATGCGGAGGAACAATTCCTCCAGCGGTATATCCTTTACTGCCTCGGCGTGTTCCGACAGGTAGCAAGCTGTACAGTCGAGATTACAGCGCTGGGTGATTTCCAGTGCCACACAGCCGATCGGCCAGCGCCGACCCATAAATTGACTAGCGTCCCATTGGCCGGTGGCCCGCATCCGCGCGCGGGCGAATCCAAGCTTGTCTTGTGCCGGCATTGCCTTGGGTTGTTCCGCCCGAATGTCGGCTTGGGTCATATATTCGCCGGCGACGTCGGGGCTAGCGAGATCGGATGTGATTTTCGAGCCAACCGCCGCTCCGCCGCTTGACGACACTGAGGGGTCATCGATATTGAGGCCAATGGTCAAAGGCAAAACTTTGGCTTTCGGCGCTTTCGTACTTAGCGGCGCAATTGGAATTTCAATTTTCTATCGACTTGGCTCCCCTAAAGGATACCGACACCCAGAATAGTATAGCATCGCACGACCGCGATGCCGGCCTTCTCCCAGAGAAGTGATCATCCGTGAACCTAAGATCGGCAAGGCCATGGGCGTTGAGAGAGTGCTTTGGCGGCTACGTCGAAAATGCCTCGCTTGACCAAAACGGATACTCTAGAATTAATTACCCTTGGCTTCGAGATGTCGGGGGATGACCGCGCGTAGCTCAACTGGATAGAGCGTCGGACTTCGAATCCGAAGGTTGGGGGTTCAAGTCCTCCCGCGCGGGCCAATAAAATCAATCGCTTATGCCGATTATTGCTGATGACAAGAATCGTCTAGCAACCAATTAGCAACCGCCGCGTCGGATTTTTCCTGCGACTCCGAATCGTCTCGGCGTGTAAGTTTCTTGATCGCGGTGTACTGCGGCCCGGTTTTGAGACACCCGTCTGAGCTTATTCAAGCGGCAAACTTTAGACCGTCCACCGCGTTGTGTTCAAGTCGGCATTGATCTGCTCGTACCTGTGCTGGGGTACGATATCC
>Ga0315339_1003692_pt1 | contig 10592 bp, 10 predicted proteins | sample ASW17metaG_FD_204514 | JGI IMG/M metagenome (GOLD analysis project Ga0315339, IMG submission 204514) | Ammonia-oxidizing marine archaeal communities from Pacific Ocean, United States - ASW #17 | ecosystem: Environmental > Aquatic > Marine > Oceanic | place: USA: California | collected 2016-12-05
CAGAACCAATCGAAAGATCTAATTCTCTAATAATAAAAACCAAGGTGAAGCCAATAACAACGATCGCATTTAAAGAGATGCCCTTCAATATCGAGGTGATATTATAAGCATTCAAAAAATTAGGAGCGAATAAAGACAAACCAAACGCGACTATAAGGAGTAGTAAAATGGCACGATACTCATCTATAAAGTTATATATTTTTTTATCCATGATCTCGCCCCATTTTTCTTAGTTGATATTGATTTAACCCAACAACAAAAATAAATATTGTACCTATCACGATATTTTGTTGGAAAGGATGAATTCCGATGAAAGTCATCAAATTTGCGAGTAGGCCTATGACAAATACACCGCCTAAGACACCTATGATATTGCCGCGCCCTCCCGACAAGGTCATCCCCCCCAAAACAATTGCTGTAACCGCTTGGAAGTCATAACCTTGGCCAAGATAATAAACACCAGTTTTATTGAATGAGGTAATAAAAATCCCTGCAACTGAAGCACTAAAGGCTGTAAATAAAAAAGAATAAAAAACAGTTTTTCGAGTATTGATACCAGAGCCTTCAGCAACATCATAAGAAGAACCGACCAGTTTCACTTCTTTACCAAAACGTGTTTTTTTATATATATAGGCGGAAGCGATTATCATTAAAAACATCGCAATGACATAAATTGGAATACCAAGAAATGAAGACCGATATAAAGCAACAAAACTTTCTCCGGAAGTACCTGGTGAGGAATCAGGGTAAATTTGGTTATTGCTCATCGCAAAGCGCATTAGCCCTTCCATAAAAAAGGCAACAGCAAGTGTCCACAAGATAGGATTAGCTTTTAAATAACCAACGACATAACCATTCATCACACCAATTAGCGTGCCTGCCAATATGCCACCGATAATGGCAACATAGATGCCATAAGGTAATAATGTAACCGATACAATACCTGATAATGGAATGATGGCGGGAATAGATAAATCAGCATAATGACCGACATAGGTCACAAAAGAAGCACCTGCAACAACAATCCCTAGTAATGCAGCATTTCTAGTGATATTCAGAAAATTTTCTGCCGTGAGGAATTGGTCTGAATAAATCCCACCAATAATGATTAATAATAATGCGATTAAATAAACACCTGTTTTCTCAGCAAAAATTTGGAATTCACTTATTTTTATTTTACCGCGGTTTTTTCTCGTTTGTGGTTCTGTTTTTTCTTGACCCATTTTGACTATTTCTTGTTGGATAGTGGAGTCATGTTGCACATTACTTTTAATCATTAAATTTACTCCCCATTCGCTCTAAGTAGGATATCTTCTTCATTTAATTCTTCTTTTTTCATTTCATGAATTAGTTGACCATCTTTGATAACAATACACCGATCGGATAGATGCACTAATTCAGGTAAATCACCTGAAATCAATAATATAGTCGTTCCGGTTTCCCGTGCTAACTCAATAATCGTTTCATGAATAAGTTGTTTTGCTCCTATATCAACACCACGTGTTGGTTCATCTAAAATCAATAATTTAGGTTCTATCGCGAGACACTTCGCTAAAAGAATTTTTTGTTGATTTCCACCGGAAAGGTTAGATACTTGTGCCGATTCATCACTCGGCATTATTTCTAATTTCTTAATCATACTATCGGGAATTTTTTCGCCTATATGCGATGAATATATAATGCCTTTTGTGTGTCTTTTGATTAATGTTGAAAGAATATTTTCTTTTATATCAAGGCGTAAAAATAGACCTTGTTTTTTACGGTCTTCAGTCAGATAACAAATTCCCAAATCCATAGATGCCTGTAAAGATACGGGTTTAAATTTTTTCCCATCTAGTTCTAAGTTACCTTTATCAATAGGATCTATGCCTGAAATAGCACGCATTATCTCAGTACGTCCAGATCCAGCTAATCCGGCAACGCCTAATATTTCTCCCTTTCGAGCTTCAAAAGAAATATCTTTAAAAAATCCATACCTATTTAAACCATTAACTTTAAAACGAACTTCTCGCTGTTTTTGCGTTTTTCGATGGTAAAATGCATCGATTTTTTTGCCCACCATACCTTGTACAAGCTTTTCATTTGTCACTTCACCGATAGTTGACGTAAACACTTTAACACCGTCTCTCATGACTGAAACTCGGTCGGCAATACGGAATATTTCAGGCAAATGGTGTGAAATATAAATAATGGCAAGGCCTTGTTTTTTTAGATCTTCAATAATAGTGAATAAGCGTTCGACCTCTTTATGAGACAGTGATGAAGTCGGTTCATCCATGACAAGAATTCTGGGGTTATTTCCAAGTGCTTTTGCTATTTCAACAAGTTGTGCTTCATGTGGACTGAGCTGACTTACTGGCTTGTGAATATCTAAATCCAAACCTACTTTAGCAAGGCATTTTTGTGTTTCCGATTGCAATTTTTTTGAATCAATGAGAAAGCCCATTTTCTTCGGTAATCGGCCTACTAATATATTATCGGCAATCGATAATGGGGCAGCGAGACTGAGCTCTTGATAAATCATGGCAATGCCATTTTCCTTGGCCATAGAGGGCGTATGTAAATTTACTTTTTTACCTTCAATGTAAATTTCGCCGGTGTAATCATTAAATGATCCAGCAAGCATCTTCATTAATGTCGATTTACCTGCACCATTTTCCCCAAGTAAAGCATGTACTTCACCGGCGATTATATCGAGAGATACCGAATCAACAGCTAACATACCAGGGTATCGTTTACTCACTTGATTCATTTGTAAAACTGGATTATGTACATCACAATCCACCCTATCTTGCAACGGCTTCATATACTGATCCTAATAGTTATCGTAGTTATGATTAATGACTGACGACTAATGACTTACGAATAATTCATTTAACTGTTTGAGATAATAATTACTAGAAAATTTAGTAGGCTATAGGCATAGCCTACTAATACTTCTTACCACTGAGGAGGATAAAATGTTTCAACATCATCAGTGGTAATAATGTGTTGTTTTAAATATGTAAAACGAGGAATTTTTTCGCCATTCAACCATCGAGCTCCCATAGCCGCCACTACTGCACCGTCAGAGTTAGCAGATTGCATTGTGATTGCATAAGCATTTCCATCACGCACAGCATCCAGTCCAACTTTACTATGCCCTGCAGCTACGACAACAATATCTTCGCGGCCAGCATTTTTAAGGGCTTCTAGCGCACCTACCATTGTTACACCATCACCCGCTAAAATAAGGCCATTCAGATCTTTACCGTACTTAGTAATCCAAGCACCAACTAAACCTTGTATCTTAGCTGCATCAAATCCACCTGGTGCCATATCTAATAACTTCATGTCAGGTGCATAACTCGTTAATTCAGATATTGGAGCAAAAGTTCGAGCAAAAAATGGGCTACTACCTGGATTATGACGTACGATGGCATATCCGCCTTTTTTGTTTAATTTATCTGCAAACACTTGTGATAATAATCTCATTTGTCCCCAGTCATCAGGACCAGTCCAACCAATTGCATATTTCTGAGAAGATTCAGTAGGAAGACCATTAAATGGGAATACAGGAATACCTGCTTTATTTATTCTACGTAAAATAGGCGCAATAGCTTTAGTATCCGTCGGAATAATAAAAACCATATCAGGGCGTTCATTAACCACTATTTCAGCTTGCTGCTTTTGAGTTGCAATACTCCAATTACCATCGAGTGTTTTTACATTCCATTTATATTTTTCTGCAATTTTATTAAAGCCATCCATTAATGCTTCAAAATATGGATGTGGCCCCATTACCATAACAACGACATTCTTATTCATAGCTCCATCTTTCGGTGGGCTAGGTAATTTACCTAATTCTTTATACAATTGTGGAGCATATTCAATGTCATACCAATGTCTTGTATCACTTTCTGGATATTTTTTAGGATCATTAGGTCTAGCAGGTGCTACTTTTTCTGGTGCAATTTGAATAAGTAATTGATTATCGGATCCAGTCAATTTTGATACATCAACTGATTTAGATTCTGAAAGTTTATCAGCTAGAATTGAACCACTAAAAACAGTAGCTAAACTGACGAGTAACAAACGCTTAATAAGCTTTTTCGTTGTCATGTTATAATCCCTTGTATTGTAATTAATAATTATTTAAAAATTTAATCAAGATGAAAAACTTCCTCTATATCAAGCCACCAGTCTCCTTCCTCGATTAACGGTTCCATCAATGCCCACCAGTTTTGAGTAATTGGATCAGAGGCCATCTTGGCCATATCAGATTCATAATCAACACCGTGATATTCAAAGTAAGAAAATAAAATATCTTGAAATACAAAAATTGAATAATTTTTAATATTGGATTGAGATATTTGCTTTAATACTTCGGGCCAAACCTGTAAATGAGCTTTTTTATACTCATTCATTTTTCCTTTTTTCACATTAACGGTCTGAGCAAAACGCTTCATAAAATATAATCCTTGTGATTAAATTCATTACATAACTCGCTTCGTATTTCATATATGAATTCGAAGTTTACGATATAGGTAATTTTACTTTTTGCAAGTTACTTAAGCTAAAAATCTAGATCTAAGTCTGAATATGTTAAAGATCCGTTTAATAAATGTTACATAAAAGCAGTATTTACTCGTTTTAATTTCTTATTAGTTAAACTCATTTAATGCATTTTTTAATAAAAAATAAGACTAAAAGGTTGCAGAACTTATAATTACCCTAATAATGAAAACAGTGTAATTGATGATATTTTAATAAATAAAAACAGGAAATATGACAAAATTCACTCGAAGATAAGGACAACCGTAGGATTTCATCTATCTGTAGTTAATTTACAGTAGCAACTGTTTTAAACTCATTATTCACAATAACCAGTAAATAGAAGAGTACCGCTGTAATACCCTTGGTATTAGACAATATTAAATAATGTAATCAGATAAAAATACTTTGAATAAAACAAGGAGGAAAAAGGTAATAAGACAGGCCTTAAAATGGAAAAAAAATTCTATCTAAGTTTATTATTTTTGGCGACACTTTATACAAATTATAGTAATCTGAATGCCAACATATTAATAAGTGTGCAATTAACGGATACATTATGGATACCAATTTATTATTACTTTTTATACCAACTTTTTTTGCGGTATCCGCAACCCCTGGATTGTGTATGACGCTTGCTTTAACATTAGGAATGACTATTGGCATACGCTGTAGTTTGTGGATGATGCTTGGAGAGCTCTTAGGTGTCGCTTTAGTTGCACTTTCTGCATTATTAGGTATTTCAGCTTTATTACTAACTTACCCAAGTTTATTTTTGGCACTGAAATATATTGGCGGGGCTTATTTAATTTATTTAGCGATTCAACTTTGGCTATCAAAGGGCAAGATGGCAATGAGTAATGATATAAAAAAAATGGATGTTGCGCCTTGCGCATTAATGTCGCAAGGTTTTATGACTGCGATTGTTAATCCTAAGGGGTGGGCATTCTTTGTTGCATTATTACCGCCTTTTATTAACGAATCTCAAGACCTTCTACCGCAAGCTACTATTTTAATAGGTATTATTCTTTGTTTCGAACTTATTTGTATGTTGCTTTATGCAAGTGGAGGCAAAGTATTACGTAATTTACTACAAGAGCAAGGTAACGTTAAAATAATGAACCGCATCGCTGGAACAATGATGTTTGCTGTTGCTCTATGGTTAATTCTTAGTTAATGACGGTGATAGCTGTTAATATACTGAGTAATATTTATTGACGATTGGAATGACCATGAAACTATTAGTACGCAACCTAGCAGCATCAACAACCGAAGAAAAATTAGTAAGTTTATTTAGCGAACATGGCAAAGTACAATCTTGCAGTTTGGTATTAGACAATAAAACAGGGAAATCTAAAGGTTTTGGATTTGTAGAGATGCCAAAAATAGGTGATGCGAAAGCGGCAATGAAAACCTTAAATGGATTTAAGCTTGCAGGTAACATTATTCGCGTTAAAAAAGCAGAATCAAAGGCACCTGAAGCAGTAGTCGCTGATAAAGCATCTGCTCCAGTACAATTTAAACAAGCATCTAAAAAAGCGCCTACAGAAAAACCGTTAAGCAAAAATAACAACGGTGATGAGAAAATTGATAATAATGGTAATGCAGCCAATATCTATGGAAAAGTAAAAGTATCTGATGATTATTAATCGTGGCGACTAAATAATTAATTTTAATTAACCACTTAATTAAGTGGTTATGCCAATTACACTAAATCGTAGCTCTATTTTACTAGTTAAAACAACTTACTGCTACGTTGTGATTTACGAGAAGGGAACAACCATTAATGAATTAATGTCTTTAATTTAATTCACCGATAGAGGGTTAACCAAGTTAATCGCTCGAAAGGCGTCATCTTACACCTTAAATTAAGCCGTTTTTCCTACGCAAAATTTAGATCACATACTTAGTGAAATTGGTATTATTTAGTGACTACTTTCTTTAACATTTTACGTGATAATTCATCAAAACGACTCAAGCAAACCTGACGCAGGTTTTGTTCACCAATATTTAACAGTACCTTCTCACTTACATCCCAAATTGCATAAATGAGAGTGGACTGATCTGACTTTAACGCGAGTAATCCTACACTGGTATCATTAAACATACTCTGATAATAATCAAACATCAGATCATCATTAATAGCAATAGACACTTTACTACAAGCTTGGTAATTAGCAATTGAACGACCTAACTCATGCATACTCATATTATTTCCCCATGTTAATGGGTGAATAAAAAGTAGTAATAAAACAATAATTACTTTCATAATATCCTTAATATAAAAAAGAGACATAATGTCTCTTTTTTAAATCAGCAAATATTTAATTAAGCGAGTGCTTGGTCAAAGTCTGCGATTAAATCTGCGGTATTCTCAATACCAATTGAACACCGGATCATATTCTCACTTATGCCCATCTCTTGACGTAATGCTAACCCCATTTCAAAATAAATAGTAGGTGCAACAGGTAAAGCTAACGTGCGGTTATCACCTAAGTGGGTTGCACTAATAACTAAGTTCATTTTATTTAAAAATTCACAGCAATCTAAACCATCTATCAAGTCAAAGCTTAATAATGCACCAAAATCAGAAAATAATGCTTTCGCACGATCATGTTCAGGGTGATCAACAAGTCCAGGGTAATATACATTTTCTACCTTAGGATGAGCTTGTAAGAACTCAGCTATCGCCATTGCATTTTGACATTGGCGATCCATGCGTAACTCCATTGTTTCACTACCCACTGAAATAAGATGCGCACCTTGAGAACTTAAACAAGCACCCATATCACGCAAGCCTTTTTTCTTAATTTGGCTAATGCCCCACAACTTGCTATCACCTTTACGGTAACCGTCATAAATATTTGGATAAGTTTCCCAATTAAAAAGGCCGGTATCTGTGACAGATCCCCCCATTGCATTACCATGTCCCGCAACATATTTAGAAAGAGAAGTAGTTATTAGGCTTGCCTTTACAGAACTTGCGTTAAAAAGATAGCTAGAAGTAATAGTGTTATCTATCACGTAAACAAGGCCTTCGTTTTCACAAAAATCGCCGATTTCAGCTAATGCACTCACCTGGGTAACCGGATTTGCAATTGTTTCAACAAACACCATCCTAGTCGTCGCTTGCTGCGCTTTAGAAACATCATTTATGTCAGTTGCATCAACAAGTGTAATATCAATACCATACCCTTTTAAGGTACTTAATAAACTAGTAGTATTACCAAATAGAAAACGGCTACAAATGATATGATCGCCCTCTTTTAATAAGGTTAAAAAAGTCGCAACGATTGCTGACATTCCCGACGAAAAGACTGCCGTTGCAATACCGCCATCTATCATTTGGATTTTTTTACAAAGTGCATCCAGAGTTGGCGTTGAAGAGCGAGCATACGCATGACCTGGTTGCCCTTGAAATACGTCAATCAATCCTTGTACATCGCTAAAACCATAAGGAACAGAGTTATGAATAGGAGCATGAACCGCACCAGCTTCTAGGTTAAGCGAATGATCTGCGTGAACTATTTTTGTAGTAAAACCTTGTTCTGACATCTAAATTCCTTTGCTGTTTTTTAAAAGCGTTAGCTTGAATTGAATCTTTATATTCTTTTGAGCTATTATGGCTCCAATTATTAAACATATTATACAGAGATAAGGAACTAAGTTGAAATTGAATCTATATAGTATTGTCATTTTTATTATTGGTTTGTTTGCCACTTATATCGTGACAAAAAACTTCCAACAAATTGCATTAAATGAACAGAAGCAAGAAGTCACATCACAAAGCCAGTCAATTTCTTATACACTACATCATCAAATAACGTTACGCGCAAAGCAATTATCAATTACCGCACAACGTTTTAAGTCCATTGAGATGATAAACCAAAATTGGCGGCAAGACAGCGCTTCATTGATATCGCTTTTCCCTGAATTGAACAATATAAGTATTTATTTGCTTGCACCTCAACCTGCATTAACAATTGATAATAAATCACAATCTTATTTTGTAAGTGATACGGCTTTATTACAACAAGCTAAGCATTTATTCCCACTAAAGAAGCAATTACAATACGCAAACAAAACAGATATTTTTCAGAGTAAGCATAAAATCCTTAAAAATAATCACGTAGTTACTTACCAATTAGCCCCTATATTTATTAATGAAAAACTGATTGGTTATTTACAGTCAACACTTAATATTACCCAACTATTGGACCAACAAGTTTCAGTTTTTCAAATAAAAAACCCATTCTCAATATCTGAAAATGGACGTACTATTTATACTGTGTTGCCAGAAAATGTATTAATTCATGGTGTAAAACAGCAGTCCACTATTTCTATATTAGGCCATGATTGGGAGTTAATGATATGGCCAAGCCATGAACATTTCTTTTATCAATATGCAGCAGCGATTGGATTAATACTCTCTATTTTATTTGCCCAACTTTTTTACTTAGTACGCGTTAATAAAGCAATGCAATATAAACTTTTAGTGCAAAAGTCAAATTTAGTAACAATCAATAAAGACTTTAAGGCAAGTAAATCCAAATTAATACAATCCAATAAGCTTGCCTCTTTAGGTGAAATTGCTACCGGAATAGCGCACGAAATTAATCAACCTTTACAAGTGATTTGTATTCATGCTGATATGTGCCAAGAGAGCTTGTTAAAACAAGATTATCGCTTAGTAGATAAAAGTTTTCGCTCTATTTTATCGCAAGTGGAGCGTATTGAGAAAATAGTAAAACAGGTTGGTAGTTTTGGCCGTGACAGTGAACTTGATAATTACAACAAAGAAATTCCTGCTAATATTTTTGAAAATGTGATTAATATTGTTATTAATCAATATAATCAGGAAGATGTTGAACTAAGGCAAGTACTTCCAGCTTCATTACCTTCTATTTTGTGTAACAAAACCCAGATTGAACAAGTATTGGTAAATCTATTAATCAATGCAAAAGATGCAGTAGAAGAGTGTGATAATAAAGTAGTATTTATTAAAGCACATGACAAGCAAGGAAAACTTTATATTGAAATATCGGACAGTGGCACAGGCATCGAACCAAGTAAACTAGACGATATTTTTACACCTTTCTACACGACAAAGGCACTTGGTCGAGGTACAGGGCTAGGCTTATCAATTAGTTACTCTATTATTCACCAACATAAAGGTGAATTCCAAGTATCTAGTGAAATAGGAAAAGGAAGTACTTTTACTGTTATTTTACCACTAAATTAGCACGTCACTATTTTTTTCAATTATTTTATTACAAGTATAAAAAAAGGTAAGCCCTTAGGATTACCTTCTATTCAATCAGAATGAGCTAATAAAAGCTCATCGAAGCAATATTAAAGAGCTACGATGTTTTCTGCTTGAGGACCTTTTTGACCTTGAGTAACAGTGAACTGTACTTTTTGGCCTTCAGCAAGAGTTTTAAAACCAGTGCTTGCGATTGCAGAGAAATGTGCGAAAACGTCAGGACCATTTTCTTGCTCGATGAAACCAAAACCTTTAGATTCGTTGAACCATTTTACTGTACCAGTAGTAGTTGTAGACATAATAGTATCCTATTTAATATTTGAGTAATTTAACCTTGTGAATCAAGGCAGTTTGCTAGAAGTGTTGCTATTACTTATGAAGTATAGGATTCGGTACATAATACGGAACAATTGAACATAAATATAAAACGAACTTTCAAGCTGTTATAGAGTATATATGGCTTTAAAAGGCTGTCAACTTCTATTTCTTAAAAACATAAAATTTTCAATAAAAAAAAGTAAATTTTACAATTTAGTAGATTTAACCACTTTCTCTTTTAACGCTTACGTGAAATACGGTATCAAATAAATACATATTACAAAGCAGCTATTCACAATATTTGCACCTTGCACTGTCATCGGTGTAAACTACTTTTTTTTAAATAGGTAAATTAAAAATGACAATTTGGATAGATGCTGATGCTTGTCCTGTTCCTGTACGTGACACGGTAATACGTGCCAGCGAGCGAACGGGGATGGCACTTGTTTTTGTTGCTAACAGCCCACTGCCCGTACCG
>Ga0315339_1003694_pt1 | contig 10590 bp, 11 predicted proteins | sample ASW17metaG_FD_204514 | JGI IMG/M metagenome (GOLD analysis project Ga0315339, IMG submission 204514) | Ammonia-oxidizing marine archaeal communities from Pacific Ocean, United States - ASW #17 | ecosystem: Environmental > Aquatic > Marine > Oceanic | place: USA: California | collected 2016-12-05
AGGCCCATGTCCCATAGCATATAGAGCACATATTCAACCACCTGCTCACTGCGCGCCGTAAGCTTCCAGGGGTGCAGGAACAACAGGTCGATATCGGAGTGGGGCGACATCTCGGCGCGGCCATAACCACCGACGGCGATCAGGCTGAGACGGGCGCCGCTAGTTGGGTTAGGCTGGGCGAAAATGCGCACCGCCGCATGGTCGTAAACCGCGCGTAGAATTTCATCGATCAGGAAGGTATAGCTGACGACCAACACGCTACCGCGCGCGCCGCCATCCAGGCGCGATTCAAGCTCTTCGCGGCCGCGCGCCAGGAAGTCTTTGCAAATCGCGAGCGCTTCGCTGCGCGCAAAACCCTCGCTGTGGCGCCAAGCGATTGAATCGAGCGCCACATCAAGCGCCGCTCGATCAATAATGTCCTTCTGCCGTCTGACCTTAGCCATGATCTTCACTTAATTGCCCAACTAATTAATGCGTATATATGGCCCCTCAGGACATTCGGCTAGCGCAAAAACATCATATTCATGCCGTTTGGCGCCTTGTACAGGTCGTTAAATTGGCGCAAAAAGGCGCTCTTCAACAGTCTGTGGCCGCCTTTGGCAAGCCCTTTGCGTATCTCCGCCACACTGCGCTCGCCATAAATTTGGGCGGTAATTTCGGCTGCCATTTTAGGCAAGGTTAGGCGAATTATAGAGCCGTCAAAATTGAGCGACAGGGCAGGCGCGCCCTGCAATCGCCCGGCCAATACCGCGCCGGATACATTTTTTAACATAGGAACAGCAATTGGTGATTCCGGCGTCAGTGGAATTTCACGCGTGGTTCCCGTAGGCACCAAATAGCAAATATGAACCTTCAAATTGCCGCAGATAAGCTCGGCTGCGGCGCATTGTTCCGGCCACGGCAATGCCGAAACTTTTTTGCGTAAAGCCGCATCTTGCAAACAATTGCATGGGTCATAGCGCGCCGGCTCGACAAAGCCGGTAATCCTCAGCCCAGCAGCCGCTGCCAGAGCGAAAAGATCCGGCACGCTATAAGCGCGGTCCTGGCGATGCAGGAGCAGGTCATATATGCCGGCATCACCGGCATTGCGGTGATCGCCAATATGGGAATTACGCAGCAGCCAATTTGTTGGCGGCAAATCCTCTAAAAGGGCATGCCCCGTTTTGACCCGCTCCGGGTCCGGCAACTCCCCCACCATCAAACGTAATAGGTCCTGTGCTTCATAAACGCCTGTCCGCCCCAAGCGGCCATAGACCATGAGGCCGATGCCACCCTCGGGCTGAAGCGCTACCGCAAGTATTTGTAGGCCCGCTAGCGGGTCCGGCAGATGATGCAGTACACCGCAACAATCAATATAGTCGAATTTGCCGAGGTCGCGTTGGGGCAGCTCGCAGAGGGGGGCCTGGATAAAGATTATATTCTCCAGGCGACGTGCGACTGCCCGAGCGCGGGCGATATCCAGGGAGGCACTGGAAAGATCAAGATATATTATCTCCGCCACAATTCCGCGCGCCGCCAACTGGCTGGCTAGCATAATCATGGCATCGCCGGTGCCACCCCGAGCGACTAAAATACGATACACCCGATCCTCGGTGAGCTTCCGACCAAATACATAATGCTCGATTTCGACAATATCGCTCGGCGAGCCCGTAATCAGCTGGGTTGCCTCATCAGCCGGATCGCGCGGCGGATAGGGATAAGCCTCATATTGATCGCGTACGCTCGCCGCTTCCTTCCCTGATGTCATATCGTAGCCTATGTCGCGCCTGGGCTTGCGATAGTATTTTTCAATGCGAGCATATAGTTCACTGGTGTAATGAAATAAGCAGACAACTTGCCTTGGCGCTCCTCCGCCTGCAAGCTTAGGGTCGAGATGGATATATTATGAGCGATATAATGCGCGGATATTTCGGCCTCGGTATTGAGGGCGTCAGCAAGCCTTTCAATGTGGGCAATGTGATGCGTACCGGATATGCGTTTGGTGCCGACTTTGTGTTTACCGTTGCGGCGGAATATTCCGGCGCCGGCTCGGATACGGCAAAAACCCACGAACATGTGCCGTTTTATCAGTTTGATAACGTGGCTGAGCTCAATTTACCCCAGGGCTGCGCCCTTGTTGGTATCGAATTGATGGAAGAGGCGGTTGAATTACCGATTTTCCCCCATCCGCAGAATGCGGCCTATGTGCTTGGCCCAGAGCGTGGATCGCTGTCCCCGGCCTTGATTGAGCGCTGCGACCATATTGTGAAGATTCCGGCCCGATTCTCGATTAATTTAGGCGTCGCCGGGGCTATTGTGCTTTATGACAGGATGTTAGCGCTCGGTCGCTTCGGCGAGCGTCCGTTGAACCCGCGCACCAAGCCTAACCCGGTTCCACCCCATGTTTTCGGCACGCCGGTCCGGCGGCGAAAAAAGCCGTCATAAAATCGCCGCAACATCAATTCAATATAAGATTGGCATTTCAGTTCAACATAAGGTTTGTTCAGATGTAAAAAATGCCCTGGAACCAAAACGGCGATACGGATATCCTAGAGCTATGCACGAGCGATTCGTCAAATATCTCCGAGCCTCATCGGTCCATGCTAAAATTGCCCTCTTCGCCCTCACCTTGATAGTGGGGGGCCTGATTGTAGCCGGCGATGCCAAAGCCCAGAAAGCTCTGAGCGAGAGTGGCGCCTGGTCCGCCTTTACCTATAAAGAGGGCGGCAATCTAACATGCTATATGTATAGCCAGCCGATCAAGAAGGAAGGCAACTACAAAAAGCGCGGTAATCCTCATGCCATGGTGACCCGGCGGCACAGCTCGGGTGTAGTTGAGGAGGTAAGTATTACATCCGGCTATCCCTATAAGGATAAAACACCTATCAAGGTTAAAATCGATGGCCGTGGCTTTAAATTTGGCATCGTTCAGGAAGAACATGCGTGGGCCGACGATGCTTCTGAGGAAAAAAAGATCGTCAAAGCGATGATCAAGGGCAATAAATTGACCGTCCGCGGCACTTCGCGTAAAGGCACCTATTCGCTCGATAGCTACTCGTTGAAAGGGTTCAGTAAAACCCATAAAGCGATCAAAAAGGCCTGTCCTTAAGTTTAAACTCTCCATTGACGTGGAATAGCGGCTCTGGCAATTACCGGCGCGCGCACGTATATCAAACTTATGAATGACATCAGCACCTCTTCGGCGCCCGGTTTGCACGGTCTAACAAGCCTGATTGGTTTGGATCGGGCGGAGCTTGCGCAGGCGATTGTAGAGATGGGCGAGCCTGAAAAAGGCGCCAAATTGCGCGCTAAACAGCTGTGGCACTGGATTTATCACCATGGGGTAGTTGATTTTGCCGAGATGACCACCCTGAACGGCCCGTTGCGCGAAACTCTGGCCAAAAATTTCACTCTGGCACGTCCGGAGATCGCACGCGAACAACGCTCCGAGGATGGTACATGCAAATGGCTGTTATCCTTCGAAGACGGCCAGAAAGCCGAGAGCGTTTTTATCCCGGAAGAAGATCGCGGCGCGCTCTGCCTATCCTCGCAAGTGGGCTGCACCTTGACCTGCAGCTTCTGCCATACCGGCACCCAGCGGCTGGTGCGCAATTTAGGCGCGCGCGAGATCGTCTCGCAGTTCCTCGTAGCGCGTGACAGCTGCGGCGAATGGCCATCGCCCACCAAGGGCCGGATGATTTCCAACATCGTCATGATGGGCATGGGTGAGCCGCTGTTTAACTATGACAATGTGGCCAAGGCAATACGTATTGCCATGGACCCGGAAGGCTTCTCCATTTCGCGCCGCCGTATCACCCTCTCGACCGCCGGTGTGGCACCAATGATTGAGCGCTGCGGCGACGAACTCGGCGTCAATTTAGCGATTTCTCTGCATGCCGTCGAAGATGATCTTCGCAATGAAATCATGCCTATCAATCGTAAGTACCCGCTGGCGCAATTGCTTGAGGCCTGCCGCCGCTATCCACGCGCCTCCAACGCGCGGCGCATTACGTTTGAATATGTCATGCTGAAGGGCGTCAATGACTCTCCCGCCGATGCCAAGGCCCTGGTAAAGTTGATCGCCGGTATCCCGGCCAAGATCAATTTGATCCCGTTCAATGCTTGGCCCGGCGTGGAATATGAATGTTCAACGCCTGAAGCGATTACCGAATTTGCCTCAATAATCAATCGAGCCGGCTATTCCGCACCGGTGCGGGCGCCTCGCGGGCGCGATATCCTTGCAGCTTGTGGCCAGCTTCGTTCTGAAAGTGTACGCGCGGCGCGATCCGCTAATACTGCAACAACCGCAAACTCCACAAATTCCTGTGTGCCGGCTCAATCAAAGACGGCCATGACATGAGGCGTCGATGCATCTAATCGTTGGTTCGTTAATTTTCGCGTTGGTCGTGATCTATCCGCTGCTCCGTATTTACCGCCGCGCAGGCATGCCATGGTGGCCGGCGATGGTGGTATTTATCCCCATTATCGGGCCGCCTATCACAGCCTATCTACTGGCGATGAGCCGCTGGCCGAGCCATCCGTTCGGTCGTTAGGAAAAACGTCATGCCCAATACACACGGAATTCTTAATCTGATCATGCTCGCCATCACCATTTGGTGTTATTGGCGCATTCTCGGTAAATCTGGCTTCAGCCGTTGGTGGTCGTATCTTCTGCTACTATCGCTGGTGATTGTTTATTTCTCAGGCGTTTTTCGCAGCCCCATATTCATCTACGCGCCCTACGTCATGCCGACCATCATGATTTGGATTTTTGCCTATATCCGCTGGCCGAGCTATGAGGAAGGACATGACCCGGCGCGCAGTCAAGCCTTTGCCCAACAGGGGCGAGACCGACGCGATCAAATGCCGTTCGCTGATTCGCACCGCACCGAGAACCCCAGATTCACCAATGCCAGCTCACTGCATGGCGCCAAACGGAGGAAAACCAAGAAAAATAGCTAGCGCCTGCCGCTGGTTTTTTCTTCTCTGACGTCAACCGGTGTTGCCGTGCCCAGCACTTCGCCTATACTGCGCGCGCTTTCAATTATACGCGGCGGATTCCCATGAATCAGACTCCTCAAAAACCGGTCAAAAAAATTGTCCTCGCCTATTCGGGTGGGCTCGATACCTCTATTATTCTGCGTTGGCTGCAGGAAACATATGGCTGTGAGGTGGCGACCTTCACCGCTGACCTCGGCCAGGGCGAAGAATTATCGCCGGTGCGCTCCAAAGCCGAATCCTTAGGCGTGACGGAAATATTCATCGAAGATTTGCGTGAGGAATTCGTGCGTGATTACGTCTTCCCCATGTTTCGTGCCAATGCGGTTTATGAGGGCCTCTATCTACTTGGCACGTCCATTGCCCGGCCCTTGATCGCCAAGCGGCAGGTTGAGATTGCTCATCAGATCGGCGCGGATGCGGTTTCACACGGCGCCACCGGCAAGGGTAATGACCAGGTGCGCTTTGAGCTCGGCTATTATGCACGCGATCCGGATATCCGCATCATTGCGCCGTGGCGTGAATGGGATCTCGCCTCGCGTGATGATCTGGTGCGCTATGCCGAGCGCCATCAAATCCCCATTCCGCGTGATAAGCGCGGCGCACCACCCTATTCGACTGACGCTAATCTTCTGCATATATCCTATGAGGGCAAGGCCCTGGAGGATCCCTGGGTCGGCCCGGACGAGAATATGTTCACGCGCTCCGTTGCTCCCGAAAATGCGCCTGATACGCCGCAGATAGTCGAGATTGACTTCGCCGCCGGTGATCCGGTGGCAGTCGACGGCGAGACACTATCACCGGCTGATCTCCTCACGCAGCTGAATGGACTCGCCGGCGCGCATGGCATTGGCCGTATCGATATTGTCGAGAATCGCTTTGTCGGCATGAAATCCCGTGGCGTTTACGAGACGCCCGGCGGCACCATCCTATTGCAGGCGCACCGTGCTATCGAATCGCTCTGTCTCGATAGGGGCGCGGCCCATCTCAAGGACGAGCTGATGCCGCGCTATGCCGAGCTGATCTATAACGGCTTCTGGTTTGCACCCGAGCGCGAAATGATCCAGGCAGCGATTGACGAGAGCCAGAAGACCGTTGAAGGCACGGTCCGGCTCAAGCTCTACAAGGGGGGCATTCATGTCGAGGGGCGGAAATCCCCAACCAGCCTTTACAGCGAAGACCATGCTACCTTCGAGGCCGATACGGTCTATAATCAGCGTGACGCCGAAGGCTTTATCAAGCTGAATGCGCTAAGGCTAAGGCTGCGTAGTAAGTAGGGTTTTTAGTGTCGTCCTGGACACGGAGTGTTAGGGTTAGGTCCCTCTGTTTGAACCCTTAAGCGTCGGGCGGGGACATCCATCTCCTTGGCTTGCTTCGTATTAATTTATCAACACCCTCATTCCGGCTCGAGCACGCCGGCTTGGCGACAGGCGGCGGTTACGGTGTTTTTTAAAAGGCAGGCGATGGTCATCGGGCCGACGCCGCCCGGCACCGGCGTGATTGCGCTGGCCACGGCGGCGGCTTCGTCATAATCCACATCGCCGACCAGCCGGGTACCGGACTTGGTCGAGGCGTCCTTGATCCGGTTGATACCCACATCGATTACCACGGCGCCCGGTTTGATCCAATCGCCCTTCACTATGCGCGCCCGCCCGACAGCTGCAATAACGATATCTGCGCGCCTGCATTCGGCGGCTAGATCTTTGGTGCGCGAATGGGCGATGGTCACGGTGCAATTTTCTTTCAGCAGCAGCGCCGCCATCGGCTTGCCTACAATGTTAGAGCGCCCAACGACAATCGCCTGCTTACCCGAGAGATCGCCGATCACCTCCTTTAACATGATCATGCAACCCACCGGGGTGCACGGAACCATGGCGTCTTGGCCGCTGTTGAGGCGCCCGACATTCAGGGTATGAAAGCCGTCTACATCCTTGTCCGGACTGATCGCGTTGATTATGGCGTCGGTATCGACCTGATCGGGCAGCGGCAATTGCACCAAAATGCCATGTACGCTCGAGTCCTGGTTGAGCTCTTCCACTTTGGCCATCACGGCATCATGGCTAGAATCCGCCGGCATGTTGAAGGTATCAGATTTCATACCGGCCTCGAGGGTCGCCTTGCCCTTGTTTCGCACATAAACCTCGCTTGCCGGGTCTTCGCCGACCAGCACCACCGAAAGGCCCGGGGTCAGGCCGTGGCTTTCCTTTAACGCCGTCACCTTGCGCCCAATATTGGCGCGCAGACTCGCGGCGAAGGTTTTCCCGTCTATTCTTGTTGCTTCGCTCATTTTATTTCTCCATAGAAACGTTCGATACGTTTTTCAATTTTTGCCGGATCGCCGACGATTTACACAGATTTTCTTTTGCCCTTGGCGCCGCTGGCGACTTCCATCAACTATGCCGGCAGGCGGAGCTCGCGGGCCAAAAATTTAATCACCGCGCGACGCGTCAGCGGAGATTATCGACCAGCAGATCGCGGACAAAATACAGCAGGATGATCAAGGCAATCGGCGAGAGGTCAATCCCGCCCATGGCCGGCAGGATACGGCGGATCGGCTTCAGCACCGGCTCTGTCAGTCGGTAGAGAAAGCCGAGCACACCATAGACCAACTGATTTTGGGTATTCAAAACGTTGAACGCCACCAGCCAGCTGATCACTGCCGACGCGATCAGTATAATGATGTATAGGGTAAAGACCGTATCGATCAGACTTGCCAGGGCGTCCATGATTCTCTTTCGTAAATTGTCCGTGCGCCGAGGCTTTCGGAATTAGAGCAACAAGGTTCATGCACGTTCCGGCTCAGGCGGCGGCAAGTATATCCAAAAGCGCCCCAAGGGCTAGTCTTTCTAGTGGCACGCATACGCCCCATTTCCGCCGCCGCCCTTGACAGGGCGCGAAAAGCAGCCACATTGTCGGCCTTAGCGCCAGTTTAATCACTCGCGTAACAATATGTTGACGGGGCCGTAGCTCAGATGGGAGAGCGTCGCGTTCGCAATGCGAAGGTCAGGGGTTCGATTCCCCTCGGCTCCACCAACAACCCTTCCACACCTGTCTAATATAGACCGATTTATCCTCATGTTTCTAGGGTTTTTCGGGACCTCCTGTCAGACTTGGCCAATACCGCCACCTCTACCAAGATAAGCTTCCGTTAGGATTTCGTACGGCTCCCGCACAAGCCTGAAGATCAGAAAGGGTAACTCCGCTTCGAGACGCGCCCCCACCCTGATGTGCAGAGTTTTCGTGATTATCGTGATGCCTTTGAGAATTACGGCGAACCTCTGAAAACCTGCACCGATCTTGAACAATTCATTTAATACAAGGAGACACGTGCGTTGGGTGTGTGGCAAACCTAAATAGGCGATACATGATATAGTATACTCATGGTCACCATTTATGTGGATGCAGATGCCTGCCCGGTGAAGGACGAAATCATGCGCGTCGCCTCCCGCCACGATTTGCACACCTATTTGGTCTGTGATGGCGGGCTGCGTCCGAGCCAGTATCCGGCGGCGGAGCTGGTTATCGTTACTCAGGGCGCAGATGCCGCCGATGACTGGATCGCCTATCACATTCAAAAATCCGATATTTGCGTTACCAACGATATTCCTCTGGCAGCGCGCTGTCTGAAACAGGGCGCGCTGGCTCTGAAACCCAATGGGGAAACCTATACAGAAAATGGAATTGGCGTTGCGCTGGCCACACGGGAGCTGATGCAAGTCTTGCGCGAAACTGGTGAAATTACTGGCGGACCGAAACCGTTCAACAAATTCGACCGGTCTCAATTTCTCAATCGCCTTGAAACGACTGTTCAGGCTGCGAAAGAACAGAGCCGATAGTCTCATGCGCCGCCTCTGCCATGAGTCGTATTCGCCGCCGCTCTAACACTCGCCTCAAATTCTCAACTTCCTTCTCGCTTATCCCCGCGGTGCCCCGTATCTGTCTAGCAGCCGTAATGCCGGGTCAATTCCTTCATCAGTCTTTATAAATCTCCTAATTGCTACCTCATTTTTCTCTACCTGCACCAAAAATCTCCGCGCAAAATTAAGCTTGCATTGATTCTAGCTGGAGGTCAGCGGTTAAAGAAACATGCCAAGATTGAAGGTAACGGCGCCACACCTTGCGGGAATTTCTCTCTCCACCGTGTGCTTTATCGACCCGATAACTTGACCCTGCCGTATACCGCTCTGCCGGTTACACCGCGCGGTAGCTAGCGCATTGACCCTAGCCATGTACTGTATAATCAACAGGTCTGCCAAACGGTTCAAGTAAGCCGCATCCCGTTGTGGTGAATAGATTTGATTTTTGATGTGATAGTTATTCTTGGCCATAATGATAACCCGGCGCTAACGAGCATCGGAAATGCCATATTCATGCTTATGGCCACCGAGGCTTTAAATCTCGCCAAAGGGTGCATTGTGAGGCTGTGATCGGCGCACCCAACTCTACGTGGATACCATTAGATTTGGTGTTGCAAAATAGCGTCGGCTTCGGACCATACCATCCGCAACACATCGCTTATGCCGTCAAACTAATCATGCTGCACGATTTATACTTTTTAACTAAGCAACACGCGCGCCAAAAATCGCGCTGCCGACACGTACATGGGTAGCCCCAAAAGCAATGGCAATCTTATAATCGGCTGTCATGCCCATGCTCAGTTTTTTCAAGCCGTGGCGCTCAGCAATTTTTCTCAGCAATGCAAAATGCGGTGCTGGCTCCTCGCCATGGGGCGGTAAACACATGAGGCCAATCAGCGGAAGATTATATTTTTCTCTGCAGGCATCGATCAGGCGATCCGCATCGCCCGGCAAAACACCTGACTTTTGCACCTCTTCACCCGTGTTGATTTGTACACAACAGTCTGGCCTTCGGTCTTGACGCGCCATTTCCTCGGCCAGCGCACGGGCGAGTTTTTCCCGATCAATTGAATGAATCATATCCGCCAGAGCAACCGCATCACGCGCCTTGTTACTTTGTAAGGCTCCGATGAGATGCAGGCGCGATGCTGGAAAGCGTTCGCTCAACGGCGGCCATTTACTCTGCGCCTCCTGCACTCGATTCTCGCCAAAATCGAGGTGGCCGGCGCTGAGCACCGGCTCGATATACTCCACTGGTCGTGTTTTAGAGACCGCAATAAGAGTAACATCCGCCAGCCCGCGCCCGGTTACTTCGGCCGCCTTGCGCACGGTATCACTGACCCGCGTGTAATTTTCAGCAATTTCTGAGAGCATATCTGATTGCATGCTGTCTTGCGTCATGTCAGCTTATCCGCATCTTTGGCTTCGAAATATTGATCATGAAAATTATCCAATGAGGCTAGCAGAGATCGCCACTCAGCTCAATTCAGACAACGCAGCAGGCCTCGGCCTGCCGCCGCTTATTATGGTCACAGATTCGGTGCGCCTGCCTGACCCCGCTTCCGTCGCCCTACACCTACCGAACGGCAGCGCAATTTTGCTGCGCGACTATGATCTGGAAGAGCGCGATACTCTTGCAGTGCGCTTGGCAAACATAGCCCGGCAACGTGGTTTAAAATTGCTGATTGCCGGAGATGCGCACTTAGCAATTCAGGTCAATGCCGCTGGCGTTCATTTTCCTGAAAACCAGATTAGT
>Ga0315339_1003696_pt1 | contig 10585 bp, 7 predicted proteins | sample ASW17metaG_FD_204514 | JGI IMG/M metagenome (GOLD analysis project Ga0315339, IMG submission 204514) | Ammonia-oxidizing marine archaeal communities from Pacific Ocean, United States - ASW #17 | ecosystem: Environmental > Aquatic > Marine > Oceanic | place: USA: California | collected 2016-12-05
TCCCACTTGCCGAAGTGCGCGGTTTGGTAGGCCGGATTGGCATGCTTGAGCATCTGCGGCAGGCTCAACTGCTTGCGGTAGTTGGCGGTCCAGTTCTTTTGATCCTTCTGATAAATATGTCGTGCCGGCGATTGGCCAACGAGCAGGCTGCGCCGAGTAGGACAACAGAACGGTGCCGGCGAGTAGCCTTGCGAAAACAACATCCCGCGCTTGGCTAGGCGTTCCAAGTGCGGTGTGCGAAAATAGTCACTGCGAGTCCGCTCGTCGACCGGGTCCATCAACACGGACGATCCCACCCAACTCTGATCGTCGCTGAGCAGGATAACAAAGTTAGGCGGCAAGTCGCCTGGCTTGGCGGCATGCAACGACGAGTCGCCGCAACAAAGCGCGAGGACGGTTCCAATTGTGGTGACTAGGAGTTTCATCTGAATTAGGCCAGCAGGTCGCTGATGATGTGGCCGTGAACGTTGGTTAGGCGGCGCTGGATGCCGTTATGGTAGAAGGTCAGTCGCTCATGGTCGATGCCGAGCAGGTGCAAAACGGTGGCGTGGAAGTCGTGCCAGCTAACGCGGTTTTCCTCGGCGCGATGGCCGGTCTCGTCCGTGTTGCCATAGGCGGTTCCCGGGCGCAAGCCGGCCCCAGCCATCCACACGGTAAATCCGGGGCCGTTGTGATCGCGACCGAGACCGACTTTGTTTGACGGCGATTGGGTGAACGGTGTCCGGCCAAACTCAGTGGTGAACGTCACGAGCGTGTCCTCGAGCATGCCGCGTTGCTTGAGATCCTTCAGCAGGGCAGCCACCGGCTGGTCGATCCGCAACGCCTCACGCGTGTGGTTGCTGATCATGTCCTCGTGGCCGTCCCAGCTCGTGCGTGGCTTGCCGCCCAGCGGGCCGCCGGAGAACAACTGCACAAACCGCACACCGCGCTCCAGTAGTCGCCGCGCGAGGATGCAGTTGCGCGCAAAGTCGCCAGTCTCCTTTCCGACCAGGCCATACGACTCGGCAATGTGCCGAGGCTCGCTGTCGAGATCGGCCACTTCGGGCACTGAAACCTGCATGCGCGCAGCCAATTCGTAGCTTCGAAGGCGCGCCCCTAAAATATCATCCACGCCGCCGAGCCGCTGTAGTTGTTTGTGTTGCATGTAGGCGAGTAAACCATCCGTGGCTTCGCGAGCCTCTTCGGAAACTTGTTTCGGTGGAAAAAGATCGCGCACCGGTTGTTCGCTGGAACGAAACACGACGCCCTGATGTTCGCCCGGAAGAAAACCGTTGTTCCAGTTCGCCGAGCCGCCGCTGGGCGCGCCGCGCCGATCGGGGATCACCACAAACGCCGGCAGCGAGTCGGAGGCGTTGCCTAGTCCGTACGACAACCAGCCGCCGAGCGACGGGAAGCCGTTGGTTTGAAAACCGCTGTTTGACATGAACAACGCCGGCGTGTGGTTGCTCGTGTCGGAGTACATCGAGCGAATCACCGTCAGCTCGTCGGCGACCGTGGCCAGGTGCGGGAACAACTCCGACACCCACAGGCCGCTTTGGCCGCGCTGCCTGAACGCCCAATCGTTTTTGCGCAGCAACCCGACGCGACCAAAGAACGGCTCCGGTTTTTTGCCTGGCGGTGTCTTGCCATGGAACTCGGTCAACTCTGGCTTGTAGTCGAACGAGTCGATTTGGCTGTAGCCGCCGACGAGGCAAATATTGATCACCCGCCTGGCCTTGGGAGCAAGGTGCGGCCGCAGGACAACGGCTTCCTCGGCGCGCAACAAACTCGTAAACGCGGTTGCGCCCAAGCCGTGCACGGCCCAGTTCAAAAACCGGCGACGATCAATGCCCTGTGTGCTCGCGTTCATTCGATCACCACAAATTCGCTGCTGTTAAACAATGCCCGGCAGAGCGATGGTAAACCGTGATTCGCAATCATTGCTGTCGCTTGGCTGCGTTCCGCTTCGTCCGGGTCCCGTCCCAAGCTCAACCGCCAAGCTCGCCGCACTTGGCCAAAGAGCGCCTCGCCGGCTTCCTTTTGTACGCGATTGGCCAAACCGTCGGCCATGCGCCATACGAACACGTTGTTGCTCAAGCTGAGCGCCTGCAACGGTGTGGTCGTCACGGCGCGAGTGGGAGCAGTGGCGGAGGGGTCGGGGCAATCGAATGTGTCCAGGATGGCGTCGCGTTCGCCGCGTGGCGAGAAACGATAGATCGTACGACGATCAAACTTCGGCCCCTTCACCTCTATTTGATGATAGTAGCGCCCGGCATTGAAATGGATTTCCTTCACGTCCTCGTAGCTCGGACCGCTTTGTTGCGTGTTCAGCATGCCGGCGGCTTGCAACAACGAGTCGCGTACCGCTTCACCCTCAAGGCGCTTCGGCGCGAAGCGCCAAAGCAATCGATTGTCGCGGTCGCGACCAAGCGCATCCGGTCGCGAAGCGGACGATTGGCGATACGTCATCGAGGTGACGATGAGTCGATGCAGCGATTTCAGGCTGTAATTGTTTTGCTGAAAGCAGTCGGCGAGCCAGTCGAGTAACTCGGGGTGGCTGGGCCGTCCGCCACCCGCGCCGAAGTCACTTGGTTTCTTGACCAGTCCCTGGCCGAAATGATGGTGCCAAATGCGGTTCACTATCACGCGGCTGAACAGCGGATTCGCCGGGTTGGTCATCCAGTCGGCCGCTGCCTTGCGCCGCTCGGCGTCGCTCGCGGCGGAGGTTAATTTGAAATCGGCGTTCACACCGGCCAAGGCAGAGACACCGGCCGGCGGGACCTCTTGGCCAAGCGAGGCAGCGCTACCGCGCAGGTGAACTCTCATCACACCGGGATTGGCGACACGCACCGAATGCATTCCATGCTGCGCGCCGTGCCATACGCCGGCAAAAAGCGCCGCCATCGAGTAGTATTCCTCGGTGGAAATCGGATCGGTCTTGTGATTGTGACAACGCGCACACTGCACCGTCAGCCCGAGGAACGCCTGAGTTACCGTGCCGACGATCTCGCCGAGTTCGTCCTGCCTCGCCTGGTTTTTCATCAGCGGGCTCGCCCCAAGCACAGTGTTGTGCGTTCCGGCGACGAGAAAACCAACAGCGGCAGCGCCCTTGCGTCCGGGCCGCAAAATGTCGCCAGCGATTTGCATCCGGGCGAATTCGTCGTACGGCATGTCGGCGTTAAGCGAGTCAATGATCCAGTCGCGATACGGCCAGGCGTTGCGGCGCGGTTCGTTGTACTCGAAGCCGTTGCTCTCGCCGTAGCGCGCGACGTCGAGCCAGTGTCGCGCCCACCGTTCGCCGTAACGCGGCGAGGCCAACAGGCGATCAATTAGTTGATGGTAAGCTGGGTCGGTGGGATTGCCGACAAACTCAGCCACTGTCTCCGGCGATGCTGGCAACCCGAGCAGGTCGAAGTGAAGGCGGCGAATCAGCGTTCTCGGTTCCGCCGGGGGCGACGGCGTCAACCCATCCTTGGCCAAACGCTGTTGAACGAAGGCATCGATGGGATGCTTGGCCAAGCCATCCGACGGCAGGTCAACCTTGGCGAGGGGTTGCAACGACCACCAACCTTCCGAGGCGACACCTCCCGTGGCTAAAAGCAGCAGAGCCGCCATGCCAACGCTAAAAGCAACGCGATGGATTGGATTTTTTTTTACGCTAAGCTTATTCAATAATCCAACAGATCAACACCCGGATGGTCGCGGCACAGAGCAAAAAATCCAGCTTTTATCCCAGAAGAGTTGTCACTTCGATGGAAGGTGTGATGGGCTAAAAAGTACGACCAATGGATTATTGACCTGGGCCGATCTCTTGGAAAATCCAGTCAGCGGCCATTCTGGCTGCCTCGTCGGGAATCGTGTGGCCGCGTGGCTCAGGCAGAACATGCAGCGTCACCCTGCTGGGCAACTTTAGTTTGCGCGATTCCCTGGAGATTCCCCTTGCCAGTTGGACGGCATGATCGGTGCCCACCCGTTTATCCTGGTCGCCAATGACGATCCAAACCTTCCGGCCGGCGAGATCCTTGGCCCGGTTGATGAGGTTGAACTCCTTGACCAGTTGGCATTCGCTGGTTGATTTGAATTCGCGCAGGACGGACAGGTCCGTCACTGGGGCAAAACCGGCAACGCATTTCACCCGTGGATCGTGAATAGCCGCGTGAAGCGCAAGAAATCCACCGCGCGATGTCCCGCAAGCGGCGATTTTTTCTGGATCGGAAATCCCTTGCTTGACGAGGTGATCAAGAACCTTCGACAGGCGATTGTTGAATTCTGCAACGAAGTCCGAACCCCGAGCTGCGCGATGACTCCAACCCGACAGACCTTCCGGTTCCCCGTCAACCCGTTGATCACCATGACAGGGCAGATTAATTGAAATGCAAAGGTATCCGCGCTTGGCTAATTGGTTGCCGCAGTGACGGTAATACGCTGAGTTCAGTGTGTTCTCTATTGTCGTGGCCAGTACGATCAAGGTCGGTGCCGGTCGTTCACGCTTCGTGTTGCCCCAAATGCCGTACTCAATCCCATTAGGGGTATGCATCAACAGTACTTTAGGTTCGGACTCCGCAATGACACTCACAACACCCACCAACAGCACGGCTGCGATTGCTGTAATTAGGAGTTGTTTCATATGACAGGAACTTCTTAACCGTTTATTGCAGTTTTCAAGGCGTTTAGAATTCGCTCATTGTCTAGTTTGTTTTTCACAGCAACTCTCAGGTAATTTGCCCCAATAGACGTTCCCATGGAACTGACATCCCTTAAATATACTCCTTCCAAAACACACGCTCCCACAACATCTTTTGCACATTTCCCACCCTCAGGAAGTTTACAAAGCAGGAAATTCGCTACACTGGGGAAAACTTCCAAACCAATTTCACTCAGCTCAGAACTAAGCGCTTCCCTCAGAATATGAGTTTCTTTGTAACGGGCCTCGTAGTAGCTAGGGTCATCTAATGCATAAACACCAGCAAGTTGAGCTGGCATGCTAATCACCCATGGAGGAGTGATCGTTCGTAGTGGTTCCATTTGATGCTGTCCACCACAAAGATAAGCAACGCGAGCGCCACTCAACGCATATACCTTTGACATGGATTTGCAGACGATAACATTTTCGCTGGATACAGCAACCTGCTCTAGCGATTGATCAAAGCCCACGTATTCCATGTAGGTTTCATCCACCCAGACCCGAGTGGTTAGAGGAATCTGGCTGAGTATCTTAATCATGTTCTCTTTTGACAAATACTTCCCGGTTGGGCTGTTAGGGTTAACGAGAACAATCAAATCGTATTTCTTTCCAAGGGCTTGCTCAAAATCATTTAAATCTAACGCGAACCCATTCTTATATTTCAAACGAACTCGATCTACTCTGCATCGCACAACTTTTTCAAGCACGTGTGAATACTCCCCGTAGGTCGGGTCGAGGATTAATACCTTTGAAGACTGTGTTAACCATTGTCTAAATGCCCTGAAAATTAGATCAGAAGAACCTGCTCCGGGAAGTACATTACAAGGTTTTACACCTCGCGCATTTGCCACCTTTGAGAGAAAACCCTCGCAACCGGTTGGGGGGGATGTTCTTAACAGCCAAGACAGATTTTCGTTTATCGAAGAAATAATTTTCGGCGAAGGCGGGAACCAAGCATCAAGGACATCCGCATTAACAATAGAATTTTTTCGGTCTAGCTGATCAAAGCAATCTCCAATCGCCTTAAAAAAAGCACCCCCATGAAAACAGGGGGCAGGTGGATTAAACGGAACAGGGAGTTGCCAATCTGTTTGATCAAAAAGTCTATTGAGTATTTTCCCTTGTCCCTCGGACTTGTCTCGAAGCTGGGCAACAGTCCCGAGCAAAAGGTCATATGTTAATGCACCAGATTGGGTTGAAAGCCCCAACGCTTGAAATCCCAATCTCTTGTACATTTCATTGATTCCACGATGACCAATAATTACAATCTGCTTGCCTCCATGAGACTCCACCCACCTGAGAGCTCCGTACATTAATAACCCGGAAATAACACTCCCTCTATGCTTCTTGAAAACAGTTAAAAGACGAGTTTCCCAAACAGATTCATCAACCCTAAAAGGAAGATCACTTCTTTTAAAATACTTATCTATTGAAAACTCTCGTTTGCCCGGTGGCGTCAAACTTATAAATCCTGCCAATTCTCCCTCAACGCATACAACAAAATTTACATTGTAGCCATCGAGGGAATCCCCTAACCGCCCAATACGATTCGTTTCATGTTGTCCCAACTCAACGGCGTAAACATCGTGCCGACGACATGCCAACTCTTCATCTTGCTCTTTAGTGGATATGCTTATCTGATACCGATGGCTTTTTAAGCTGATCTTTTTTACCACAATCTTCCTTTCGTTGACTGTTATCCAGCGACTGAGGAGGCAAGTTAACAGTTATTGCATGAAACCCGTTCATTGATAAAATCAATGGTTGTATTGATTGAATCGATAGTTACCCCATCTACAGCACAGCTGTGATTGTTGCAATTAGTAAGCGTTTCACTTCACGTTTGTCCAAAAAGTTAAGAGTAGTATATTGTAATTCTCACCCGGCGCAAAGCCCTCCCTCCTCAGGGCATCATGAACCAGAACCTCCTTGCCTCGGCCTCGGTCACCGCGTTGTTTTAGTCCTTCCAGAGCAGGGTCGGGTTGGGATGAAATGTGAACCCAGAGTCCTGTCCAACTGACAACGGCCCCGAGAAGATGAATGAGTATCTCAAAGAATCGACCTAATCAGCGCGAAGGCTTCGCAAAGCAAAATAGATGTTTATTGCCACGTAGGTAGATGGCGTCGCCGACGATGGCTGGCGACGCATAGAACGTCTCGTCCAGCTCGTTGATCGCCAGCACTTTAATTTCAGGGCCGCGCTGAAGAACGACCGTTTTGCCTGCCTCGCTGAGCAGGTAGATACGGTCCGCCGCTCCGACTGGCGAGGCACTGAAGTTGAGGTTCCCAGGCAAACGGTGTTTCAGGTAACGACGCGCGCCATCCGTCGCGCCGAGGCAAGAGAAGAAACTCCGGTCTTCCAGCAGGTAGATCTCCTCGCCCCAGAGCATCGGGCAGGGCACGTAGGGCACACCGCGACGGAGCGACCAGACCACGCTCTCGCTACCGGTCAAGTCGCCGCGCTTGCCCAATGCGATCGCCTGAAGCGTATCTTTCTTCCAACCGCTGGCAGTGAAAACCAAGCCGTGGCCGACCGCAGGCATGGGGATCGCGCTCGCGGTATGACCGCCACATCGCCAGATCAGCTCGCCCGTGGCCAAGTCGTACGATCGTACTGTCTTTCCGTTGACCACCACCTGGCGACGACCCGCGTGGGTGAAGATGCGCGGCGTGGTCCAGTTCGAGATCTCATCACGATCCTGCTTCCAGATTTCCTCGCCGGACCTCTTGTCGATCGCCACCACGTACGACTGCCGTTCCGTATCGACGACGATCACCAGCGTGTCCCCGAAAAGCGCCGGCGAACTGCCTTCGCCCAACGAGTCTTCCATCGCTTGCGGTTCAAAATATTTTTTCCAGACGAACCGTCCCTCGAAGTCGTAACAATAGAGACCGAACGAACCGAAATAGGCGTAAATATGCTGGCCGTCCGTCACAGGTGACGCCGAGGCAAACCCGCCCTTGCGGTGATGCCCCTGGTGCGGCATCGCCTCGTGAACGGTCTGGCTCCAGAGCAGCTTGCCGGTGATCCGGTCGATGCACACGATCGCAAACTTCTGTGGTTTCCACGAATCGACCACCTGGGGATGCAGATTTATGTTTGGCGTGCCGGCGGGAATGACGTCCGGAATGGCCATCTTCTTGTCGAGGGCGATCGCGGTCAGCAGAAAAATCCGTTCGCCCCAAATAATCGGAGTCCCCCACCCTTTGCCATCGACAGGAGTCTTCCAGCGCAAGTTTTCCGTCTCGCTCCAAGTGACTGGAGGGTCAGCTTGCAACGCTACGCCGTTCCAGGTTGGCCCCCGCCACTGCGGCCAGTATTTCAGGGCCTCATCCGCCATGAGCCGTGTGGAAGCCAGCCCCACCAAAAGCACAGTTGCAATTGTTGTTAGTGGGAGGTGTTTCATTACCTGTTGGCTCCCGGCATTTGGCTTGGTTTGATATCAACTTCCTTGATCAGTTTCTCTAGAATTTTTTCGGTTTGTGCAGTGGCTCTGGCATAACTGGGCTGGCCGGCAAGATTGTTCATTTCATTCGGATCTTTGCCCAAATCATAGAACTCATAGTCTGTTGTGCCAGGAAATCGTACTAGTTTGTGTTGGCGGGTACGAACGCCCCAGTGGAAATGTCCGGTCGCCCAGTAGGCATACCAGATTCCCTTGCGCCAATTGGTCGGGTGGCGTCCCTGTAAAAGTGGACGCAGACTCACTCCCTGCATGGCCTTGGGAACCGGAATCCCGGCAACACCAAGCAGCGTGGGTGCAAAATCCACATTACTGCACAACGAGTCATTGACTGAGCCCGCCTTGATCTCCCCAGGGTACCTGACGATGAAGGGCATCTTGATGGATCCTTCCAGAATAAGCCGCTTGTCATAAAGGCCGTGCTGGCCAAGCCAGTACCCTTGATCACTGGTGTAGATAACCATAGTTTCATCCTTGATATTCTCCTGTTCCAGAAAATCCATTACCCGCTTGATATTGTCATCCACAGCTCCCACCGCACGAAGATATTTGTGAATCATGTGCTGATATGCCGCTGAAGTCTTGCCACGAGTGGTACCGTCGTGCGGCCACATGGGAGGATCCTTGTCCGTTTCGTGTCGGCCAAAATAGCCGTTTTTACGGACCATGTGCCAGGTGTGCACGCCCTTGAGCCGGGGACTGGTTTTTTCGACGTCCTCGTGCAGGCTGGGCGGCTCCGGTATGAGTGTGTCTTTAAGGTAATCCTTCCAGCGCTCTGGGTACTCATAGGAATGATGCGGTGCCTTGAAATGCAACATCATGCAGAATGGTTTCTTTGCATCACGTGCCTTCAGCCATGCCAATGCCTGGTCTGTGTAGATATCTGAACAATAGCCGGTGTGTTTTTCGCCTGGCACTGTTTCACGTTTTTTCCTGCTGCCATACCATTGCCCATTTTGGGTATAAAAAATCGGATCGAACCATGAACCCTGCCCACGAGTGACCTTGTAAGTGTCAAAACCCGTTGGGCGGGAGGTAAGATGCCATTTACCAAACACCGCTGTCTGATAACCGGCCTTTTTTAATCCCACGGCCAACTGCGGTGAATCTTCACTGATGGAACCGTTGAGATTTGGAACCCCATTCTTGTGGCTGTATTGTCCAGTCAAAATACTTGCACGACTGGGTGAACAGATGGAGTTGTTGCAGAAAACATTGGTAAATCGCATGCCCTCTGCAGCCAGCTGATCAATTGTGGGCGTGGGACAATATTTTTTTAACCATGACCCATATGCCCCGATCGCCTCCAGCGCATGGTCATCAGACATGATAAAAACAATGTTGGGCCGCTCTCCCAAAACCAAACTCGAGGCGGATAACATGGCTGCGATTGTTGTGAGTAAGAGGTGTTTCATTGTTTTTCTCTTGTGCTTATTACGGTGGACTTTTTTACGGCTATTCTTCCTACTTTGGCACGACTGCGCGCGCGGCGCCGTAAACCAACACGTCATATTTCTGAGACTTAGCATGAAGTAATGAGCCCAACCAGGGCAACCCCAAAGCGCAGAGGATAATAATATTTTTCTTCATACCTATAAGCTGCTGGTCTTTTGAATTCTGATAGTACTAATTCTTATATGGAACGGTTCCCGTTTTATCCAGTGGATAACCCCATTTCTCTACGTAAGAATGGCCGGGCAGAAACTCGTCGTTTGTTTCCTTAAGTTTTCGCCTTAGGATTTTTCTCAAATCCTCGGCCAACTTTTCGTTCCCCGGATTGGTCAGAAGATTGTTTAACTGGAAGGGGTCTTTTTCATTATCAAACATTAGCCAAGGCCCGCGCAGATCCTCAACATAGGTGTGATTAACTGTTCGGATGCCACGGAACTCCCTACCACCCCATCGGCGTGCCCATTGGCCAAACGGAGCCGGGCAACTAATGAGCGCGGCACCGTCATTTGGATTTTCACCGCCCTCAATTAACTGGCTGAAATCCAATCCTTCAACGGTTTTCGGAATCGGCACGTCGCTCAAACCAAGCAAAGTGGGCATGATGTCCTCGGTGTTGATCAACGCCTTCAAACGCCTGCCTTCACGGCCAAATTTTGCAGGATAGTGGATAAGCATAGGGATGCGAATGGATTCATCGTATGGTTGTTGTTTTTTGTAGGCACCATGCGAGCCGATTAGATCACCATGATCTGAGGTAAAAATGATTATGGTGTTTTCCTCCTGGCCACTTTCTCTGAGTGTTTCCCAAAGATCCCTCACGCAATCATCCAAAGCAGTGCAATGGGCGTAATAGCCTGCAAGATCTCTACGGGCGATTTCCCGAAAATAATAAGGGATGTTTGGTCGCAACCGTATCTTCTTTGGGTCATACATCGCACGATATTTTTCAGGAGCGGAGTGATAAGGAGCGTGAGGAGGGCCAAAACCGATGAAGAGACTGAAGGGG
>Ga0315339_1003698_pt1 | contig 10577 bp, 11 predicted proteins | sample ASW17metaG_FD_204514 | JGI IMG/M metagenome (GOLD analysis project Ga0315339, IMG submission 204514) | Ammonia-oxidizing marine archaeal communities from Pacific Ocean, United States - ASW #17 | ecosystem: Environmental > Aquatic > Marine > Oceanic | place: USA: California | collected 2016-12-05
AAAACCAGGTGTCCTAGACCTGACTAGACGATGGGGTCTTCCGAGCCGGCATGATATTCGATGGCGGGAAGCAATGCGATCATGCATACGGTGTCGTGGTAGGCTTCTCTGCCATGCAGGCTGAATCGAATCCACCCAGCACGACCATCGTCACCCCCCTGGCGTTCGAGGCGACACGGATACAAATGACCTCCAAGCAGAATGGCTGGCCCCTCCTTGTATGCGGACCTGGCCGCGGTGGCATTGAACGCATTGCAGGCCGGTGCCGGATTCCAGCAGGGCATGTCGTGATCCTGGCCGGGATCGCTGGTGGGCTGAACCCGGAGCTTGAAGCGGGGCATTCCCTCGTTGCCGATGCAGTCATCGATGAGGCAGGTCTTCAACGAGTCCCTCCACTTCGACTTGATGATCGAGGCGGTGTCATCTGCACCTGCGATTCCCTCTGCAGTACTCCCGAAGCGAAGGCACGACTCAGGGACAGCACGGGGGCAGATGCCGTTGACATGGAATCCATCTACTTCGCGAAACTTGCAGAGGAACGAGGATGGAAGTGGGGTGTGGTTCGAGGCATCAGTGATGATTCCTCCTCCCCCCTGCCCGCCAACTGCGGCGAATGGACGGATTCCGGCGGCAGAACTCGCCCATGGAGGGTCCTTAAAAGCATCCTGGCTGACCCGAAAGTCAGCATTCAACTCCCGGGCCTGCAGCGGAGGGCTACACGTGCCATGCAGTCCGTCAGTTCGAGCCTGGTGCAGTTGCTTGCCAGCGAACACACCTCGGCGTAGCCTGTTGGCATAGGCACACACCCCCTGGAGGAACAGGATGATCCTACAGACAGCAGTACTGTGCAGCAGTTCGATCCTTGCTGTACCCGACTTTACGCTCAACACCGGCAGCACCATTCCGTCGGCAACAGATCGGTTCCTTGCCGAGGAAGAGGCCTTGCTTGCCTCCCTTGAATCGCAGTTGACATCCGATTTTCGGATCGCCCCTGCAGCGTTCCAGGAAGACAAGCGGACAGAAGCCGCCGAAGCGACCCCCACCTTCGCCTCCGAAGGTTCCCAGAGATGGGCTCTGCTGGGAGGCTGGGGAATCGATATCAAGCATGACAACGATCAGGAAATCGCCTTCGGCGTGAAATGGGAATATTTCATCGTCGATTCGTTCGCCTTCGCCCCAGAACTGAAGTTGTTCGGTTTCTTCCAGGACCCCGATGACGCCTTCGGTGGTGGCCTGGACCTGCTCTTTGAATGGCACTTCCTCCGCTATGACACCTGGTCGATCTATGCCGATGCCGGCGTCGGACTGCTCGGCTCGACCGACGACGTTCCTCCCGGCGGATCGGAGTTCAACTTCACACCCCAGGCTGGATTCGGCGTCACCTGGGACGTGGGCAACAACAATCGTTGGTTCCTGGGTGCCCGCTGGCACCACATCTCCAACGCCGGTCTGTACAGCAACAACCCGGGGCGAGACAGCATCTACGTCTACACCGGGTTGAACATGCCCTTCTAGCAGTACTGCATCATGGATGAACACCAGGCGGTCGTGCAACACGACCGCCTGTTTCATGAATACCGGGTTGCTGCATCAACCATCGAATGCCGCAAAGGCCAGGGATACATTGTGGCCACCGAACCCGAAGGAGTTGTTCAGAGCGATCTTGACAGGTCGCTCCTGGGGTTCATTGGCCACGAAGTTCAGATCGAAGCCCTCATCCGGATTATCGAGATTGATGGTCGGTGGCATGACACCTTCCTGGATCGACTTGATGACGGCAATCGACTCGATGCCGCCGGCAGCTCCAAGTGCGTGCCCCGTCATCGACTTCGTCGATGACATGGCCAGTTCATATGCATGCCCGCCGAAGAACTCCTTCACCGCCTGGACTTCAGCCGCATCGCCCAGTGGAGTGGATGTTCCATGGGCGTTGATGTAATCGATCTGTTCCGGGTTCAACCTGGAGTCCTGCAGTGCGAACTCCATCGCAACACGTGCACCCCGGCCCTCCGGATCCGGGGCTGCGATGTGATATGCATCACCGGTAATTCCGAAACCAAGTATCTCTCCATGGATGTCGGCTCCACGCTGCATGGCATGTTCCAGGTCCTCGAGCACCATCGCCGCCCCACCCTCGGAAAGAACAAAACCATCCCTGTCCCTATCGAATGGTCTTGATGCCGCCTCGGGATCTTCGTTTCTCGTAGACAGGGCCTTCATCGCCGAGAAGGAGGCGATGCACAGCGAGGAGACTGCGGCCTCGGTTCCTCCCGTCACCATCACGTCAGCCGCTCCACGCTGGATGGTGAGAAAGGCCTCTGCAATCGAGTGTCCGCCACTTGCACAGGCCGTAGTCACCGAGGAGTTGAACCCCTTGAGGTTCAGCGCGATGGAAATGTGGCCTGCGGTGGCATTGGCCATCAACTTTGGAACCGTAAACGGACTCAGGCGCTGTGGTCCCTTGTCGAGGATTTTCAGGTGCCCCATCTCGATCGTGATAATGCCGCCGATTCCGGAACCATAGACGACGCCTTGTCGATATGGATCACCTTCATTGAAATCCAGGCCACAGTCGGCGGCAGCCTGCATGGCCGAATGCATGCCAAGAACAGCGCAGCGGTCCATCTTCTTGTGCTCGGATTTCGGCACGAGGTCGGTGGCATCGAAGTCCTGGATCTCGCCCGCGATCGTTGTCAGCCATTGCTCGTTCTGCTCGAAGGCCGTAATCGGGCAGACGCCGGATCGGCCCTGCAGCAAACTGTTCCAGAATGAATCGACGTCCGTTCCGATGTTCGTGACAGCCCCGAGGCCGGTTATGACGACACGACGCCTGCCGTCGGAATGATCACCGGCGGTTCGGGTTGATGTCATGACGCATACACTCCGGAGCACTGACAGGAAAGGCTATGTGCCTCTGTCAGCGGAACCCCTGTCAGGCAGATTCAGAAGCCTTGAGGATGTACGAAATGGCTTGGCCAACCGTCTGAATCTTTTCAGCCTCATCATCAGGAATTGAGGTCTCGAATTCATCCTCGAACTCCATGACGAGTTCGACGGTGTCGAGGCTGTCTGCGTTCAGATCGTTGGCGAAGCTCGTTTCGCGCTTGATTTCAGCACGATCGACACCCATCTGCTCTGAGACGATTTCAATGACCTTTGCTTCGATCTCTGATTCCGTCACGTCTTGATCTCCATGGCTGGCTCGGTATTGCCCGAGTGAGAAGTCGTATTCTACAGGTTCTGGATCAACTCGTCCAAGTCGGCAAGTGGCGATTCAGCAGACAAGGCCCCCATCCACCGTCAGGACCTGCCCCGTCACGTACCCGCCTTCCTCCGATGCGAGATAGGAGACGGCTGCCGCGATGTCCTCCGGGGTACCCAGCCTTCTCAGGGGGATCCGTTTCGAAGCCTCGTCAAGCACCTGTTCTCCCAGGGCCTCGGTCATGTCCGTCCCGATGAAGCCTGGGGCAACGACATTGGCTGTTATGCCCTTCGAGCCCAGTTCCTTGGCAATGGTCTTGGTCAAGCCGATGACGCCCGCCTTGGCGGCCGCGTAGTTCGCCTGGCCTGGATTTCCCACGAGACCCGTCACTGAACTTATGTTGATGATCCGGCCCCACCGTCCACGCATCATCGTGCGGGCGACTCCTCGGCAGGCCACGAAGACTGAACGAAGGTTCACGGCGAGTACTGCATCGAAGTCCTCGTCCGACATGCGGAGAATCAAACCGTCACGCGTGATCCCGGCATTGTTCACGAGAATGTCGATCCGTTCTTCGTCGGATGCCACCTGTTCGATCATGGCTGCAACGGCTTCTCCATCGGACAGGTCGCAGGTCGCGACGGCAGCCGATCCACCTGAAGACTCGATCTCAGCCTGGACCGATTCAAGCGCATCACGAGTCCGACTGACCAGTACGACCCGATGCCCGTCCGAAGCAAGGCGAATGGCAATGCCCCGCCCGATACCCCGACTGGCGCCTGTCACAATCGCTACGCGCTGCATGTTCGACGAATCACCTGATGCAGAGATGTGAAGACTCCGTTTGATAGCACATGTGTATGTTGGAAACGCTCAGACAGTGAATCCACTCAACCTGGACCACCTGGTCCAGGCCCACCTGGTGAACGCCCCGGTGATCCAGGGCCTATCGGCCCCGAGGGAAGCGTTCCGCCACCCCCCTTGTTGGAACTCGGGGACGGTACTTCGAAGTCTTCACTGATGTCATCAAGTTCGTAGTCGTATTCCTGCCAGATCTCGGCCTCTGCCTGCAGTACCTTGAACCATGATTCGACGAGATCGGTGCCCGAAAGCTTGTTCATGATGTCAGGGGGCTGAGATGCCGCGCTGAAGACCCCGTTGGAGCCGCCCTGTCCCTGGTCGTAGTACCAGAGTTGGGCTTCGTATCCACCTTCGTTCAGGCGGTAGATGGCAAGAATGCAGTGCCGCCCTTCCGGACTTACCCCGGTCTGGAGCATGACATTTCGAACTCGTTCAACCGAATCGTCGAAGTGCCCGGCATTGATCATGGCCTCCAGTTGCAGGCTGTCGTCCGAAGCCATGTAGCCTCGTAACGTGTCAGCGTCTGCTTCAATGAATGCATCAAAGAAGGAGAAGACGTCACGTCGCTCCTGGCAATTCGGCGGTGCCTGTGCCTGTGAAAGGTGAACACGATCCGTAATCTCCAGTTCTTCCCGAAGTTGATCAAGGTCACAGTTGAATGATGGAGAAGGAGCAACAGGAGCCGACTTTACTTCCCTCGGGGCCGGGGGAGGCTCGGGGTCGTCGCAACCGGCAATGATGACCGGCATCATGCCAAGTAGCAGGCAGCAGGCTCCACGCACTGCTTGGTGTCGCATGTCATTCCGCTGGTGTCGGTGTTGGTTCATCATTCGTTACTACCTTCGCATTTCGATCTGTACGACGCATCAAACCCTTGAGGACGCGTCCAGGTGCCAACTCAAGAAAAAGTGTCGAGCCTGCCTCGATCATCCTTGTGCAGGATTGTGCCCATCGTACCGGGTGTGTGATCTGTTCGACGAGTGACTGCCGTATGTGTTCCGGATCATCTACGGGATGCGGTGCTGCCGACACATTGCTCCAAACAGGGATTCGTGGCTCTAAAAACACTGCTTCAGAGAGGCAAGAGGCCATGGCACCTGCTGCAGGTGCCATGAGCGAGGAATGGAAGGCACCTGCCACGACCAGGGACTTGGCCCGGAAGCCAGCCTCCTCGGCCGCACCGAGGGCGGCTTCACAGGCATCCAGGGACCCTGAAAGAACGATCTGACCCGGGGCATTGAAGTTCGCAGGCACGAGAACCTCGCCTTCCGGCAGTTGAGCGAGCGTGGATGCACAGAATGCCTCGGCTGTCGCTTCGTCCGGGCCCATCAATGCAACCATCGAGCCCTTCGAGGCTTCAGCAGCTGCCTGCATGAGAGCGCCTCGCTCCATGACCAGTTCAAGACCGGTCTCGAAGTCGAAGACACCTGCAAGATGAAGAGCCGTGTACTCACCAAGCGAAAGGCCCGCTGCCGCGGAGGCAGCCATGGGGCCATTCGCCTCGACAAGTGCGGCATGACACGCCACGCCGCAGGTAAAGAGCGCCGGCTGGCTTACATTCGTCTGGTTCAGTACGTCTGCAGGTCCTTGGAAACAGATCCTGCTCAGGGGAGCATCGAAGCGATCTCCCGCGATTTCATCAGCTCGATCGAACACCGCCCTGGCAGCCGGAGATGCTCCGGCCCAGGCATTGCCCATGCCGACCGCCTGGGCTCCCTGCCCTGGGCAGAGCAGTACAGGCTGACCGCCATTCAAGTCCTGTTCCATTGCACCTGATCCCATGATCACATCTTCCACACACTGCTCGCCCATGTCATTCCTGCACCGAAGGCCACGATGACAACATGGTCACCTGGGTTGATCTTGCCGGCTCGTGTAACCTGGTCCAGGCAGAGGGCAACGGAACCAGCGGACGAGTTGCCGTACTTGTCTATGTTGATGTAGACCTTCTCGTCAGGAAGACCGATCTTCTCCTTGGCGGATTGAATGATCCTGATATTCGACTGGTGACAGATGAACTGGGAAATGTCGTCAACACCGAGCCCGGTTGACTCAAGGGCGTCTTCGATGACTTCCTGGAATTTCTTGACGGCGAACTTGTAGACCTCTCGCCCATTCATGCGGAGGTTACCCAGTCGCACTTCCGTCGGCTGCGCATTCGGGGGAATGTCTTCCTCCCTGCGAGGCATGTAGAGACTTTCCCAGCCGCTGCCATCGGCCTCGATCTTCTGGTAGATGCAACCACGTTCCGGATGCTCATCATCACGAACGAGTACGACTGCGCCGGCAGCATCTCCAAAGAGGATCGAAACACTACGCTCCTCATAGTCAATGAACGGGCTCAGGACATCGCAACCAATAACGCCGATGGCCCGGTGGCGGCCGCTTCGAATCAACGATTCAGCGAGATTCAACGAGTAGACGAAACCGCAGCAGGCGGCATTGAGGTCGAATGCCCCTGCAGGCGCCGCGCCGATCTCGGCGCTGATGCGGCAGGCATTCGAGGGGCATCGCATTTCAGAAGTCAAGGAGCCGACGATGAGCAGGTCGAGTTCGCCGGGATCCATCTCAGCTGCATCAAGCGCCTTACGAATGGCATCACACTCCAGGCTGAAAGCGCCTTCACCTGCAGCACGATCACAGATCCTCCGTTCACGGATGCCCGTTCGCTTCACGATCCATTCATCGGATGTATCGACCATCGCCTCGAGATCGGCGTTGGTCAACACGCCCTCCGGCACTGAAGAACCGGTACCGGCAATACGAACCCCGAAGGGAGTTGGCACGGTCATCCGGTCTCCACTTCCACGGCACACAACCGGTCGTTGATGCTCTCATTGACGTGGGCGTTGACGTACATGGTGGCTCGGCGAATCGCGTTCGTAATCGTCCGGGCCTTGCTCGACCCATGGCAGATGAGGCAGAGGCCGTTGACCCCGAGAAGAGGTGCGCCCCCGTACTCGTGGTAATCATACGTGCTGTAGAGCTTCTGCACGATGGGTTCGAAGGAGCCGGCCAGGGATGGGTCGATGGCATCAACCTCCCTGTGAATCATCTTGAAGATGCCGCTTGAGAGGCCCTCGGACAACTTGATGACGACATTGCCCGTGACCCCATCGGTAATGACGACATCAGCAGCACCATCGAAGACGGCACGTCCCTCGACGTACCCGATGAAATCGATGTGTTCACAACCCCGGAGCTGCTCACGTGCCTGCTTGAGCACCTCGGTCCCCTTCTGTTCCTCGCCACCGACATTCATCAACGCCACCCTGGGCTTGTCGATGCCCAGCAGGTTCTGTGCATAGATCGAGCCCATCACGCCATACTGGTAGAGGTGCTGGGATTTCGGATCGATGTTCGCTCCGACATCGATGAAGACGACCGGGCCACCGAATGTCGGTACGACTGCGGCGATGCCGGGCCTGGCGACGTTGGGCAGCCTCCGCATGAACATCTGCGATGCTGCAACAAAGGCTCCTGTATTCCCCGCTGAAATGACGACATCGAGGCGGAGATCCCCTGCCTTGCGGCTGGCCATCTGGCAGAGTTTCACCATCGAGGAATCCGCCTTCGATCGGACTGCCTCGACTGGCGATTCCTCCATGCCGATGGATTCAGTTGTTCCCACGATCTCGATGCAGGTTCGATCGATACCAGTCGACGCAACCCCGGCCTCGATGACGTTCGTATCTCCAAAGAGAACAAGCCGATCATCCGGGTCCAGGAATTCAAGCGAGTCGAGCCCACCCTGCAGGATGGGATCGGGGGCGAGGTCGCCACCCATGACGTCCAGGCCGATCCTCATGGATTACTCGTTTCCGGCAGCGCGGATCATCAACCCGGGCCGCACGTATCCGCATTCACGACAAGCGGAATGGGGATGCTTCGTGTTGCCACACGCCGGGCAGAGCGACAGGTTCGTCTTGCGAAGCGCGTGGTGCGATCGACGCTTGCGCTTCCTGCTTGGGGATGTTCTAAGTGCTGGTACTGCCATGGGAACACATCCTCGTAACGGGGCCCTGCCCCAAAGTGAAAGAGGGCCCAAGGGCCCTCAAGAGGCCACACACTGTATTGATGCCCCCTTGGAGTGTCAATATGTGCAGAACAACACGCCCTGAAACAGGCCCTGAAGGCCGTGATGGAGGGTTGGGCCTAGGTTGGCGGTGTCAGGTGGAGCCAGTTGCCAAAGAGGTACTGGAGCCGCTCTGCAAGCAGGGCTATACGGCCCATGACGGTGTACCCGAAACTGGCACCGAATGTGATCATCAGGAACCAGATGCCCACTCGTGCTGCCCCGCCAACTGCGCCCTTGTGCTCGACGGAGAAGAAGAAGTACACGAGCCCGGTCATGGTCGCCCCGATGATGACGATGTTCGTAAAGGAAGCCCAGACCGAATCCCAGAGCATCATCGAGCCCGCGGCATCCTGGACAGAGACCCACAGGGGAATCATGGTCGCGGATATCTGGGCCATGAAGTCGGCCTCGAGGAAGGCGATCAATCGCAGGCCGGCGGTGATTCCGATGAAGAAGGCCAGTGGCCAACGGCTGATCCAGCCCCCCATAGGCATCAAACGCCACAGCAGGAAGATGGTGAACACAGCTGGCACGAGATACCAGCCACTGAATACGATCTCCTCCGGCAAGCCTGGAATGAACGTTTCCCTCATCAAGCCAGGTGCGAGATTGCTGAAGAGGTTCTTCACAAGCATCGTCCAGAAACCAACTGCCATGACATAGGCGGCAGATGCACCGATGACAACTGATTCGGCGAACTTGTAGAAGGGGTTGTCCCTGTAGAGGAAGGACATGATGCACAGGGTGAAGAACGCCGAGAGCCACACACCAAAAGTTCGACCCGTGCTCAGGACCATGTCTTCGGACATGAGGGCCATGGATTGCAGGACCTCGCGATCGGCATCCGTCATGTCCGGGTTCCCGTCAATCGCAGCTTGTGCGGCGACAGGGTCATGTACGAGTTCCGGATCCATCCCAGCCGTGGCCAGGGACGTTCCGAATGATTCGTTGAACCCCTTCATGTTCTTGACGGCATTCCAGGTATTCCATCCCTCCTGGTTGGCTTCCAGATCACCGTCATCGTGCAGGTCGAATTTCCGTGAAGGAGGCAGCTCGACCTCGGACCACGAACCATCTTCATTCTGCTGGTGGATCTGTCTTTCGGGATGGTGCCAGACTCGACCCATGTCGGTCGTTGAAACACGCCATGCAAGGAAGACGCCCGCGGCGACGAAGATCAGGAGCCAGATCAACCGTGATTGCTTCATCAGGCATCCCCCCTCTTGCGACCGACGAAGTAGACGATGTTCCCGACGATGATGAGAATCACCATGAGTATGTGAGCCGCGAGTTGTGCACCCATCCGCTGCTTGGCTTCCTGGGCCTCGGGCATTGCAGCAATCTTCGGGTACCGCTCATCAATGGCCTGCTCGTACTCAGCTGCACCCTTGATCGCCCCGAGCAGGCCTCGAAGCTGATTCGGAATGTATGGATACAGCAGTGGTGCCTGGACGCCGGTACATCCCGATATCGTCAGGAGGTCGTAGGGCGTCGAAGCGAACTGAACCCATTGCTTTGTTCCCGGATCACCTGCCGAGACATTGATGATGAGATCCATCTGCTGGATGTTCTGGATGTCCTTGGTCATCGGAATGCGGCTGAGCCCGGTCCCGAACTGGTCGGTGGGAATCAACTCCCGAATATTGGTCACAATGACCTTGATGACGCCCTCACCACCGGCCTTGAAGCCGAAACTCACGAAATCCTCTCCGTACTTCAAGTCCGGATATTCCTTCTTCAGAAGGTTGGTCGACTTCTCGATCATGGGTTCGCCCAACGGCCAGAGACAGAGGAAGTACATCTTGAACTTCTTCTCTGCACAGTGCCGGGTGAAGGCGGAAGCCATCGGCTGGAGTTCACCCTGCGAACCGGGGTCGTAGTCGAAGGAGAGCAGTACCTTCGAGCCCTCCGGCAGTTCTTCGATGGCTGTAAAGACATCGTGCGTCATCGGGGAGATCTTCTCGGGGAAGGACCACCTGCCGAGAATCGGAAAGGAGACAGCCAGGAGCATCAGCAGGAAGATCCAGCGGCGATCGAGATTCTTGAGGAACTCGTACATGGTCAGTCCTGCCCCAGGTAGGAACGATCCACGCCCATGAGGATCTTCAGTGAATAGGAAACCACGCCCAGCGCGATCCCGATGGTGATGGCCCTGTTGCCCGCCTTGTTCGGAGCATTCATGATCCAGTCGGTCAACTCGTCAAGCTGCATGGTGTTGAAATGCTCAGGTGTCATTCCCGTGATCATCGCCATGAATCCCGGCACCCAATCCGTCAGGAAGACACCGGCATACGTCCGGCCAAGCAGGACGATGAATGCGGTGAAGAGCAGCAGGGTGGCTTCGATGTTCTTCGCACGAAACGCCCGGAATGCCGCTGAAGCGACGTAGAAGGCGAGCATGGCGAACATCGTTGCCGTCAACGGATAGACAACGTT
>Ga0315339_1003701_pt1 | contig 10571 bp, 9 predicted proteins | sample ASW17metaG_FD_204514 | JGI IMG/M metagenome (GOLD analysis project Ga0315339, IMG submission 204514) | Ammonia-oxidizing marine archaeal communities from Pacific Ocean, United States - ASW #17 | ecosystem: Environmental > Aquatic > Marine > Oceanic | place: USA: California | collected 2016-12-05
TCGTCGCTCCCTGGTTCGCCGCTCAAAGCCATGCTGGCCGCAGCGCATTTATGGGCCGTCTGGTGGGTCTGCTCGCCGACGAGGGGGTCGCCCACGACATCAACGGTCATCGCGATGCACCGCCCGGTTTGCGGATTTGGGGCGGGCCGACGGTGGAGACAAGCGATATCAAGGCGTTAGCGCCGTGGCTGGAGTGGGCCTTCGCCAAGACGAGCGCGGAGATGGTCACTTGAGTCACCGATGGTCCGTCAGCCGGCGCGACTGGGGCGGTTCTGCGCCGCTGCGTTTGTGGCGGTCCGCAGGCGACCAAGACTGTAGACTCCGGTCATGAGCGAGACCCAAACTACCGCCCTGCTCCCCGACGGGCTGCAGGACGAATTGCCGCCCGACGCCGAGTTCGAGGCCCGTCTGATCGGGCGCCTGCTGGGAACTTTCGCCGGGTTCGGCTACCAGCAGGTCAAGCCTCCACTGGTAGAGTTCGAGAACACCTTCGTGGAGGGACGGGGTGGTGCCTCCGGAGCCGAGACATTCCGGATGGTCGATCCACTCTCCCAAGGCATGTTGTGCGTGCGCCCCGACATCACGCCGCAAATCGCACGCATCGCCTGCTCGCTCCTCGCCAAGGCGCCGCGCCCGCTTCGTCTCTCCTACTCCGGCCAAATTCTTCGCGTGCGCGGCACCCAACTACGCCCGGAGCGTCAGTTTGCTCAGGTTGGAGTCGAGCTGATCGGCGATGGTTCGCTGGCCGCCGACGTGGAGGTTGTGTTGCTTGCCGGCGAGGCGCTGGCCGGCATAGGGATCACCGATCTCTCGATCGATCTGACACTACCGACACTGGTGCCGGTAATCTGCCAGGGGATGGGCCTCGATGAGGCGGCGATTCGCGGCGCACGTCGGGCGCTGGATCGCAAGGACACTTCATCTCTGGGCGGGATCGGCCGGTCCGGCCAGGGCCTCTTTGAGGGGATGATAGCGGCGACCGGCCGGGCCGACGTCGCGATACCGCGCCTTCAGGCGCTTGACCTCCCGGGCGCAGCGCGCGAGCAGGTCGAATCGCTCGCCGAGCTTGTCCGACGTTTGAGTGTGGCCGCGCCTGATCTCGTGTTAACCGTGGACCCCGGCGAGTTCCGCGGCGTCGAGTATCACACTGGCGTCGCGTTTGCCGTGTTCGCACGCGGTGCGCGGGGCGAGATCTGCGGTGGCGGCCGCTATCGCCTGTCGACGGGCGAGCCGGCGACAGGCTTCAGCGTTTACATGGAGGGATTGGATCGGATCGTCCTCCGCGAAACGGAGCCAGCGCGCTTGTTTGTCCCGTACGGCGTCTCGGTCGAGGAGGCACGCCAGTTGCGACACGAGGGGTGGCGTGCGATAGCGGGGCTCGCCGAGGCCGCTGATGTACGTGCCGAAGCGCGTCGCCTCGGCTGCACCCACGTCCTCGAAGACGGCCAGCCACAACTTTTGGCGGAGTAGCGAACGTGGCCAACGTCGCGGTTGTCGGCGCCCAATGGGGCGATGAGGGCAAAGGCAAGATCGTCGACTGGCTCTCCGAGCGCGCCGATATGGTGGTCCGCTTCCAAGGCGGCCACAACGCCGGTCACACGCTGGTCATAGACGGCGTTACCTACAAACTCAGTCTGCTGCCATCGGGCGTCGTCAGGGGCAAACCCTCGATCATCGGCAACGGCGTGGTCATTGATCCGTGGGCCCTGATCGCCGAGATCAAGAGCATGCGCGACAAGGGCGTCACGGTGACCCCGGGGACCTTGTTCGTTGCCGACAACGCCGCGCTGATACTTCCCCTACACCGTGAACTCGACGGCCTACGCGAGGAGGTGGGCGGCGGCACGCGTATAGGTACGACGCGTCGCGGTATCGGGCCGGCCTACGAGGATAAGGTGGCGCGGCGCGCGATGCGGGTCTGCGACCTGGCGGATCGCGCCGCGCTCGAGGTCAGACTCGACGACCTTCTAGCGCACCACGATGTCCTGCGTCGCGGGTATGACCGCCCGCCCGTCGATCGCGAGACCTTGGTGGCGGAGCTGGTGGCGGTCGCCCCTGATCTTCTCCAATACGCCGGTCCGGTCTGGCGCCGTCTCGACGCCGCCCGGCGGAGTGGCAAGAGAATCCTGTTCGAGGGCGCCCAGGGGGCGATGCTCGATGTCGATCACGGCACCTACCCCTTCGTTACGTCCTCTAACACCTTGGCTGGTCAAGTTGCGGTCGGCAGCGCAACCGCGCCGTCCGCCGTCGGTTACGTGCTAGGCATCACTAAGGCCTACACCACGCGCGTTGGCGAGGGCCCGTTTCCGACCGAACTTCATGACGAGGTTGGGCGGGGACTGGGAGAGCGCGGCCGGGAATTCGGGACCGTAACCGGGCGCCGACGCCGCTGCGGCTGGTTCGACGCGGTGATGGTGCGTCAGGCGGCCAAGGTTGGTGGCATCGACGGCATCGCTTTGACAAAACTGGATGTACTCGACGGTATCGAGTCACTCCAGGTTTGTGTGGGCTATCGCCTGGGCGATCAGACGATCGACCATCTGCCTGCGGCCACCGGCGCACAGGCCGCGATCGAGCCGGTCTACGAAAGCCTCGAAGGTTGGTCCGACAGTACCAGCGGCGCCCGCAGCTGGGCCGATTTGCCGGCCTCGGCCGTCAAGTACATTCGCCGTATCGAGGAACTCATCGAGGTGCCGGTCGCGTTGCTATCAACCAGCCCCGAGCGCGAGGACACAATCTTGGTGCGCGATCCGTTCGCGGACTGAGGCTCGGTGTCTAACCCGCGGCCTGGGCTCGGCTCGCTGCTTCCCGTTGTTGCAGCAGGGCCCCATTGCGCATCGCTTTTTGCAGTTTTTCGAACGCGCGTACCTCGATTTGGCGCACGCGCTCGCGACTGATGTCGTACTCGCCGCTTAGCGCCTCGAGGGTCGCGGGGTTTTCGCTCAACCGCCGCTCGGTCAGGATGTGACGCTCGCGATCGTTGAGCACTTTCATCGCCGTCGCCAGTAAGGCGCGCCGATTCTCGAGCTCTTGCTCGTCGCCGAGGCGAGTCTCCTGGTTGGGTGCGTCCTCGACCAGCCAGTCGATCCACTCCCCGTCTCCGTCCTCGCGCACGGGCGCGTTCAGCGATTGATCACCGCCCGACAGGCGCCGGTTCATCGACACTACCTCGGTTTCGGACACCCCCAGGTGGGTCGCGATCTTCTCGACGTTCTCGGCCGACAAGTCGCCGTCCTCGATCGCCTGCAGCTGGCCCTTGAGGCGCCGCAGGTTGAAAAAGAGTTTCTTTTGCGCGGCGGTGGTGCCGATCTTGACCAACGACCATGAGCGCAGGATGTACTCCTGCATCGCGGCCCGGATCCACCACATCGCATAGGTCGCCAGGCGGAAGCCGCGATCGGGGTCGAAGCGCTTAACCGCTTGCATCATGCCGACGTTGCCCTCGCTGATGAGCTCGCCCACCGGCAGGCCGTACCCCCGATAGCCCATGGCGATCTTGGCCACCAGCCTAAGATGGCTCGTCACCAGACGGGCCGCCGCCTCGGCGTCCTCATGCTCCTGCCAGCGCTTGGCGAGCATGAATTCCTCGTCCGGCTCCAGCATCGGGAAGGTCCGGATCTGCTGGAGGTAGCGCGAAAGGCTGGTTTCCGGCGTCAGCGCCGGCAGTCTCGGACCTGCCATCTACTCTTATCCTCAGTTCTGCCGTGACGCATCGCACGCCACCGCGCAGCTCCTTCGGCCACCCGGGGAACCCTACGGCATGCGCTGCAAGTAATCCCCTAACGTCACAATGTCACGTGGTAATTCCGTCTCAAATTTCAAGACTTTGCCGGTCACCGGATGGTTCAGCCCAAGGATTGCGGCATGCAGCGCCTGGCGCTTGATAGGGAGCTGTCCCCACTCCTTTTCGATGGCGCGGATGTTGGCGCGACTTCCGCCGCCATACAGAGAATCGCCAACGATTGAATGCCCCATGTGCGAGAGGTGGACACGGATTTGGTGGGTCCGACCGGTGCCCAGGCGGCACTCAATCAGGCTCGCGCGACCGCCCAGGGGTGTGACACGCCGGAAGTGCGTCTGGGCCGACTTGCCGCCCTCGGCCACAACGGCGAGCCGCTTGCGGTTGCGCGGATCGCGGCCGATCCGACCTGAGAGTTCTCCCGCCGACGCCACCGTGCCCCAGACCATCGCAAGGTACACGCGCTCGATCTCGTGGGCCGCGAAGTCGCGCGCCAGGGCGACGTGAGCCCGGTCGTTCTTCGCTGCTACCATCACGCCGCTTGTGTCCTTGTCGAGGCGGTGGACGATGCCGGGTCGGCGCACGCCGCCAATGCCCGACAGACTGTTGCCGCAATGGGCGATCAGCGCGTTGACAAGTGTGTGGTCGGGGTTACCGGGCGCCGGGTGGACGACGAGCCCGGCGGGCTTGTCGATCACGATGATTTGATCGTCCTCATGCAAGACTCGGAGCGGAATCGCCTGCCCCTGAGGAGTCGCGTCGACGGGCGGTGGCACGACCAGACCGACCGTCTGCCCCGGTTTGACGCGATATGAGGGGTCTTCTATCGTTTGCCCGCCGGCCATTACGTGGCCCGTCAGGATTAGCGTCTTGAGGCGCTGGCGCGAGAGCGCGATGTGGTGCTCCGCGAGGAAGCGATCGAGGCGTCCGCCAGCATCGGCGGCCGCGACCACGTACGCATGACGGCTGACGTCGCTGTGGGGGGTACTATGCGGGATGGCGACCATGGGCGGCTGACGCGGTTCCGGTGACGATGACCGAGACGAGAGTGAACCCAAGCTTCAACGGGCTCAAGGCGCTTGTGATCGGCATGGGCGTGCTCATTGTTGTCGGGGTCATTGGCCTTGCCATCGCTATCTTCCAGCGTGCGCAAGTCCTGAACGAGGTTGGTGTAGAACCGGCGTCCACGTCCCTCTCGAAATCGTTCGGCGTTCGTCGCCTGGGTTTGCCGACTGGAGCCGAGGTGATTGAGACCGTGGCCGACGGCGATCGCTTGCTGCTACGCGTGCGGAGCCAGGACGGCTCGCAGCGCATCGTCTCGATCGACCTGGTCACTGGAGAGACGCTCGGCACCTTCCTCCTTGGGCCTGAATGATCGTTATCACGGCCGTCGATCTCGACGTTATGGCGCGAGCGGCTGAAGCCGCCTATCCGCGCGAGTGCTGCGGGTTGATCGTTGGCCACCGTGACGTGCGGGACTGGTGGGTCGAACGCGTCGACGCCAGCGTCAACCTGGCGCCCAGCGACCGCGACGACCGCTTCGAGGTCGATCCAGCAATGCGGTTCCAGCTTCAGCGCGAGCTGCGGGCGGGCCCTCACGACATCATCGGGCACTATCACTCCCACCCTGATGGACCGGCGGTGCCGTCGCCGACCGATCGAGCGAGCATCTGGGAGCGCAATCTCGTGTGGGTCATCATCTCAGTCGCCCGAGGTCGCCTCGCCGAGATTGCCGCGCACCGGGTTGTCGAAGGCCAGAACGGGCGCGGCTTCGAGGCCATCGCGATACGCGAGCGCGCGACCCTTGATCGCGTGCCACGCTCGCGGTAAGGATGCGGTTCGATCCCGGCGTCCCCTTCGTCTAGTGGTCTAGGACATCGCCCTCTCACGGCGAAAACAGGGGTTCGAGTCCCCTAGGGGACGCCAGCAATTCCCCAAAAGTCACAGAACACTGCGGCTTTCGGGCCGCTATGGTTTGCCCTAGCTACAAAGTTAGCTACAAAATGGGGCTGCCATGCTAATGTTCATCATGCGGCATGTGCAGATCGATGCCAATGGCCGATACCGATACCGGCGGGGCATTCCCGAAAAATACCGGAAATTCCTCGGCAAGAGGGAGTTTCTTAAGGTCCTCGGCACCACCGAAGCAGAGGCGATCCGGCAATATCAGGCCGTCCACGATCACTTCGACCGCAAGCTCAAGGCCCTTACCAGTCTAAAGCCTGAGGGACCTGACCATCAGAGCTATATGGAAACAGCCGCACAGTTGCAGGCTCTCGGTGTCTCCACGCACAAACCCACAAGCGAAGATGAGGATGCGGGTCGGGGGATGGTTGCCGATGCTATCCTTGAGGAATTCCAAAAGGATGAGGAGGGCGACTATATCGGTCTGCCCAACCGGCAGCGTCAGCTTGTGCAGGCCCTCTATCAGGGGCTCGATGCACAAAGCCTTACCCTTGGAGAGGGCTTTGAGTTCTATCTCAAGGAAAAGGCCAAGCCCGATGAAACCGATCGCCAGCGGCAGCTTACCCGCTATGGCCGAGCCCTTCGCACACTCGATCAGTGTCTCGGACAGCACCGACCCATCGCCAGCCTCACCCGCCAGGATGCACGAGAGGTCAGGGATCACCTGCTCTCAGCGGGTGTGGAGGTCACCACCGTCCGGAGATATCTGAAAGACATACGGGCCGTGCTCAACTTTGCGATCCGGGAGCACGATATTGCCTGTCCCAATCCCTTCGCCAATCTCGGGCTTCCTGCAAGGGAGACGCCTGTCAGTGAGGAACGCCTGCCCCTCCCCCTTGAGACCATTCGAGCCATAGAGGACGATCTTCGCCGGAGAAAGGACCAGACCCTTTTTCATCTGTTCACTCTGCTCAAGCTCACAGGTGCCCGCCTCTCAGAAATCACGGGCCTGCAGATCGAGGAAGTTCATCTCGATGCACGTATTCCCTTTGTGGATATAAAGCCACGGTCAGGACGATCCCTTAAGAACGCATGGAGTAAGCGGATCATACCCCTTACTCCAAAGGGCCATGCTGCTGCTGTCCTTGCCGCACAGGTGGCAGGCCCAAGTCCGCATCTGTTCGAGAAGTTTGCGATCGGCAGGGGGGCGGATAATGCATCGGCCAGATTGCTGAAGGCCATTCGCAAGCAAACTTCGAATAGAAAACACACAGCCCATTCGCTTCGTCATAATTTTAGAGACCGTATACGGCAGGTGAAGACAATTCCTTTGGAGCTTGGCAACGCCCTTGAGGGCCGGAAATACTCTATGGGTGAAGAAGCCCGTTATGGAGGTGGCTACAGCCCAGAAACTCTTTATGAAGCCCTGCTGCTGGTAAACGGTGAAGCCCGAGAAACAGAACATTAAATATGTTCAGGCGGGGCAGGCATGGGCCACCCGGCTAGGCCCGGTATATATACGACTGGATGAGAGAAATTTAGCGGTGTGAGGGGCTATCAGCTCTTCACACAGACTCCACACCTCCTGAGCTTCCTGTCAGACTTCCCAGATGAGAAACCTGCCCGCCACCATCTGCCTGATTCTTGCCGTGCTTCTGGAAAGTGCGAGGTTATCAGAATTACGTCACAATAGGTGACTGACATGAATTTTTTTGATGCTGTAAAAATATGTTTTGTTAAATACACCAACTTTTCTGATAGAGCGTCTAGGCCAGAACTTTGGTTATTTGCGTTATTTACAACTATTGTAGGTATAATATTGAGTTTTCTTGATCCACTGATCGCAGGGAAGTCGTTCATAGATTACGAAGAAATAGTTTCGCCTCTATCTACTATTTTTTTCCTGGCGATAATCATTCCATCGATTTCTGTATCAGTAAGACGCCTTCATGATGTTAACAGATCGGGGTGGTGGTTGTTGCTCAATTGTACCATCATTGGAATTTTATTTCCCCTCCTATACTGGTGGTGCAAGAAAGGGAATGAAGGAGAAAACCGGTTTGGATCAAAACCTATGGCGTAGGTGTTAAGAAATGTTTATAGAAATTCTCCCCGAGAATGCATCCCTAAGAACTACAAAGAGTGGAGAAGCGCTCAGTGGCGTCGAAGGTAGAGGTGCTGTGGGTCGATGTTGATTGCGGCGAAACCCACGAAGGAGTCCTCAAGGCCCGCTACGGCGATTAGGTGCCGCCTGGGGTCGAGCCGGTTACGGTGTCGTGGATGCCCCAAGCATGAACCACCCGGCTAGCCTCGGTAGATATACGGCTGGATGAGAGAAATTTAGCGGTGTGAGGGGCTATCAGCTCTTCACACAGACTCCACATCCCCTGAGCTTCCTGTCAGACTCCTCAGATGAGAAAACTGCCCGCCACTATCTGCCTGACCCTTGCCGTCCTTCTCTTTTCACCGACAGAGGGTTGGAGCCTGCCCCCATGCCCCGAAGACCCTTCCAGATATTACGACAATTGCTTCGGCACCTTCTCTGCCGACGGGGACAAGTACGTCGGGGAATGGAAAGACAACAAGCAACACGGACAGGGCACCTTCACCTTTGCCGACGGGGACAAGTACGTCGGTGAGTTCAGAGACGACAAATTTCACGGACAGGGCACCTACACCTTTGCCGACGGGGACAAGTACGTCGGTAAGTTCAGAGACGGCAAGAGGCACGGACAGGGCACCTACTATGCTGCTGACGGAACTGTGGTGGGGGAAGGCTATTTTGAAGACGGTGAGCTCATGGAAGACAGGGGCACGAGTTACGCTGCCCAATCTGATTTGCTCCCATGCCCTGAAGATCCTTCCAAATATTACGACAATTGCTTCGGCACCTTCTCTGCCAGCGGATGGAAATATGTCGGGGAATGGAAAGACAACAAGAAACACGGACAGGGCACCTACACCTATGCCGGCGGGGACAAGTACGTCGGTGAGTTCAGAGACGACAAATATCACGGACAGGGCACCTACACCTCTGCCGACGGGCACAAGTACGTCGGTGAGTTCAGAGACGATAACTTTCACGGACAGGGCACCTACACCTATGCCGACGGGCACAAGTACGTCGGTGAGTTCAGAGACGACAACTTTCACGGACAGGGCATTCGGTATGCCGCTGACGGAACCGTCCTGCAGGAAGGCTATTGGGAAAACGATGAGCTAGTTCGTTCTGAGAAGATTGAAGTCAGGGACACGAGTTACGCTGCCCAATCTGATAAGGCAGAAGAATTACGTAAGGAACTTGGTGACTATTACATCGCTTATATAACTATTAACGAGTGCAACAAAGTAAGTTCTCAATATATCGACAATAGTCAAATTGAGGCCGCTAAATCAAAAATTAGCAGTATCCAGGATTATTATGAAGAAAAATATAAGAACATGGATACTGCGTCCATTTGGGAATCTTCCTCTGCAGTGTGGGAGGAGAAATTCGGCGGGTCTTTTGCTTTATTTTCGGCGCTGGGAGTTTATAGCGAGGAGTTAAACGGTATATGCCGCTTACAATTGTTGAGTTTTAGTACTGCTAACGTACCTGGTGCCGAAGAGCAGAAGCGGGAAAGAGATTTTGATTAGAAGGGCCCCTGACGACACCTCCAGTACACAGAAACTGGCCCGATAATGTGTCCGTAAGGATTACAAAGGGTGTTGAGTAGAACTCCACCTAGACTCCCCCATCCCCCACATTTTCTGTCAGACTTCTCAGATGAGAAACCTGCCCGCCACTCTCTGCCTGACCCTTGCCATCTTTCTGTTTTCACCGACAGAGGGTTGGAGTGCTGATTTCCAAAAGGGAGTTGCCGCATACAATAGTGGGGACTACGCAACTGCCCTGCGTGAATGGACGCCTCTTGCCGAACAGGGGAATGCCAGTGCCCAATACAATCTGGGTGTGATGTACGAAAAAGGACGAGGTGTTCCACAGGACGATAAGACTGCGGTGAAGTGGTACAGACTTGCTGCCGAACAGGGACTTCCCCCTGCCCAGTCCAATCTGGGATGGATGTACAACGAAGGAAAAGGTGTTTCCCAGAACCATAAGACTGCGGTGAAGTGGTGGAGACTTGCTGCCGAACAGGGTGATGTCGATTCCCAGAACAATTTGGGAAATGCTTATGGACGAGGACAAGGGGTCATACAGGATAATGTCTATGCCGATATGTGGTTGAACATCGCCGCATCATCTGGGGACAAGGATGCGGTCAAAAACAGAGACATCGTTGCAGGATGGATGACCCGTACCAGAATAGAAGACGCCCAGAAACTTGCCCGAGAATGTGTGAAGAAGAACTACAAAGGGTGTTGAGTAGAACTCCACCCAGACTCCCCATCCCTCACATTTCCTGTCCGACTTGCCCTATGAGACACCTGACCGCAATCCTCCGACGGACCCCTGCTGTGTTTCTCGGAAGTGCGGGGTTACCAGGATTGCATCACAATAGGCGACTGATATGAATTTTTTTGATGCTGTAAAAACATGCTTTGTTAAATATACCAACTTTTCTGATAGAGCGTCTAGGTCAGAATTTTGGTTATTTACATTATTTACATGGATCGTGTCATGTATGTTGTTGTTTCTTGATCCAATGATCACAGGGGTACCGTTTTGGGAATCATTCGATGACCCATATGCTCCATTAAGTATGGTCTTTACATTAGCGATAATTATTCCATCACTTTCTGTAACAGCAAGACGCCTTCATGATGTTAACAGGTCGGGGTGGTGGATGCTCCTATTTTTAACAATAGTTGGAATAATCCCTCTTCTATATTGGTTCTGCCAGAGTGGAAAAGAAACAGGGTATTCTAAACCCGTTTCAAAATGGGTTACCTTGTTCATCATCCCGTTAGGTGGCGTCGTTGTTTG
>Ga0315339_1003702_pt1 | contig 10571 bp, 9 predicted proteins | sample ASW17metaG_FD_204514 | JGI IMG/M metagenome (GOLD analysis project Ga0315339, IMG submission 204514) | Ammonia-oxidizing marine archaeal communities from Pacific Ocean, United States - ASW #17 | ecosystem: Environmental > Aquatic > Marine > Oceanic | place: USA: California | collected 2016-12-05
TCACTCTAAATAGACCCGAGAAACTAAATGCACTGACCAACACGCTACGCGCGGAAGTGATGGATGCCATGCGCGAGGCCGAGCATGATGATCAGGTCGGCGTCATCATCCTGCGCGCCAACGGGCGCTCTTTCTCTGCCGGATACGATCTGTCCCAAGCACGGGCAGAAGGCAATTCTGAGCTGGCAGGCCGGTCTGGCTTGCCGGACACCGGGACCACCCATCCAGGGGACAACCAGTGGGCGCGGAGCGTGGTCATGACTAACTGGATTATCTGGGAGCTGGCGAAACCGGTCGTCGCCCAGATCCAGGGTCATTGTCTAGCCGGTGGCACCGAGCTCGCTACGGTATGCGACTTCCGCATTGTGGCCGAGGACGCTCAGATCGGTTATCCGCCGGTGCGGGCTATGACCACAATGGACATGATGTGGACGCCCTGGTTCATGTCGCCGGCCAAAGCGCGTGAGTTCGCATATCTCGGCGACTCGATCTCTGGTACGGACATGGTAACGGCCGGATGGGCCAACTACGCTGTTCCGAAAGAAGAACTCGGTAACTTTACAGAGACATTCGCCCGTCGTATGGCCCACATCGACAACGAGATGCTGATGTACTCCAAGCGGGCGGTGAACCGCCAATACGAAACAATGGGCATCCGAGAAGCGCTGCACTCAGGTACCGAGATTCAGGCCCTTTCCTCGGCACGCTCCGCCGCTTCAGAGTGGCGCAACCGGGTTCAGGAAAAAGGCCTCAAAGCTGCGCTTGAGTGGCGTGATGGACCGTTCCGAGATTTTCGTGGCGCTTATGCCAGCGCTCCCAAGGATCGTCCCGTGGCCGGGATGGAGTAGTTCGAGGCCGTGTAGCAAGGAAGTCTGGTGGTGAGTCCCGAACTCAACAGATTTCATAATTCCCACGCCAACGGGCACGACGGTTCAGGGATTTTCATATCCCATGGGCGTCTACGCCCGCTGCTATCATTGCGAATGAGGCTCCCTATCCTGATATTTTTGGGGGTCGTTCGTTTTGGACGCCAATTTTGGCCCGGAGCACTAAACATTGACCATCCGCGATCAGATGCAAGACGCCCTCACAGGGCACGGGGCGGACTTCGTAGAGATCCGTCTGGAAGAATCAGACTCGTCACGAATCCAGTACAGGGCCCAGGAGATCGAAGAGATCGGCCGCACCTCCGGTCGAGGGGGTTCTGTAAGGGCAGCCGTGAAGGGAGGATGGGGATTCGTCAGCTTCAACGATACCGACGATCTCAACTCGCGCGTAAAGTTGGCCGTCGAACAGGCACGTGCTGTTGGCGGCGAAAAGACTACTCTTGTGGAGACCGAGCCACAGGTAGCCGATGTGCCGCCGGTGCTAGTCAACGATCCCGGCAATATATCTCTATCCGAAAAGAAAGACCGGATGGATCACTACAATGATCTGATCTGGTCTACCCCCGGGATACAGAGTTCGACCGTGATCTATGGCGATAACCGCAGACGAGTTCACTACGTGAACAGCGAGGGCGCCGCAGTCGACCAGGAGTTCGTCCACGTAATCTGCTACATCGCAGCGGTCGCCCGAGACGGCGGGGATGTGCAGCAAGCCGGTTTCTCCATCGGAAGTCTCGGCGATTTTAACCTTATCGAAGGGTTAGATGATGAGATACGCGCCGTTGGGAAGCGTGCCGTTGACCTGCTCAAGGCGCCCGGAATCGAGGGCGGTGAGCGCACCGTGATCTTGGACCCGGTGCTCGCAGGCGTGTTCGCCCACGAGGCGTTTGGCCACCTGTCAGAGGCAGATCACGTTTACGAGAGCGACCAACTCAAAGAGATCATGGTGCTCGGCCGACAATTCGGCCAGCCGCATCTGAACATTGTCGACGGCGGCGCCATCCCAAGCCTGCGCGGCTCTATGGAGTACGACGACGAAGGTACGCCAACCAAACGCACAGATCTCATCCGGGACGGCGTACTGGTAGGTCGGCTGCACTCACGTGAAACCGCCGCAAAGATGGGCGAAGCGCCTTCCGGCAACGCCCGAGCCATCAGCTTCAATCACCCACCAATAGTCCGCATGACCAACACTGTGATTGAACCGGGAGATGCTTCGTTTGAGGACCTACTTGAAGGTGTTGACGATGGTGTATACGTCCGTAACTGGTACGGCGGGATGACAGAAATGGAGATGTTCACCTTCTCGTCTGGTGAGGCGTACAGAATCCGTAATGGGAGAATCGAGGAGATGGTACGCCCGGTGAAGTTGTCCGGAAACGTGTTCAAAACGCTGCACCAGATCGACGGGATCGGCAACGATCTTGGCATGAATCAGGGTGGCGGTTGCGGCAAGGCGGGACAGAGTCCCCTTCCTGTCTCCAATGGGAGTCCGCATATTCGAATCCAAAATTGCCTTGTGTCGGGAGCTTAACCGGTGTCCGATCTTCTACAGAATGCAAAAGATGCCGGATTTGACCAGGCCGAGATCTACCGAATCACCAGCCAGAGCCAGCCGATTCGTTTCGAAGCGAATCGGCTGAAAGAAGCTACCCGGCGTGACACGTCCGGGGCTGCCTTACGCGTCATCGATAACGGCAGGCTCGGCCTGTCCGCAACAACCGATCCCGCGGCAGAAGACAAACTGCCGGCACGCGTCAAAGAATTGACGCCATTTGGTGCTGAAGCTTCGTTTGAGTTGCCGGGGCCGGGGGATTATCCGCAGATCCAAATATATGACGAGGCCATCGAGTCGTTAACTTTCGATGCGATGGTCCAGACCGGCCAGACGTTGATTGATGCCGTCCGTAAGACATGGCCTGAATTGAACTGCTCGGCCAGCGTTTCGCGCGGCGTGCACAGGCAGAGCCTGATCAACACGGCCGGGTTAAATGTGGCCTTCCCGCAGACCTCCTACTCGGTCGGATTTGGTGGCGAGTTGGTCCGTGGTGATGACATGCTATCCGTATGGGAAGGCTTTGGTGCTTCCCGAATGTTCACGGACACAGACTGGATGATCGAATCCTTGGTCCAACAGCTCGAATGGGCGCGTGACACCGCCGATACACCGATTGGACAGGTCCCCGTTATCTTCACGCCACGTGGCGTAGCGGCCGCACTCCTCAGGCCTCTTCTCGGCGGGTTCAACGGCAAATCTGTCATGACCGGCAGCTCTCCAATCGGAGACCGGCTCGGCGAGAGGGTGATAGACAAACGGATCTCTATTTTTGACGACCCGACAATAGACGGTGCGATCGGCAGTCGCCCATTTGACGACGAGGGCATATCGAGTCGGCGCATGGCGTTAATCGATCGCGGCGTTGCGAGCAACTTTCTGTACGACCTACAAACGGCAGGGCGAATGAACGCCACCAGCACCGGTGCGGCAGGACGCGGGCTTTCCACGCTACCGGGCCCAGGTACCAGTGTCCTGGACGTAGCGCCCGGCGACACGCCGTACGACGATCTGTTCCTCGGCATCAAAGAGGGTATCGTCGTTGAACGCTTGCTCGGAGCCGGACAGGGCAACGAAATGGGCGGTGATTTCAAGGCGAACGTCTCACTTGGATATAAGATTGAAGATGGAAAGATCGTCGGCCGCATCAAGGACACTATGATCTCCGGCAATGTGTACGACGCACTGAGCAAGTTAGAGGCGGTATCTGACAAAGCTGAATGGGTCTACGGCAGCCTGCGCACGCCGGCGATCCGCTGCCTTGGAGTAGAGGTGGCGGCGGCGGGATAGGCCACCGGCCACACAGGATGGGCTGCAAAGGAAATCCGACTTGGGACTGCCCGAATTTCTACATAAAATCGAAGAAGAACCGGAAGAAGTCGAAGACGCTGAAACGATCCCTTACTCAACTCTGTCCGAGTTGTCCGGGATAGACAAATCAGACGCCCAGGAACTCACCGAGTATTTGAGCTTCTGGAATCCTGGACAGATCCGCGATCTCTACGCGCGCCTGACCTCTCTGATCGAGGCCGACCTCCAGATGGAGTTCGACTCGATATTCATCGAGGGACTCGATTCAGACGACGATGTGACGCGCTCGCTCTCGGTAACCGGTCTCGCCGAGAGCACTCACCCATCTCTATTGCGAATTCTTCTTCGGATGCTGCGGAACGACGACTCGGAAGATGTCCGGATCGCCGCGGCTCTCGGTCTATCACGTATAGCAATCCTGGCACACGAGGATAAGGTCCCGCCGCGCCAGGCGGTCGATCTACAGGCGATGTTGACCGAGAGCTTCAACGATGAGTTGGAGACTTCTGATGTGCGCCGTCGTGCGCTAGAAGCCCTGGCGATATTCCAGGGCGAGGCCATCGAGGCGTACATCGAGATCGCCTACGAAGAGGGCGAGGACGACGAGGAAGAAGATACCCATATGCGTGAATCAGCCATCCACGCAATGGGCCGCAACTGTAGCCCCAAGTGGACCGAAATCCTCGTGGAAGAGTTGGACAATGTCGATGCCTCTTGCAGGTTTGAGGCAGCCATCGCTCTCGGGAACCTCGGGAATGAGGAGCATCTCGGGCACCTGATGGAGTTGATGGACGACACGGACATCGAGGTCCAGACGGCGGCCGTCCGTGCGATCGGGTTTATCGGTGGAAGCCAGGCACAGCGGACGCTCAGGAACCTCTTATCAAGTACCGAGCCGGCCGTCGTCGAGGCGGTGAAAGAGTCGCTCAGATACGTCGATGTCGAAGATATGTCTATGTTCGAAGAGAAACCGCAAACGGTCGAAGAAGTGACCGAAGAAGCAGATCCGTTCCTGCCAGAGGACGAAGAAAACCTGTACATCGACGACGTTGATCTTGAAGTACAAGGGTTCCACTCACCAGGTGAACGTGACACGAGCCTGGACTGGTTGGGCGAAGAAGAGGACTGGGGTGACGATCCGATGACGATCACGGACGAGGACCTAGATCCCAACGACGGTTAGGGGGCTAATCTTGTTGGAGTGGTCTCCGAAGGGCAGGCGTCTCAGGTGATCATGCCCCGGCACCCGATGGATATCACGCTTGTCTTCATTGGGATCGCTATAGCTATAGGTCGGCTGCGATACGTTATCCAGATCGCGAGTCAGCAAGATCAAAAGCGTGTGCGGCCGCCCCGATGAGGCTGACGTCATCGCCAAGTGGCGAAACGTGAAGCGGCACACTGTCCTTGAAGTGCGGCAGAGCTTTATCTTCGACCAGACTCTTCAACTCGTCCCAGTAAGGCTGTAGGCCGCCGGTTACAGCGCCTCCGACAACAAGGTACTCGGGGTCGAGCGTATTAAGTATGTCGGCAAATCCGGTGGCAACGGCGTCGATCACGCTCTCAACAATCTCTCTGCCAAGAGCATCGCCGTTAGCCGCGGCCTCGAAAACAATCTGCGCACTCATGGCCTCGATGTCTCCACCAGTCATATCCGACATCGACGAGGCACGCCCTGCGCTCATGGCAATCGTCGCAGCACGTGCGATCCCTCCGCCAGACGAGATGCCTTCAAGGCAGCCGTCGCACCCAACATTGCATCTCTGGCCCCCCGGTCTCACTAGAAGGTGCCCAATCTCTCCTGCATGACCGTGGGCGCCGGTAACCATCCGCCCGTTGGCGATAACTCCACCACCAACCCCGGTACTCAAGGTCACGTAAACAAGGTGTTGCGCGCCTTTTCCGATGCCATAACGCGACTCCGCAAGCGCTCCGAGCGTGGCATCGTGCCCGATCGTGACTTGCAAATTTAACGAGGTCGCCAGTCCGGGCTTCATCGTCATGTCGTGCCAGCCGGGAAGGTTGGGCGGATGAACATAAATGCCGCTGGCGGGATCAATCGGACCGGCAGACGAAATTACGACGCCGCCGATCTCATCTCTCGGGACACCAGACCCCACCTGTTCAAACAGGGCCCTAATATTCTCTTCCGCCTGCGGCAATCCGAGGTCAGGTTCTGTATGGCAGGTTGCTCTCTCAATTAAGGTACCGCTGCGATCTGCAAGCGCGGCTCGCATGTTGGTGCCACCGATATCACCAGCAAAAACGTAATTGATTTGGCTCGACATGGGCAGGATTCTAACGGAGCCGGACGGGAGAATTGGTGGGGCCGCTGGTATCATTAAGGACGGCGATCACCCTGTCACACTCTCCTGGGGGAAGTGGCAGTGAGGAATCCTTTCGAGCACCTACATGGAACAAGCCTTCTCACACAGAATAGACCTCTCTCGCGTGACGCACCGCCACGGGCAGTCTCCAGATCTCGAACCAAAGCGCCAGCGTGCATGGGATCGGTTGGATGATCGGGAACGTCGCTATGTCGTGTCGGTGTATAACAAGCCGGTCACCGATTGGGACTTGCCCTTTTCCGAGGTCAGCAGTGCGTACGAGCGCGTGCTGTATGTCTTGGTCACAACGGACAGAGCACTGAGCGCTGAACAGATCGCATACCTGCTGATCGCACGCCACTATCGCAACGCCGATATCACTTCGATACGAAAACAACTCGCCATCGGGGTTCGCCAAGAGCATCTCCGGCTTGTCGGTCACAACCGATACGGGTCGACCGAGGACGCCGACGAGAAGCTGAAGTTAATCGAGCAACAGTGGCGTGCCAGGCGCAATGCCTCACGCGTCGCACGAGTGGTCCGTGCCGCTCACGCGGCCGGGATCGAATCGCCTGATCTCTCGATTGACCCGCCTGAGGACGAACGGTCTGAAGAATCAACGACGGGGTTTGCGCCGGACACTTCTCCGGAAGAGCGATTCCCAGGCCTGACTGGTGAGTTTGAGGGCGGCCATGAAAGCAACGCTGCCGAAAGATTTCCTGGGATCTCGATAGAAACGGACGTTCGCGAAGATTCTTAAGACCAAGCCCTAAAGCGAGTCTCGGTAATCCTCTCCGTTGTCCTCCGGCCTGTATCCAAGGACGTCTCGGGCGTGGTCAATGTCCCAGAATCGCCACTTGTTGTTCGAGACACCGTAGAAGATGTCGAACTGTAGTGGCTCAACCTCCAGGCAACGATGGATAAGCTGAAGCAGGTCCCGGTGGCTACACCACGTGGCTAGGTGTCTAACCACGACCGGTCGATTATCACCGTTTACGGTCCCGATTCGCAAACAGGCGACCTCAAGCCCAAAGTTTTCTGCGTAGTAGGCGCCGGTCGCTTCCCCAAACGCCTTGCTGATGCCGTACTGGCCGTCCGGACGGATTTGGACCGTGTGATCGATCTGGGGGATGTTTTCAGGATCCAGCGCGTCGTAATCGCCTACACGGATCCTGCTGTACGGATCGTCCAATTCGTGCATGCCTACGGCGTGGTTGGAACTTGCGTATACAACGCGCTTCACCCCGGCGTCCTTGCATGCCTCGAAGACATTTCGAGTCGCTATCAGGTTGTTCGGTAGGACACTCTCCCACGAGGCGTTCTGATCTGAGTCGGCGCCCAGATGAATTACACAGTCCACGCCGTCAAACGCTTTCCGGACGCTCTCCATGTTCGAAAGATCGCCCACAGTGATCGGCACCTCCGGGTTATCCGACGTGCCAACATCCAGTCCTGTGAACTCAAAGCGATCCCCAAGTTCACGAAAAAGCGCCCCTCCTATAAGTCCACCTGAACCGGTGACCAGAACTTTTCGTAAAGGAGTCATATACAGCCTCTGAGTTGTTTTAGGGAGTCGATTGGGTCACGCCCATCACGGCAGGCTAGGATAACGGCCTTGACGCACATGGTCTAAGCATTTCGACGATTCATTCGCCCCTCTCTACAGCTAATAAATGTCTTACTTGTGCCGGAGACCTGTTCTTCCTTGAAGGCCCGCTGATCTACCGCCGACCACCCCAAAGTTGGCATTTCAGACTAGTCAGGCATCGCGCCGGGATTAAGCTCTTCCACTGCTGACCACAGGATTGCAGCGCGCTCCTCTCCGGCCGCCTCAGAGGTATCAATCACGCAGCGACAGGAACGAGTGTATGAGCCGATTGTCTGAAGTTCGGTACGGGCTGGATTCCAGTTCCATCGGCCGCCGTCCGCGCGCCTGAACACACTCTCTGCAAGGGACCTATCGACCGGTACGCCGTATTTGAGGCGCATCGATCTATCCGATCCACCAAATACCCAGAACCCATCCCAGTTCTCAGACGGATCGTTAAACCCCCGCCTTATGTGGGCGTTTGTTCCGTATCTTTTAAGTTCGGTTTCGGACGGCTCGTTCCGTACTCCAGACAGAATCGATTCGACTTCGAGGAATCCTGTTAGGTAGAAGCCGAAATGGCCCGTGAATGCACCGTCTTTCCAATCAGCGAGCCGCGCTATGAAGAACATAATGTCTCGTGGCTGAACGCCTTTTAAAGCGGCAGCGCGAGCATTTCGCCCTACATGGTCGCCGTATGTGAGAGTGGTGAACTCTGGGTCGTAGTGTGTTGCGACGCCGAGAAAACGCTCTGGAACCCATCTGCCCAGTGTGTCAACCGAGTTGTTGCCAGCGGTGTTAAAGGCGGGTACATCTGCGAACACGACCGAATGGGGGCCGGCGCCCGGCGGCGTTTCCGGTATCGGCAACAGCTCGAATGTGCCGTCCTCAAAGCGCGGACTGAAGAACGGATGGGCCGCGTTGGCACCCACATTTGCCAGCCAGATTTTGGATGGCCGAGAACCATCCAAAGAAATATTCATATTAACGTCGTGACTCACCCGGCAAGATTACCTTGCCCAATTCAACAGGGCGCATGGTGACGATAGGCGGCCGACCCTGTGCGTCTCTAGAATAGGAAGGATATGGCTGAATCTCCGCAACCCTTCCAGGCACCCCCGGATCCGACTAACCCGGAGCCCGCCCCTCGCGACCCCCACATCCAGTCGCCTCTGGACATTGAAGTCTTCCGATTTCTAGGGCTCGTGGGCATCGCACTTGCGCCTGTCGCTTGGGTATTCGGAGCGTTCGGGATCGACAACCTCTGGTTCGGATTACTACTCGGACTGCTCATTATCTGGTTGTTGTACCTCGTGGCCAGGCGAGCACTTGTTCTTACTCGAGACCAGGATAGATCCGTCAAACCTGGCGAGGGCTCGGGCGTGGTCGACGCCATTGGATGGAACTGGCTGTACTTCGGCGCGCGCGGCACACATCTAGGGCTGATAGTGATCGACGGCGTCGACTACGGCCTGTCGTTAAAGGCTCTCCGCAAGCTCCGCCCCGGCGCGCACGTACGAGTCATTTATTACGCATCTTCAAAGCACATCATCCGCATCCAAGAGATCGCAGAGAAGTAGCGCGCTCCCTAGCAGGAAATATTATCTGATAACGTCAGAATTCCTTGCAAATCAAATACAGATAGCCCATTTGTTTTGTTGTAAATGTAAATGGTTAGCCTATTTCGTCAACGCCCAGTAAGGACCTACCAATAACGAGTTTTCGACGGGTACCTGTTACCATTCCAGTTCAACGACACCTGATCTCAGTGACACTGATCTCAGTACCATGCGAGGGGTCATATGCCGGTTATTACTATCGAGGGACGAGTTGGAGCGGGGGGGCCCGGTGTGGGCCGCCTGGTTGCAAAAGCCTTGGACCTAGATTTCGTCGACCGACTGTTACTGTCAGAAATTGGCCGCCGGGTCGGCGCAACGGTTGAGGCGGTACAGGATTCAGAGCGACGCCTGCCATCACGCGGTGATCGCTTCATCTCCTTCATACAGCGCACGCTGGAACGCACCGGCAGCGCGGGAGCGGGTGATCCATACTTCGGTCCCGGGATGGAAGTCTTGGTTTCCCGACCGTATCGGGATTTTGAAGCAGCACCTGCGACGCGTGCAGAAGAGCTTCACGAACAGGAGTTCATTGACACGACAGCGGAGGTGATCGGTGAGATCGCGGCGGCAGGCGATGCGGTCATCCTCAGCAGAGGCGGCGGCGCCATCTTACGGGGCACGACCGGAGTACTCAGGGTGGGGCTCCTCGGCGAGTCAGAAGATCGGGCACGTCGCATACACGAGCGCGAGCAGTTGCCGAGCCTAGAGGCCGCAAGAGAGCTGATCGAGCATTCGGATTCGGCACAGGCCAGGTATTTCGAGAAGGCATTTGAGTCCAACCCGATAGATCCTTTCCTGTATCACTTCATGCTGAACACATCGGAGATCAGTCTGGAGTACGCAGCTGGCGTAATAATCTACGCCGCAAGGCAGATGGATGAGCAGGGACTCCTCGCAGCCGAGCACGAAGCGCTGGAGTCTGAAGAGCCACTGACGATTCCTGGAAGCTCAGACTAGGATCAACCGGTCGGATACTTGACTTGACCAGTCTCAATCTGTTCACGCAGGTATGGAATTCCCGCTGCTTTCGGGCGACTCTGAGAAGAGGGTTGTTGCAGCGGAAGACATGTGCCCGTGGGACGGACCAGTGATCGTGATCTCGCCTATTTTCAACTGGCCCAAATCGATCCTTTCAAGATCGTAGCCCAACGCGTCCAGCGTAGCGGCGGCGACGCATGATTTCACGAGCCTTGGAATGGCCAAACCACACCATTTTGCCGCTCATAGAGTTGGTCGACTCCGAGTGCATATCCAGCTCAGCAAAGAACTTCATAAAAAACAGGC